>SDBT01001165.1_pt1 | contig 45401 bp, 66 predicted proteins | sample 2277101 | NCBI WGS metagenome assembly SDBT01 (sample SAMN10404973, study PRJNA504765) | marine sediment metagenome | isolation source: marine sediment core GS10_PC15, 103 cmbsf | place: Arctic Ocean: Southern Knipovich Ridge | collected 2010
TTTGATCTTGACGGTCTCATCTTTTATCTTGATGATTTTTCCTTCGTAGTCTTCACCGTCAACCTCGGCAGAAACTCGATCACCTTTTTCAAATGTAACTTCTTCTTCGCCGTCGTCATCGTCGTCGTCTTCATCGTCGACGACTTCATCTTCATCATCGAGATCAACCAGGTTTCCAATGTTCGTCCAGTTACCCGACTGACCAGCAGTTACGTTGATCGAGATCGTTGGTTTATCTTCAACCAAACCGTCAACGACATCTTGAATGTCTTCAATATCAAAGCCGGTGTCCTCAAGTCCAAGACGCACTATGTCACGAACGCAATTCGCAAGCTGATCCGGATCTTCAAGATTACGCCAGGAAGTTAACTTACGACCCTTGTGCTTACCTTTGATTGCTGTGAACTCCCAAAGCATTCCGGTGTTACCTTTAGCACTTTCTCTAACGGTTGCACCGGTCAGCTGACTGATATACTTGCCAACTGGAGGTTCCCAGAAACCCTCTGGATTTTTCTTCGCCTCGGAAATTGCGTTCTTAAAATTTCCTTTTAAGGCTCTTAAAGCTTTTTTCAAAGCTGGATTCTCTCCAGCACTTTTTCTTGTCGTTTTCTTTTTCGCCATTGCAAAAAACTCCTGTTAAAATAAAAATTAAAAAACTTCTTTACTACTTCCGTCTAACGCCAATTTTCTTTTGCTTTATTTTCTTCTTTGCATTAAACGCTCCTTTCTTTTTTAACTTCCGATATTCCTTTATTGTTCGATATATTTGTTCATTTTTAAACGCAGCATTTAAATTTATAAGAGCGTCTTTCGAACTATTGCCCATATAAATTTCCTTTACACGCTTCCCTTCTGGAGTAAGAAATCCTTCGTCCAAACGATGTCCTGCCCCAGTTGCTTCGTCGCCCTCAATAACCAGCACACGATCCTTTCCATCATAGCAATAGGCTGCCCAAATATCAATTGGTCCAATAAGTGCCTCCTCTGCTTGACCAGTTAATCCAGGAACCAACTTATCAAACTTAATTCCGTTTCGATCTTTAACCTCCTTCCAAACAGAATGACAAATGAATCTTGTTGGTCGAAGTCGCATTGAACGTAACACGGCGTCTTGAAAATTTTCTGATATCATATTCCAGGATTTACCAAAATCTTTAACGTCCGAAGGATGTTCGATACCAATCTTTTTACAGGTATATCTAAAGCAAGCCTTAAACGCCAGATCAACGCCATCCCAAACTAGGTGCTTGTAGAGTAACTTGCCTTTCGCTTCCTCCACTTCCATCTTTTTTAGATACCCTAAAAATTGTGGCCAATTTGTTAGTAGCATTTGCCGAATAGAAACCGCCTGCTGTTTTGGTTCCCACATAAAGAAGCCAGACATTTCCTCCTTCGAAAATAGAGTGGTCTTTCCTATTTTCTTTTCACCATGTACTAAAATGGAATACTGATCTAACTCCGTTGCGATCTTCGAAGGCTCGTAAGGTAAAACTACACTACTTTTTTCTTTGGATTTTTTTCTTTTTACGGTCATTGATTTCTTCCTTCTGTTTACGTGTTTTGTTTCTTTTGTAAAGTGCAACGCGATCGTTAACAATCAATTGATATAAATCGCAACGTCCCCATTTGGTTACCAATGCATTAGGTTTAATATAATGTGGTGAAACCCCTTCAATCCAAAGTCGAACCTCTTGCATGATCGGATCAAGTTGATCTCGCTTCCAATCTTTTATTTCGCTGAGCGTCATATACATTTCCGGTCGCATAAAGTAGTGACTTTTGTTCTTCGGATTGTTAACGTCCTTGGCAACGCGATCAATAAAACTTTTCTCCGTATCCTTTTGTGTGAACTTATGTCCCGGTCTTCGAATGATATTATAAAGAATTCCTGCCGGTGTTTGATGCTTAAGTTTATATAAGTGATAAAAGTAAAGCATCGTTTGCAGATCAAACTTTAAAGTCTCAATGATAGTTACTAAATCAATCTGTCCCTTCGTTTTTGTTTCCAAAAGCCATAACTTCTTTTTCTTTTCAAAGACGCCGTCAAAGATTCCCTTAATGTAGGTCTTAGCTCCGTCCGGATAACGATAAGCAAGTCGAAAGTAACGTTCACAATCGATCCATATTTTGTATCGACCAAAATCCTCACCATTAAAGTATTCAAAATACTTTAGTAACACAATTTCCGCCTGAGCAAAAATTCGATTCATCTCAATGCGTTGCTTTTCTGAGAGAAGACGGTGTGTAACAAACCAGGTTTTTTCGTATTTACGAAGTAGGCTCTTGACACGTTTTGATCCCGGCCTTTTGTTTGTTTTGTAAATGCTCGCTAAGAGCCAATGACAAATTTCACCAAATTCAATGGCTGGTTTAATATATTGCGAACGATAACCTTCAACATAGGCTAGACGTGTTTGCTCCTTGTCTTCTAAAAACAAGTTTAGAAACGAAACCGAAATTCCGTCCTGCCAAAAATCCCAATATTTTGTTGGAAATACATTTTTCATCTTTTCTTCATCACCTCGCTTACACTCATTATAAAAGTTTCACGTGTTTCCAGTTCTAATTTTGAACCGATACCTCCGTTCCGAAGGATATATGCCGGATGATAAAAGCAATAGATTTGTTTTTCTTGAAACTCTTCCTTGATGCAATAGATTTCGTCATGAAAGAATTGTAACGCCGACTTACCTAAAAGAAACAACGCCTTTGGATTTGCAATCTCGATCATCTCGATCAAACGAGCGGTGCAGTTCCTGGCCTCCTCTTTTGTCGGTGCTCGATTAGATCCTCCCATTCGATCTGTCGGTCGACAAGCCACGACGTTTGTAACCGCAAATCGAAGTGTCGGATAAAAATCCCTTGCTGCCCATACCCAGGAATCGAGTACCATACCTGATTGTCCAACAAAAGGTTTGCCTTCAAGATCCTCTGTTTTACCCGGTCCTTCTCCAACGCCTAAAATATCGCACGGCACCTCACCTCGACAAAATGCTTTTTTATGTGCGATCTTAGAAATAGAACAGTCAGCACAATTATTCCATTTTGCTAAATGCTGTTTGTAGTTTCTTAAAGCTACTTTGTTTTTTATTCGCATCAAAAAAATCCTTTCATAAATAAGCCAATTCCAACAGCATCCCACTCGTGCGAATTGTAATTGACTTTGCCGAATTTGGTGAACAAGGCTTCTTCAATTCTTTTTATTGTCATTAGCTTGGACATTTGTCCCTTCCATTCAATAACCGGAATGTATTCAACTTCCGCTCCCTGATCAATCAATCGGCTCACAATCATTCCGGTTGCTTGTGAAAGTTTTATCAAACTATCTTTTGCAACTGCCTGCCCAGCAGATGAATCAACGTAAAACGGCTTCTCAACTCCGGCTCTTGTTATTCGATAAATTTTACCAAGCTCCGTTTCAATTTTCATTGCAGCAAGGTAGGCACGTAAATGCCAGTCTACTCCACGTAAACCTTCTTTCATGATCCCCACTTCAATCGGCAAATCAAGCCGATTATGAAATGGATATTTCCAAATAGCATAACCGTATTCCGTTCCGGAATCAACCGTCATAACAACCTTCTGTTTGAAAACGGGTTCTATCTTTTTTCCTGACATCGAATTCTCCTTTGCGTTCGTTTCCAAATCTCTCGAATAAAATACTTTGCTCTTATATTTTTCATCGCCAAAGATTCAACAATATCCTCGTCAACTGTGCCTTGTGAAAGAAAATCCACATAAAGATTTGGTGTTTTTTTCCCGACAAAAACAACACGCTCTTCAGACTGTTTCCGCATTTCTAAACTTGCATAATTCGAATAGTACAGACTTGTCGAAGAAAAGGAAAGATTTAAACCAAATCTTCCACAAGCCGTTTGCACTAATAAAGCTTGACAATTTCCCTGCTCTGCTTTTTTAATCTTCCTTGCCCGAACATTGACATTATCTTTTCCAGTTAAAGTTAAGGTTTTAATACCTCTTTTGTTCAAATAGTTTTCTGCAGCAAATAATTCAGTGTTGAATCGAAACCAAATAATTGACTGTTCGCGTTTAAGCTCTCCACGAAGAAGTTCAAGCACCTCTTTAATTTTATGAGTTGATTCGAACACACCGTTCTTCGGATTACCTCCTGAAAGCTTAGCAAGAAAAACTCTAACAACTATAATCCATTTAGTAAAGTTGTTGTCTAGAACCCATTCGCGTTCGACCTCCCTATATTTCAGCAAAAGCTTACGTGGCATTTGACAATATCTTCGCTCACGTATTTTTTCATTTTCAATTCCAGCATCTCTCTGAGAGAGTACATAACAACTTTTTGCAATGGCGTTTTTAATTCGCCTTGGTGTTTCTTTTTTTGGTACCCAATCATACCCAATTTGTGAGTAATATCTTTTACGAAATTCCCAGTAGTTGTGACAACCTAAAAAGCTTCCAAAAAGAAAACGCATTTGTTCAAAAAAGTCAAGTGAACTTTCCGGATCAGGAAGCCCGGTTAAAATTGCTTTGAATCGAACATTCGCGAAAGCCTCTAGGCAATTTTTTGTTACATGGGCTTGCGGATTTTTTATTCTTGTTGACTCATCAAGTAAAACTGCCGACCAGGGAACTTGGGTAATCAGAGAAGGTACGGGATTTTTTCTTCCGGTTTGACGTTGCCATAAACCTTCGTAATTTGTAACAAACCAACTCGACGAACTTTCATTCCACTGAACCAATCTTTGTTCGGGAGTTCCATGAAGTGCTGTCGGCTTCTTTCCTTCTTGTCTTAGTTCTGAAAGCCAAACCGGTACAACTGACAACGGAGCAACAACTAGTTTTTGCTTCGGATTCCACGCACCTATCCTGTAATAATTTTTAATTACGTCTTCTGTCCAGCGAATCCCCACCATTGTCTTTCCTAATCGCATTTCCAAAAACAATCCAACCGCAGCACGCTGCTTCGCCCACTCAAAAGTCTCAAGCTGATGTCGCCAAAATTTTCTCTTCTTCGTTATCATCGCTCGTCCTAAGTTTTAAAGCCAAAAACTACGAGCCACTATTGTCCCTGGTCTTGGTCTGAAACGCTCGTGGGAATTTGGGAATTTAAAGCAAGTTCCCAAGTTCCCAAGTTCCCAAGGGTCTCTCGGCTAAAGGTACATTATTATTGCTTAAAGGAATGCCAGATCTAGGTAGCTCAGCCAATCCCAACGAGACTTTCCCTTTACCCCCCTTAGGCTGGGACCCGGAGAGGATAGAGTCCCGTAAAATCGCTCCTAGCCATCAAATTCCCGAAGTCAAATTCCCACTTGACAAGTTTCATCTGTATGCACAGGAGCGATTCTAAACGACTTTGTTCTCAACCTATGCGATCTGTCGCAAGTTAGAAATTATCTCCACAGAATCGCTGCAGAAGGCCTAGAAAAAAAGCCCAGCCAAGATCCCACATTGCGGTGGGCTTGACTGGGCATTCGCCACTCCGAAAGAGATCACTCTCATTTGGATTTAGATTTTTTCTTGGTTTTAACTTTCTTACCTTTGACCTTTTTCTTGGTCTTAATCTTTTTGCCAGAACCACGTGCAGCCTTAGCGAGTCCGTCATCGTCGTAGACAACCGACTTAACTTTCGGAGCCACACCTTTCAGCGGAGCCAGGACGCCGTTGTTGTAGCGGCTACGTACCGTTGAAACAGCATCGAAGACTTTCGAGTCGCGACCAGGAAATTCCGCCTTCATCGCTTTCGTAATCTGAGCATCAGTTAACCTTTTCTTGCTGTTCTTCTTGAACAGGTGAATCCACGTCTCGCTGATTGACAACTTCAGCTTTCTTCCGGTTGGATGCCCGGTCGGATAATCTACCCGGCTTTTGCTTACCACCTTTTTGGATTTGCTCTTTTTGCTTACCACCTTTTTGGACACTTTTTTTCTTGCTTTTCTGACGGCCATGAATGGCTCCCTTCTTACCGATCAACTGATCGGCGTGTTTTAAAGATTTGATTTCTGGTAAACCACCATGAGTTAAAGCTCCACGATTGTAACGCGAACGTACGCGTTGAACTTGATAAAGAATCGAGGAGTGTTTCCTTGTAGGAAAAAACTCAAGCATCTTATTAGTTAATTCTGTGTCGGTCCAAACAACCTCGCCACTCTTACGTCTTTTTTCATTTTCAACGAAGAGATAGATCCAAGAATCTGCTACTGACCGACCAGCACTTTTTGAGCGATCAACTTGTTGACCTTTTGATTTCAAGTTAAAGCCTCCTTGCTACGCGAGTTTACTTATCGCCTTGCTCGACAAATTTACGCAGTTGTTTAAGGCTTGCCGGATGATCAATAATGCGTATCAACATCTGAGCCTTTCGTAAACCAAAACGAAAGGGTTTTGTGGTGTCGGTTGCATCCCAGCTGCAAGCAATAACCGGATGATCATGCCATTCACTTTCTTCAAGAACCGGCTCATTTTTATTTATCTTCTTCTTAGCTTTAGCCATTTTGGATTTTCCTTTTAAATTGAATTTTTGTTTTTAATAAACGACGCCATTAGTTTCTTTATTTTTTATTCATGCTCCCTTCTTTTTTCAAGAGTATTAGATATACTTTTTTCGAGCTACAACAAAATGATCGGAGTTTGTTTTTGCCAACGTCAATTCCACATTATCAAATACCGCCTTACCAGCTTTTTCAAGTGGAGAGATTGAAACAATTTTAATATCTTCACGAAGAGAGGGATCGACATCAAGTGTTCCAAACTCTTCAAGTAATACGGCATCAATCATTTTTCTTCGAGTTAATTTTTTTAACTTTTTCATTTTGGATTCTTCTTTCGATCATCGCTTCAAATTTGCAGTGACTGACCTTATAGCTTGCACGAGGAACTAAATCCTTTCGAACAACCTTTCGTCGAAGTTTGCAAAGCGTCCATCGTGTTATTCCTTCCCGGTTCATTAAGAACCAAGTATTCTGATTTTGTTTTTGCCAGCCACCATTATGAGGAAAAACATTTCTGACAAATCTAATCGCCCACTTCCTTTCATAAAATACCTCACAAATTTCAGCATGCTCAGTAACGGCTGTAATAATGTAAACAAAAAGTGATTTCATTCTGGGACCACCTCCTTAACTTTACGAGGAATTCTAATAATAACCTCTTCCCATCGCTTAAGATTCGAGTGCCAGACAAGTAGCTGATTCAAGCCACGATCAACCTCCAATACAATATCGTGCCTAGGAGACGGAAGCATATAAGGCTCTGAAGTAGCCACCGCTCTTTCAATTCTTCCGTCGTAGGTAATGTACTCAACTTGATTACCAATCCTTTCAGCTAGTGCTTTAACGTCCACATCAGTAAACGCGTCAATAAGTGATTTGATACATAAACCACAAAGTCCACGATCTTCACTATGCTCCTTATCGCAAATTTTACAATACATAAATTGATCTCCTTAATTTAAAATTTCAAGAGCAGCTTTCGAAACCAGAACAGTCTGACCGTAGTGCTCAAAATAAACTTGAACTTTTTCATCGGGATACCTGGATTCGCCAGAAACCTCTCCAACCTTTTGAAATAGACAGGAGTATCCAACTGCAAGTATCGATCCATCTTTAATTTTAATTTTTTGCCCGCACTTCACTTTTGATCTCCTTAGTTAAAGGTAAATGCGTACGACTCAAAAAAGTAAGTTCAACCTCATAAACAATTCGACTGTCATCTTCACCTTCAATTTTTTCAGTACAGTAGTCTTCGACTTGCTTGATTAAATTTCGATTGATACTAAGGTGAAGCTCAATCACATCTTTTACAACGATCGACTTAGCTTTCTTTTCAAAATGAAAACCATATTCGACAGTTGCTTCAATTTGAAAGTTAAACTTTCGTTCGTTAATTCGATCTCTTTCTTTTCGATTTAAGTAAGCCTCCATCATTGCTTGTCGTGTACTAATTGCATCTTCAAGATGAGATTGTTCGTCGCCGCCTGTACAATAACTTTTCGCCTCACTTAAAATACCTTTTTCAATCCAAGAAACTTTGTACTCTTCGTCATCCTTTTCAATTCGAAGATTTAAATCTCCATTCTTCATTGATTTTTGATAACGCATCTTTGATCTCCTTAAAAGTTTAAAAAAAAATCCCCCCCTCCCCTTGCCTAAGCTAAAACCTGAACAACGATATCACTGGTTCGAGCAAATTTTCTTTCTGCCCATTTGACTGAATTTTTTCTCATTTCCGGAAGACTACCTGGAAACTTTCCACCTCCCAAAATTTGACCGTCGAAAAGTGAAATGACTTCGACACTCCAAACTCTTGTACCTCTCGATCGTTTTCCAGTAGCAAGTTCATAAGGCTCGGTTGAAAACTTAACCTCTCCCCGCTTGTTTATCGGATCAGCTTTTTTGATCGATGCCTCAAGAGCCTTCGAAACTTTTCGAAACGGTCCAAAAAACATCTGTGCTCGCAACGACGAAGATTTAGTTTCTTGAATGCGGTCAACAACAGCATTCAGTTCGTAAAGTTTTTCAATTGTCTTTAACATACTTGATCTCCTTAAAATTTTTCTAGCATTCTCATCAGCACCTTCTTGCAAAGAAAGGTGGACAGCCGAAATCCTTCCGGCTGTTTCGATTTAAAAAATTTTTAGCGTTATCTGAGAAAAGAACTCGTTGTCCAGTTTGATCCGAAATGAAGTGTCCTTCAAATCGCTCGTCAAACCAAACACTGATTGTACCATCAGCGATCCTCTTTACTTTCCGGCTTTGCTTGACTTTCGTCTACCGAAAAACCTCCGGAACTCTCTCGCTCGTCCCGGCACTTCTTTACTTTTCAATCTCGCTCCGCCCACTCCCTACCTTAAATGTAACACATTTTCAGCAAGATGCTCGAAAAAAACCCTTAAAAGGCATAAGTTTTTTTACAAACATTCTAAGCTGTTGGAATAAAAGAACTTACAACTAAAATTTTTGAAAAAATTTTTAGCTTTTTTCAGGTGATTTTCCAACACCAGTTTTTACCTTCAAGCTTTCCTTCCTCGGTAATTAAAACCAGGTTTAGGGGGGGTATGGGTGTTGTTTGTTTTCTTTCTTTTTTTCTTCTTTAAATTTAAAAAAAAGTTTACCGATTAATACATACCCATACCCCCTCTAAATATGGTTTTAATTCAGGTGAAGAAGAGATAAAAAAATCCCCAGCTGAGTGGATCAGGTTCAGCCGAGGATTTGCAGAAGGAAGTAGTAGAGGTTATGTCGGCGGAATTACTTTACCTCTTCCATTTTTCATTCGATCGCGTAAAGGCTTGGCAACCTCCGGAGGTGACTCAGCAAGGTGGTCCATTAGATTTTCGTTGAACATCCCCCATTGTTCATCAATTTTCTTTTTACCTTTCCCAAACAGCAATGCTATTATTAAACCACTTGCAGCAGCACCCCATGGTGCAACGTCTTTCGGATCGGTCCAATCAGTTTTCATCGCCAAGTCCGTTGACGTTAAAACCTCCGAAAAGGTGCCCAGCGTTTCTTCCGTCTTTTCATTTAAAGCTATTTGTTTTTCCAGTTCAGCAGTTTGCACTGCGGCTACCGTCTTAAAGGCTTCTTTCTGAGCCTCACTTTCTGCTGCCGCCAACTTCTTTTGTAAGTCTAACTCTACCGCCGCAATTTTTTCTTGCATCGCGATTCGATCAGCAAGAACAATCGCTATCTCACGGTCATTGATTCCTTCCAAATCTTGTAAAATTCTTTCGGCACCTGAGAGTCCAGTAACTCCGGCAACTGCCAGTAAACTTTCTTGCGTACAACCAAAGCTGCTAAAAGCAAGAAGTCCCATTAATAAAATTATTAAACTATACTGCATCTTTTTTTCTCCGTTAAATGATTTTGATTTTCACAAGGCAAACAATCCTCTTCCTTAATTAAGCTAGCTCCTCGACCGATCCAATGTCGAAGAGGACAAGCTTGTTTTACAATTCGAATTTTTGCTTCAATACAACAACGACAAATTGAACACCATAAGATTTTCCCTTCTCCGGTTTCGTGAATAACCGGTAATTTTTTTCCAGAAGTAAATCCGTGTATAGAATTGAATCCCCATTCTAAAAGCGAAAGTAAAGTTCGATGAGGACATTTTGAACATTGAGTATAACGAAATAAAACCCATCCAGGAGTTTTAAGTTTAAGTAATCGCTCAAAAAATAAAGTTCCGAAACCGTGAATAATCTTTTGATTACATCCACAGTCCTTGTCCGGTTTGCGTGCACCAGGTTTAGTTGTACTTGCGTGTAGCTGTTTGATTGTTCGTTTTGCAATTACGTCTGCCCAAAATTCTAGATTAACTTTACCAGAACAATTTTCACACTGTAAAACATATTTTTTTCCAAAGTGGGTGTAAATAAAAGGACACCACGGAATTTTTTCAGTCGGTTTGATTTTACATGGTCTTTCCATTTTTTAAGTCGGGTAAATAAGATCGAGATCGATTGAACCTCCGCCAACAAGATAGACATCGCAGCTAAAAGGATTTGGTACGTTAATTGGAAAGTCAGCTGTCCACTCGCTGCAAGGCATGCAGATGTGCCAAGTATATATGCCCTCTGGAGGATCTGCCTGACACCATATAAGATTCGTTACTAAAATTTTACCTCCACTACAATAAGCCTGTACTCGATAAGAGGAATCTTGCCACAGCCAAAAGAATGATCCATCCCATTGAAGTTCGTAACTTAATCCGCCCATGTCTGAGCAAAAGTCACAATTAGTTGTACCAATATCGCAACCGGCTCCATCATTGATTGTTGCTAAAATTTTATGTCCCGCATCAGTCGGAAGTTCACATAGGTCGTAATCGCAACAACAATTTAAACTTCGAGCAAGACCTCCGCCTACTCGCAACAATAAACCACCAAGTGTTATTAATGTACTCATTAGCAAGCGGTCGTCGAAACGGACTGAATTGTTCCAGCACCGTTCGATCCAAAGACCCAGACCTTTGTTGTTGTCATGACGTGATCCACTCCTGACATTGCATGACCGGTTCCAACTTCTACTTCTCCAGAGGTCATGATATTTGCAGGTCCCGATTCGGGAGGTGCTGTTCGATGGAATATTTTTACTGCAGCAATGTGATCTTTTGTTAAGGCTGTTGGACTACCACCAGCTTCAACATCTGTAACAACGCGAATCTCATCGGCAAGTGCAGCAAGAGCGTCAAACAAAGCTGTTGAACCACCAACCTCAGCATCGGAAACATGGGCACTTCCGGCATAGTAATATTTTCCGTTGAGACCTTGATAAATTAGCATCTTTCTTTTACCCGTTGCCTCTTGCGGAAGTCCAACGTATTCGGACATATCCCAAGTACTTTCTGCCGGAAACGCATGCACGGTAAATGCGTCGCCAGTTTCAACATCTGTTGAATCTAAAACTTTAACTTGCATTTTTCCATTTGAAGGATTATTGATACCAGAAGTTTGAAGTTTTGCTCGCTGAAAAACTAAACCATCACCAATATTTCCGCTTAACGATCTTCGAATATGGACACCAGTTGAATCAACAAAACAGTTAAACCCTAGCGACTTAACTAAACCTTGAACAATCATATTAAGTCTGTTCCACTCGTCCGAAGAAATTTTATCTCTTGGCCTTTTCTTTTCAAATTCAAAGCTCATACAATTAAATCTCCAAGATTAGTGGTCGGGTATATTTTAAGTGGATCACCTCCGCTGTTATAGATTACTCGAAAGTCAAGTGAGTGTTCGCCAGCCTTTGGAAATTTATTCCAGCCTTGTGGACGATAGGTGAAACGCATTGTTAAGGACCAAGCATAGAATCCAAAAGAATCAATTTCTCTCGAGGCAGAAGGTGGATTGTATAAAAGCGTCTCGGCTTCAAAAGTTTTACCTAGTCCCTTCGAAACAACGGAAGCAGAATTACAGTAACCAATTTTTGTAAAGACCTCTGATGGTATATAAGGAAGTTGATGAATTGTGTAAACCCAATCTACCATATGAATTATTATGCCGGGAGCCTCATCAGCACTTAGCTCAACCGCTTGTGCATTGTCCCAATAAAGTTTACGATTTGGCATTGTTAAAAATTCTGCAACTGGATCAATCGATTCTGAAACTAGAATTTGTGCTTGAGGAGCACCTCCACTTTCTGGAAGTGGAACTGGTTTATAAGAGACTACGAGACGCGATTTGGTGTAGGCCATTATTTTTGTGTCGCCAGAATCTATCGGTGCACCAAAAGGCTGAATGCGAACTTTATTGCAGTAAAGTCCATAGCTGTCCGGGAATGCTTGTGGAAGCATATAGTGAATCGTACTACCGCCTGCCCAAGTTGAATGTCCGAGCAGTTGTTGAGCAAGATAGTAACGGTCAGCCCAGTTGCATTGTAAATTTCTTTGAGCACGAATATTTTGCGGATCCCAATCAACTTCCGGCGAAGGTCCGACTTCAATATAATCGTAGCTTGTTACGTTTGGTCTTACTTGTATATCCATTTTATGTTAAACCTGTATTTAAGTTTTCAATTTGTCTATTCATTTCTTCCGCTGCATCCGCCTGTCTTTTTGTCTGTGTTTCAATACCTGTTTGTTTTTTTAATTGTGCTTTTTGAATTGCGTCTCTTTTTTCTTCTGCCCCAGTACTTGCAGTCGCTATAGTATTCCACATTTCGCGAAGACCAACTAAAGCAGAACTGCCTTCATCACCCTTCGCGTCCTTTTCAATACCGGCTACGATCTCGGCGTGTTTTTTTCTTATCGCTGCTTTTTCTGTTTCAAGTTCAGCTGTTTTAAGTAATTCGTCTCGATTCCTGTCTGCCGTCAGAATTTTCTTTTCACGATCGTTGGCGAGATACATTTCAATGTCTTTACGATAAAGCTCGGCTTTTCTTTTTTTCTCAGCCTCAGCTGCTTCTTTTGCATGCTTCTTCGCAAGTTCAGCTTTTGCCGCTGAATTCACTTCAAAAGTTTTAAGCGATTGACTTGCTTCAAGTTCTTCGATTTCTCGAAGATGACGTGCCTCGGCCATTTGTGACTGTTCGCGTAAACTTTTTGCTTGAGCATATTGAGCAGTCCAATGTTCTGTTTTTCCAGTTGCTGCTTCGAGACCGGCACCACCAATTGAAAGTACTGCACCAAGTATTCCAGGCATTCCAGCACCTACTGCCACTGTTCCGCTCGTGCGGCTTTGCCAAAGACGTTTCTTTTCTCCAGCTTCTAACTCCTTTTCCGCGTACTTCATTGCTTCTTCATGATCTTTCTTTCGAAGTATTCTTGTTCGCTGAAGTAGTACTGCTTCAGCTGCACCAACCTCTTCATCAGTTGCTCCAGCTGCCTTTAGATCTTCAACTTGTTGTTTAACTTCATTGTAAGATCTGCTCGCCTTCGAGTAGTCTTTTGTCTGGGCTTGAAGTTCCATTGCTTGCATTTTAATTCGAGCCATTTCTTCACCAAGCGAAGCGAGGAGACTAAGTGTAGCGACTAAGGCAATTCCAACAACGCCGGTAATTGCGGTAGCCATTGCCGTTCCGGTAAAACCGGCTGTTGCAGAAAGAGCGATTAAAGTTCGACGAACACCTGTGAGAAGTTTTATAAATGCAGCAATTCCGCCAATTAATTTTGGAGCAAGCCAAATGGCGATCAAGACTTTTCCAGTTTTAACAATACCATCTCTTACATTTGCAAGATCTTCATCACTTAAGCTATTCAAGTAATTAGATAGTGTGTCAAGTTTGTCCATCCACGTTTCCAAAAGTGGAATTAAAGTTCCACCAATTGAAATTGCAAACGTAGTCACTTGACTAGTCAGTCCTTTGATTCGATTGTTGAATGAGTCTGAAGTACGTAAAGCGTCGCCTTGAGCATCGGTCGTTCCTTCAAGAATTAAATTTAAACGAGCCAGAACCTTTTGTTGATTGGTTGCTTCTTTCGCAGATTTAACCCAACCTTTTTGAATCATATACTCGTTGAGAGTTGCCTCTTGAATTATGACACCGTATTTACGCATAGTTTCATGATTGCCAACCAACGCACTTTGTAAATCGCGTAAAACTTCGGGATCGGCTACATTGTTGAATGACGCAAGATCGTAGGTTAATTCCGCAAGTTGCTCTGCAAGTTTTCTTCCTTCTTCACGAGCAAATCCCAGAGGAACAAATGTGTCCTGGAATGTGGACATGAAGCTCATCACTTCAATTTTATTTCTTTTAATCGAATCTGCCAATGTCTCGGCAAAATCGTCGGCAGCTTCAGATTGCTCTTTAAAGACAGCTTCGAATTTACTAATAACTTCTTGTGCATCGCCAGCTTTTTTAATTGCATATGCTGAGGCACCTGCACCGGCAAGAAACATATTTCTTGCGTGTCCAGCAATACCTTTCATAAAACCACTCAATTTACTCAGTTTCATTTTAATACGATCCGCTGCCGTCAAAAGTTTTTTATCGTCGGCATCGAAATCAACGTATCCGGATCCGGCTTTAAATGCCATGTGTTTTATTCCTCCGGTTTTCTAAAATCTTTTGAGCCTCGGCAATTGAGTTGACCTGAATGCCAACTCCTTTCTTTCCTGGTGCTCTCAAATAAAAATCAACTTGATAAGGAGTTAAATTTGCAACCTCAGTAATTAGCCAACCTTTCTTTTCAAAGAAGTTATAGATGGATCGAATTTCTTTTTGAGTCGGTGGTTTATATTTCTCCTCAGGTTTAGCAGGCAATTCTGGCAAACTTATTTCAGAGATTACTCTAAAAATTTCAAATATTAAACTAAAATCCTTACCAATACGTGCATTTAACTTTATTCGTTTTAGTGCAAAGTCTTCCTTGCGAACGGAAAGCCAAATTGCGTAAAGCATTGTTTCGGTGTCCATCAGCAAGTCCTGTTTTTCAAAAACTTGGTCAAGCAATGCCCACTCCTTTAATGTCAGAGGATGCAAAACTAAAATTGCACCCTCTAACACAAAGGGATACGCAGACCCAAGGCTTTTTTTATAGGATTCCATATTAACCTATTGCAAATGCTCCATCGCCAACAAAGCTAACAGTTGCACCTTCGATTTCGGAACCGTCAATATCAACGCTGACTTCAATTGATTGAATAACAATTGTTCCGCCAAGTGTGTGTGAAGCGTCAAGATAGAAAAGTCCGGCACCTGAATCACCAACTTCAACTCCCGGATTTGGACTTCCGTCTTCAAGCAGCATTTCAAAACGACCGCTCCAGCGTTTCGCTCCAGGCACAACTTTTTGATAGCCACCGGAATCACTGCTCACAAAAGTTTTAACTTCGGCTTCCCGAGTTATCTCCCATCGTTTGACGTCGACAATATCATTACCGCCGAACTTTACATTGCCATTCGTACCGGTTAATTTCGCCATTGCGAATCTCCTTCATTAAATTAATTGTTTCTGTTTTCAGTTTTACTTCGGTTTAAGATGAATTTCCAATAATGGCAATTTCATAAACCAATGCCTCGGAAACTTCTGATCCGTTTTCAAGCTTAAGATTGTCATTTGCACCAATTGTTAAACCTGCTGCAATTGGGAACATCACGATAAAGATTCCTCCAGGCTGAAGAACAAACTTATCAGTAGTGTCGTCAGCGAAGAGAGGTACCTGATTGGTAGCTGCTCCACCAATAATTAATGTGTTATTTGCTGAGGTATTTCGAATATATAGAACCTTGATATCACCGGCACAACTAAATGTATTACCGACTCCATCCGTTAAATCGGTGTTTAGATCAAGGGTCTCATTTGCACTGTCCGCTAAGCTCTTCGAGTCATGCCATAAATTATCTGCAGGAAAGGGACCTGCATCAGACATCGCAAAGGTCTTAGCAATTGCAAGCGGATCAGTGACGATGCTCAAATCCAACGCTTTTGTCAACGTCGCATTGAGCGAAAAATTAGCTCTAGCTAATAATGCCATCTGTTAACTCCTATGTAACTTGAAAATCATTTAAGCGATCAACTACAATTCTAACTTCTATATCAAAAGCGGTAGACCATCCTAATTTATTTTTTAGACCTTCAAGATGCCCAAACTCTGAGGTAGAAGCACCAAGTAAAGCACTTACAATATATTCTCTTCCCAGATTGCTGGCGGCCTTGCCAAAAATTTTAATGATCACCCACTCTAAAGGAAATATATGTTTACTCGCGTTATAATTTGTGCTTTGAATTTGCAAGTTGAATGTTCGAGTAAACTCTGCACTTTTATTTGTGATCGAAATCTTACTTACTCCACCAGAAGGAACGAGCATTACTTCGGGCGTATCAGCGTCTTGTTTTTTAGATTTAGCTGGTAGTATATCGTCGCCCGCAAATTTTATCCGATTTCCTTCTTTACATAAAGCTTTAAACTCCTTACTACTTTCTAACAGTTCCCATATTACATCATATGCAAGTGTGAACGGATCTTTTGTTTTAAACCATCCACTCATTTGATACTCCTTTCGGCAAGCTTACCCATCTCGGTAATTCCATCTTTAATTATTTCCTTAAATTTTTTTTCAGCGTTTGGACTTGGTTCGGCAAGGATTTCTCTTTGTGGAATGATATCCGTTCCTTCGTCGTGATAGACGGCAATGTCACGAATTGTCGCGTCCGTTTCGTCGTCGTGTTGGACCGAATCACTAAAACCAACTCGTACGCCACCCTTAATTCTCTTGAAGAGATTTCCAGCTGCACCAATAGACAATGCTCCGAGTAGTACGCCTGTGTCTCTTAAAATTTTTGAACCCTTTCTTTTTTTTCCTTTTGCTTCTCGCTTAGCATTAGCTCTTTTATCACGACCTCTTTCTTCGATCGGTTTCCAGTTTCCAGCACCACTTGAAAAAGCTACAAATCTCTTTCTTATAAATGCAAGATAAACTGTACCAATTCGTTTAAACATTTTTCCTATAGGACTACCAAAGGAAGGAGTTTTAATTCCCTTGTCGATTCCTTTAACAAATGTGTCAAGAGGTTTTAAATCTATTCCAGTAACTTTTTTCATACATTAATTGGTCCTGAAGGTTTATCTGTGTACTTTACAGGAGCGTCTAATTGAAGGATGCCCATGATTGTACCTGAAATTTCTGTTTCAATTTTTTCTAGTTTTGCATTAATTAAATCTTCTTCATCGTTATCGTCTCGAATTCCTCTTGCTTGATAGAGCCATGCACCGGCTTTAACTACACACCAGTTTTTTACAGTTATTGGAACCGAAGCAAAAGGAATTATGTACTGACTTTTACGGAGTCGATCGTTGATGTAACTTTCGGTGTACACAATTGCTTCACCTATTCGATTTATATCGGCTAGCTCAACCTCGTTATCAAGCTGGGACCAACGTGCAATGTTGTCTTCACCAAAAACATTTTCAATATCTGTTTGGAGTATGTAGCTTCCAGTTGCAGAAGGAGAAACTGTTCCGACCTTCGTTCCTTCAAAATAAAATGTTTCACTTGCGTAAACTATTTCAATATAATATTTATAGGTTAGGTCGTACCTAAGATCGGTAAATTCTAATGTATAAATTCCAGTCGAAACTTGTTGAAGTGCAACTCCGTCTGCAACAGCAATTTCTTGATTAACCTGATTGCGAACACCGTAGGTTCCGGTTGGATCGGAAAAAACAATTGAGGTTGGATCGGTTAGAACATCATCAACTCTAAAGCATTTTGTAATCGTTGTATTTGACATATTAACTGTCCTCTAAAGAAATATTTAAGTCGTCAAGTCGAATATTCGCAAAAACTGCTGCGTGAGTTCCAATAAATTCAATATCACTTGCACCGTATCCAACACCTACCATCACTTCATTTTCTTCTGGCCATCCAAAACGACCTGTAGATGCTCCTCCCGGACCAAAAGATACACCCTCTTGAACGTCTGCTGTACTAGGTGTGATTCGATTTCCTGTAAACTCCACACCATTTGCACCGTATTGAACTCCGCTCAATACAGCAGCCTCAACTGGACAAACAAAATTACCAGTAAATTCAGCTGCATTTCCGTAATTAATTCCGTTTACTACTTTTGTTTCTAAAGGTGCAATAAATGTTCCAGCAAATTCAATTCCTCCTACTCCGTATTCAACGTTTTGTTCAACATCTGTAATTGAAGGTAAAGTGACAGTTCCTGTAAATTCCTCCCCTGTACCATAATCTACATCAAATAAAACTTGAGATTCCGTAGGTACAACAAATGTTCCCGCATCACCATCAACATAATTATCTTGTCCAACTACAACGTACTCAGCAGAAACAACATCACTTATCGGTACAACTTCAAAATACTCTTGAATTGAAATCGTTCCTCCTAACATCCAATACTTTTCATTTGGATTAACTCCACCCGGTAAAGCAGCTAGATCCATTTTATAAAGCATTTTAGAACTTGCTGACTGATCTTCCACAGAAAAAGTAGGACCAGAAGCTGTACTTTCTATTTTTACATTAAATTCAGGAAAGCGTACTGAAGCAATATTTGTCTCTTCCTTATACGTACCAGAACCTAGTTGAACTTGAGTTTCAGTGGGATCAGGCGGAAACATTAATATAGCTGAAGAATCTACCATAGGAATAGAAGGAACATAACATTTACTTACATCACAATCTCCCGTCCAATGTACTAGTACCGATAAACCTAATCCAGCAGAAGTCCAATCTTGGATAACCGTAGCCTCTAATAAATCTTCAGCATCTTGACTATGTGGAACATCGTCTTGATCATAATTACCAAAGCCTGATACAGTCATAGAAATTCTACCATCAGTAAACAATGTCCCTAAAGGAACGTCAATTAAATCTGTCATATCTCCAATGCATACTCCATTAACCCATAATGTTGGATTAGAAGTTGTAACCCAATTTGCTTCACCACCTCCATAGTGAGCAGGAGAATATGCTGTCCACATTAATCCATCAGCATGATTATGCGGTCGCCAACTAACTGTGAATTCTGCTGTATTCTTACTCATAATCATAGGAGTATTTGCTAATAAAGCTTCATGGTTCATATACCAATCAGAATTGTCGCCAATAATATCTACTAAATCAAATCCCATTGCTAAATCGTCACCACCTTCTCCAGCCGTATATATTGTAGCAGGATCACCGATGGTGTTGGTGTTAAACGAATGGATCCCCACCACATAACATCCAGCAGTTTCCACCGAAGCACAAGTTAAGCGTAATTTATTTCCAGTACCTGTCATATTAGTCGCTACAACTTCTTCAGAAATTCCATTCGGATTTTTAAGTCCTGCATCAGCTGAGTCAATACTAGTTACGTCGTATCCTTCTGTTCCTGAGGCTCCGTTAGTTATGTTCCATATTCCTGATATATTTCTAGCCCAAATTATTACATGAACGCGATCATGACCGGGTGGTAGATCCCATTCAATCCATTCACCTACTTGATTCGCTTGAGCTAGTACCCAACCGTTTACCGGACCAACATTAGAGATTCCATTAGAACCTGATTTCCTAGTGAAGTCTTGCCACTTAGCTGGATGAACTTCTCCAATATAAACATCACTAATATGAAACGATAATCTACCTGCCGTTGTTGCACCTGCAATCCATTGCAAAGTCCAACGTGCCCAGCGACCATAACCTAAATAGGTGAAGATATAGTAAAATCCTTCATAGAACCAATCTCGAGCTACAACCGGTTTTACTAGTGCCATAAGTTATTTCCTTTAAGCGATTGTCAACGATCTAATTCGTAGTACTATTTCAGATATTTTATTATTCCAAAAAAACTAGTCATTCTTTCAAAGCATCTTCAATAGCCTTAACATCTTCGATCTCATTTTTAATACATAGTTTATAAACGCCAACCGCAACTGTACGAATTAAAGATTGCTGTTTTTCCATCCAATTATGATGTTCAGCACAATTTCTTTGAATAGCATCCACCTCACCATCTACTCTAACATCTAACTTTTCAAGTTCTCCAATGAACTTTGCTTTAAATTTAGTATAATCAATTTTTAGCTTATAAATTTCCAAACCAAACCAACCCAATAGTGCCAGGGAAATTGGCAGCACGATTATTGCTATAGTCCACAATTTTTCTTGCATCGCACATCCTTTCCTGTTGTCGTAGTTCACTAAAAAACTTGGAGAAAGCGAACGCAGGTATCCGCTCTCCCAAGTGTCCAAGAAAAAAGTAAATTTTAAGCTACAACGTCGGCAATAAAGATGGCTTCGGGTACTTTTAGTACCGGAAGGAATGTGTCACCTGCTATTTGCTTAATACCAACCGGATCAGCAGTCAAGTGAGCATAAGAGAACATTCCCTGTTGGACTGAAACTTGACCGATCGCTGCAACGCCATCTGAAGAAACTGTTCCGAGATTCGAAGGTGTCGCATAGGTTCCTTCGATAAATTCAAACCAGTCAACAGAAGGTGTTGGTGTAAAGACGACCGCATCACCACCAAAGAAATCTTGATTAGTTCCATCTTTATCGTTGAAGAAAGCTTCAGCGATTGGCACCCAATTAAGATCCAACAAACCATTGGGTACACGACCGGCACTGAAAGCAGCTTGAAAAGCCGGGAAGCGATTGATGATTTCTTTCAGTACGGTGTTTGCCCAAAGATACCCGAGAATATCTTCGCCGTAGAACGCATAGTCCAGTCGATAGCCAGTCGCCTTACGAGCATACTTGCGAAGTGCCGCAATGTGGGTGTGGATAGGTGTTCCAGCCGTCGCCCAACTGGCAGCAATAATACCGCCAAGTTGATTTTTATTTGCAGCAGGAACACCGAAGTCAACAGTTGTAACGGCACCGGAACTTGATGGCAATAATTCGCCATCACCGTTGAACCAGATAATACCGTTAGCGAGTAAAGAAAATACGGCTGCGACGCGAAGGTTCAGGAAGAGTTGTTTAAACTCGCCGGTCTTTCGGGCGACCTCTTGCTGACCTAACTTTTGACGAGTTTCGTTCTCTATCGCTAAAAGATTTTGCAGAACGTTCGGGTCATGTTGAATGTTTTCAGCGGTGTGCAACAAGGTTGCTGCAACTTCACTGACGCCAGACAGATTTCTCTGTTGCGAAGGTGAACCGTACTGCACTATGCGTGCGGTTTTTCGCGTACCAGCCACTTTACGGTAGGTACAATGATTACCCTCTACCGTTCTATTGGGAGTTAGAAATGCCGGAGGAAGCAGATCTTCAGCCAAGCCACCTTTGACAGTCTGGATTACACCAGACAGATTCTTAGCTCCCAAGATTTGAGATATATTTTTTGCCATTGCAAAATTCTCCTAAAATTAAATTTTCATTTCTTAATTTTACCGTAACAATTTAAGTAAGAAATTCACTTAAATTAATACGCGTCGTCAAAGATGAAGAGACCGTTCTCTTGCAACTGGTCCTTTACCCAGGCAAGCGTTGAAGCGTCCGCTGGAAGACCGATGACTTGACTCCAATCAACGACGCCACCAACTAATATAGTCGGGAATGGAACGTCGATATTGTTTCCGTCCTTGTCCGTAACTTTAATTGGATATCCATCGTCAATAAGAGCCTTCGGAATATGATCTCCGAGACGAGTTGTGATCAGTGAATCGGTCACAATAGCCAAATTTAAGTCAGGAATAGTGATGGTGCTTGTTGCACCGTTTAAAGTAACGCCGGTAAAGTCAATCGAAGTTAACGCAACGGTACCGGCAGCAGAAGGTGGTCCGATGCAATAAATTTCACCAGAAGTTCCAATTCGACGAATCAATTCGGTCGCCACAGCAAGACTACATTGAAGTGTCGTTTCGTCGTCAACGTAGACTTTGTTAGTTTTGCCAATAATGCACGGAGACCATAAGCCTCCACTTGTTGCTTTACCCATCAACAGACCGGCTCGCAAACAATCAATGTCGCCAGTGTTTGCCGGGTCACGAGATTCGGAACCGTCAATGATTCCGCCTCTTGGCAATAAAATTTTTCCTTGATCTGAGAGACGTACTGTACGTGGAGTAGCAGTTCTAGTCGTCCCAATTCCGGGAAGTCCTTTTGTTTCCATTACTGTATCTCCTTAAAGATTTCAGTTCCTTGTTTATTTTTTGTTTAAGCTTATGCCTTTTCCAAAATTCAAGCGTCCTTTGTCGTAGGACCTCCGGCCATGTCAACCATTTCAGATTGTACTTCGGCATCTTTCTGATCCTCATTTTGCATTGAAAGCTCCATCGCTTGTGGACGTGTAGCTTCGCCAAGTTTTACTGGATCATTTTGCTTTAAAGCCTCGACAACTCCTTTCACGATTGACTGGTCGGTGCCCGAAACGCGTCGGCTTAAACAGAACGCATTTGGCTTTGCTACGTCGCCTACTAAAACTTTTTTCAGTGAGGCGGCTACCGCCGGAGTTACTTTGTTTTGTGCAACTAAACCATCAATTTGTTCATCAGCATTTTCACGCTGCTGATCCAGAACATCAGGATCAAGCTTGACAGTCTTGTCTTCAGGTTTGGGATTGTCGTCAACTTTCTTTTCATCGTCATCGACGTCCTCTTTTAATTTCTCGAGTTCAGCTCGGAGATCTTCGAGTTCAGATCCGGTAGCTACCGTATGTTCTTGTATTTTAACAATCGCATTATCGGTAGTCAACGTTCCTTCATCTAAGCCCATCGCCTTCTCGAACGCTCGCAGTTGTTGCTCGTTCATAGCGTTCTCCATAAAATTTGTACTTAAAAAGAGTCTTGCGACTTCAACAGGTTTATCCGACTGACTCGCCCGTGAAGCAGCAATCGGAATAAATTCTTTTTGTCCAGGCACCACGGGTTGCTGGCACAACGAACTATGTAAAATGGCTTCATCATAAATATTTCCTTGACTATCCTTAAAATCACGTTCAATTAAAACGGAAACATTTTTACATCTTTCAGCCAGTTGAATAGAATCAGCACCTTTCATTTCGTGCAATCCCCAAAGTTTTTCACCTTTACGGAATACATCGATCAAATCGCCACGTACTCCTTCGGCATCTCTTCGATGATCAACAACAACTTCAATGTCAAGACCGGCTTTCTTCATTGCTGCAAATTGTTTTGCCCACTTATCCATACGCGATCTGTCAACTTGCAAGGTCCAGCCTTCCTCTGGGTGAACATAGGTGCCTGTCGAAATCATGTCTTTGAGAAATAGTTGTTTAGTTATGCCTTTTTCTATAAAGATTTCGCCTCCAGCAACAAATGCTTCGCCATTTGTTCGATCGAGTGTAATTGTAGACATTTTAACGGACTCATTTGCTGACTCAAACATTGATTGATGGTAGCGTTTATCTTTTAACCATTTCTTCGCTTGTTTAGTTGTAAAGCTTGCAGCGGAAAAACGTATTGACTGAATTGTGTTATTTCCTTTTTCATCTTTGCCGTTGATCACATGGATACCCGGCTGATTAAAAAAATCGTTCATACGCTCAAACGATTTAAACTCACTTGGATTTCTTATTCTCGCTGCGTGCTCTTTTGGAAACGCCATTGGTTTCTCCTTTCTTAATTTCTTTTGTGATTGTGATTCGGTCTTCCGGTGCATCGCCGAATCTTTGAAATCTAGTTTTTGTTTTTTCTTTACTCAATGAACCGCTCCTTCTTCTTGGATTAAAACCTCCGCATCACTTTCGTTAAAAGTAAAACTTAAAATTTCTCCTTCTTGTTTTAAGTGTTCAAGTAAATCCGCACACCAATACCACGAATCTGGAGTGTGAATACCAAGGGGATCGTAACACATTCCAAAGATCTCAAGTTGTTTTGCTTTTTTAATTGCTCGATGCAAAGACATTCCCTTTCCGTTCTTACCTTTAATCTTAAAATGTTCGGCGTGCTTCAACACTAAATTACTCCTTGTAAGATGCCGAGAATAAATGAAAAGTGATCAAAATCTTTTTTTGCAAAAGCTAGCATTTTTCTCTTCGTTGCAAACTGCTGCATTCCCACTGAAATTACTTCGGTATACCCTTCGCGATAAAGCTTTCCAACGTAAGTTGAAATAAATCTGTCTTTATAAGCTGCGAAATTTTTATCGTTTGTCCAAGAGACAATTTTTCCGTAAGTTGTTTTATTATGTACTCCTCCGCCACGTTTTCTAACCCAAGCAACTGCCTTCCTCGCCGTTGCCTGATCACTCTCAATTAAATGTCCCATTTCGTGAAACGCAGTTTCTCTATTATCCCATCTTGAAAGTTTAACTTTGCCCCAACGCACATCACAATTAGCTCGATAATTTTGTTGATCGTAAATCTCCGTCACAAGATGCCGGTTATTAAAATTCTCAACAACTTCGTCATTTGCAAAGTTTTCAAGGTGGTCTCCAAAAGCATCGACACGTTTTTTAAATTTTTTCTCAACAGATTTTCGAGCATTACCCTGTACTCTGTCGGCGTCGAATGTTGCTTGACTACGAAATTTTTCAGCCTTTTTTGACGCGATAGGCTGAACCTTTTTCTTACTAGTCTTCTCAATCACTTCTTCTAGTTCAATTTCCCAAACCTTTCTATGCACAACTTCAGTTTCAAAAGAACTACCGCCGACCTTCTGTTTCATAAATTTTTTGTCTACCAGCTTTTTAGACTTAACTCTAAACTTCGCAGCTTTTCTTGAGAGAATTTCATTGCCAGCAAAGTCCTCTGTAATTTGTGCTCCGTCTTTCATACGAACTTTCCAAATTACACTTTCACCTTTCACTCCAGCCTGACGAGCCTGCATTAGATATTCTTCGGCACCATCAAGTTCGGTAGTGAATGAACTAAATGTGTTCCACTTTACTTCCTCTCCTGGTTTTAAATTTTGCACAAAACTTTTCTTGCGAATTCCTCCACGATAAGCGTTGCCTCTCCAGCCAGGTGCATTGTCGATCAGTTCCTCAAGTACGTCAACCGTTTTACGATGTTTTATAAGCATTGCTTCGGAAAGCTTTTCAGCTTGCAAAACTGAACCAGGATTTTGAATATTACGTACAATCTTAACTTGTTCAAAATCTGTTGTCCAAAAGTTTAAAGCAGCTTGTCTCTCCTCTTTTGCTGCCACCCATTTTTGCCAGGTATCCATATCCGGCATGCGAGAGACTTCGTCGCCAATACTAACCAGTTCAAATTTTCTTGGTTTTGTTGTTTTCAAACTTTCCGCAAACAAATCTACTCGTGCGTCAATTGCTGCTCCCTTATATGCAAATGGATCGCCGCCAAAATCTTTCTCTAACTTTAGTTTCAACTCCGCCTTAAACTTCTCATGTCGAGACTCCCAGCCTCCTGAATCGCTACCAAAAAAACTTTTCTCTTCAATGATCTCTTCAGTAACCTTCGTTTTAGCAGGTTTAGTCGGCTGCATTTTTACTTTTACAAGTTTATCCGGTCTAACTACCGGAGATGGAGGAGTAACTTTACCTCCACCGACAAGCTTTGCTCTTCGAAGTGGCCATTCTGGAAGAACTGATTTCTTATATTCTGTTTTACCAGCATTTTTAATAAGTGCCTCTTCGACAAGATCAACGTGTCCAAGGATCGTTCCCGAATCGTCAACAAGTAGGACCTTATTCATATTAACTTTTTTACCAAGTCGACCGGTCACAATTCGCATTGCCTTTTGTTCGGCAGCCATATCCCCAGCAGCGACAGCTTTTTGTGCCTTTCCAACATAATGCATTGTGTCCCAGAAATCTTTTTGTTGAAGTCCATAAACATTATCGCCAATATAGAACTTCCTCTTGGCAGAAGCACTCAACTCTGGGAGAGAAACCTTGCTGTGAATTACCTCGCCGGGATTGAAGTCCCAGCCAACATCTGGTTTGGGTAGTACTTCTACACCGTCGATGTCGACTGTATCCGGCAGCGGTTTTTGCGGATCCGGCTCTTCGTAGTGTTCCAACATGGTGCATCGACAATTGTAGCCATTTGGAGGCCATAGAGTTGACAGCTGTTGATCGTCTTTCTTAAAAGTGACGCCGTCTAAGGCCTCGTGATTTGCTCGTGTTCTCGCGTCTCCTACAGCGGAATATTCAAATCCCCAAAGCATCGACTGAATGTCCGGATCTTGTAGCATCGACCAACGTCCAGCAGAGTAACTCATCTGCACTTGCGTTCGAACAAGTGTTTCCAGGACGTGCTTCTTTTGAGCGGTAATGCCAGCTTTGTCCAGTTTTTCGTGCAGCTTTTTAATTCCACCTCGAACATGGGTTCCGCTTTCAACAATTTCTTGCATTGCTTCTCTTGCTGCGAGTTCGGCAACGTCACCTAAGTTTCGTGTGACTTCAATTGCCTGGTCACCGAACTCTTTTCTTAGATCCTCAATTTGATCAGCGGACAATCCCATTTTTGCTTTTACAAAATCAATGGCTTCGGAATATGGAGTTGAAAGAAAGATGTGAGAATCGCCAAGTCGATCGGCTGCGTTAAATACGACATCGGTTTTTGCTTGAATGTAACCGGCTACAGTGGCGTCAAGAATTAATTCGTAAAACTGGACGAGCGAACGATCTATGGCTTTACGAACGCCGAAGATTCCTTGGTCGGAAACATACTTGGATATTTGGAGTTTTATTGCGTTGCCAATTCGACCAATGTATCTAACTCCCATATCTTCGAGTTCCATTAAACTGAGCGATTGTTCCTCAACTAATTTTTGTTCAACTGCAGTTGCCATTTATACTTTCTGAAGTTTTTCATAAATTCGGAAGGCTCTTTTAGACATTGTCATTTCAGTTTCCTCTTCGTTTGGTGGAATCTTAATCTTACTAACATTCTCCTTAGCTTTCGGTAGATCGGCTCCATCAAGCATCGCATCGACATCAACCCAGGTTTGAAACAGCTTGATATTGTTTGGATCGGTCAATACAGTCTCAACAATTTTTCTAAAAAACAGCTGCTTAGCTGGATCAAGTCCTGACTTAACAACTTTGATTTTATTCGCGTACTCTAAACCAAAGTTGTATGTAACAAGCGGATTGACAAGGTACCAATTAACTGCTAAAATAATATCATCTAAAAATAAGTCCGCAATTGCCAAAGCAAGATCACCGTGCGTTGAAGCCTCTGCCTTTGTTCCAAAAGTTCCTTCAACAGCTGCCCTTTCTGGGACAAGTAGACCTCGAAGCATCAGAGCCTCAAATTGCTTCATCATATTTACATATTGGATACCGTGGTTACCTTTAGTTTCAAGAAAAGAAATCTGCCAAGCTAAAAGTTTTTCCGGATCGACTCCGCTTCGAGCAAGATCCATCGCCCATTCATGGAATTGAACAGGCATTGCGACGCCATTACCTTGCCCTAAAGTTTGAAGCACTGCGGAGGCAATTTCAAAGTTAGATTTAGTTGCTCCAGTAGCGTCTTTGCTTTCTCCAATAGGATACTTAACAATTGGAATAACACCTGCGATTTTACCACCATATTTAATTATTTGTGCAGCAATCTTCGTCCAGGGAATCCAGGCAGCTTCACGAATATTTTCGTAAATTGAAGTTCCATAAAAATCTCCTGGTTCTGCATCATATGTGAAAACAAAAACCTTTTCTGGAGGAAGTGTAACATTCTGTTGTCTTACTCCCAGGAATGCTCCAGTTCTCGGATCAATCAACATTGTCGTTTTATTTTGTGCTAACGGTTTAAGTTTTCGGTAGACATATTTACCATCAACAACGTCCCAGACCTTTTCAAATACTTGACTACCATATTCTCTTGCTCGAAGAGTATGCTTTATAAACATTGGCCACACATATTCAAGTTGTTTTTTAACAAAGAGTTCAATTTCCTCAGGTACATCGTCTTCGGTACTAATTGACCAGTCTGCTGACTGAATGGGTGCGTCGGATACGGCTCTTGCAAGTGCAACGGTTGGATTGCGACGAATCTTCTTGTATACATCAAGTCGCGAATAGGCTCCCATTCCAATATCAAGTCCCATTGTGGAAAAGGAACCGACTTGAATTAGAGTTGATTCGCCTACTTCCGGTCTTACTTCGATCGTCTTAGCTTCTAAGTTTTTATCTACCATATTTTTTACACCACACTTACCGAAAATCTGTCAATTGATGGAGGACGTGAAACTCGAACAGGACGTAAGAGTTCCACACGATAACCTTCAGCGTCCGAAGGATGAGAAAGTTTGCGTTCAGATTTATCAATTTCTCCGTCTTTATATTTAAGCTTCTTAAAATCAGTAATTAAACGCTCACATCTCGGATGAATTTGAAAATGAATCGCGTCATCCGCATCAAGTAACGCCATCTCAACTGCGTTAACTCGATCGATGACCATCGGGTTACTTCGAGGTACCTTAAGAGTGAAAGGAATTTCTGGAGCCTTTTCTTTTAAGAGATTCCTTAAAACAGAATAGCAACTTTCACCTGTGCCAGCCCATTCACTTTGTCCTGTTGCATCGCCAAAGATTTCGAGATGTGGCCATTGCCAACCACCCAGTCTTTCAATTAGTTCCAGGAAAGCTTTAATAAGTCCCCGGACACTCATCCTTGGTGCGTACAATTCATAAACAGAAGTGAACAGATCTTTTTCGGTAAGGTACTGTCCAACCTCTCCGTGCATTCCTGGATTGATGTTGAAGTCAAGTGAAAGTTGAAGCGGATGCTCCTTATATAGCTTAAGCTTTTTATTGACGTGGAGATTAGCTTCAAAGGACGGATATACTCGATTACCTCGAAGTGTTAAAGCCTGACCATCAAGATACTGTTTAACCAATTCTTTTGTTAAAAGCTTTTTTGTGCGATGATAAAATCCTTCTGCATATGGATTTTCCAAAGTCGCTGCTCGATGTAAGGAGATATCTTTTCGTCCACTTGTCATCTCTTCATAGATTCGCGTCAAATCACCTTCGTTGGTGTATGTAAAGAGAATCTGTAACAAACGAGCATCAGGTGCTCGGACTCTTCCAAGCAATTGAATAAAGGCATCATTTCTTGGATCACTACGATCCTCTTTCCATCGAGCAGGTTCATCACCCCAAGCAGCACCAACGGTCCAACCGGTAATACGTTGTGGCACATCTGCCGTTCGAATAAGGATGACTGAAGGTCGTTCTTTTATTCCCAAATCTGGAAGCACTAACCCAGGTCCACTAAACCTTCCTTCCGCAATCGGTCCGGCATTTTTCCATTCAAAAGAAAGTCCGCTTTCCTTAATCGCATCCTGCAAGTGTGGAACACAAAAGTCCATCGCATTCGAATAGGTTGGTGCAACGCAAGCAGAAGGAATATATGTCGGATCACCTTCCTTATCAAAAGAGTTAAAAAGATGTAAAGTAGTTAACTTCCTGGCTCCGATGAAACTCTTGCCTGAAAACCATCCGCCTTCCAGACCAACGATAAAGTTCTCCCAATCTTCTGCGAACGTTTGTTGTCCGCCCGGATTCGGCGTCACTACTTGTTCGTCAGAAAGTAGTAATAGGTCTACACCGTCGTGTTCCTCTAAAAGATCTTCATAGCTATTCGTCAAATGTTTTTTCCTTTGGTACTTCAATTCCTAACGGAGCCATTATCAGTTTAATTTGTTTACCAGTTGAGATATCCTTTTCGAGCGATTGCTTTGTAACAAACAGCAAACAGAATTTAACAAAAGCTTGCGGATCAGTCTTCGCCAACATCCTTAGCTTTCGCCGGAATGCCTCTTGAACACAATCATCTTCAACAATCTCTCGGATTACACGATCAAGAAATCCAATCAACTTCCTGCGTCCATGTGGAATTGAATCACCCTTCTTAGGTGCCCACGGAGGACGCTCTAGCAACTGTCCCTTGGCATTTCGTCTTGGCTCCTTAGCCTTTGCTCGCTTCTTCTTTTTCTTTCGCTGGCTTGCAACTGTGGCTTTCTTTACGATCACCTTTTTGACAACCTTCCGCACGGCAGCCTTTCGTTTAGCGACCTTCTTCTTCGTTGTCTTTCGTTTCGTCGTTGCTGGCATACCTAATTCCAATAAACAAATTAAAAAAGTTAAAACTACCTAAAGTATGTAGGAAGCCAAGACCGGAAACAAATAAGATCGAAAGGGAATTTAACAACTGGTTGAAAACCTCCCATCTCCAACAATGCCACAACTAAGGGAATTTGACCAGAAACGCCTCAAGGCGATCAAAATGACCTAACCCCTAGCAGATCGCATAGGGGAGGGGGGAATTTGTCTTAAAATCGCTCTGGTGCATTCAGGGAATTTGGGAATATGAGAACGCTCCTCGTAATTGGGAATTTGAACTGATGATTCGCATAGACAAAAAATTCTATACATGAATAGAACGCACCTCTCCCCACGCTTCGGAAATCGGGTTTTCTATTCAATGAATATTCAGATGGATTAAAGTAAAAAAAGAACTTGATTTGCTTGAAGCTAGAAGGGGTGTATGATGTCGATGAATAAAGAGACCTCCGCTCCCGAAGGAACGAAGGCCTCAACCTACCGATACAACCTTGGAAACATTATGTCGAAAGAACCGTTACGGTATCAACCGATTCATCCTCAGGATCCTCCTCCTCCTTTAATCCATCCGCTTCTCGAAGCACTGGAGCAATCTCTGAGAGAGAAAGTATGCTTGCGACAAATGGTGTCCGAGAAGGCTCGATGGCTCGTTCTGCTTCTTCCAGTGGATCCTGGTTAGTCTCTACGTCGATCGTTCGGTGAGCTATATAAGTTGCTGCGTTGCCAAGACAAACTGCTCGTGCTCCCGGCGTTACATAAGGTCCAACTGCGTAACAAATTAAAAATCTTCTCATCAACTTTCTGCTTTCTCATTTAGATAACTGGCAAGACAGATGCCTAGGGAGGCGACGACAAACCAGATAAAGAGCAGAATAATAAGTAGTCCACTTTGAAAATGTTCCATCAGGTATTCCTTTCATGCGTTATGTTCGCTTGCTTCCATAGCACTAGTGTCCTCGTCGTCGTGTCTGCTTTGTATTTCTCGCAACAGAGTTATTTGCTCTTCTAACACCTCTGATTGCTTGTGAAACTTTTCAACTAATTTTTTCAACGCAAGAGAGAGGGTTGTAAGAGACAACTCCAGTACCTCAGTTTTTACTTTTAATAAAAGGATTACTTTGGTTTTCATAATCGTTTAACTCTCCTTCCAGCATTAGTAAAATTGCATTTGTGTCTTCGTGCTGCTTAAGGATTAATGCTTCCGTCTGCTCGTCGAGCTTATCAATAGTCGCTCGAAAACCAAACCCAAGAACCATCATTACAGCAACAACGTAAAAAAATGAGAGAACCATTTTTTGTACATCACTCATATTACTACTTCTTCTTTCCGGCTCGCTTTGTTTTCAGCGTTGCCTTAATAACCCCTAGACAAACTTGATTCCAAAGACATATCAACTTCTCGCCGACTTTCGTATCAGCATTGTTTATGTGTGGACGAGTTACACAGGCAGCACAATCGGTTCGACAAGCATATGTCGAAAGAGGACATACTAGTGGAGCACCATCACACACTCGCGTTGGATTGTTGTTCGTCACATCTATTAGTTCGCGTTCTTCGGCTCTCTGATTTTCTTCTGTTATAACGATATTTTTCTTTTCCATACTTGATCCTATCTTCTCTAGGTTTTCTTCGAAGTCTTTTCAGGCACATTTGCATCGCAAATCTATCGTTCAGAAGAAGCGATTGCTTGCTTCGCTTAATGCATCTTCTAACTTCGACTTGACGAGACAACTCATACATACGTTGCCTTATTTTTCTACGCAATTTTTCTCTCAAAGTCAATTTTATCATTTGAGTTATCCTGGACGATAAACTTCCTTATTGTGGTCTGGGCAAAAATAGAACTCTTCGGCGGATTGACATTTAAGTTCGCCTCGACATACTTTGTAGTGTTGCCAACCTAAGGGAAGTAAGTCTTCCCGGTCATTTGATTCGGTAGTTTCACAACCGGTTTGATCGCACTCGTAATGAAATTTGTCTCTTATTGTTCTAACCATTTTGTTACTCCTAAATTTTAGGTTTTAGGTTTCGGGTTTAAAATCCAAATATTTTTCGAAATAGTTCGATCTTTCTTATTTGAATTGTACTTGTAAAATGTTGTGCTAATTCCAAATCCAAAGGTGAGTAGTCCACCATCTCAGGCGGTAATACTACAATTTTCTTTCGATGACACGGACAATAACACTTTTCTTCATTCTTTTTGCAGACAGAACAACTTTCATCTTCGCAACCACCACCTATCTTTGTCACAATCGACTGCCAACCGGTCGGAAATCTTGGATCCTCCGTTGTCGGTACTTGTTGTTCTGCACAACAACCTGGCTCGTCGCATTTATAAACTAATATTGATGAGGTTGGTGTAGTTGTTTCTAGTTCTGCCTCTGCCTGATGTCCGCTACAAAAGTGTTTCGGTTCCTTGTGTTTTGGAAGATCAAACACCATGGACCAGTCTCTTGGCAGTTTAGGAGACTTGCCCATTTGCTGCACAAAAATCGGACAATTCGGTACATCACATTTCAATCTAAATCTCGTTTCTTTTTTCTGACTCACAAATTCACTTCCTTTCCTAACCGAGAACTATCCCGGCAAAAATTAGTGTTAACAGAATTACAACTAACCAGTAGGTTGGAAAACAGTATTTTTTAAACAAGAGAATCAACCTCCTCTCCAACTGGCTTCCAGATTTTTATTTGAGTAAGTAAAAAACGCCTTACTTGAATGTGTTCCAAGCTTAGCTCGGCCTGACCAGCGGAAGAGTGTTCCTCAAGCACCCAGCCTACGCAATTTGTTTTAGTATAAACGTCGTGCCAAGTCGGTCGAAGTTGCCACCAACGCTTTGTGTAAGCTTGAATCTTCCAGGTCAAGCCATTGCCTACAATCCGATACTTTAAGACTTTTTGTCTAAGTTTCATTTTCTTCTGCTTTGATCGCATTTCGATAAAGTTCAAGGTTGGAAGTTATTATCATCCGATTTCGTAGGTCAACGAGACTTTTATTGAAAGCCGTTAGCTCGCTATACAACGAATTCAAAATATGCTTGGCGGTTACTGATTCGGCATCTGCCACTAACTCACCAATTTCTTCTCGCAAATCATCGATCTCCTGCACGCGTCGATTAAGATTTTCCGCAAGATTGTTTAGAGCACACATATTAAGTGGAGTACCACCACGAGTGCCCGCCACAATAAGATTCGCATTTCTTTCAGCTAGATTTCTTGCTCGAACTTCCAGCTGATACTTTGTCAGCTTAACTTTCTTTCTTTTCATTTTCTTTGCCATGTTTAAAACCTTCTTTCTAGTTTAAGTTTAAATATAACGCTGCCTAGTTTCTTCCAGTTGTTTCTTTAAGTTAACAATTTCCACTTGTAAAGCAACAATCCGCATTGGATCAATGCAAAAAACATCAATAGAACTTTTCGTACAACCACCTCGTTTCGGATTAGGATCGTGAACAAGCGTTCCTCCAAACGCCACGACCGTATGTAAAAGAGTATGCTCCGGATTTAGACCTGACATAAGATGGTGACAATGCGGAGCCACTTCTTCAATAAAACCGACCTCGTCCGGCATACCAACCGTTAAATATTCAAGTCCCCATTCTTCACGTAACCATATACGAACCCTTTCAATCCAGTTTGTTGGATAAAGATTACAAAAGTCCGGCACGTCTTCAAGTCTCATATCAAGTATCGACGCCAATGCCGCCTGAAAACAATTTCTGTCTTTACCAATTTTTGTTTGATCTACAGGTTTCATAACTGACTACTTCCTTCCACATCGGATTTAATTTCTTCAAATTTGTCCGTAATATAAGCAAGCTCTTCATCGACCTTTCCAATCAAAGCTTTTCCAATATGCTCAAGAGCAAACTGTATTGTCAAAGTCTCAGCCTCACGTTGTACATGTTCTAATGCAACCTTTACAATAGCAATTTTTACTTTAGCTTCTGCAATCCCCTGTTCCATATCTTCAAAATTTTGACTATGCATTTTAATCATCCAACCTTTCACACTGATCCTGCACTCCCTCGCAAAAATCATCTAACATAGTATCTTCGTCCACATCGGCAACGGCTCGTTCAAATCCTTTGAAACCAGCATTGACAACTCTAACTGGTGCCGTTAAAATTTTTCCTAAAATACTTCCAAAGCCCATCACTTCTTCCTTTCATTGAACTTATCAAACTTTCTTGTCATCTCGTCCACTTGTCGATTAAATCTTTCTAACGTCTGCACCTCCTTCCAAATCTCTTTTAAAGCTCTCCAATAACAACCCAACAAAATTTTTAGTTGCTTAAACATTACAACCTTCTTGTTCTTGAATTTTCAACTAGCCATTCAATACCAGCTAGTAGTACGTAAAAAATTAAACGCATCAGTCTGTCCTTTCAACATTTGTAAGCTTATAGTTTTCCGGACAACCTTCATTTGCTTTAGCGAGTAACTCCTCGGCAGTAGCTAACTCATCTGCTTCAAAAAATCCAACTAATGCCGAAACAACCACCTTTTTCAAAACAGGTCGATCAATAATTTGATAAACTGCTTTATATTTAATCAGCATGCTTGTTCGGCTCCTTTCTTGCCAGACACTCTTCTGCTCGCAAACAACAGTGGTCTTTTCCACATTCATAATCATCTAAAATCTTACCGTAAAGTGCCTCAGTAATTCTGTCCGTAAAAACCGTTTCCTCTCCAATCATATTTCGACGCAAATTTTCCTTTCCTAACTCTACTAAATCTTCCGGTTCCAGCTGCACAACAAACAGACCTTGCTCAAGTTCTTGTACTTGCATAAATAACTCCTTTAATTAAAACCAGATTTACAGGGGGTATGGTCATAACAATCTTTCTTTTCATTTTTTCTTCTAATTTTTGTAATTCATTTTTAGTTTTTAGTTCAAGAAAATAAACACAATTCAAAGACCCTCACCCCTCTAAAACATGGTTTTAATTAACCATGATTTTTAGAGGAGCAGGCCTCTCGTGTCAAGCTTCAAGTAATGTAGCGTATCCCATAGTCTGTGATTTCACCACCTTTCTTGGCTTTCGTCGCACCCTTTTTACAGACTCAACTTGAGCACTTTCCTTAATTATTACTCGATCGCCATTGTAAATTGAGCACTTACTCGGATCCATTTGACTCATATCTGGACTCCAAAGTCGACCCTTTTTATTCAAGATTTCAATAAGCACGTCACCATGACATCTCTTTGGAGCACACCAACAAACTAAGATTTTTCCTCGAAGTAGATCAATCTTTCGCATCAATTTTTTCGATCTTAAAACGTAGTTCCGATATTTTTCCAAAGCCATCTCTCTGGGAGTAGAAGCTGTGATTGGAAAAGGGTTAGCCCAGATAGAGCCTTCTGAAAAACGAGTATGCTTTCTTCCAATGTATATCCGGGGATCGACCCGGTTGTCTACGAAGTACTTTGCGTTTACAACTCGCGTTTCTTTTGCTTGAATCATATAAGTGCCTTTTAATAAATGACAACAACGAACTCGAAGCGATCCATTATTCATAATGTCAACATTCTCAAGTCCAGCAATATGTGCGTGCTGGTCGCCGCAGTGAGGACAAGTGCCAACCCAATAAAACCAACATTCCTTCTTTCCTCCGTCAAAGCGAATTATTTTTTTAGTTAAAGTTACAATCATACGTGGCAGGTCTTTCGGAATTTCAAGATCCTTTTTATTGTAACGTTTAGATTTCTTTCTTCGCTTAGCCATAATTAGTCTCCCAAAATATGCACCTCACATGCCACTTCCACCATACAAATCGGATCATCAAACATCGCAATATGACCTGAAGCTAAAAGAGTAAAACACGTGAGGATAGACTTCATCGTCTTCCAGAGAAGTGCATCGATCACAGCAAAGATAGAGAGTAGACCATTTATGTGGTTCTTCATCGCCAACAATGCTACAAGGATTTCCTTCCTTATTTAAACCAACGCGATAAGTCTTTCCTTGTTCAGCTTCCGACGCTCGAATTTTTGATTTATTTCTTATTTTCACGTGGAGTACTTCCTTCCTTTTCTTCAACAAGTTCCATCAACTTATTTATAAACATTCCAGTTGCCTGTCTTGCCGTCGGACTTATGTGCTCGCACTCGACTTCGTTTATGATCTCTAAAAATTGTTCGCGTAAAAAACTCTTTTCAAGTGGCATGTCTGGTGTTTCATAAATCTGTTGAATCAACGCCGAAAGGTGTCGCTCAATTTCGTTCAGTTGATAACGTGACGCATAGATTTTGAGTTCAACTCCCAAAGGCTCGCTGTCGTCGACTTCCATCGCGACCGGCATATCGCCGCAAAATGCAAACAAAAAGCCAAGGCTTTTTTGATTCTCAACTGAAACATCTTTGTCGTTTTGTATAAAGCTTAGTTTACGTACCTTCTTTTTCATCGTCGGCTCCTTTCGGTTCTGATTTTAGGATGTTGGCGAAGGCAGCTCTAAAATGCGCAGCAATATCAGAGCGTAAAATCCTGTTACATTGTTCGCCATTTAAGTAGCTATCAGCAAGATTTACCGCCTCGATCTGGTCGGGGGTTCCGATAAAATAGTCATCTTCGTCCCAATTGGGGTCGCACGACTTAGCATGTTGTATGTGAGTGACGTTTTGGCCTTCATCGTCGAGGTAGCTTACGGCTACGGCTTTACATTCTGGACACTTCATCGCCGCCTCCTTTCTCGCTCTTGGCGGCATCGAGGCCGCAGTCACATTCATACTCGACATTCTTAGCCTGTTCCATCAAAACTTTCATACAGGCCCCATCATTATTTGATCTGTCTAAATGCCGCCCAAACTGCTCCAACGACTCGCGGAGTTGCTTGCATCCCTGACAATCACCAGAACGCGATAACTGGAATATAGCTTTCACCTCATCAACCAAATCCTCCACCACTACATAAGTATTATAGGCGATCCCTTGCCCTCGATATTGATCGACTGCTCGGCATAGAGCGTAAATTATATCCGTTTGCTGCTCCATCTCCGCCTTCGCCTTCGCCTCTTGGAGGTTGGCAAACTCGCCAGGGGGCTTCACTTTTTCCCCGCAAGACTGGCAGAACCATTTTTTTGTACAGTATTATATATTAAATATCCACAACACGGTTTATGCATACTCACTTCACCTCAGTCTTCACGTTGGTGAGTTGAACTTTATCTGATAACAATTCTTCATAAAACTTTTCTGGAATAAGCACATTACTCATCATTTAGCTCCTTCCTTTCCGAAACTGGTTTGTCGTGCTCGCAACCTTGTGCATCGTAGTACTTTGGTTTATTCCCTTCGGGAGTCTCACCCTTTTCTTGAGGCTGCCCTTCATAATAACCCATCGGTCTTGCCAATGCTATTGTTTGAGATTTCTGTTTCAAACTCTCAGCAAGCTCTTCACGTTCCTCCGCATGTTTGCTTCTCCTCTTTGCATGTTCGTCAAGCACTTTCTGAGAAACAGCCATGGGCATACCTCGGAGTATCCACCATGCTGCCCAGCAAGTCACCAGTGGTATGACTACGATCGCGACTATGCAACCCGTCGCAAGAGATAAAGGGATCGCCAGGATCGCTCCTATACATCTTCCAATTAGCCTTAAAAATTGTTTCATTACTCTAAATCTCCTTTCAACGTAAAGCTTCCGTTAAAGATTTTTGCAACAGAATTTGTTCCTGAATTTTCTTTTGCGGACCAATAAAACCTCTTGGCTTCATTGTCTTGCCATCTATTCGTTTTTTACCTCCAATCTTGGACATGTTTGAAGCTTGAACAAGGTCCCAGTAAGGTTGAATGTGTACGCCGTAGCTGATCGCCGTACCAATAATTACGTACATTGAATCGCAGACTCCGTCAATGATTTCAACGAGGCTACCTTCGCCTAAGGCCTGCACCAGTTCTGAGACTTCCTCGGTAATCAAACGTATACGAAGGTCTCTAACATCTATGAGATGTGATCCCTGTTTTTCCTGCTTTGGAATTGGGATCGCCGGTTTGTTTTGTATGCAATGCCCAAAAGCATCGTGAAAAATTAAAAGATCTTTTTGCCAATTTTTACTCATTAGTCAGTCTACTTTCTGTTGAGAGTCAACATTAATAAATTACTTCTTTTTTCAACACAATAAAATTTATAGGGATCCTGCAAGTTGTTTCGAAATGTAAATGGTTCGCTGTCCGGATGTACGATTGCATCGAACGTCAATTTAATATTCTTTTTAAGTGCCTTTTTAATTCCGCCTGCCGTCAATCGAAAAACTCCATTAGCAATGACATGATTAGGAACTCCAATTTCTTCAAAGAAAACGAAACCGGCACCTTCGATTCCGTTTACAACGTAAAGTCTAATCTTAATAAACTTGGCCATTTCTTTTAATTTCCTTTCCAGTTTTTAAGCCAGCTGCTTTCCAAAATCTTCTAATCTCTTTATCAACAATCCAAACGTAGGCTTTCCTCCCCGCACGTACTAAACTTGGAAGAACATCTTCCTTTGGTTTCCTTGCTCTTTTCAAGACACCTAATAATTGTAAATCGGTAACTCGTCGAATTAAGGTGCTCGTAGGAATACCGGTGTAAGTTCCGATTTCCGTACGACGTGCCTTTCCTCCTAAGGCCATAACCGCCTCCACGATTTCAATATTAAAGCCAATGCAACTATCCATTGCCAGTCTTTTGAGAAGCTCGTAAGCTTCCTCGTCGACTTCCTTTTTTTCTCGCATATGGGAATCAACTTGAGCGATCCGCATAAATGATTTAGCAAGTCTTGTTCCAATCTCGCCAGAAGGACGATACTTAATTTCACGACCACCAAATTTTTCTCGATCGACGCTTGCTCTTAAACTTGAAGTCACTTGACATAAAGCTGAAAGCGAATTTCTCATCCAGTTAGGAATTCCTGGTAGATCGCATTCATGAAAATCAAGTGAGCAAAATTCGCCAACTAACTCTTGCATTCGACGTTCAAATTCATTTTCCTGGGAAAGAGAATTGATGGCCGATTGGATCATCATATCAGAATCACAGATCTTTCCCTTATACATTTCGAATTTAACAAATCGCTCGCCTAAGTGAGACTGTTGATCGGCGTGAATTGCTGCAGTCACTCCGGCTAACATTGAGAATTTTCCCTTGTAATCGCGATGAACTCCATTGCCAAAAGTTTTTATAACGTGTCCATCGAAGGCTCCACGGAGTACGCCATAAATTTCTTCGCGTTGTGTTATGGGTGAAGTTAAAATTTCCGTCCAATCTTTAAACACAGCACACTTGCCTTTAAGTTGAGGAAGTAAACTTGGATCGCCTCCCTTTGGCATATGGAATCCAGAACACAGACTCTTTGGTGTTACGGTTGAACGAAAAACTGTACGTTCACTTCCCTGGGTTGCTTGAAGTAGCAAGGTTTTGCCGCATCCTGGAGGTCCAACAATGTACATCCAAATTGGATCGCTTGAAAGGTGCGAAGCTAAAAGTGTGATACAGGCTAAGCGAAGAGTTGTCACCATGTCTTCCGTCATTGAAATCATTGAACGAAACTCTTTAACAAGTTCTGGCCATTTAATTCTTCGCTTTACTGAGCCAACCTTAATTGGCCAGTTGGCATCCTCTTCTAAGGTGCTTCCAATGAATGAGTCTCGACGATGTGTGTTGTAGATTATCTTTGAAAGACTCTTTAGTACTTTTTTTGCCTCCATCTTTTTCTTTAAACAACGAATAATATAATCGCGAACGTCATAGCCTTTTGGTCGTGTATCAGGCCAGTGCACAAAATGAAGTTTTTGAACGTATCCATCTAAGGCTTTTGCGACCTTCAGAGAACCGTCATCTCCCGGATCGTCGTTGTCGTAAGCGATGATAACGCTCCGGCCTAAAAAGTTTTCAGTCCAATCGTCCTTGAACGTATTTGCTCCGGGAGTACCAACCGCCATGTCGTCAACCTTTGCTTTGTGAAAAACATAATTCAAAGCCATCGCGTCCCACTCACCTTCGCAAATCCAAATCTTTCCTTTCTTGTTGTGTTTTAATTTTTCAACTCCAAACAAACCGGCCTTGCAGCCGGTCGTACTTAAAGTCCTTCTTGTTCCTTTGATCCAGCGTCGAATGTCGATGACAGTTCCGTTCTCGTTGCGAATAGGGATCAACCACTGCATTCCGTCCCAGCCCAGCTCAGCTTGTCGAAAAGCTTTGATCGGAAGTTGTCGGAGTTTGGAAAGTTCCTTGAACTCTTCCTTCTCGGTTTCCCGATTGTAGGTTACTGCAACCAACTGAAGGAAACTGTAAAGATTTCCTTTCTGACCGCAACGTTTGCAATCCCACTGTCCGGTTTTCTCGTTTGCGTAAAAGTGATCTTTCTTTAAACAGAACGGACAATCGCCAATCAAGTTATTTTTTGACCGCTTCTTAAAGATCACACCATGACATTCGAAAGGAGCAAGTTTGTTAGGTACCTCTAGCATGCGTAAATGACTCCCTTCATCTTTTCAACTTTAATTTTTTTGTTCCAATAACGAACAACTTTTTCAATTTCAACTGGAGTATCAATTCGAAAAGCTCCCTCATGATCAGCCATTATTTGACCAAGGTCTCGAAGCACTTCAATGTATGCGTCCTCTTTTTTAATTTCAAAAATCAACTCATCATGTACACACATCAACAAATGAATATCAAGTCCAAGGTGCTGAAGATATGCATTTGTCTTTAACATTGCACGTTTTAGCAAATCTGCAGCCGAACCTTGTACTATATAATTTACTGAACGATAGGCTTTATGTGGATTGATTGAAAGTCGACGACCAAAACGAGTTAAGACGTAGCCACGTTCACGTGCAAGTGTCGAACATTCATTACCAAAAAGTGGAATGCGAGGAAAAGCCTCGTCATAATCTTGAACAAACTTTCTAGCAACCTTCTCAGTTGAACGTAGTAACACTTGAGCAGCACGCCAACCTCCACCAAAAGTTTTAAGAAACAAAGCCATCTTCGCCTTGCTTCTTGTATTCTTAAGTCCAAGACTTTTTTCTGCTTCAACAATTTTCCAACCGTAACGTTGCATCCAATCGGTTGCAATCTCGGTGGCATCGCGTTCACTTAACCGCTTAGTATTTTTAACCCCATAACGTTTCCATTCCGCTTTAACAAGTGGATTATTTCCATGTCCAAAGCCGTCTAATTCTAAAGCGTGTATAGCCGAATCAATACCAGAAGGATTATCCTTGCCGCCCCAAGCGAAATTTGCACATTCACCATGCAAATCTTTTCCTGCGTTCAAGGCACTAAGCATGAATTTTTCTTGAGCAACGTCCGCAAAAATTCTAACCTCTAAGTTTTGATAATCAAGACAATACCAAAAATATCCAGGTCTAGGTCCAAATGGCATACGTGCCTGAATCGCATCAGTCGATCTTGAGACTTGATCGTTTGCAACATTTTGCATATTCGGCTTACGGCAAGAAAATCTCCCAGTAGCCGGACCAACCTGATTAAATTCTGGGTGTAAAGCATATGTCATCTCCTGCGTCAACGGGTCGGGTAGTCCGTGTTTTCGATCATTATAAAAATAAGTTGCTAAAGCTTTTTCTGCTGCTCGATATTTTATTATCGTCGCAACAGCCTCGTGCTTCTCAACAAGTTTAATTAAGGTTTCCATGTCAGTCGAAGGCTTGCCGCCCTTTGTTTTTGAAAGTATCGGCAAGTCAAGCTCTTCGTAAAGCAACTTTGCCAGCTGATCTGGCGAGTCGACATTGAAACCGTCCCAGGCATAGTTAAGGAGTTTGTCGTGAAAGACTTTTGATCTTGCCTCGTGCTTAATAATTTCACGTTCAACAATCTTCGGCTTGACCCGCACGCCTCGAGTTTGCATTCGATACGTGACGTTCCAAAGAGTCATCTCAATCTCGTAAGTCTCAAGTCCCTTGAGATCTCGCATCGCTTCCATGTGAAACAGATGCATCAACATTGTTCGCAACGTATCCTGCCTACAATAGTTTCCGCACAGAGCATTTCCCTTTTCAAAAGCCTGTGGCAGCCAGTAATCTGCTTCAACGTCCTCAGCAATTATCCACTTGAGTTTCTTGGCTTTCCTTCGAAGTGTGATCACTTCCTTTTTCAAAGCTTGCTCGTCAAGTTTTTCAATCCCAAGATATTTTTTTGAAAGTGCCTTGAGTTGATAATTGTGTTCAAGTGAGTGGCAAACGTGTGCCGAAAACATCGCGTCATGCAACTGTCCTCCTTCGGAAACAAGTCCGCCAGGACCAGCTGTCTGAATACTATGTCCTTGCTCCAGAATTCGTACATCAAAGTTTGCGTTCCAAAAAACCTTAGCAACGCGTTCATCTTCCATGAAGTCTTTAACCATTCGAAGTTCGCGTTTGTTGGGTATGACCTTTCGTGTGAAAGGCTCAACTGGCCACTCAAAATAAGCTTGTTCTAAATCCTCGTTACAAAAGCTAATCGCAAATGCGTTATCGCCAAGCCAAGGAAATAGTCCGGTCGCTTCGGTGTCGACCGCTACCTTTTTACCACTAATAAAGTGTCGCATTATTTTTACTCTTCGAGAAGCCTATCGCCGCTGAAAACGTCACGCTTCCAAAAGTCAGTGTAATCGTTAATGCGTCTTTGATATTCTTGAGTTTGTGGAAGGTTGTCGGCAAGCATCTTCTTACAGGAACATGCCCATAAAGGACAAATCGGATTCGGATCCTCGCCAGTCAAACGTGTTTCATTATCAAGGTGAAACAGACAGTCGTTAAACTTTTCGTTACGGATACAAGGAGGAGTTCCGAGATCCGCAAAAATCGGGTCGACCTTTTCGGTCAATTCTTTAATCATGCCTTTAATTACCGGCTCCCACAATCCAAATTGTAAAATCCAACACGTTCGCTTGCCAATGATATGCAACAGTGAAGCAAGATTTAGCTTCCAAACCAAGCGGTGTTGTGCTGCCAAAGGAATTACATTTCGAGCATCTTCAAGTTCGACACCCATCTCAACAAGTTGTTTGTAGTATTGTTGAGCGTCAAGCATTGCTGCCGCATAGATCTCGTCCTGCTCTACGGTAAGATTTTTAGGAACCTCAAACTTTGAGTGATCGAAAAAACTTTGCATTGAAAGTGAACGCATTGACTGAGACCACCAACTTGACGATTGCACTTCTGGAATAATATCACAGCCAATTCGATCGCCGTGTTTGACACCAATGCGATGCCTTACAATTTGTTCACGCAGAGCAACCGAAGTATTATCTAACAAGAAAACAAAATCAACCATTTCCGAAATCGGAATCTTGGCGTCGATTATCTTTTTGAAAAGTGCATTGACGTCATACTTCATTTGTTCCATTGGTTCATCTGATCGGCTTGCGAACCAAACGTTTGCCAGTGTATCTACCGGTGATTGTGTGTGACTGAGTAAAATTACTTTTGTCTGCATCTGAAAATTCCTTTCTTGTAGAAATCAGTTTACAAATACGATGTCGCAATGCCTGTGCCGGAGCATCACGTTGCATCCGCTCCATTGCAGCCTCCGCACTTGAATAAGTTTCGTGCCAGGTCTTAGCGTGATTGGTTCGACCAAGCACAACAAAACCTTTAGTCTGAGGTCGAATATTGTACCAGAAGACCTTGTCTACACGAATGCCTTCTAATTCGACAATCGTGCGTTTTTCAAATAGTTGTTTCCGATTCATTTGTCTTGATCGCTCCTTTCGAAGAAAGCTCGGCAAGTTGAATGTAGTTTGCACAGTCAAGGTAACTATCGCTGCTCATCTTTTGAACTTCACTCGGCGAAGCACAACGGTTCATTTTTAGAGCGGATAACATTAACTCAACAATGTGTGGAGGAATGACTCCGTTCAAATTCGCCCGAAAATAAGTTTGCAGAATTCCGGTCCACATCAGGCCGAGATTCGCGTGAATTAATGTATGGGGACCGTATGACTTCGCTCGTTCTTTACGAAGCTCTTCATAGTCCGTGTCCTTACGATACTTTTCCATCGATCACCTCCTTAAAGATTCCTCCTGCTTGGTGAATCAATGGAGCTAGAAAGTTATACTCTTTACAATTGAAACTTTTAAAGTATTTCTCCATTGCATCAACGTGCTCAATCAAGCGTCGGTTAGCCGTCTTTGATTCTTCGTAAATATAAGAGAGGACCGAAAGAAAATCGGCAAAAGCCAAGATACGTCCTTCATTACTTTCGTCTTTTGCCAAAGACCACATGTCATGAAATTCGGCAATACGATTCCAGTCAAGAATTTCTGCAAGTAAATCGTTTAAACGAAGAGCACCATGTTCTTCAATGACTTTCAAAAGCCTCTCATCAGAGTGTTTGAAACTTCGAGGCATATCACCAGTAACTGCTTCGTCTAAATCGTGCATTACTGAGCGTTCCAAAATTTTTCCGATATCTACTTTTTTCACGCTGTAAAGACTTCGCGGATCAGTAGAGTTAACCCAACGAGCAACAAACAATGCGTAAAGACAAACATAAAAAGAATGTTCAGCAACATTCTCTGCCCTTACCGTTCGGCAAGTTGAAAAGCGATCGACATATCTTAAACGTGTCGGTCCTTCCGTCAAAAGGTTTTTTAAGTTCAATTCCATTTGTCCCATCACTCATATTCTCCTTTCCATTTTTTAAGATTTTTAGTTGAATAATCACCAATCGTTCCATCTTTCAAAAACAACCAAAGAGCCTCCTTGCCTTGAATTACTCCGTCAACACATTGTGTTAACATTATATTTTGCTTCTGCGACTCATTTTGTTGATAGATGAAAATCGGTTTATCGAGAGCAAATGCCATACCCATTTCCCAAACGGTACCACTATCAGGAAGGTTAAGTGGATCTAAACCAACAAACCCTTCTGGAGAACGTTTACTTAACATAAGTCTTTGCCCGACCGGAAAAGCATAATCTAAAACGGCAATCAAAGCATCGCACTCACGTATCGACTCAACATTTTCCCAGAAAATTTTCTTAGCAAGTTCGGACGTAATTTTAGTTCCTTCCGCTGTTGGATTTGCAAGTCTGGGTGAAAAGGCACTTGGTCCATGAACGTTAGCCGATCTAAATACTGTTTCAATCTCATCAATAATTTTTATCTGTGCTGGATTAAAGAAAGGTCCGGCAATATAAATTTGTTTTCGCATAGTCAATTTCCTTTTTAATAGGCTGGAAGACCGAAGCAAGGAGATCAATCAAAAACTCCGGTCTTCCCGTGCCTTACCAATGCTTCGTTTTAAATTTCCTTCAAATCTTCGGCATCGACATAGAACGTTTCAACGCTCCTACCTTTGCCTATTTCAACTTCGTACGCTGCTTCACCTTCATTATATTCAACGATCTTACCCTTAGTGGTTTTGCCGTCAACCTTGAATTTGACCTTGGTACCTTCTTCGAGAGTATCATCCTCTGCACCTTCAGCTTCCTCAAGCGAGGTGACTTCGCTTATGTCAAATTCATCAACGTCGCCGTCGTCAAATTTGATCTTGACGGTCTCATCTTTTATCTTGATGATTTTTCCTTCGTAGTCTTCACCGT
>SDBT01001166.1_pt1 | contig 45394 bp, 44 predicted proteins | sample 2277101 | NCBI WGS metagenome assembly SDBT01 (sample SAMN10404973, study PRJNA504765) | marine sediment metagenome | isolation source: marine sediment core GS10_PC15, 103 cmbsf | place: Arctic Ocean: Southern Knipovich Ridge | collected 2010
TCTTTATTCCTATAATAATTTGCCGCTTCTGTTTTTCCTTACCTCGATCATTCTTACTCCGTTTCACAATTCACCCTTTCATTTAGCGTAGAATATTATTCGCTTCTTCTGTAAGCCGATCTAGTGATTTCTCCATATCAATAATGCCGTATCCTAAATAGATGTCAGGATTGGGATAGTTACTCGCTCCCTCGAATGCCCACCGTCGCCAGGGCCAATACATAGCCTTCGTGAGTGCCATCAAGCCAGTAACGTATGGGGTAGCTATAGAGGTGCCGTTTACCCGCCTCGTTCCGCCACCCATCTTAGCTGCCAGCACCCATTCACCAGGTGCCGCTACACCATTCTTTTTAAGCGGTATACCGTAGCTGGAAAACGAAGCTCGTTGCCCTTTAGTATTAACCGCCGCAACACAAACGGCCACGGCATTAGACGCAGGATACAAAGGTGGAGAGTTACCACTATTCCCTGCTGCACATATCACACCCATGCCCTGCCAGGCGGCGAGGTTTTCCATGGCGTTCTTTATAGCTAATGACTCCACGGGAGATCCCCAGGAACAATTCACCATTGGTAGCTCTTCTTCTAATGCCTTCTGGAAGCATCGTAACAGCGCACTGGTATATCCCTGACCATTACTGTTGAGTCCCTTTAGAGAGTAAATACTGGCTTCTGGGGCGGCCCCTACTATGCCCGTACCATTAAGCCTACCAGCAATAGCGCCAGCAACCGAAGTGCCATGACCATTATCGTCCTCCCAGCTAGTCACAGTGTCGGTTATACCGTTGTACCCGCCGACCACGGCACCGGACAAGTCGGGATGCGAGGGATCGACGCCCGTGTCTATAACGCCCACTATAACACCTTTTCCCTTACTGTACTTCCATGCCTCCTGCGCCCGGATCATTTTAATCTCCCAGCCAATCTCTGTATCCGCAACCGCTTCAACCGCACCGTGTACGCTGGGCGGAATACTGTGTAATATGTCCTCCTCAATATACAAGACAGGAAGATTATCCCTTACCCACTTCGCCTGTTTCGGTGTCAACCTCGCAAGTACCCCGTTGATAACGTCAAAGCGTTCCAGAATAAGCAAACCCGCAATCTTTAACCGTCCCTGAATGTCACCACCGTCCCAATCAACGTCCCAATCAAAGGCTATAATATATCGCCGAGATAACTCGCCGTCACCAATATATAAAGAACACCCTATTAACCCCAACATTCCAACAATCAATATAAAGCAAATCAGCTTTTTCATGGTAATCTCCTATTCGTAACTGTACCCCAATATCCACTTATTAGCGGATTCGTCGGTAATAAATACCAAATGATCTGTACCCGTGTAGTCGATGAAGTAGTTTGTGTACCGTGTTTTGGCAACCCAACTACCGCCCGCTGTTGGATCTGCCATAACCGAAAAGTCGCCATCGTCTATAATATCATATAACAAATCCATGTCATCCGCGTCGTCCCATTTGAACAGGGCGTCTATATAAAGGTCAAATTCACCCTTGTCTACTTTCTGAACTATACGTAATTCTGAGATATTGTCTTTATCACCATTGGCACCAGGTAGAGCAAGGGAGATCCACGTCCATGTAGTAGCCGGAATTGCTCCAATGAGCACCACTTGTTCGCCGCCATTATCTTGAAGTTCAAACGCTAAATCATTACCATCTAAAGCTATACTGGAATAGGCCCAAAATCCTATATTTTCGTCATCTGTCCAGTTATACGGCTGTCCTGTAACATAAGCAGATCCATCCTCTACAAGCGCATCGGCTGCATAAGCAATTTTTAAGCTTTTAGCTCCCATCTTAAAGAACGTAGCATCATCGCTCATTACAACCTTAGAGTTTCCTTCCGAATCTACATGCTCCCCCGAAGGGCTGTCGTCCATGTACGAAACTGTCTGCCCCGCCGCCGCTGCGTTTGTACCATCCTCACCCTCGAACTGAATCAATAATCTACTTTGTAGTGGAAAGTTATACTCAAAGCGATCGTTTGTTTCGTCCCAAGTAAGTATCGCGTCTATCGTACCCGTAGAGCCGCGGTTAAAAGTTATGGTCTGGCTTGCACCAGCCCCTGTCTGATCGTAATCAATCTCGAAATCCGTAGAAGAAGTTCCACGCAAATAAACACCAGCACCCATTAACAACGAAGCAAACATAAGCAAGACGAGAATGTTAACCATCAATTGAAATTTCTTCATTTTATTACCTCCTTACGAAAAAGCCTTGACAAAATTAAGACTCTGTTATATAATACTTAAAGTGCCAACATCAGTTTGCTTACTTTCCATCTAACCCTCATCAGGCATCGCAACAAATGCCTCTGCAAACGGCAGAGCCATGAGGTCGATAAACATTACCCAACGACTAGTGGCTGACCAGCCTACAGAACCCGTTAGCGGGAAGGGCCTGAATCTTGCTCTATAGAACCCCCACCAATGAGGCATGGCCGGCATGTGGATACCTATCTTTATAGTCTCACCACCAGGCGTCTCTCCGCTCCAATAAGCCCTTCGGTTGCTATCCAGCACCACTATACCGTAGAAATGATCGGTTGGCTCCAAGGGCAGGATTTGCGCCCACACAACAGGTACATTCTTCCACACCAGGCCAGCTTTGCTGCCCAATGCAATCTCTGCCTCGTAGGCATACTGATTATTGCCCCAACTCGGCTCCGGTTCTTCATCCGCAGGAGGCCCCGCTATAGCCGTCATCGCCACTAACATCATCAGTATCATCAGTTTTTTCATCGCGACCTCCTTTTAATTACCATGCTTGTCAGGAAAAGCTAATTTGTCATATCCGCAATTCGGACATTCGGTTATCCAGATATTAAATTTACGTCCATCCATATCGCACAAAGTACAATGACCATACTGTTCGCCGGGTTCGGTTTGCAAAATAGATCCACAATTTGGACATTTTAACCTCCTCGATACAAAATACCCAGATCTTCCGGGTGCGCCTATACTTCCACAAGCCTTATGGTTATCTTTTTTCTCTAAAACCTTCATTACTTGCCCTTCCCCTAATAGCGTTTAACTAGCCAATCCAAGTTATCCCTTTCAAGATGAATGCGACGCCATCCCTTACCGTCAATATTTTCCTTAACGTCAAGTATCATATCGAAGTACTCTTCGTACATCCATTTGACACGTTCAAGCGAAAAGTTAGCCATAGCGTATTGCCTGCAATCGGCAGGCTTGATAGTCCCTATATTTTTAGCTGCCCAAGCGTATTGATCTAGAGTTCTGCAGCGATAACCTGTCTTTCCGTGTTGTACTAGTTCGGGGAATGCTCCCCAATCAGATGTAATAACAGGCGTCCCCGAAAAGGCCGCTTCAATTATTACCCCACCGAACGGTTCGAAATACTTTGTTGGAAGGAATAGCCCTTTAGCTCCTGCATATAGTTCTCGCCTTTTTTCTACATCTGCGAAACCTATATACTCAACGTTAGGACTACTTAGATCGACTTTATCACCAACAACCACTTGCCCAGCAACAACTAATTTCGCCCCAATAGCATCAACTGTGGCAATTGCTATATCTATTCCTTTCCGGTTAATCAAACGGCCTAAGTATAGAAAATAATCCCCTTTTTGTTCTCTATACTCGAAATCTTCAGGGTCAAAATAATTAGGTATAACTACATGGTACTCAAACCCGTTAATCACCTCGCCAGGCTTCGTTGGAAATTTAGCCACATACTGCATTTGACCATAAGATTCGTATACCCTATAATTAAGCACAGGGTACATATAGCCTATCCCCATCTCAACTGTATTATGCAGCCTGTCTGTACTGTCGATAGTTGTAGTATACAGTTCATTAAGCATCGGCACATATGCAGCAGGGGAGAATGGTATTAGCAGGAAATCATCAGGCGTCATACGCTGCCGGATTTCCTTAACGCAGTTCTCATTAAATATCTTTGTAGCAGGTTTGTTTATATCATGACGATAAGATTCTTTAGTGGCATCGTACTTGCCGTAACTTTCGTCCAATATCGCCTGTGTTGATACTTGGATAAATTCATCGCACTCAACTTCCGATCCTTCCACGCCATAGCAATATACGGTATGTCCTAGACTTTTAAGCATCTGCCCCATCTTAATAACCTTTTGAGAAAAAGCACAAGCAAGAGATTCGCGTTTATTGGCGGCCACATGAGGCAAGCAAGGAAGATGAAAGCGTTTACTTCTAACAACCCTACCTGATGTTTTGTTACTATTAGATTGCGGACAAGGCGTACTTTGTGTTTTCTCGATATTCAATATAGGCCCCCATGATTGTAAACTCAGTGTTTCCCGAACTGTCCTAGCAAACAAAATATCACTATCCCTGATAAACTCTTCAGATAATTCATTGAAGAAGGGAGAATGATTCCCAAACAAATGCAATATTCTTGCTTGTTCCCATAGCTGTCCTTCTGTTTCCGCAAGTCGCGCTACAATACAATCATCTCCACCGCCGCCGCAAACACCATACGGTATAGTATTTATCTTTTGCAAATTTTCTTTAGCAACGTAATGTAGTAAAACCGATAGAACGCCCCTTTTCAAACCATCGGTCTTTAACAAAGCGTCAGCCCTGTTCAGTATCTCCTTCATTAGTGGCGCTTGGCGATGTGCCATAACAATACTACTGTTAAAAAACGGATAATTACTAGCAGTGTTTTCCACTTCATCTGGCAACACTAACTCTTTGTCACTATCGGATAAAAACTTTGTAACATCAGCAAGACAAAAGGTATCCAAGTCTAGCGTTATGCCGCCATGCTTATATAGTACATACCAAGTCAGGTAATTCTTAGCGTGATATGTATATTCCAACGACCCACCATCTATGTATGTAGGTATATCCGGCGGTTTCACCAACTGTAGTTCGACTCTGTCTTTCAATAGCGGCCAGTACTTTCCTGTCGGTTCCGATAGTGACCACAAGACAAACTTGTCAGCGTGTTGCGTTGCCAAAGCACTGACTATAGAAAGGTAATACCCGTAAGTCAGTTCCCCCGTTACCAATATAAAATGCACTATATTATCTGATGGCATCTGAGTATCAATATTTTTCTCTACAGACAACACAACTTGCCGCTCTGGTCGCCACTCTTTAGAAGTAAGTACCTGACGAACAATATTGGCATAAAAGGAATCGCTAGATGCAATGTAATCCTCGTTAATACCATTAAACGATGCTTCGTCCGAATGGTGGTAAAGATGTATAACATGAACATGGTCAGCCACGGTATTGCCAGAATGATAAATATTATCAATACCTATTGCTTTTTCTCCATGACCACCTAATACGCCTTCGGCCAATATACGTACCTTGCTAGCGTTTGCTCTAACTACTGCACTAAACAATTTCGGCCCAGTATCCCCCCATATCATATCTTGTCCTTGCAAAACCTTCTCAGCAGCAAGCAATATATCTAACATTACCGAAGACCCGCTGTATGCCAATACGGCAGCCATATTGAATGGATAGTCATAATCCGCAAAACTACAATCAAGCCCAGCAAAAACTTCATAAGCACTATTCATCAGACACATAACGTCCTGAATACAAAATGTATCTAAATCCAAGAACAATCCACCACGTTCATGCAGGACTCTATACTCAATAATATCCTTACGAACAGCATATTGGAAATATTCAGGCTTGCCTTCTAGTGCAGGGAAGTCTCTATACTCACCCGCCATAAAATCAACTTCGCCTTTTACGGCATCCCAGTATTTGCCTACCGGTTCCGAAAACCCCCATAAAGTAAACTTGCTTGCCTTCTGTGTCTTCAAGGCGCTTACTATCGAAAGGTAATACGGGTATATCAGTTCCTGGCTAGTCAACGCAAAATGCACTTCGTTATTCAAACTCATGCCCTCTCCTTCGTTTGGATGCCCTTCCACCCAATTAGTTGACAAGATAATTCTAATGTATTATCAAATTCTGATGGGTACCAACGACTAACGTGAAGCTTGTATGTGTTTTCCAACGTACCTACGTTAGCTTGGTAAAATCTTCTGGGCGTAGAGACGATATAAGCTCCCTGAATTGCCTCTAATACAGCAATACCGTCATCCTTAGTTAAATGTTCAATTACATCTATCAGTAACACAAGATCGTATTGCCCTAGCCTTTCCAAATTATCCACAATATTGCCAACTATAATGTTGTTGTAGCAATAATGCCAATTAGGATTATCGTACTTAGGAAAAACTTCAAGCCCGTCTATTTGAGTTTGCCAAGATTCCTTCAAAACACGTCCGTACCAAATATCAAGGTACTCGCGACATAGTAGCCCATTCTTACCAAACCCAACTCCAACATCTAAAACCGATTTCGGGGCTGCTTGCATAATTAGATTTAGAATCGGACTAATCGCTTCAGGGTGGCTAGTCGGCATAATCGCTTTCTCCTTATGTGTTACTACATTTAATGGGTCCCACTCTTCTTCAGTCAAGTGTTGTTTAACAATTTCAGGAAACAACGCTCGATTAGTTCGTATATATTCCTCGTTAATTTCTCTAATTGTCTCAGACCGTTTACCTCCATACACATGAATAACCTTAGCTTGCTCCCATAGCTTGCCTGGAAATGTTAGCGGATCTTTACAACCCCATATAAAATCTGCACAGCCGCCAAGAATTCCTGGAGCAATTGCATTCACTTTATCCAACGGAAGGGCTGAATTGATTACTCGACTCATAAGCGGTGGGCCAGTTTTGCCCCAATCCATATCACCATCGCCATTGAACAAAATATCCGCTTCTTGGATGATCTGATGCATAAAAAGCATTTTAGGCTTTACCATCATACACCCTGCATGATAAAGATAATCTACCGGAACCTCCTCGCGAAACTGTAAATTCACCATAACATCTTTACTGTTATCCCATAAAGTAAAAATATCCGCTACACAGAAGTTGTCTAAATCGAGATATAAACCACCGTGCTTGTACAGCACATTCCAAACGATCCAATCTTTCAAGTGAGCATATTGAAAATGCGGTGGTTTGTTCCTTAGCGCCGGAAAGTCCGGTTTCGGAATGATTACTAGCTCAACTCTATCCTTAATGACCTGCCAGTATTTCCCCTGCAGTTTACCAAACGCCCACAAGAAAAACTTATCTGCCTTTTGCGTTTTCAAGGCACTCGCAATAGACAAGTAATACAGATAAATCAATTCATCACTGGTTAGTATAAAATGGCACTTGCTTATAGATGTTCCCACAAATCCTTCTCCTTTGGTTTAATTGTCGGTCCAGTCCTCGCCATCCTGAATGTCAATTTCCGTCTTTAGCTCAACTATGAAGGGTTTGATGAAACCCTTTACCTGGTTGCGCTGCTGCTGTGTAAGAACAAACGTCTTTGTGCCGCCGTGTCGCGCACCACCACCACTCATGGTGTGATTGATTGTTAAACTCCACCTCAATTCAGTATCCATGATAGGATTGCTCTCTTCATCCACTTCCCCTGTGTCCCATGTAAAACGCTTTCTGGATAACTGTATGTTTTCAACAACGACATTATCTAGTGTGATTACTTTTGGCATAATTTATCTCTCCCTAATGTATTTTGCTTATAGTCATAAATGTTTCGTATTCTTGGCCGCCCGAAAGAAAGTCATTGTTATCATCATTCTCCACTGTAATTGTAATAGTATCAGTAGCTGCAAGTTCGAGATCTTTTGAACCAGTTACAGTATGAGAGTCTATAGTAGGTGTGCTATCATACACTCTTTCCTTTAGAGCCGCATTTTGGTACAACTTAACCAGCAAAAAATCACCGGCAGCCCCACCTTGAAAATGTATTTGGAATTTAACTGAGTATATTCCAGCCGCTTTAGCCGTAAAAGTATATGTACCTGTATTAAATTCATTTTGAGTATCATAAACTACGGTATCAAACTCTACTATTTCAGCTATACCGTCCAATATACCTTGGTCAAGGCTTAGATATACACTTACTGCACTCTGCCCCGAAAACGTTATAATCCCCCCCGAAGGAGCTATGGCCAAATAGCCATCACCGTCAGTCTGAAAGTCTGTGTAATCAACACCATCTGATTGTGTCAACCTAAGCTGCGGATTGCTTGACTGCAGGATGTCTAACGATCTGTCAGGGTGGGTAGTGTTAATTCCCATACCGCCCGTGGAGATATGAAGCTGCCCATCTGTATAAAAAACAGTATTGTCAGACGAATCTAAGCTAAGACGCGCCCTGTTCAAAGAATTGGTGTCAAAATTAAGTTGCGCTATATCTGTATCCGCTGTTCTATTTATAGTAAACCGACTATCACCATTCGCATCAGGGGTAAGCGCGATGTCCCCCCCGCTGGGAGCGATACTTAATTGACCATCAGTATCCACTTGCAAGTCAGCATAGTCGGTATTGTCTGTATGTGTAAGGCGAATCTGCGGATTACTGGCATCCAACACTTCAAAAGTCCTGGCAGGGTTATTAGTTCCCACACCCATCACACCAGCGGAAGAACTGTTAATCCATACCTCCGCTGCATCTATCTTCAAATCTACATAGGCAGCACCGCCCCTGTCGTATGCGATAATACCCGCTTCCTGACTACCCACAGAATATTGCAATTCCAATCCTTCTCCCGCTGCAGGATTATCAGCATTTATCAACCGCAACGTACTGTCTACTTGGACGCGAGATAACAGTTCAATGTCATTATCAGAAACTACTTCAAGGTTATCGGAAGCATCTAAACTGATAGTAGCTCTTTCGGCTGCTGCCGAATGAAACTCTATTTTAGCAATATCGCCACTCCCTGTTCTTTTTATTGCTATATCAGCATCGCCAGAAGTAGGATCAGGGCCAACCGTTAGATGTTCAATATAACCAGCATTCCACTGTAGTGACGAAGATCCAAGATCATAAGTGTCGTCCGTATTTGGATTTAGATTGCCCGCTATTTTTACTTGCGTTCCCGACAGAGTGATAGTCATATCTCCACTAGTATCCGTTTGGAAATCTACATAATCAACACTGTCGGTGTGGGTTAATCGTAATTGCGGATTGCTAGCGTCGAGAATTTCTAACCGAGCATCAGGCGTTGCAGTGTTAATTCCCACATCAACGTTACCGGTAATAAGAAAATCGCCACCCGACGGAGTGATCTCGATATTACCCCCACCATCAACCTGGAAGTCTGTATAGTCAACATTGTTTGTATGAGTCAACCGCAACTGCGGATTACTAGCGTCTAAGCTTTCAAGACTTCGAGCAGGTGCTGGTTGGTTAACACCAACACGATTGTTAATTGTATCTGTAGTAAGAGGTGGATCTGAAACACTCGCTCCCGTATTACCAACAATGCCGGTAGCTCCAACAACACCAGTATTACCGACTATACCCGTAGCTCCAACAATACCAGTATTTCCAACAATGCCTGTGTTTCCCGTAAAGCCAGTAGCTCCTATGCCCGTATTACCAGACACCCCCGTATTACCAACAATGCCAGTATTTCCCGTCAAACCGGTAGCACCCAATCCCGTGTTCCCCGTTACCCCCGTATTGCCAGGTAGTCCTGTAGCCCCTATGCCTGTATTGCCTGATAGTCCTGTATTTCCGCTTAACCCAGTGTTTCCGGGTAACCCCGTAGCACCTAAACCAGTATTTCCTGTTATACCAGTATTCCCCGAAAATCCAGTATTGCCGGATAAGCCTGTAGCTCCTAATCCTGTGTTCCCTGACAATCCAGTATTGCCGGAAAACCCAGTATTGCCTAGTAGTCCTGTATTCCCAAGCAAGCCTGTGTTCCCCGTCAGTCCAGTAGCCCCTAGCCCTGTATTGCCCGTAACTCCAGTAGCTCCGGGGTCTCCATCTATTCCTGTATTTCCTGTTATACCAGTATTGCCGGGGTCTCCATCTATACCAGTATTGCCGGTTAGCCCAGTAGCTCCTAATCCTGTATTACCAGTGATGCCAGTAGCCCCAGGGTCGCCGTTTATACCCGTGTTTCCCGTTAAACCGGTGGCTCCTAATCCTGTGTTGCCTGTAATACCGGTAGCACCTGGGTCTCCATCTATGCCTGTGTTGCCTGTGATTCCGGTATTCCCAGCAACACCCGTAGCTCCTGGATCTCCGTCTATGCCCGTATTACCAACAAGACCGGTGTTCCCAGCAAAGCCGGTACTGCCTACTAGTCCCATGTTTCCTGTTATTCCTGTGTTCCCACTTAGCCCGGTGTTTCCCGGCAAACCAGTATTACCGAGCAGCCCTGTATTCCCAGACAAACCCGTATTTCCGCTTAGTCCGGTGTTCCCCGACAACCCGGTATTTCCTAGTAGCCCAGTGTTTCCAGGTAAGCCGGTGTTACCTTGACTACCCGGACCGCCTAACCCCTGCGATACAGGAACCATACTGGCATGTATACTGGTAAGGTCTAAGGTCAATTCCAACCGCTGATCGGCAGCGCCAGTATATATCAGGATATGCAAATCATTGATGCCTAGTGCCAGGTCAGCAGTCAATCTTTCAACTACATTATCATCCGTACCTGTCGTATATACAGTCGTATCCACACCATTAACTGTAGTAATAACTGTAATTTGCTTCGCCCAATATAACTGCAAAGGAATAGTGATTGCTTGATCGGTGGTCAATCGGACAGTGTACATCTTCTGTTCGTATTGGGCAACATTACTGTCTGTTATATTACCCTTGTAAGACTGAAGTAAATGTTCAGAAGTAGGAATGACTTTGGCAAGGGTCAAGCCCGAATCGTTAGCCCCTGCATAGTTATCCACCAGCGTCATGTTGGTATTGTCCGCTATCGAAAGAACAGTATGCGATTCACCTTCGATTACTATGCTCTCGCCAACAGTTAATTGCGTAGTAAATGTCGTACCACTACCGTCCACGTCGGGTAATCCATTGTACACCTCTACCGTACCCGCAATGGCTAAATTTTGCGGTAGCATTTCCGACATAATAGGCTCGTGAGATGCACCTCTAGTGTAAACGTACTGACGTACTCGCCACGTTAGGGGGGTTTTAGTGCGGTCACCAGGAACTTGTCCTGAGATCAGCTTACGCTTTTCTTGTACCAGCCGATTTTGCCGCTGTCGTATTATTTTGTTTTGTATCCGCATAACCCCTCCTTAGACTGCCGCCTTGGCATCCAGGAAACTCCATGTAACATTAGCGTCTGACCGTTCCGCTTTAGCAAAGGACGCCGCTCTTGGCCCACCCCAGTTATACTCATCCCACGTAGGCGTAGCAGGATCTACCCCCGTTACAGTACCCGACTTATCCACACACTTAACGTTTATATCGAAATGCCAAGCAATAAACCAACGTGCTCCTTGTTCTGCTATTGACGTGTCTGCCCCGTGCCGCAACATGTAATTAGTATGAGACGCAAGGGTTTGCTCTGTGCCGAAAGGAAGTATCTGTCTACCCGCTTTGGTTACGTCAAGCAATGGATTGAAATAAAACGTATATGTACCAGGCTCCATAATGGGAGTGTCATCACCCCGCAAGTGTATAGTCATCCGCTCTCTTATAAATGACGCCCCTGGATCGTTTGCAGGAACGGTAGTTTGGTTAGTGTAACTTACCGTTATAGGGATTAGGATTTGCGCAGGAGCAGCAAGTGTAACTGTAATTTGTAATCCAAGACCATCATTAGTCTCCAGGTCATACAGCAATGGAGGCGAATTTGGTGCAGCAGTAGGACTTAACGCTAGCGAGAACGGATCTGCTCCATATACAGCATCGCGGTCTTGGGCAATAATAATATAATCTTCGCTCCCCGAAATTACCCCAGGGTATCCTGATTCTGCACGGCAGTAGAATCCAGCACCAGTAGAATAACGCTCAGTCTCTATTTGTACGGAATATTCACCATCAGGGGCAAACAAACCACCGTTCTCGCCTTCCATCCAACCATCCCACTGAAATTGGTATTGACCTGCCGGAACAAACCCTGTTTTTACAGCAAGGATATTGACTAAAGCCCCTACTCTCATTTTATCGCCACCAGGTAAATCTATTTCAGGCTGGGCAACAACAATAGAAACATTCAGGCTCCGTGCGTGCCAGTTAAGATTAAATTCGATATTTACAAACTCTCCATCTGCATCGGATGTAAATGGATTATACGACGCCCCACCTGCATCGTATGTAATGTCGATCCCCGATATAGCGGTAACTGACTCATCCTGGACAGGTTCAGGCAATGGCTCATAAGCAGGTAAAGGCGGTAAAGCGGTTGTAGTCATTGTAGCAATGTATTTAGGTACATCATTCTCTACAGCAAATGTTTCAGTTGCCTCTTTTATCCAATATCGCTGAAAAGGAAGAGGCAAAATACCCTGGGTACCAATGCGCTGTAGTTTAGTTAAATCGCCAGGGCTATACAATCCGATAGTAGGTATAAACGATCCGTCCGAAGCTTCGTGCATGTCTCTAATCGTCACAGGATCTCCGGTTTCAACCCACGGCAACCCAGATGATTGTACAACAGGATTGCGTTCGCCACGCCTGTAACGCAGCAACAAATGTTGAGCAAGAAAATCCGCCCGCTCTTGATTGGTTATTCTAGGATCTGCAATATACCACGGCTTACGAACACCTATATAATTAGGCGAATCCTCATCGTAAATAGACGCCATGTCAACCGCCCTTGAAAGGATGTAATCCCCAACAGCGCCGCGCATATTACCCGCGATAATTATATCATTAGCGGCGGTAGCAAGAGAAGCGTTCAGGGTGACACCTAGCAAATTATGTATAGAATCAAATTCGTGTCGTGGCTGTTCCGTACTTACCGTAATTATCCTGAACCCCTCCAGCCAAATAAGCCCCTCATACCATCTTAAAATAAATGTATGATTTCCGTAAGTCAAGTTGTCGCATATAGTAAAAATTGTAGGATTATCTCCAAAGTCGGGATGGGTACCGTCTCGGTAATACCAGTGCGATACTCCCTGGACAAGATCGTCATATTTAAGATTAACATACGAGCCAGGCATTACTACGTTATCCGTCCAATCAACATGCCCCATATCACCAGTAGTGGCATCCAATTCATTTATACCGTCCACTACAATACCGTCAATCTCCACCGTCGCCTTAGAGGTACTGTTCAGCCGCGTAAAAATCAACTCGATTCCGACCCCTTCAAACGCTATACCTACTTGCCCCGCAGTAAGTGTGGTTAGCACATCGTTTCCAATAGTTGCAGCGAAGTCTGATTCCGCCCACCCACCTTGATATGTAAGTGTTGGCATGGTGTGCCGCTCTACTGCATTATACAGTACAGGATTATTGGGGTACCGCATATAAACATTACCATCAACATCAATCCCCAATTCTAACCCGTATGTACTGCACACTTCCCTTACTTCATCCCAGGGAACGGAATCCAAACCAAACATATAAAGGTAAGGCGCTTCTTTAACGGTAGAAAATTCTGTCCATAGATCCTTTTTTACAGCAGTTGGATTCTCCGAACCAAAGCGACCAAACGTAATTGCTTGAAGAAAACCTGCAAGAAATTTTTCCGCACCTCCCATATTGCGTTCCCGCCGATCCTCTTCATAAAAAGTGCCTATCTCAAAACTCGATCCGAGTTCACTAGTAAGGCTGAAGGGATAAGCAGGGCTTTGCTCCAAATAGACGCTACGGTCATCAATCAAAAAATTACCATTACTATCTTTAGCCCATAACTGCGTTGCGTTAAATCCTGCTTGGTAAAGAACCGTTCTGACAACCGTTGCTAAATTCCAGCTATCAAAGGCAGGTGGGCGCATAGCCCCGTCACCACCCAATGCCCCCGTAGTTTCTGCATACCTTTGCGCAATATCATAAGATAACTCGCTTGGTATTGCACCTAAGATCATATCCTCAATCTTTGTAATAGGCGGTCTAGTTCCCAACGTCCTGGAATCTATACAAGTAATGTCTAACGTAATAGAAGGCGTCCCGTTAGCATCTATTTGGTGGTCAGGCTCTATATCCTGAATCAATCCTGTAAACCGCGTGACGTATTCTGGCTGTCCATCTACGATATAACCCATGGATGCCCGTATCATCCTGTTAGGCCTGATAACACCAAAGCTGTCCGTGTCAAGGTCGTAAGTGGAAAAGTTTGTCCTAGTAACTGCTCGTTCATTAAATGCTACCTCGGTTACGGGAACGCTAAACCGCAATGTACTGGCACCCTCTACCGAAGTGTCAACAGTTAAATTCGTCGCAGGAATGCTCCATGGTGTTTCATTGCCAGCAATCATGTGTACTTCCACTACATCGCCATGGGTTAAGTCGTCTGCCCATGTGATGGCAACGATTCCGCTTTGCGTTCCTGCCCCCTCTAGCGTGTACGTAGTGGACTGTCCTGCCACTACGCCGTACTCCGTAGACACATCAGTACTCTTGTGGAAATGAAACGCCCCACCCACTGAGTGGAGATTCAAAGTATAAACATTGATCGCCGGACTCTGAAGCGCAGCATCGACCGAAGTTACGGGAGTACCCGACAAATTGAAAAACCTACCACCTACAGGGCACGAACGATCGCTACCCAAAATCTGCCATTCCTCATCTACCGAATCGCGCCAAAAAAAAACGAACCTTTCCTCAGCAAGTACCCTGTTACTGTTGTTAACATCAGACCGTGCATACCAAATCGTCATAGGCAACCAGAGATCATCTGCCGATTGATACAACACTACCTGCCCTACATCGTTAATAGAATGCGGACTCGACCCACTACCTTTAGAAACTCCAGGATCATCATCTATAGCACTAGACCCCGTGTACACAATAACGTGTCCTGTAGATACATAACCGAAATTATAAGAAATAGACCCCGTTACCCCCGCAGGACGCGTACACTTGAAATACCCATCCCAGCGAATACTCCAGGATTGTCCGTCTGACAACATGGCAGGATTGATACCTAACGGGGGAGATGACCCATAATTAAAAGCAAGAAGACGCGTAGAGGTGTCCGTCCAGAGCAAATCATCATTGGTTGCAAGAATCGAATATCCATCGTAAATCCGACGCGTTAATCCCTTGCTTTCAGAAATAGCCCCACTAATAGGCCAAATCTCAATTTTGGCAACAGGCACAGACCCCGCTTGATTCACCGCTGCAGTCTTTAACCCGTCTGATACTGTTATTGCCATGCCTACCCCTTACTTGCAGTATGTCTCCAGATCGTTTATCACCAATTCTAAATCATTGCATAATGCTGCATTTGCTTCCCGCTCAACCGCCTGCTTCAATGCAGGGATCGCGGTAAGATCGCCTAAAGAGTCCAGCCCAAGACCTGCTCCATCCCTTACGATACCCGAAGATGATTCTAAACAATGCATCAACAACGCAAGCCGGCTGTCGTGCGTTTCAGAATAATCCGCATACCCAATACACCGCAATGCTTCGGAAGCCACTGCAGGGCATATCTCGTCAATAATGCCAGCCACTACAGCCACAACCTCGTTACTGTCCAGCAAAGGCATAAGCTCGCGGTAGAAAATATTATCCATACCATCCTCGAAATACTCAAATCTAGCAGAATTAAATATACCTTTGATACGCTTTGTAAGTTTTTCGGTATCACCCTGTGTGAGTAGAGCTAATGTTTTCAAACTTCTCCCGCAAACAGGACAAAAATAAATCCTTCCTATATCCCAGTTTTCCCATTGCCCCTCCATATCAAGTGTAGCGTATCCCTCGTTGGGATAAAAGGTTGTAAAACCATTGCTTTCAGATATATTGAAACAACCTACACAAGCTAACTTACTCATCGCCATTCTTCTCCCTGTTCTTATGTCTGCAAATATGAGTAATGATACCCAATTCATTCTCGAACCCACCCGATCCAAAGCTACAAGCATTATCGTAAGGGCAAACATCAGTTTCCCAAAAATCGCATTTGTTTTTTGAAGACCATTTCAAAGCTTCCCCCTCTACAGCCCACCTACCCCCACCACAAGGGTCACTATAAGCCCACCATTCTTCCGAAGGGGTTGCACCGTACGGTAAAGACATTACCCTGGCAAAATCCGATTCAACTGTATCGTAACATATGGAATATCCCGGCACTAATTCCGCACACAAAGCATCCGCTATCATTTCCCTAATAGCAGGACGTAACCCGCGACCTAACTTCTTGCCGCGATATTTGTAATTCGCATCGCCAATACCTTCCCGATACAATAACTCTAAAATAGCCTGAAGTTGATGCGTTAAACCCATGTGAGTTTTTAGATACTCCTCGGTTACTTCTCTTACCCTTGCTTCATTCATACTACAGCCTCCACCTCTTCATCACTTTGCCGGTAAACAGACGAACACTTCTCCATAAACACCCCTATTTCATCAAGTATGTAGCTAACAACTCTGAGGGTATGGGGATGATCAGACCCCTTAACCAATGCAGTGTCTATCCAACGCATAGCATTATCGAAATCGTATACCGCCTGCTCTACATGATTGAATCCATACTGTAAATAGAGGTAATGCGGCCAATGTGTGTGGATATTGCTAAGTAAAGCATCCTGTGCATCACTGTCTGCTTCCCATCTGGCAGCTATAACCGCAAGCACTATACGGCTATTGTGTTCAAGAACGTTATACCCTAATACCCTGCCAATGTCTCCGCCAAACTTTTCAGGCTTTGCCGTTTCGTAAGGATGCATTTCAGTAGGCAAACTATGCTTGGCTAATATCTCTCTTATCCGATCCCCGTGACTATCCCAACAAGGCGACGATAACCTCAAATCAAGCAGTTCGTGCCGTATGAAATGAAAACTATTTATCAACGAGTCCATTTCGATAATCGCTGGCATTACATTGAACGTTAGAACATTATGCATACCTATTATCGTATCAGTATACCCAATTTGTACTTCCTTAAAATCAAATGTATCTGCTAACTTTAGCGACTTCAGTATATCTTGCGTGTCTTTCACACTGCCCTCCTTCGTCGTTCATTGTAATAAATCAAACATCTCATACAGCTTGCGTATGCACTCCCAATCTCGCTCCGACTTCCGCCATGCAAAGTATAAGAAAACCCCCAATGCTATAGCGAATAAAACAGTGCACATAATACGTACTACCATGTTGGCCTCCTACTTCTTCCGACTCTGTCCCTTTTTCTGAAACAACGCTAATATCTAATCTTTGGCTTCTGATCGTTTCGCGCTATGCCTCCGTTCTCAATAACGATGTAGCTCTCTCAACCAAAACCAGCCTGGAATGCTTAACACTAGCCAACTTCTTACCATCCAGCACCGCCATACTACCGAAAATACCAGATAGACTAAAATAACCCGACGAGCGACGGCCCTTGATGAAATACTCTTGGCTTTTGTAGTGCACCTTATCCCACTGCCGGAAGCCGAACAAAACTCTATCAGCTTTCTGTCTAATATGACTTCTAACCCCCCTATAAAGTTTCCTGCTCTGTTTCCGAACTTGACGAAATTTATACTCGCAGGCAACTCTCAACTGTCCATCACCACCCGCTATAACAAAAGCATCGTTACTGTGAGTCTTAGGCAATCCCTGTAATATGCGCACACTCTTGGTTCTGTAGCCATAGGCGGCACTAACAGAAACACCCAACATCTTCACCCTTGCATATAGCTCCCGACGCATAATACTAATATTTGCTGCCGCCCTGAATCCCGTTGCTGGTTTAGGTAGCACAAAAGCATTAGCTTGATACCGTTCATGGCAAGTTTTACATAGCGTCAAAAGATTTGTAGGTCTATCGCCGCCCATCTTGCGACTTTCCAGATGATGCACTTGCAAAACAGGGTCTTTGGACTTGCCCTTACAGTGCTGGCATTGGTGGTTATCTCGGTACAAAACATACTCTCGAACATTCCAAAACCCAAATTGTTCGCCTTCTTGATATTCTTTACCTTCAATGTCTGGATTCTTTATCTTCTGGATGTCAAATTGCACAGTCTCGATCCTGATATTATTCACAGGCAAAATAGAACAAACCAGCTTAATCAGCTTGAGATGTATGTCAATTCTGTTCTCCACGGATGGAGCTAACCACCCTTTGTGTTTGCCGTGCGTCCGGTTATCAAAGCGCGGCTTACGATAACGAGTCTTCCTGCTCCGCCTTGCCCTGCGATATTGACTGCGAGTTTTAAGCAACTTAGGAATATCTATTCTGATCCTTACCTCAACGCTAAAAACCTCTTTCTTGTCTGTTATTGCAGATAACCCAACATTCTTGTATCCGGGATCGACGCCTAACGTTACTAGTTGGACATATTCGCCAGTGTTGTAAGTCAATTGAATGGTAAAAGGCGTTCGCTTTATTACCTTTGCTTTGCCCGACTTTAACAACCGCTTTACTTTGCCATGCCGTTCGGTTGGCATTAACGGTCTCCCTGATTTTGAAATTACATAAACCATAATATCCTTTCAGATAAAGCCAACTCCGAAGAATCGGTTAGAACCTCTTCGCCAATGTTGGTAAAGCTTGTTTGACCGGCAGCACCACTCCTGCCTCTCAGAGTTTTTAACCACCAGAGATAGAGCTTGGAACTAGAGGAGTATTCCAAGGTATCGTGACAAAACCAACGTAGTGACTTAACACTCAGGCTAGTCAACTAGAACTTCTGCGGAAGTTCGCGACTATCATCGCGGACGGTTGACGCTACCCTCGCTTCCGTGCGTTTAATAAGTTGCTGGCACCCACAGTCACAAAATTCAAAAAGAGTCTTTTGCTTGTCAAGCATAACGTCTCCTACGCTAGTGAAAATTTAATATCAAGGTCGGCCCAACCGCCGGGTTCGCCGCTGCCCACCGTCACACATTGGATCGCAAACTCGTCAGCGGCATCCAGTGCCAAATCTACCGTCGCATCTTCCTCGAAAGCAGAGCCGGCAGTAAGCGTCGCGCTAGAACTCGTGCCGTCAGTCACATTCCAAAGCTTAAAGACCAGATTCGCTCCTGTTGGAATATCTACAACCGTGACCCCTACACTGTCTACGTTTACATCATCACCGAAAGTTGAACCCGTAGCTGAAGTACCCCACATATAACCGTCAGAATTTGCTCCGCCCGCGGTATCCATTGTTCCTGAAAAAAAACGTGACATATGCCGTTTAATTGTCGTCGGATGGAGGGAGTACACTCGACGGTCAATCAAATAACCAAACCCTCCGTCTGAGTTTTGAATTTTATTTGTGTTCTGTGGTAAATAAATACCATAGAGTTTGAGATTGTTAGCATCCGCACTTGGCTCCACAGGCACTGCTTGCTCTGCACTACTTTTAGTGGACAACACTCCCTCGTTAGATATTTGAACAATATCTGCGCGATTCGAAGATGTGGGTGCCACCACCGTAAGCACAGCAGCACTTTCATTACGAACTAACATTTCCGAAACTATCGCGTAGCCTATATTGACGTTAATATTCATATCGGCCGGCGTACTTTCCACAATCTGGAGTTCGCTCGACACATCTTGGTCATCAATAACCCGATCATCCCCGCCCAACGCTGCCAATGCCCCCGAAACCATAACGAAACCATTGGAAATTCGCGAGTTAAACGTGTTAAGTTTTGTGTGTGTCAACGTCGCTTCGTCAACAAACGACGAATCTTCGTACAGTTTATTACCCACTATTCATCCCTCCTCCTTATATTATACACCAAAACGGCATAAAGTGCAACCTAGTCACCGTTTTTGATGGCTTTTGTAGACTTAAAGTAATCCCAGAGGGCAGAGCCGCCGAATCCTATCAACACACCGCGACCAATAGCATACGCCCACGGTATGTTCGGGTTAAATAGTTGCCATATTACTGAGGCAATCACTCCTGACGCCAAGCTAACCCATGGTGCATACTTTTCTTTGTTGAACCAATCAGCAGAAACCTTCATAATAAAAGCAGTAACCGCCGTAGTTAAAGGTATCAATCCACTAGTTCCCAGTCCCAATCCTGTCAAGTCATCCATTTTAGTTCCTCCATGTTTTGTCGAGTTTCCAAGCTGTTGTTATTGTTCCCGCTGTAACCCGTATCCAGTATAAAGCATCCGTAGAGGGTGCTCCCGCTACTGCCGCAGACAAGTCTATAGCAGCCCAGCTTGCCATAGCAGGCCATGTGATTGTCCGCTCGTCTTTAGTAAAATGTTCTGTATTGTCTGTAAAACTTGCCGCGTTACTCCACGAACCTTCCCAGTTTTCCCACAAATTAACAGTCGCCCCTTGGTTCGCATCTGGCACGACCGTCTCGAATGTATCTACATCCGCCCATAGCCCATACGCAGGGGTTGCCGATCCGAAATACAGCCTATCCCCAGCAACTATAGTAAAGGCGGGGAAGGGGGTACCACCGCTAAACGATACAGCGGTACGGTCAACCCATGCGGGACCTGTTTGATCGTAGGTAAATACGCCATCTAGTGCAGAGGTGATTGTAAGGTTATCCGATCCCAAGGCACTGATGCTTAACGTAAAAAAGGTATCGGTTTCAGAAAGCGGTACAATTCTGAAAATCATTTCGCCCTCGAAACGAGGCAATGTACCAGGCACTGCTTCGGGGCGGGTTACAACGTCTTCTACACGTATGGGTATCCATTCTCTATCCCGAAACCCGTAGGGGCGAAGGTTCTGAATAGCCGTTGGTATGTTAAGCCAGTAGGTAGTCAGTTGCCCATCAGCGTCACGATTCTTGAGGTACAGGAGGCTTGTAGTGTCGCTTTCTGTTGTTCCTAATAGAAAGTCTGTGTGCGTCGTATTCGTACCGGGTATCATATCGAATTTCAATCTTCTCAGTCTAGTATCCACCTGCGGGAATTGCAAGATAGGAGATCCGCCAAGAGTAGGAAGGATGTTATACGCCTCTTCCGGAAATGCATCTGCAAAGTCCAGGGGATTGACCTCGAACGTCCACGCACCGGTACCTAGGTTATCGTTTGCTATTCTCAAATGGTAACTTGCCATAATTCCTCCTATCCCAAAGCCAACACATTAGTTCCCATCCCTCTGCGGGAGTTTATGCTAAACGTTTTATCCAGTTTCTTTTGCACTGCTGTAGCTATTTGGTCTACATTTTGACCGCGACCATCTACCTGTATCGTCACTTGGTTAAACTGTTGTATAGATCCCCCGCCTCCAGGCAACGATCCCTGCAACGCAATAGCCGCTGGGAGGGTAAATCCAGTAGGCACGCCTATAGCCTGAGCAAATACATCTTGAAGAGTCTGGGTGTTTCTGTCTATTGCATTTGTGTTACGCTCCAAACTGTCCGAGAGATCGTCGGCAGGTTTGCCAAACAACTCACCTAATACGCCGCCTGCAGCCAAGACTATACCTGCAACTAAAGGATTCGCACCTTGGAAAATTGTAGCCACCACTCCCGATAATCCCTGAATAAGCGATCCTGCGTTAAAGTCTCCCTGTATTGCAGCGGAAAACTGCTGGCCTGCTAACTGAATGATTTGCTGTATAGCCCTTTGTTGCACTTCTATATTAGTACGGGTTATATCACCCTCAACTTCCTTACGAGCATTTAGAAGCTCTTGAACTGCTAGCTCCCGCTCTTTTTCGTTAGTCAGTAATTTGGTGTCTGCCAATGCCTGCTCTATCAATTCAAGTTCAACATTCAACCCTGCTAGCTTGCCTTCTCTGAGGGTTGTTTCGGCAATTATATTTTCGTTTTCAATTCCTAGCCGTTCTGCAGCTAATTCCTTTATTCTGGTTTCAAAGTCCACCCTATTCCTGTCTTTTATTTTGTTAACGCTTTCTAACGCTTTAGCTTCTTCAATCTCTGCTTGTATTAACGCTACGCTGCGCTTGGCACCATCAAGTTTATCGCGTTCTAAGTCCGTTATATCTTGGCGTTGTTTAAGCAAGACTTTCGCCGCCACAAGCTCGCCATCAGAAGCTTGGATTCTTTCAATTGCAATACCCAATCGTGTTTGCTCTAAATCCACCTCTGCCTCGCTAAGTTCTTTCTGTTGTTCTGCATTAGTAACAGTAAGATCGGATCTTGCCCGTGCCAAAGCTGTAATTTTAGCTTCAATATCTGCTTGCTTCCGCGCATCTTCTGTACGCTCTTGAGCAATCTTTAAGTTTTCTTCAGCAAACCCTACTACTTGTCGGGCAGCCGCTATCGGCCCTTCTTGCAATGACGTTATCTTGACAGCCTCCTGTTGCTTTATTGATAACAGCTTATCAGATAATGCCGCTTCTTGCTGGGCACGAGTTATAATCGCTTTATCTAGTGCGCCTTCTGCCTGTTGTAGCTCTACAAAAGTGCTTAACAAAGCCTTGCCCGCCTCTATACGGGAGTCCAAAGTCGAAACGTCACCTAAATCTGTAACCGCCTGTCTTGCCAAATCAAACGCTGCTTGTGCTTCGTCACGCAAGAACGTAAACGCCGCAACTTGCCCTAAAGTATTTTCGATAGCAACGGCGGCTCTTGCCTTACTGGCAGATACTTGCTCCGCAGTAAAGTCTCTCTCTGTTTTGCGCAACTCCGACACTAACCTCTGTTCTCTAATGCGATCGCGCTCTTTTTCTCGTGCAGACCTTTCGCTTGCCGTCCGCTCACGCTCGCGGGCTTGTATTAAAGCATCCAATTCGCTTGCTTGTATTTCCAGATCTCTTACACTACCCGCTTGAATTTTGGCTAATGCTTCCCGCAAATGCAACTGTAGTGTTTCGTTGTCGGTATTGGCTATCTGCGCCTTTAGAGATTTTATTTGCGCATCATTTATCAATCGTTCTAATCCAACACGTTTTCCTGCGATACCGGCAGCCTTCTCGTTCAAACGATTCAATCCGTCCCGCACAGTTAGTTGTGCCTTCAACAAATCTAACCCTTTTTGTATCGACCGCCTGATTGCAGGATCGGGTGTAAATTCTTCAAGTCTTGTTTTAATACCAGCATCAAAGTCGGGTCGTTTCGTAACATCGAGTGCTGCCTGTTGATCTTGCGCCTGCCTGAGCCTGGTGTACGCCTTTTCCATTGCCAACAACCAGCGCACCGTTGTTTGTAATGTTTTTATACGCTTCGTCTCTTCAAAATTCAAAAGCCTAACAACCTGTTCATCAGACCGTAGCGCCCCAGTAGGAACTCCTGCTCGCCCTCTAATTGTTTGGAGCGACTTTAGAGTTTGCACTTGCTGACTATATGTAACCAACAAAGCTTTTTCGGCATCGCTTCTTTGGTCTGTAGTTTTACTCATAATCAACAACAAGCGTCGCGCAAGCGTTAGTTGTCGTATATTGCTCTGCCCTAATTGCTGAAACCTTTCCTGCGCCTCGCCGAGATGTTGTCTGATTTCCAACAAACTAGCCTTAACATCTTCGGGATCTTCTACAAGCCGACCGCCAAAACCTTTGGGTATATTAACTCTACTTTCCAGTATTGTCCCTAATGCTTCGAATGCCTGCTCCTCTGCTTGAAGGCGTAATAGCTCTTTCCGCGCCGTAGTCAACTCAATTGTCCGTTCAGTTATAGTACTTAAGGAATCCTTCAGAATATCATAAACTGTAGTTAAATCTTCTTCGCCATTTAGAAGTCCGGGATATAGACGTTCAATAGCCGATCTCGCCCTTATTAAAAGATCCGTGTTATCTGTGGCGGTGTTTTGCTTTTCAAATAAATTTATAAACTCCCCTGCCAACCTCCTGGTATTGACAGCTTCTTGTATCATTACATCATTCAACTCTTTAGCTTCCTGGATGATTGATTGCTGATCGGAACCGCGCAGCTTTCCTAATGCAAACACAAGTCCTGTGATCGCTCCCGCAACAGCAATGAGTGTCGTCAGCAAAGTGGGGCTAAATGCAGTAAATAAACCCACTCCAATAGCTATCAAAGCAGGGAGTACCGACCCTATAGCAATCAATGCTTCTGGAATCAAAACAGCTACATCTAAAATACCACGCAGCCCATTGACTAAAGCACTAACAAATGCCAAAATCCCAGACTGTTGCGACAGAACACCCGTCCATGCAGTCTTTAATCCAACAATTGATTTACTCAAGGTGTTTACCAAAAGAGCATTTGATTTATATGCTAGTCCTACACTACCTAGTGATTCGATATTAGCCTCTTGCGCCACTTTGAAATCTTCCATTAAAGCTATAAAAAACTCACGCTGCCTAAGCCCCGACGCTTGAAACGCCAAATTTTCTCGTTCGACATCCGTTAGTCCTCGCCAAGCCCCAGCAGTCTCTGTAAGAATATCCCACATAGATCTAAAACTTTGTTGCGACTCATCCGTAAACACTTTTACCTTGGCAATAGTCTGTAACGCCTCGACTGCATTTCTACGTAATCTCGTAAAGATCGTTCTGCCCGCACGGCCTACCATCTGTGCAGACTGCTGCGTTCTAACCATCATAGCGGTCATAATACCAATCTGCTGGTCCAGTGTTACATTGGCTATTTTGGCACTGGCCGAAAACCTTCTAATACCAGTAGCCAACTGTCCTGTTTCAATTGCATACCGTCTACTAACCCCAACCAACTTATCTATTACGGTAATGCTATCCGATGCTGGAATATTAAACGCCCTCATAGTAGCAGTCATGGTGCGGACGAGTTCAGTAGAAGTCAATCGTGTAAGATTCAATCCTATAAGAGTGGTACGTAACAAGTCCGCCGCGTCTACTGCGTTATATCCTTGTCTAACCCAACCCCTGAGAGCATCCGCTGCCTCGTCAAATGTTCTACCTGTAATCTCTGCTGCACCGAAGGCAGCCGCTGCTAACCGCTGATAAACCTGTTCGCCTTCTGTACCCAATATTGTCAATTCCTTGACAACCAACTGAAATGCCCCGACAACCTGCGTAATCTCTTTAGACAATCTCTGCGCTCCGAGAATCACCGCAGCGGTAGACCACCACAGTATCATACGCCGCAAGGCAAGGCCAAGATGTTGTATCACCTTTTCCGAATCCGACAGTGCGCGAGTATGTTGTTGGGTACCACGGATTGCACGTTCCCGTTCACGATTGGCTTGAGATTGGGCTTGGCGGTTTTCTTTTATACGATTAGTCTCTACAGCACGCGTTTCATTCAGCACTCGTTGAGACTCAACTTGGCGTTTAGTTAAACTGAGATTCGTACCAGGCATACCTGTAGCAGACATGCGCTGAGTACTTGCCCTAACTAACTCTTCGCCACGCTTAAGCTGTCCCACAAGCTGATCTAACAGAACGTTATATCGAATTTCAAAATTGCCACCACGGCCCATTACATCACCACCAAACAGAGAAAGCCCGATACTCGCCTAAGCGATCATCGGGCTTTCAAGAAGCTCTACATTATTATATTGTTTCCCTTTTAGAATGAGCACCATTATATAGTACGGGATGTGCATGTACGCTGGGAGGTCTAGCTACCAGCGTTTCATCCCTGAAAATTACATCATTATAGGTCTTACATCTGCTGCATTTTATCTGTATCGAAGCCACTACATCGCCCGTATCTATATCCAACCTCTTGGGTCTATCGTACTCCACCTGAACATCCAAACGTGCAGTGTAGAGAAATTGCTTCCTGCCACAGTTTCGACACATAAGGAATCGCGCTTTGGGTTCGTCCCTATCCAAGTTAATGCGCCCCTCTGTACGTTTGCTTGTGCTCGCTTGCATGAGGGACGTTAGCCTCGTGAGAATCTCTACCACGATCTTTACTCTTTTCTTTGGATTTCCAATCATACCATACCAAGAAGGCATCTACTACAACATCGTATTCCGCCATCCATGGCTTGGCGATCTCTATCTCGGTAACGAATGATTGCCCTCTGACGGCTTCATAGAAGTTATCATAATACCTCAGCCAAAACGCCATTCTGGTTTGCGGCTCCGTCCACTCGGAAATCGCTCCGGGAAACAGAGGTGCAAGGCCATCCTTGGCATCTAAATACCTATGCCGCCAGCGAGAATTGACGGCTGCTGGGCGAAAAAAGGGACACCGCCTAACACCCACAATCTCGTCTCACCCACAAGCGTCTGTACAATCAGGCTGTTATCGGTATCAAAATCTTCCCACGTAGTCCACATAGGTTCACAATTGTCGTCTTCCCCGACTTTCTCCCAGCATACTTGAGTAAGCCGTTCAAGAAAATACTGAAGAGCTAACTCCTCTATACAGAAGGAAAGGATTTCAGAACGCGACTGGCTCAAGATCGTCATCTCCTCGTTTATCTTTTGAAGATCTTCGGTCACCTCTATAATCTGCTCCTTGAACTCCTCTGGATTCTCCTCGCCGTCGGGGAGATTGATCAATTTGTTTTCTGTAAAATCACGTTGATGCTTTTCCAGCACCTTACGGAGCTTGCGCATTTCCTCGTCAATCTGCTTCAGTTCTTTAGCGTTCTCTCTCTCCAATAGCCGCCTAGTTTTCATGCCCGGCTGACTACCCAGAGTACTCTTATATTTATGCTGCTCTAGCCGCGCCTCCCTTAACTGAGCGCGGCTAGGATACAACATTCTAAAGTGTCGCGTAACTTTATCGTTATCTCTAACAAACAAATACCTTTCACCATCATCAACGACACTTTCCAACTGCCATAGTTCGTCCGTACTTAACACGATTTATCCTTTCTACAGAGCGGCTGCTATAGTGAACTGGTCACCAGCCCACGTAATCCGCTCAGTCATGCGCTCATTAGCGGGAGCGGTCTTTTCTCCACCCGACCTGCGTACCTGCGGGAACTCATAAACAAGCTGTATGTCGCCTGCGTTTTTATCAATGGTACTGTACTCCTCGAAACGGCACCAGACTTCCGGGTTCTGTTCAGGCCTTACGGTCTTTACAGAGGCGGTGTTTTTCTGCACTGCTCTGTTCCACGTAGTATTATCAGAAGCAAACTTCGGAGTGGTTATCCTGACATCCGTCTCGTCAAACGACCTTTCCAGAGTAGTCGGGCTGCCCATTTGGTAGTTTGCCGACCTGGAGAACGTTACCGACATATCCATACCTTGAATACGCTCCACCCACTGAGAGCCGATCAGGTTGACGTTCACCTCTGCCGCCGAACTGGTCTCGTCCATCTTTACCCATACGTTATCAGGATCGCCCTTGACGATTATCTGATTAGCCGCGCCACCTGTCTGCCCTGCGTCCTCAAACAGCCACGTAACGTTAGTAGTGGCACCATCAAGGGTATATCCTTGAGTTTTCAATACCACCCAATACTCCGTACCGCTGGTAATACCAGGCCCATCGGTAAAGTAAAACGTTTCCATCGCACCCGCACCTGCGGTGGTCAGATCATCCGTATTGTTTAACGGAACGCTAGGGTTACCCCGCTGCGCACTGGGCAAAGTCGGTGGCCCGCCACCATCATCTGTCCATATCTCCGCAAATATCTCACCAGCGGGCGATCCTGCTCGGTTGAGCAAAAGCTGAACGTTATCTATCTTACCCGTTCCCGCCGCTGTAATTCTATATCCAGACCACTCCTGATCAGCAGACGAGCCGGAAGAATCAAACTGGAAATCCGCATCCTCCGTAACTGCCGTACCATCAAAGCCTACCGTTGTAGTGACAAAAGTAGATTCAGGAGAAACCATAAACCTCGTCATAGGATGAGTGACGCCGAAGAGATCCGTGTCGTTATCCGTCCACATCTCAGCGCCAGACGCTATCAACCAACACATCCATATCTCATCAGTAGCGCCAATTGCCGATCCGCCATCAACGTTGATTATCTTGAGATCCGATGATGTGGTCTTTTTAACCCGGTAATCGGTGCCTGCCTCTAAGTACGCACCCGAAGTCTGGTTGTAAACAAAGAGGAAGTATCCCCTCGTCCTAGCCACTTCGCTACCTGTCACATGGTTAAGATCCATAAGGTCGTTAGATACAATAGTATTTGACGATGTAGACAATACAGTAGTCGTCTCCCACAGATCTTCCGTGGTCTTAACTTTAATGTACTGACCTGCCGAAAAGCCCGTCTCGCTGCGCACGTCTAAAGACGTCGCCCCAACTGCAGGGTCGGAAATGGTTACAGTTCTCTCATTGGTCCCGTCATCATTATCAGGCCAGTCGTCTCTCTCTACTATTTCGCGATAGCTTGCAGGTATTGACACCTCACTGCCACTTGCGGTTTCCAAAAACACAATCGCCTTACCCGCAGCGTTTGAAGCCATCACGTATTCGTCGCCCGTCAGTCTGACGGAAATCCTCACATCGTCATCCTGCGAGTTGGGTACAGAGATTCCGATAGTATCAACCACGCATCTCCAAATGACGTCCGACTCGATAACATTTGCTTTAGCCTCGTCCAGCTTGTGAACTACAAGGCAACATTCACTTGTAGTAGCATCAAAATCAGATTGCGTTATATCTGTCACGGCAGTATAATCTCTACCTGCCAAGCAATTCCATATCCTCATACGCCTATTCGCTGTAGAGCTACCATAAGATAACCACTCCAGAGTGGCAGGCTTGTCAATCGCCGAAGACGCCACCTGCTCCATTGCCGATAGACGACCCACCTCATGCCTCTTCCGTAACGCAAGATCGAATGCTCCAAGCCCTGCACTCTGCAATCTGTCAACCTGCGCCTGAGCAAACTGCAAATCAGGCGTCGATAAACTCGTCCATCCAGTCGTAGCCTTAATGGGAAAAAGAAACGCATTCACTTGTGCATGGTCTATTGTTAAGTAACTTGCTTCCGCCATTCGAGTCACCTCCTAATTGTTAATCAATATAACTTTGATTCTCTCATTTGAAACGAAATTCTGCCTGTGTGTAACTGATCATCCAGGACGCGTGAGTGTATCCCCTCGCTAACGTGACCACGGGCTAACTCCTGCGCATCTGCATTATAACCTCCATCGCCAGGCTCCGCCTGATTAAAGTCTATAATCTGTACAAAATCCATATTATCTACTATACTGAACATAAGGTCACTTAACTGTGCATTAGTCTTTGCACGACACTCTATGTCCACAAAATATATACCTACTCTGGTACTGTTGCCCATCTCAGAAGAGCGTGTGCGTCGCTCAGGTACGGGCACGGCAACCATTAAGATGTCCGCCGGATTCAAGGGCAAGAACCCCGTTCTAACCCAATCTTCCGGTGTCGTCCAACCCACCGTTGTCAAAGCAGATTTAACATGCTCCACAATCGACTTATGTACCAACCTTGTTTTTTGCTGATCTACACTCATCCCAGTACCTTTCTAAACGCATCCGCGAATTCTCTTAACACTTTGGACCTGGCTTCAAACTCCCCACCCTCGAAATAACGTTTGGGCTTCACGTCCTTTTGAATCCACATTACCGACCCCGACGCACGAAAATCATATATAAAAATGTCCTGGCTGAACTTCGTTGGTACAAAACCATGCGGCGTTCCGCGTTGTGCCGTAGCTCCTTGTCGGAAGGGAACCCTCTGTCCTGACGGTCCAACAAAAAAACCAGGTACGGCTCGCACAGAAATAGGGCCGCCCTTTTCCTGCAATCTCCAATAAGGCACTTCCGAATTCATTTTCTCTATATTGCCCACGCCAATCAATAATCCGCCTGTACGTCTTATTACTTCACCATCTATTGCATCTGACAACTCCCCACTACTCTCTCTAGGCCTAACAATCTTTCTCTCCAAGTCCTGCCGTACCTCTTGTACGAGTATGTCCTTAGCCCGTTCAGCAGCAGCCATTTGACCTTCTATCAACTCCTTGGCCATCGCCCTATGTTTAGCTATTACATCATCTGCGTTTGCTTGTATACTAAACATTACCCACCTCTGGTTAAAGTACCCGTTTATGTCAAGCCCCCAAAAATGAGTTTTTTTTAGAGGCGTACCTCCTTACCATTCCTGGCGTAGTTCTTATATGCAGAATGCGCCCCAACAGCCGCAAAGCCTACTCCTATACCCCGCAGTATAGCTGTATAGATAGTCTTCAGCATATCGCCTTCGCTATAGACTAGCATGTCCACTACGGACAGCACGATAGCCACCAAGAAGCTCACGGGTATGGCAAACCTTGTTTTGTTGAACTTGTCTGGCGTGAACTTCATCACGGCAAACGTCACCGCCACGACTATAGGTATTCCAAATACTGGTTTTTCGGTTTCCATTTTGGTCGCCCCCTGTAAATAATCTTTTTTCTAGAGGTGTACGTCTCTGTCTAATCAACCACTTCCACGCCTATATGCAGATCCATATACGCTACGGCCTTGGCCGCGCCAGTTGTTATCCGAATAATGATACCCTCGCCGTTAGAGCCATCCATAGAGTCAGACAATCCCGCACGCTTGAAAGCGAACGGCTCGCCGTTGTCTATATCACTCTCCGTAGAGTGTATCGTCGTCATTTTATACAACGCTGCTGCCCCTGGGACAAAGCCTGCCGCTGCGTAAGTCCAGCCCGTGGCCTTGTGGTGCAGTATCTCAATATCGAAAGCAGCGTCATTGGCGTCAGCCAGGCCCACCGCCTCTATGTCGTTCAACGTAAATGCCCTGTTCCCAAAGTCTTCGTACTTCACAAAGCCGTAATTGAAGTCGTAAGTAAACACCCCGCCATCGGAGGTTAGGGTGTAGGTTATAGTCCCTATCCATTTCAGGATAGTCTCGTAATAAGAGTTGGTTGCAGAGACTAAAGCAGTTGCTTCGATGACTTCTGTGCCGCCTGCATTTCTTACGCCAGCATCAGTTATGCTCGTGCCTGAAACCGTCAACACCAGCGTTGTGCCGTTCGTCGTGCCGTTACCTTCAGATACTATGAACGCATGTGCGGCATACGGATGATTAGCCCCGCCGTGGGTTACCGTAGCACCGCCGTTTGCCAAAGTAGCCTCAGTAGCTGAGGCATTATAGTACCCAGCGACGTAGTTTAAACCTGTTGCGGTATCTCTGCTCTTGTATGTATAGCTCTTTACTACCGGCACCGGGTGAACCAGATGCTCATCACCTGCACCATCCTGAAAATATAATTTATCGTCGCTTTTAACATAGACTTGCCCAACATTATCAACCGAATCTGGTGTTGTTGTCTCGGGCAGATTCAAACTATTACGAATCAACCTGTGGCTAAACAAAACAGAAGAAAGAATAAAAGCAACGAAAATTACCGCCACAGATATTTTAATATATCTACTCATTATAAAATTCCTTTAATAAAATGCCAGATAATCCTACCAAAAACAAGCCCACAACTACCAACTAATTGTAACAGAAACGTGTTTATTCATTGTAAAAATCCTTTTCAATCAGCCAGAGCCATTTCTTCCACATGCTCGTTCTTGAATTGCAGCGTAAGTTCGAACTGCATTATGGTCTGCTCTGCTATTGCCTCCCGCATCCCCCTATATGGCTTATGACAAGTCTTGCATAGCGTCATACCGTTATCAATATCCCAGAATGGCTCGTATCCAGACGCAAGCCTGACCAATTGCATCTTGTCTTTAGGTAGTGAATACTGGTCATATTCCTTTAGATACTTTTCAAGAATCTCAGCAAAGCTTTTGATGTGATGCGCCTCCAAATAACACCCTTTATCACCGCATTCGCTGCAAATATAGTCAGCTCTCTGAAAAACTTGCCTGCGCCATTCACATCCTTCTATAGAACCACGTATCAACGATCCTAAACTACTGATACCGCCCTTCCAAGCGTAATGGTTTTCACCACGTAGATCATATCTGGGCCTGCCTCTTTGTTTGTCACCAATCTGTTTAATTATGTCAGGCGAAAGTCGTTGTCCTAAAATTGGGTGCTTGCGGCGATATATAAATGAACACGGTCTACATCGTTTAATACCATAGTTACATAACTCTTTACCACAGTCTAAACATTTGGGCTTGCCGCCTTTCCATAACGGTGAATCTTCGCCCTTCTTATGCCCTGCTCTCATCTTTGCCAGCGTTTCCGGGGAAAGACTCTTACCTCGCAAGGGATGTGCCTTGCCATAATTGGGATTGTTCTCGCCTATATTGGCGCAACGACTACATCGTTTGGCTTCTTTAGTCTTTAATGGCTTGTCGCAATCCATACATTTATTCTGCATAAAAACCTCTCGTATTTATGTAATACAACCACACCTGCGCTGCGCTCAATTCTACATCTTCAAACCAGAGAATTCCAATGTCATGTTCGTAAAAACCCCCTAGTCCTGCGCCTGTGTTTTTCGCTCCAATTGTGACATCGGTTGCTCCTGCCACCATTCCTGTATAATTTGCATCGTTTGTTTGAGACTCGGCTACAGCAACGCCATCAACATACCAAACAGAATTAGTGTCACTCATAGCCGCCGCGCCGCCAGTCGAATCATAAGTATGCACAATAAAGTGCCAGCCAACAGATAAAGGATCATCAGTATTGTTTGTGCAAACCTTATCATCAGCTTCATCAAAGAAATAAACCTTGAGCGTTTCGGCCCCTATAAGAGCGAATTCCCACTCTCTATCTGTTGTTTGTACATTATATTTTGCAATAATTGACCGGAAATTAGCACTTAATCCAACTTCAATCCACGCACAGAATGACCAGGGATTGTTTCCTGTATCATCCCACGAAAATGCAGCATCATCACCCACTGTCAAATATTTACTACCAGCAGCCCAGAAATTTAACCCCCAAGTATCGCCTTTATAGACTTTATCTGTAATAAGACAATTCGAGTACGTTGCATTATTGCCATTGCCCGACAAGTCAACTTCTGTCGTAGGTAGTGTCATTCCCAAAACCAAAATTAGTGGCGGCGTGGTTGCATTTTCCAACACCCGTCCAGCAAGTCGTAAACTTTCTCCATCATTCGGTATTGCAAAAACCGCATCAACATTTACAACAGCAGCCGCCCCAACAGTAGCATCGGCTACAACATCTATTCTCCGCTTGGTGGCGGTCATAAGCTCAATAATCTTTTTAGTACCAGTTACTCCGGCAATAGTTATATAAGAACCAACTGGTAATTCAAAACCTGTTGCAGGTGTAGTTAATACAATTTCATCACTACCGTTGGTAGTATTTACATTAGCTGTAATCGTTCTGTTATATCCCGCCGTGATACATTCCCGTGCCTTAGTACCATTAGCAGGATCATAAACTAAATCGCCAACTTCCCACCCGCCCCAATCAGGAACGCCATCATAAACCGCTGTGAACTGGCCATTTACAAAACGAACAGGATCAGTTTCGTACTGAAAAGCCCGACTATCTCTTAACGTATAACCCTCCCCTAGACTGACTTGGTCATAATCAAGCCTGTCTAAGCCTTGCAAATGACGAGCAAGAACCTTCACATTACTACTTGCCCGGTAACGAAATAATTTATATCCTACCTCTGACGTAGAATCATACCGCCGCGAAAACTCGCAATGGTCGAAACTAACTGAGGAACCCCTACTAAATTCACTTACCGTCGCGTAACAGACAAACCAACCATATCGGGACCAACCCGCCGCAGAAGTTCCTGAAGCCGCTGTAGCCACATATTGAAATTGGTTCTTATGGAATTTAACGGATGCGCCATTTAGATAGATAGGGCCTTCTAAAAAATTCGCCGACCTATAGTGACCTTTTAGCTGATCTGAAATAAATCCATGCGACCCACCATTATCATACCCAATATTTTCCCATTGCACATTATCTAAATATACTTGACAAGTATAAGCTGCCATTCCTAGGCGGCAACTTATAATTAGCGAATCTCTAATTGTAACCCCCTGTGTATCGGGTTTTACCTGCACTCCCAACTCGCAATAAATAATGACCACTTTTTCAATAGTATGTGTAGTGCTGCTCTCTAAAGTATTACACGCCCTAATATCTATGCCAATTCCGTCCCTGATATTTCGTATCCACAAATTTTCGATATGAGTAAATGCAACTGTGTCAAAAATTCCAACCGCAGACGCCTTCCAGAGATCAACAATAGCGCAGTTTTTAATAACATTCCCTGCTATAGAAGCACTGTAAGAACCAACACTCGCCTCTGAAGCATCCAGCCAAATACCTACATCTATATCCGTATTCTCTTCACCATCAATACCGACTCCATCCCACGTTACCAAGCCTGCCTTAATTCTCACAACAGCTATTATCAATGCCGTATCACTAGTGATTGTTTGCGCAGCCCCGGCATCAGCGGTAAAACCGAATAAAGCACCACCGTCCGAGCCTGAGTCGGTATACGTTATAGTATGCCCAACTGTAGCGTCTATAGTGTACTTTTCGGTAGCTGCCGAATAACTCACAGCAAAAGTAATTGTACCTGTTCCTGTTAGGGTATCATCAGCATTCAAAGCTGTTTGCAATGCCGTTCCTAAATCCGCCCTATTATATCGGCCATCCGCCACATCAAGCGACACTGGTCCGCCCTGATCGCTAGTCAACACCAATACATCATTGGCCGCCACCACCACATTCCAAGCGTCGTCCACCCCTGCCGCTTCCAACATAACGCCATTCGCAGCAATAAATGAATGGTTCGCCTTGGATTCATAATACGGAATAACAGCACCAGCAGCCTTGATCGTCACTGTACTCTTGTCAATCAATAATTCCATACTAACTTTATACGTTCCCATAGGAAATAAAACAGTTCCACCGGCAGATGCAGCATCTAGTGCTGCCTGAATTGCAGCAGTATCATCATTCGAGCCATCGCCCAATGCACCCCACCATAACGGATTCACAAAATCACATAAACCTGCTGAGAGTACAAATGTTCCATCGCCTTCGAAAACTTGATAATTTCCCGCGCTAAAAGCACCTGTAAATGTAATGACATCGCCAGAATTAGCACTAAGCCTTGCCCCTTCTTGGATGAAAACACCCGCATTTATAGTCAGATTGCTGTCTATCAAATAATCTGCAGTACCACCAGTCGAGGGAGGGAAATACAGCGTCTTCCCTGTTGCATTGCCGTTGGCAATATTTACTGCTGAACGATCGTCTGTAGTACCATTCCCTGTAGCACCGTCAAGCCTGACATCATACCAACCGCCACTCTCCAAATAATCCCCAACGCCGGCAAAATTACCAGCATAAACAGGCAAAGCAAACAACAATAATAGAATTATGGAAATTTTTAATTTCATCAAGACTCCTCCTAGTTTATACTTCGCCCTGTTTGCTTCCAACTCGTTCCGTTGAACGAAATAGTCAAAGTGTTATCATCCGCTCCTGTAAAATCAACTCCAGTGCCTGCTAAATCAATACTGTTTGCTGTATCTACATCATCATCAGTAATTGTAATCAATCCATCAACAAACTCAATTGTCAGTACTTGGCCGTCCACGCCGCCTGTTATAGTTGCTATAGTATTTGCACCACCGTCACCCGTTAAAATAACATAATTTCGGGTTGCGGCAAAAGTGGTGGCACCAACCCCCAAGCTAGCAGTTTGAACGCCTGTACCAAAGCTTCCAGCAAGAGTCAAAGCACCTGCTTTAGTCAATGTAAGTATCGACACACCGTCAGCTTGAAAATCAAAAATGTTATTCCCCGATCCCGTGTAATCAACAGTAAAGGCATTGCGGAATGTACCATTGTATCTTTGATGGTAATATCCCCTTACAATCACAGGGCCTAACAATTGCGATTCGCCATTAACTCGTAGTCTGCCAAGCGTCCACGCATACGCAACACTAACACATAAGAGGAGAATTGCAATTGATAGTAGTATTCGTTTCATTATAATTCCCTCCTATGTGTAGTTGATTTCAATCTCAAAAGCAGAATCCGCTTCATCAGGACGTATACGAATCGAACCATAGACAGTATTATCTCTATCACGGTTATGAAATCTATACGGCTGTGGATCAACTGCAACCACTTGGGATGCCGATTCGCCATCATACCATGGGTTAACATAAATAGTGTTTTCTCTCAGTCTCGTACTCCTGGAGAATATGCTCAGTTCATAAACGGTTGCAACGCTAGGCTTGGTAGTCACGCCTTCAATACGGAATTCGTTAGGTATTGGATCTGAATCAACGTCGGCAGTAACCGACCAATTAGCACTAGAACCAATCACCAAATCCGCACCTACGTTTGCCCCAACACTAGTCCATACAGGACTAGAATTGCTGTCATATTTAGCACATTCGTTTAACCCTGCGGCTCCATTAGCGTCTGTACGCCAAACAACCTCGGTATTACCATCATTATATGTATAACCTGTAGTTTTCATCACTAGCCAATAAACCGTACTTGCAACTATGTCGGGACCATCGCCATCCTGCCCCTCATTAGCGCCCCACACAAACTCCTCAGTCGTACCTGGAGTAACTGTAAGATCAGTATTGGTAATCGTATCGCTGTCATCGCCTATCTGCGCGAGCGGTACACTTGTGCCTCCGCCATCGTCAGAATAAATACACGCCTTGATCGTTCCTGTCGGCGAAGCTAATCTCATCAACATCAGTTGGGCGTACTGCACCTTGCCCGTATTCACAGCAGTGAATTTTCTTCCGTACCATTCTCCATCTGCCGCACCACCAGTGCTCTTGAAGTCCGTGCTGGTGTCCTCTGTATTGCCTGTATCATTATACCCAGGCGTCATAGAGGCGATACTTAATTCCAGCCTTTTACTACCTGCTACACCTTTAGTTATATTTGTAAATGGCATTTGATCCCCTCCTATATTGCACCAAGCAATGCCAAAACACCCAACTCCGCATTCGTTGCTGATGTTAGAGCTTTAACGCTAAGTCTCATCAAGCTGTCAGCTACAGGAAATGCTATGCGTAGTAATGTGTCTTCCTGAACTTCCAGTTCATCCCCCGTATACAATGTAACGTTACCCGAAACAGTTTGTTTAGTCATCTGGTACCAATCCGCACCTGCTTGAGAAAATTCAACCAATATCCTTGCTCCATCGGAATCGCCCTGTGTGAAATCAGTGTATAACAAGACCTGGTTCTTATCCCCTAGAGACATACGTAAAGCGGCATTGACTGCAAGATCTGCACCTACGTCATCCCCGTTCGTTGACCAAGGCGTAGCCGCATTATAATCGTATTTAGCACACTCACTCTTGCCTACCTCTCCATCAGCATCAGTTTTCCATCTAACCTCAGTCACATTGTTGGCGTAAGTGTATCAGGTAGATTTAATCACCAACCAATAAGTAATACCCGGTGCCAGGAACGGAGAATCCCGTGTCCACCTGAACGTTACAGTCTCGCCATCAGCGCCGGTCGTTATATCCGTACACGTTACAGAATCACTTGCACCGCTACCTGATAGTTGTGCACTAGGCAAGCCGCTATCATCCGTAAATATGTATGCCGCTAGCGTTCCGTCAGGAGTACCTGTAACTCCCAACGTTAAGGCAATAGTCGAAACCCATTCATGAGATACGAACGGAGCTTGGAACTTTCTCGCCAACCACTCGCGGTCGGCATTGCCACCTGTTGTTGAAAAGTCCTGGTTGGCATCAGGCGTGTTGTCGGAATCTGCAAAGATTTCTTCTATAGCCATAACAAACTTTGTCGTTAGTGCCGATTTAGTACGTACCGTAATTGGCGTAATGATGTGGTTGAGCATTCCCCGCACCTCCTTATTGAATCGGTTGGTATTCGGTCGCTACACGTATAACAGTACCTTCGCCCGCTGCGTTATATAATTTTCTTATGCTTAGATTGCCTGTGAGATCCTCATGGATCACTAATTCCTTACCTTCCCATTCTAATTGTATCGCTGCTCGTAAAAGATTTGCATACTCAGACTTCATAGTTAGCAGGACAATACCTTCGGGTATCTCCCCAATCGCCTGTGTACCCTCAGTAGGCCTGCCTTGCCTGTAACGCTTAACGGAAACGCTTACGGCGGTACCTAGTGCCAACGTCATACCCAAGCCGTCACATGTAGTGCAGTCGCTATCCCTGGACGCCTTCTGAAGATCATCCCAACCGCAGTCAGGACAATCTGCATAATACGCAACGTTTACCGAAGTAGTTGCCGTAGGTAACGCTGAATCCAAAGTAATTATCGCCCCTGTAAAGTTTTCTTCTTTAGGATCTGCGTAATAATTATCGCCTATATATCCCGTATCCGTTGCCAGCCAAACACTCATAACCCTCCGGACGGTGTTATCTACAGTTACATGTGTCGTATCGGTTGACGTTTTCGTTTCCACATCACCAGGATAGACGCTCAAGGTCGGAGCATCGGCGTAAATCAAATCTCGTATTCTTTCAAATTTAGCCTTGCTTTCACGACTGAATAGCATCATATCTCCTTAAGCGAAATCATCTACAATAGTTACAATAAAAGGTCTAGGCGGTTCATCATCGGCTACTTCCTGCGCAGTGCGAAGATCCCAGTACGTGGTTATAAAGGAATCGCTATCGGTAACCTCCACTTCAACATGAAAGTCTCCAACTGTATCAGTATCGGCAGCCTCCCATTCATATCTAATAGATCCATTAGACAAATCGACCAATTCAGTACCCGCAAGCGTAGCCTCGACCACTACAGTCCCGCCGGTATCACGCATAATAAACTTAATAGTGGCCCCTGACAGATCAACAGGGGACGCCTGCACAGGATCGTCCGTAGCGTCGTACACTATCATGGGTAACGGTATAGTATCGTTTTGTCGCATATACTTTCGCATAGTTACCCCCTCACCAACTTAATAGTACGACTATCAGTATAAATACTAGGCACCCGTGTGTCCCCCACTAACAATGAAACGCGCTTATCAGCTACCAGTACTACCGCCCGCGCCACCGCTGCAACCGGCGTAGCTGCAAACATCATTATCATCGTCGGCTTCATCATATAGCCAACAGCGTTTTGTACCGAATTAAGATGTGCTCTCCAATGTATTATCATGGCGCTGGTGTCGTCTTAATTGTGATAAACGTATCATCAGCACCCGTAGCGGAAAATCTGAATGTCAATAAATCCGCATTCATATCGGCGGCTGTAGCGTCTATCGCGTATATACCATTTGAAATTTCCGCTATCGATCCTGCAACCGCACCAAAAGCAGCGGCATCCTTAGAGACCTGGCCTGTAACAGTAAGTCCAGTTTCCGGCGTTGCGTGGTCGGTTTCATCAACCATTAAGAACATAAGATCGTTGAATGCTGCATTTTTCTGTGGGCCTTCTGGCAACTGCTGATGAGCCTTCCGCAACGCCTCTCCCACCGTGTCCGATGTAGGCGATCCGGGCGTGGTTTGCGCCATATTTATGTCAACTTCGCCATCCGTATCCACATCAAGAGTATTCGCGGGTGTTGTAGAACGCACCAACTTTGCGTTGCCATAGCTGGCATGGCCCAAGATCGTGTTATTAGCATCAACCTTACTGTCGGTGGCGGTATGAAGACCTGCGGCAGTTCCTGACGCATCAGGTACGGTCGTATTTGCGCCATTGGTTCCGACCATCGTCTGCCTGATAGATGTCTGATATATCCAGCCAGTGGCATCTGTAATCTCATAATCATTAGCAGAAACCGTTATCTTCTGGCTTTTGAATGTTATCCTGAGAGAATCACCCTCTGCATAACCTGTACCCGTATCGAATACCTCGTCATAATATATTAGCCCTGCGGCTTCTGACATCGCAGCCGCATTGACCACATTAGACCATGACGTACCACCTATGGCTTTCCGATCTATGGTAATTGTCCCTGGCGTGATTTCCACCGTTGATGGTAGGTCATCAATCATGTTGGTCAAACCCAGAGCCAATCTGACGGTCGCCGTATTTGCTAAATCTATATCATTGGGGATCAATGACTGGACATTTAGAATGTCCGTAATCCCAGCACCGCCGCCGGTTATCCAAGCAATGTCGCCGCGTGTTCTTATTGCGGATAGGCCGTATGTCGCGTGATCAAGTCTATCCGTCACGAGTAGCGTTGTCAGGTCTTTGGCAGACACATCAGGAACGCCCAGCACGGCAAGTAGTGACTTATTATTCGTCCGCCCTGAGAAGTCGCCCAAATCTGTCTGTATGGCATCAACTTTCCCGTCGGTTGTGGAATGTGCATCCGTGACGTTCGTTCCTGTGGCGAGTCCTGATTGGATCTCAGTCACAGCATCCGACTTGATGCTGGCAGCAGTTATGCCGTCCGTGCCGATCACCGTAACGCTTGCGGCTATAGGGATAGTTATATTCGTCAGTGTATGCGCTCCTGAAGCGTCTTTGATGTTGTCAAAGTCAAGCCCTGCCTCGCCTGTGCTGGAAATATCCAGTTTGTTGGCTGGCGTTGTAGCTCTGACAAGTTTGGAAAGCCCATAATCGGCATGACCTAACGTGTCACTAGCAGCCTCACCTGAGTCCGTCTGGCTGGAATAGTTGCCCACGCCCGATCCTGCGCTTGCGTTTATCTCGCCAAGTTCAGTTGATAGATCTCCCTCGATAGCGGCGTCGCTTCGGGCGAGTAGCTGGACGTATTTCAGAAGTTTAACCGCCGTAGCCGCGTTGTTGGTTCCTACCATTGCGGGAATATCGGTAGCCGCTGCTATTGTAGAACCAGGAAGTAGATCGCTTATAGCGTCAAGAATGCTTGCACCATCTTCTTCCATCTCTGCCTGTATTTCAGTAACTGTAGGTGGGGTGGTGGTATTTGCACTGTTAGTACCAACCATAACATCGCCATTCAAGCCTGTAACATCAGCGTGAATAGCGCGAATAACCTCAGCAAGCGAAACCGCATTAGCAGGAGCAGCTTCAGCAGGGAATGCACCTATACCAGTCGTTCCGATCAGGATGTTGATCAACTGCTTCATGTACTTCATAAGCGTATCTGCTTCTGTCGGGTCGCCAGCAGCGGCAGCATCGGCTAAAACACCCACTACCGTCGCCAATGCTGCGTCATCAGTGCCTACCATGGCAGGAATGTCTGTAGCGGCAGCAATGGTTGAACCTGGCAACAAGTCGGAAATACTATCCAGAATTGACGCACCATCTTCTTCCATCTCTGCTTGTATCTCCGTCACCGTCGGCGGAGTAGTGGTATTCGCACTATCCGTTCCCCGCATAATCCTGTTCTCTATACTAAAATGCCCCACTACAGCATTGATTGCGCCGCCATCAACGGTCGTACCTTCTATCCGCACGAAATAATCAGAGCCAGTTACCCAGAAAGCCGCAACTGTATTGTCGTTGGTATCTATCTTTATCATGTGGCTGCCGGTTATGCTGTCGAAGTCTACGCTTACAGTTATGCCAGCGGCATTGTTCCGCTGTGTCAGCCCATCATCTTTATGAATATGCACATCGGTATTTATGAAGTCCGTGATGGTTGAGGAGGCACTCGGATCGTTCGAGGTGAACGTATTGAACATGACATAGACTGTTGCATCCTCTGCGTAATCACCTTGATAAAGCATTTATATCGAACCTCCTAAGCAGGATTTATCTCTTGACAAATCATCTCAATTACTGTATAATATACAGTATGAAAACCAAATTAACATTTCTCTTAGATAAAGACCTTCATGCTTTTATCAAGCAATATGCCAGGCAGAACCATACATCAGTAACGCAACTTTTGACAAACTACATATTCGGACTTCAGAAAAAAGCGAAGCGCCAAAAGGAGATTGATTATGGCTAACTCCCGCCATATAGTCACAAGGCCTAACCACCCTAACGCTTGTAGTAAAGGACAAATTAAGTTAAGCAGGCTGTTAATGAGCGAATTCCTTAATAGGCCGCTTGAAGAAGACGAACACATCCATCATATTAACGGCGATAAGACGGATGATCGCATTGAAAACCTTGCAATTATGTCTCCGCAAGACCACATTTCCCTTCATACTAAAGGAGATAAACATTGGCGTTGGATTAAAAACAGAACAAAAATTTGCCTGAATTGCAATCAAGAATTTAGTCGTGATGATACACACCACTTTGCTAGGAATAAATTCTGTTCTGTCCAATGCAGTTCTCAGTACCATTCTAAAGAACGCTCCTGTAAAGCAAAAATCACACAAGAAATAGCAGACGAAATTAGAAGCTATAAAGGCATTTTGCCAAGTCGAAAACTTGCTGTTAAGTTCAACATTAGTCCCACCCACATAAAGCGCATCTTGCGCGGAGAATGTTGGGCATAAGATTAACCAATTGGTCCCGAAAGTGGCCCGTAGAGCGGGCCGTAAAACACACCCGTCGGGGCAACGCCCGCGGGAGCCGCCGCCACAAAATAACTCACCGGCGGCTTGCGGATGAACAAGCCTTTGGGGTTGCGCGACCACGCGGCTACCTCGCTGGCGTTTAGGGCAACGTCGTAGATAGAGACCTGGAGCATTTTGCCAGAAAAGAAATTCCCTACACCATAAGAGCCAATGGTTACGAACTCATTAGAATCGGTTATATTTCCAGAGGTTACTAACGAGCCATCCTCTTTTCCATCCAGATATAATTTGAGGGTACTGCCGTCATATACAAGCGCAACACGATAAAACCTGTTCAAGACAAGAGTTGTATCGCCAGGAACATTAACTAATGTTCCTCTATGCAGATATGCTTTCAACTTCTGATCTTCGGTAGTTAATATAGCACCTTTGTTCCCATCCCCGTCGTCATTTCGTACTATATCATAACTACCGGCGAAAGAAGTATATGACACTACCGCCTTATATGTTACCTGGTTCACTAAGGTAATTTTGTTGGCAGATGTGACTAAATCATTAATGCCATCAAAATTCAGCGCATCGCCCTGCCACGTTGGGCCATTTATCTCGCCATGATTAGCATTGCCAGACCAGTCCATCAACTGACCAGTCGGGCCGAGGAACGGTGCCCATGCACCAATCACCCCGTCCCACATCTCAGGGAAGGCAGACATATCTTGAGTATAAGCAAAACCGGCAAGGTATGAGGGATTTACATTTAGTGGGAACATATAACCTCTAACTCAGTGCAGTTACCTTTCCGCCTATTACGCGGACATGGACGGTAGAACCGTCAGCATCGTATGTGTTGTCGTATAGCACCCTCGCCCTCGAAAAGCCAAAGGGGATATATACCGGCAGTTCAACTACAGTATCAAATACATCATCAGCACTGTCTTTCTGGGTTGTTATGGCATCCAGAGTCGTGATATAGTCATCATTGCTGAAGCCGTTATTTCTAACGATTTCACACTGCGTTATGTCATTGGTATCCTCGACGAAATATCTATCACCCTTCGTCTCGAAACCGGTGGTGCTGCCAACGTACAGCGTACTTCCACTTGAATTCTGGTCACAATCTACTTTCGTGGCGGTGGCAATAAGTTCAATGAAAGCCGGCAAAAGCTCTGCCCAAGCATCGTCACCACTCTATTCGCCGGATACTTCCACAGTTACCTTTGTGCCAGTATGGGCCGTCACAGTAGACAGCGCCATCTGGACTATCAGCGGTGTGTCGTAATTTCCTGATACATCAATCGTCGCACCTTCTGCCAGCGCATTCTGTGCAACTTCTACCCAATTTTGCTTTATTCCGCTCTTTGTCAACGCCATTACGTCACCACCAATCTGGATGCAATAGAATTCTTAACAGTCGCAAGAGTTGGACTTGTAGCGATCACCATTCTACTCCCATACCGATCTATCTCCCCCTGAAAGAACGCTACGACCTCATTTTCCTTATCCACTATTTCATTATTGCCGGGCTTGTAGTTTACCGAGAATGACACATCCAGCCCCGGCAATGCCTGTACATTGTCAGTTGCCACCATGCGAAACGTGATAGCGAAAAGACCCTCTTGCGGCTTGGTTACATTTGTCGTCGTTATTACCGGTGTCTGTAATGCCATATCATCACCTCGTTATGTTGTTATACATCCTCGCGTAAAGCTATTTCATCCATAGTCGAACCGCCATCGCCCGACAGTCGCTTAAAGTTTGACAATACTTTGTTGTATTTTTTCTGTTGCGCCTCAACATCTGCACGCTTCTCACGCATGGTCGTCCTTCGCGAATAAGTCGTTACATCATCCCGAACAGAATCAAGACCTTCTAATTCATTGCGGAAATCCCGCAATAGCTTTTCATGATACAGCAAAACCGCTCCATTGGCTAAAACATTCCACATTATAGACGTTGCCGAAGGAGCAGGAGCCAACGCATAACTACTACCCGTCACAGCTACTACCATACCATCCGCAAGAGTAGAGTCCACTTCGTAGACCGCCTGCTGGAGAAAGGGTAAATAGATAGCATCGTTCACAACACTGGTATCTCCTAAAATGCGTTTCATCTGCGGCAGCCCGTAATCGTTAATGTTGCCCATTACACCTCCACCCGAACGATTCCCGGAATCTTTACTCCGTTCGCTCCACCATAAAACCCTTGACTATCTAATCGTTCGTAACGTTCTTCATCCCTGTATTTAATAATATGTAGCGGAACGGGGCCGACGACTGCCAGCGCAGGTACATCCGTTACCACCGTTGAACCCATCTGCACAACAGCACCCTCGCCAATCGTTATGCCAGGTCTAATCTCAACCCGCCTACAGATCCATACATTACGGCCGATCACTACAGGGCCTTCAATGGCCGTGTCGTCGTAAGGCAACGCAGTCCCCTCATAATTGTGACTATAAGAATAGATTATTGTATCCCATGCTATATGAGTGTTGTCACCAATTGTTATGCCACCTCGTCCATTAAGAACACAGCCAGGCATAATGTGAACATTATCGCCCAAAACGATATTCTGCGGATACGACATTGCAACCCCCTGGTAAATTCTACACCCCGCACCGATAGATTTAAGTACCGCTTCACCCATTGCCAACCTCGTATCCGTATGAAACCGCTAACTCTCGCACCTCATCACATAATTCTCTATCATCCTGCTCTAAATCATCCCAAGAAACAGTAGATCCATACTCTAAGTCACCCAATACTAAAGGCATGGGCGTAGCGGGCAGTCCTGCTTCGGCAACAATAACACTCCATTCCCGTTCTATGTCCTCTATACATATTGTATAATCCGCCTTCGGAGCAATTAAAGTGTTCCATGATGTCCAATACAGCATACACCGCGAAAGAATAGTATCTCCTCTTACCCAAAACCCTTCCCAATCAGACATTTCCGACATAAGGCTGATCTGGGCAAGCGGGTGTCGGACAAAATGAAAAACCGTAGCATCGCCGAAATCCCACGAGGCAATAAAGTCGCTAGCTATACCATCATTACCTGCTGTATATTCGTACCCTACATCCTTACCAACCCCATTCAAAGCGTAAGCAATACTCTGCAAACCGGAAAATTTACAACCAGTTACTACAATGTATTCCTCATTCGCTTGACTCAGTATTTCCTTCGCCAACTCCATCATTCGTTCTCCGTTTACTCTGTATCTGACTCAGTTTCGCCTTCGCATAGGCAAGGGAAACTCTATGCCCCTTACCTCTTAAGGCCGTTGCCATCTTGTAATTACGTATACAAGGCCACTCCTGAACGAACAATATGTTCAGCATA
>SDBT01001167.1_pt1 | contig 45385 bp, 44 predicted proteins | sample 2277101 | NCBI WGS metagenome assembly SDBT01 (sample SAMN10404973, study PRJNA504765) | marine sediment metagenome | isolation source: marine sediment core GS10_PC15, 103 cmbsf | place: Arctic Ocean: Southern Knipovich Ridge | collected 2010
CCCGCTTTACCATGAGACCATATCTTTGAGGATAATAAACGAGGAACCCTGCTCAAGACAATTACTGATAACAAATTGAATTTGTTTATGGCAACACTTATACGATAAGTTTACCCCCATTAATTTGGTATATCAGAAATATAGAAAAACCAAAATAAAGTTTGGTTTACGGGAGATGTCGCCACAGTTTTGCTAAATAACAGTTTAAGGGAAGTTTCAGATGTTTACTAGAAGTTTTAGTTAGGTTTTCTGAAGAGTTGTTTCGCTATTTCACTAAGAATCTCAAAGATAACCTTTAGTTCTTTAATGGGTTTTTTGCACGATTTAATTGCATGATATTCTGAACCGATTTCCGAAAAGAAGGGCATAAATTACTTCTTATCTGATAAACACGTAAATAAACAGATTTCTGCGGAAAACAAGAGTTTAGTGAAGAGATTCGGCATTGTTAGTATGAAATGGATTAATCTCTCGGATATGAATCAGCAACCACGTGGAACATGCTATCTTGGTGGAGAAAGTAAAGAATTGGTGGCAACAATCAAAACATTTAAGGAAGAACATAGAATCTGTAAAACTTGCGCGGAGCAAGTGGTGGATGAACTTAGAGCAGAAATGGAGGAGGCATAAAAAGAATGAAAGTCGATGTAATAATTCCTACGCGAAACCGTGAAGCACTTAATAAAGAACTTCTCACATCATTAAAAAACCAAAAATATTTAGGCGAAATAATTGTCATTGACACGAAACCGCTATCATACGCTAGAATCGAAGGTGGTAAGAGAGCAGTAACAGAGATTGTTGCGATGGTTGACGACGATATGTTTTTACCATTAAATTGGATAAGTCAATTAATCCCTAAAATGCAAGACGGTGTTGGAGCGGTATCAACGGTAGCATTACAGGAAAACAAAAGTGTAATGGCTTACGACAAAGTTGTTAATATGATTAAACCATTACATACGATTGATACGTCACCACACATTAATAATATATTAATCCGTAGAAATCTATTGGTTAAGCATAAGCCACCACCAATTTTTTTCGGAGAAGACATTCTTCTCAAAAAATTTGTTCAGGATTCGGGCTACATTTGGAAAACATTTCCTTTCATCGGAGCAATACATCTTAACACTTCGAAAAATCATGTCATACTAGGTATTGAATATAATAAACGTCATTGTTACTCGATGTTTCAGATTGTAAGGAGGTTTGTCGCTAGATTTGTATTAATTCCATATGCGGCAATGGTTAACACCAGTTTAGAAACAATGGTATATTTGAATACGATAAACATCGAGTTTCTTGCTGGATGGATAAAAGGCATGATAAGTTGAACAATGCGAGCTGATGAGAATGTATGAAGACATTGATATTATCACTTGGGTAAAAAATGACGCGTGGTGTTTACCAAGAACACTTCAAAGATTAGAAGATGTTATACCATCAAACATCATTAACAGAAAGATTGCGATTGACCCTATAAAAAGTTGGTATACTCGCTTCTTTATTCCGTCATATTTTTCTTTTATCAGGGGAGTCAGCAAGAAGACCTCTCTACTTGTAGAGAGGATGAATTGCGTATTTTTGTAGTTTGTTCTTCAATGTATCGCTGTATTGTTTCTGCTGAGACGTGTCCTGCTGTTCCAACGTAGTAGCTTGGGCTCCACAATTTTCCTTTCCAGTAGTCATTTCTTAACTCTGGGAACTTTTTGAACAATCGTAATGCTGTTACTCCTTTGAAGACTTTAATAATGTCCGTCGGTGAATCGAATGGTGTTGCTGAAACAAACAAGTGTAAGTGGTCAGGCATAACTTCCAATGCTAAGACTTCAAAGCCTTTTGTAGCTGCTATAGTGTATATTTGTTCTTCGAGGAACTGTTTGACCTCTGGCTTCTCAAGGATTGGTTTTCGATATTTTGGACACCAAATTAGGTGATAGTTAATGTTGAATACCGCTGAACTTTTTCTTCCCATAACCTTTAAGTGCGTATTTACTTATTTAAACCTATAGGTTATCAAAATGCAAGTTCGGATGATGAAGTTCAGGCTTTACCCAAACAAGACCCAAACACAAAAACTAGCTGAAAAATTAGAGGATTGCAGATATGTCTACAACACTTTGTTAGCTAACCACAAAAAAACCTATGAGGAAACAGGAAAAACAAAGTCAATACGACATGAACAAGGCTCTAAAACATCTGAAAAACAAAGCTCCAATACTTTTCGGAGTTCACAGCCAAGTATTACAAAATGTCAGTAAACGAATCAAAGACGGCTACACCAATTTCTTTGCGAGACGTAAGGCGGGACAGAAAGCGGGGCTCCCCAGATTCAAGAAACATGGTCAATACAAGAGTATAACATATCCTCAAAGCGGATTCAAAATTGAAGGAAAAAAGCTTATTCTCTCAAAAATCGGGGCAATCAACATCAAACTCCATCGTCCAACAGAAGGATGTATAAAAACTCTTACAATCAAACGAATGCCTTCAGGAAAATGGTTCGCCGTCTTCTCATGCCAGACAAAAACACAACCAAAAATAAACACTAATGGATCTGTAGGAATAGACGTAGGACTTCACAGTTATGCAGTGTTGAGTGACGGAAATATTATAGAAAACCCCCGATTCTATCGGAAGAATGAGAAGAAACTTGCTAGGCTACAACGTAGACTTTCAAGAAAAAATCTGAAAAGCAAAAACAGAGACAAAGCACGAATAAAGGTTGCACGATATCACGAAAAAATAGTGAACCAGAGAAACGATTTTCTGCATAAGGAGACAACAAAACTTTCAAAGTCATATTCTCTCCTCAAAGTTGAAGACCTAAAAATCGTTAACATGTTGAAGAATCATTGTCTATCAAAGTCGATTGCGGACGCTTCATGGGGAACCTTTTTTCATATGCTTTTCTACAAGGCTGAAAGTGCTGGTGGAAAAGTGTTGAAGGTTGCGCCTCATGGAACCACAAAAAAATGCTGTCGGTGCGGTTTGGATGTTCCTAAAAGTTTGAGTGATCGGGTTCATATTTGTCCTAATTGTGGACTAAAAATGGATCGTGATCTTAATGCTTCAAAGAATATTCTTTTGAAGTTACCTAGGGAACCTAGGGAAATTACGCCTATGGAGATTTCGCCTCTGCCCCCCTTCGGCGGGTAAACGAAATCAATGAAATAGGAAGCTACCTAATTCATTAGGTGGTAGTTCACTGTGTGCCAATCTGACATTGTGTATGTTTTCTTTTTTTGTTTATGTTTTTATTTTAAATTTTATTGTACATTTACGCTAAATATGGCATAAAAACGGTGATAGCTGGAAATAAAACTTTAATTAAAAAAAGTCTATATGCCGTCAACACATCGTCCATAGAAAGGTTTTTAAACAAAATTCACTCCTATCAAACCGTCGAAACATAAAGGAAATGAGAAAATTGAATAAGAAAAAACTAACTATTATAACAACAACTACCGCAATTATTACAATGCTTATGGGAACTATGCTCTTTGCTGGATTAAGCGTGTCTGCCGCCACCACCTTCACTACGAATGGCGTAACAGTTGAAGGTGTGTTGGCTAGTGACTCTTATGTGCTGTATCCATTTGAAACCGATAATAATCTAGTGCTGGGCATCTCTAAATATGGCGAACTGATAAACGGCGACCCAACACCTGAGCAGGGTCTAGAATACGATGGCATGGATGTGTTCGCGAATCCTTATGTGCTTCAGAAGGACTGGAGCCAAGGATGGTTCATCGACATACATTACGTTGATACTAACAATAATTACAAAAGAGCATGGGCTTTCGCAATGTACACTGACTTATCTGATTCAAGTGGCATCGGTGGAGACTGGAAAGAGGGATGCACCGGCGGGCCAACTGATATGACCGTTAAAGGTGGACGAAAAACGAATGTCTGGGCAACAACTGATCCCATTAAGGTTCTGTATGATGGACCTAGACGATTTGTTGCTTTAACGAAAACTACACTATATGACTCTTCAAGCAAGACAGCTGACGATGCACTGGTTAGCATAACGATAACATTTGTGTTCAACAAAGACAAAAAAATTGTAATTCTGTACAAAGACATCAAAAGATTGGATGAAGGAAAGTTCACTAGGCCATTCCAGATTGAATTCAGTAACCGTGGAGAATGGGATATAGGTACTACATCGTCGCCACCCGCCTACGGATTCTTCTATGATAATCTAGCGACAGTATACGGCCCTGAATACCACGAATTCTATACCGACGCTGGCTATAATCTAACTGGGTTTGATGTAGCACAGATGATAAATACTGCTGGAACTTACGTTGGATTCGCAGCTTTCTGGCCACAACTATACGGAAAACTGATAGAGGGAACCACTACAATAACCAGAGACACAATACTACAATCATTATGCACAGTAGAAAAGAACTACACATGGCTAGAACTTGGCTCTTTTGCTAATAAGACAATACGATATGGTAGCCTAGATTGGCCTTCAGCAAATGACTATCCTATAGGACTGGGAGAAGTCGACGATGCTCCGATGGTGTTCAAAAACGGAGTCTTAATGGCAACAGGTTACGACTGGGCGACTGATAATGATGATATCGTCTTCGATATTGAGCCACATGATACAGACTACATCACTGTTGTGTACAAGAATGAAATAAATTCAGGTACAACTGATATGACCACTGAGCCGGATACTCCTTATGTGATTGGTGAGTGGGTCTTCGATCTTAGAAACGAAGAGCACAAGAAACAGTTCAGAGGAGTAACCGTCTATGGACTAATGGACAGGCACGACGCAGACGACGATGACGCTACCACTGTAAGTTGGCCAGGTAACGATGGTATCGCTAATACTATAGACAGTGAGGTTCAGTATTACCTTAACGAAACCTTCAACCCCTTCGACCTTCGTGATGCAGTGCACAAACAGGAGAAAAGATGGGTAGACATAACAGCATCAAAGTCAGGTTCAACTCTTCAACTGACACGTGGATTAGCTGCCGCAGACGGTCCTACACTCGGGACTATACTCGGGTCGTGGCCTGTAACTCTAGGAACAGCCAACTCGGCAGGAGATGGGAACGCCACAGCCAACTACAGCTACCTTTATAACAACACAACAGACAAGCACTGGTCAGCCAAGCTCTTTGTAAACAATACTTTGAATGGAGACGCAGCGGCATACTTACGTATTACCTTCGATAACGATATAACTGTAGCAGACATAGGTTCGCTTGACTTCTGGTACTATGTAGCACCTGACACATCGTACGGACCAATGATATACATGGAAACACATGACCCTCTGGTAACAAGTGACCAGGCTGATATTAATGGTCCTGAACCATCATCGGCCGGTGCATATCCAGCAACAGGCGGAGCACATCAAGTCACCTTCGACCCATCAACACAGTCATGCTTCTGGTTCGGCAATGCCCCTGACCTATCAGGAATTAACGAAGGAACTGGCACACTCAATGATTGGAGCGTCTTCCAAAACCTGATACCAGACTACATAGTCGAGTTCATCGATATACAACTAGGCTGGTGGGGAGCTGACGACGATAGGGAAGGCACCATATACGTCGACGAAATAACCCTAAACAATATCTACACCACTAACCTAGAAAACGGCAAACTGATACCCGCCTTGGACTGGGACGCATACAATTCATTTGCTGAAAAAGTCTTGATTAACGGAGTCTTAAAGACGAGAGGATCTGGTTACTCAATTAATTTCGAGACAGGTCTCATAACTTTCAGCCCAGCACTCACAGCAGATCATCTAAAGGTACTCTACTCAACGGTAGCCTACGAGAACAACGCTCCTGAAGGAGCCTACGAGTGGATGGTTGTCGGCAAAGACGCTGCAACCATAGACTCATTAGGCGCAGCCTACATGACTGAAGCCTTCGACTCGATCAAAAACATCGCAGTTACAAAGACAGGCTTGGACATCAACGACGAAGATTACGGACTAAACGCCCCATACGTAATGAATGGAACAACAGGCACAAAAGCCGCCTACAGAGACTCACTAGGAAGAGCACACCTAAAAGACGACTGGTGCACAACCGTACCCGTAGCTAGCAGCAACATGCTCTTCGCAGGAGGACCACGCGCTAACCTAGGAACAGAATACTTCAACGACTTCACCATGGCATTCTATCCGATGGGCGAATACGTAACCAACGACACTGGACACGCAAACACACTCATGGCACTATCCTGCTGGGACAAAAACACCCAAACCAACAACGCTACAACCGGCTACGCAACAATATCTGTCTACAAAGACATCAACGGAACCATAGGCTTCCTAATCTGGGGTATAGATGGACAAGACACATACTACACAACTAACTGGTTCTGGAGCTATCCAGCCGGAATTCTTGGTGAAGAAGACGTAACAGTGTATTCAGGCATCGAATATCTACAACAAATGAACCCTGGCGTAACCGACATAATACTACAAATAGACTACCCCGCAAATGATCCAATACACCCAGACGTTAGCGTAATCGAAAAATTAGGCACAATCAGCGAAAAACCACAACACGACTGTCCAGTAACTCCACTAACATAGTCGACAGTTAAGTCGACAAAATTCCCCCCTTTTCTTTTTTTAATTTAATCAGACCATACAAGAAAACTACTGACTGCGCACGCACCCCTGTCTGCAAATGATTACCTGTTAGCATTTTCTGGAATAATGAAAACCTTTAAAAACATTGAATAAAACGAATTTTGCGAAGGACATCACTCGCTAAACTCAGCAAGAATTTAATAGTCCTTTCAAATTATGTCCTATTGAAGTTGGTGGGTCATGGCTGAAATAGGATTAAGGACCAGAATGCTAGTCAAGGACGTCATGTCCAGTCCCGTAGTCACCGTCCCCGAAAACACACCCGTTAACAAAACAGCTCAACTCATGAGCGATGGAGGACTGGGCTGCATCATCGTAACTAGCAAAGATGGAAAAGCTCTCGGCATCATAACCGAAAGCGATCTTGTAACACGCGTTTTAGCTAAGAACATCCAACCCAGCAAACTACCCGCCAACGAAGTTATGTCAACGCCACTGATTACCGCAGACCCAGATGAAATCCTAACTGAAACAGCGAGACGAATGAGCAAACTTGGTGTCCGAAGGATGGGCGTCATATACAAAGCAAATCTCGTGGGGATAATCTCCAGCAAGGACATTTTAGCTATAACACCTGAACTTCTCGATAACATACAAGAAAAAACCCGCATAGAACGACAAACCGAAGTAGATGAAGACCCTTCAGAACCTACTCCTTTAGCAGGATACTGTGAACGCTGCAGCAGCTGGTCCGAAAACCGCGATGAAATTGAAGGAACATATCTCTGTGAAGAGTGCAAGATGGACCGCTAGAGACGAGTAAAGCCCTTCTCCACACTCAAGCTCTACGAGTTATTCCCAGCGTAAACGACAATAAACATCTTGTCGGCATAGTTTCCCGCAGCAACATCATACCCATTCCCTCATATTTTTCGCTACACTTCCCTGCGGTTGAAAAGAAAAAAGTTGCTGGAATAATAACCGAACAAGAATTCTTCAAACTCGTCGCATAATGAACTTATAAGGGCTATCCTCTGCTTATTTCCTTGAAGGTGTATTCTTGCCCGTCGACACCGTCCTTCACAACACCAAAATCTGTATCCACGGAAACCTTGTTGAAGCAGGACTCGCCATCGATAAAGGAAAAATAGTCAAAATAGCTAAAGATACAAACCTCCCTCCCGCCTCAACAAAAATTAACCTGAAAGGACACATAACACTTCCAGGCATCATCGATTCTCACGTACATCTGCGAGACCAGCAACTAGCTTACAAAGAGGACTTCTTCACAGGAACCGCTGCCGCAGCAGCTGGAGGTGTAACATTGGTCATTGACATGCCCAACAACAAACCTGTCACAATGGACTCTTTATCCCTTAAAGAACGGATGAAACTAGCCAAAAAACGAGTGTTAGTTAATGTCGCTTTCAACTCGGCTTTTCCCAAAAAACTGGAAGAAATTACTGAAGTAGTTAAAGCAGGGGCGGTGGGATTCAAAGTTTACTTGTCAAACAGGATTGGAGGCATCGACGTTGACAATGACGATTTACTGTTTGCGGCATTTCGGAAGGCTAAGAAGAATGGAGTTCCTGTTGCGGTACACGCTGAAGACCGCAAAATCCTTGAGGAACAAAGAAACAAAATGGAAAAGGCAGGACGAATCGACACGAAAGCTTATGTGAATGCCCATCCTCCGGAAGCCGAGGTTCAGTCAATACAACGTATTATTCAACTCGTAAAGAAATCTGACGTTCACGTTCACTTTTGTCACATAAGCTCAGCACTGGGATTGAATGCCATTCTAATGGCCAAGAAAACAGGTTTACCCGTGACCTGTGAGGCTACTCCACACAATCTACTCCTCTCTTCTGAACAGTATAGACACTCTGGAACTTTTGCTCTAACAGATCCTCCCTTACGTACACAAGATGATGTCTCCATTCTGTGGAGTGCCCTTAAACATGGTTTCATCAACGTGATAGCTTCGGATCATGCTCCACACTCCCTTGAGGAAAAGAACGTCAATTCTGTTTGGGAAGCAAAACCAGGTATACCTGGACTTGAAACAACTCTCTCACTTCTTTTGACTCAGGTTAACAAAGCTCGCTTGTCATTGACCGATTTGGTGAGACTGACCGCCGAAGAGCCAGCAAAGATATTTCATCTAAGTGAGAGGGGGTGTTTGGAGGAGGGAAATTGGGCTGACATTGTGGTGGTGGATATGAAACGCGAACATGTGATTGATTCTTCGGTTTTCTTCTCTAAAGCTAAGTATTCTCCTTTTGACGGGATGCAAGTTAAAGGCAAGCCGGTAAAGACTTTTGTGAATGGGCTGCTTGTTATGGATGAAGGAGAGATAGTTGCTGATCCAGGAACCGGACAAACAGTTCGAAATAGACTCGTTTTAACGTGATGGTGATTTACAGAACTATCCTCTATATTTTTAATCTAGAACTTGTGTTTTTTACATTTTTCCAATTAATCAATGACGTGTAAATGTAAACGTTTCACACCACGTGATACATGTTGGTATCTTTCAGGGTTCCACAGTCTTTTCGTTTATTTGTGCGCGCGTTTGGGGTTAAAATTTAACCCCAAACCCAAAATCCAAAACTTGTTATTGATGAATAGTCCAAGAACTATAGGTTAGATTGATTTTTTGGGGCGTGAGGTTGCGTTGAAGACTTTATTGAAGTCATTAAGTGTTGTTTTGTCGGGTGATTTAAAGCGTAAATTGTTGTTCAATAAGATAAAAAAATACTACCAGAGGCACCCCATTGTAGATCAGGTATTTTTATTGTTTAATGATAATCCCGCCATTTCATTTAATCAAGGAACTAAACTCTCAAAGACCAATACAGTATTGTATACTGCTGATGTCTATATTCCTTATGAAACGATAAATAAATTGCAGGTACTTGTTGATGATAATAAAATTTTGTTTTTGATTCATCCTACTAAAAAGCGACCAATCCACTTTTGCTCGGGAGCTTTTATGACTACAAAAAAAACCATGATTAAGAATCCTATGCCTAAAACTCCTGATTTTATGGAAGAAATCTTGTATCAGTTAAACAAGAAATTAACCTTTGAACCCTATCAAACTACCTATTTACATGCACATAAGCATACTTTGAGTCATGTCATAAAAGGTGGTGTTGAACGATACATTCTAAGAGCCCGAATAAAAAAAACTAAATTTCCAAGAAAATTGGCTGGTTTAGTAAAGTTAACCTTTGGATTAACGCTGTTATCTCTCAAAGAACGAATATCACTGGCTAAATTTCGCGATTTTTAATTTATTATCTAGTACTGAGGTTTCTCTATTATTTTTTATTTTTTAATGTGTATACTTTTGATTTTTTTAGAACATAACCAATTAGGATACTGAAGACAAAAATACCCACTTCTATTGAATTAAATCCAACTGTCAATAAAGACCCTATTTTTCCATAGTCAATCAATTTTGTATTTAGTTTTTTTATTCATATTTGGGTTTGGGTTTGGGGTTAAAATTTAACCCTTAAACCTGGCAGGGCAAAGTAAAAGGGTTTTAGAAAAAAAGTTTGGGAATTGGGAATCTCATTTACTTTCGTAACTTGAGTCCCAGAATAATGAGACAAGTGGCTAAAGCCAATTGGGTTATGTCCCAAAGAAGTTCATATGCAAGTTCTAGAGTAGTAATACTCACTGTTGTCAACCACCATAATGAACTTACTGCGGTAAATGCAAAGGTCAGTCCCCAAAGGATAAGAATACATGTTACGAGCCATTTTAGTTTTAAAAGTTTTTCAATTGTTTTCTGAAGAGTTTCTTCCAATTCAACTCACCTTACAACGTAATATTGGCTCATTAGTTTTATAAAACTGTTGGACAAAATTATTAGCAAACTTCCCCAATCCCTAAAGTGCAGGAAAGTCATCTTTAGCTATTCAGTTTTTATTTCTCTTCTGTTTGGGTTAAAATTTAACCCCATACACAACGAGGCTTGTAAAACTACTTCTTTTTTATTGTAGAACTGTCTAACGTGGTGACATCACCCATTGTAGGTTCTCCGATGTACTCGAGTGTTGAAGCCCCGCTTACCATAGCATTTAGTATTCCCTCAAGGTTTATTGTTGCTTGACTTGATCCCTTAACGTTTATGTCGGCATTGTTAACATGGAAATTCGAAAGGTCTATGTTGGATGCAACAGAAACTAATGAGAAGAGGTTGTGAGCTGTGCCTCTAGCATTAAGAGTGGAAGCCTCGGATACTTCAAGTATAGCGTCTCCCATGTTGATGTTAGTCATTTCTAAGGAACTGGCTCCAGATAATTCAAGATTGAATGTGTTTGAATTGCTAAATCCCTCAGCAGTTCCTCGTGTTGCTCCTGACAAAATCAGCTTATTCAGGTCGGGCATGGTGATTTCAGCTTTTCTAGACAAGCTGCCTAGATCGAGTGTCCCCGGTTTAAGACCGATTATTAGGGTATTTCCAGTTTGGGTAACTTCAATATTATCGAATATTTTCTCGTCAGCAGAAATGACAACACTGTACGAGCTTGATTGTGTAACGCTCACTTCAAAAGCCCAGCCAACGTCAACAGCTGTGAAATCACTAAATACCATTTCTTCGGTTTTCAAATTGCCAGGCAAAAACCAAAGATATGCCACAGTAGCCCCTAATACCACAAAAAGAACTGCAGAAACTATTACTATGATCCAAATATAACTCAGAGCTTTATGATTCCCAGAAAAATACAACATGCGCACCTTTTCTTACCATTATTCAAGTAATGATGATTGACGTTTTATTTAACTTCTTCCAGATTTGTTAGTGCAAGCTTTGAGTGTTAAATATTAACCTCAAGCGTAAATTGAAGATAACTCAAGTAAAAACATGAGACTTCTCCCACAACTCCCATTTTTTGTCATTCAATGCAATGAGAAATAAATTAATTACTTATTGTTGGGTTTGGGTTGATTTGGGCTATGACAGGATACAACATGATTTTCCATGGTTTAAGGCTGAGGTGCCGTTTAAGAGGCACAGCCCTGAAAGAGGCAAACGAGGCGTAAAAGCAAAAGAGCTCGCGCCTGAGCAGAAAACCTTCAACCAGAAACTGTCAAAAGACAGGGTAGTAGTGGAGCACACGTTTTCTAGGATGAAAAAGTTTCGCATAATGGCGCATAAATTCAGAAAACGCCTCAAACACTACGACACCATGACAGACATAATGTGTGGATTAATAACCTTCAGAATAGCAGGAACAATAGCCCTCTAGAAACCTACAAAACAACCACACAAACCACAACAAAACTCCAACAAACAATAACGACTAAGGTCTTGTTAATATTTGTCAACCAGAATAGGTGAGCATTAAAATGTTTGAGGAAACCGTTCATGTATGCTGTTGGACACTTTGCTCTAGGATACTTGACCGGAAAAATTGCGTCCAAATCTCTGGCTGTCAAAATTAATCTCCCTTTATTGTTTCTTGCCTCCGTTTTTCCTGACATCGACCTGTTAATACCTGGTTTGGAACATCGAGGGCCCCTTCATTCTGTGATAGTTTTTTGTTTCCTTTTTATTCCCATGTTTTTGTTATACAAAAAAAGGGCTGTACCCTATTTTGTAGCGGTAATCCAGCATAGCATCATTGGAGATTTTCTAACAGGCGGCACACAATTATTATGGCCTGTATCCCTTGGCATGTATGGTTTAGGCATTGGAATAGACAGTTTAACCAATATTGCCCTTGAATGGGTCCTTTTTATTATCTCCATTATAATCATGTTCAAAGCAAAAGACATGTTGTCACTATTAAAACGCCATCCATCAAACCTGATTTTATTTATACCCCTCATGACCGTGCTCTTGCCTTCAGTCATAACTTTTCCATTATATGTTCCCTTGGTATTGCTTATTCCCCATCTTGTCTATCTTGTTCTTTTCGTTTTCTCTATTTTCGTGAATTTGAAGGCAATCCTGACAAAAGACTGAGGAACTATTTGCAGGCATTTTACAATAATCACTGCCATGTATCCTGTTAGTATTGACTAGTATCTTCGGTTTACTCTGCCGTAAATAAGACGGCGACCGGTGATACTCTACTGTAACCTCTAGTTTTTTCATGGAAGCTGTGTATGCGGTTTGTTTTAGAGTTTGTTAAAACTTATTAAATATTACTAAACCATCTAAAATCTTATATATCTACTAACGTTTATTTATTTATCAGGGATGTAAAAGAAACGTTAAGTACACAAGAGACTTTCTTACAAGGCTGGTTACAGGAATTCAAATCAAAAAGCACACGAAGAGTCTACAAGGCTTCACTAAACAAATTCAAAGAGGCAATCGGAATAGAGGACTTAGAGAAATACGTCAACAATTCTCCTGACGTTGCAGCCGACATGAGAAAACTACTTGCTTCACTGGAAGGCAAACCGCCAAAAACAATCCAGACATATTCTGGAGCAGTCAAGGTTTTCCTTCAAGACAAAGGGGTCAAAGTTTCTGATGAGGCATGGAGCAAAATCAGACGAAGATGCTACCTACCCAAAAGGGTAATGCCTCAGACAAAAGACAAAAGCCCCACAAAAACACAGCTCAAAAGAATCTTGAATTATGTGGATGTTAAAGGAAAAGCACTCATTCTTTTTCTAGTAAGCTCAGGTGGAAGAATCGGTGAAGCACTTCAAATGAAAATCGAGGACTTAAACTTAGAGGCTGATCCACCAAGTGTGCATATCAGAGGCGAAACCACTAAGGGAGGCGTAGGAGAAAGAACCGCCTATTTCAGCTTTGAAGCCCGTGACGCGATCCTTGACTGGTTAGCAATCAAAGACAATATGGGTAAAAGGGGAGGCTCAAAAACCTACAAAGACGAGAAGGTTTTTCCATTCACTCATAACACATCTAAAGACTTGTGGAATAGAGCCAGTGACAAAGCGGGGCTAGGGACCAGAGACAAACGGACAGGACGCAGAATCTATCACCTTCACACATTAAGAAAGTTCTTCAGAACAAAAATAGGCTTAGACCTTGACATTACAAATGCGCTTATGGGTCACTCTGAATATCTAGATGCTGCTTACTTGAGGCTTGACGAAAAAGGCGACATAGCGGAAGCATACAAAGAAGCCATGGCTAACGTTTCCGTCTATGAGCTACAGAACACGGAATTAAAAGAGAAGGCAGAATCTATCGAGGACGAAAACAGAGAACTTAAAGAAAGACTTGCGGATCATGATGCAAGGATGGCAAAAATAGAAAACCTGTTAGAACAGCTTCTGAGCGAAAAAGCATAGGTGTATAGTGCTATGAACATTGAAAAAATTAAAATTCAGTTAAACAATTTGCGCGAAAGATTGAACGAGTTTGCTGATGTTCTTGGAAACGCTTTAGGCATCGATGATTTTGTAGACCCTGAAGACCCTATAGACTCTTCGTAGAAAGCTATTAGTATACTACTAAGTCATTGTCGGCAACGACTAATATTCTTAATTTCGTGAGACTCTTCGTGGAAAAGTTTAGTATAGGTTAGTAGCGTCTTCTAGTTTCCAGATTAACACTCTCGCTTGATCGTAATAGTAATCGTCAACTATTCTATAAACTCCTATCTATTTGTGTCATATGTTAGCCATGTGATGCTATATGGTTCTTGGTTGACTACCCATGTGTCATCTATTGAGTAATATCTGCCTATGATGTAAACAAATATGTTATCGTCTTGACCTAAATTATGGTTGAAACCGAGATATTCACGTTGATAAATCAAGAAAGGGTTGATCGGGGATTACCTAAATTGAATGGAGACACTAAACTTGAGGGCATTGCTAAAGAGTGGAGTGATGAATTAATTCAAAGCGGTGTATTTATACAATGGTGATTTTGGTCAAAGAATCGCCAGTATTGGTTATTCGTATTATTCTTGTGGCGAAATAATAGCTGAGCAAAATGGATGGAGTCTATCGCTTGCACGAGATTTTGTAGATGGATGGATAGATTCTCCTGAGCATTATGATATAATGATGACCGCGTCTTACGGGTATATGGGCGTTGGGGTATCAAAAGATGGAAATGTGTTCTATGCGGTCGTTGATTTTAGATTTATGTAATTTTTCCATTTCTGTGCGTGCAAAATACTTCTTAATTATTTGGACATCTGGCTTTAAAACAAGTCTCCCTCTTTCAAGGATAACACTGAAGATTACATGAAAATTTGCTACTGGAAATTATCTATTTATAATGATTTAAGAAAGAAACTAAATAATGTGGCAGGGGATTTATTAAAACGATGAAAGTTGATGTTCATAAGGTTTTCACAACCCTCTATAATGTGGAATTGAACGAATTTATCCATAGATTTGGCAAGGAGGAAACATTTGAGACAATAAGGACAGGCGGTTTGTGGAATATTCGAGTAATAAAAAAAGATATATTCCAATAGGGCAGAGGCAATCAGAACGGCAGTTCGAGATTTGTTAACAAATGAATATTGGGGCAAACCGAAATGAGTAAAACACAGACAGAAACAAAAATGAAAGTTGATGTGGTTGTTTGCACATATAATAGTGCCAAGTTCCTTGACTCTTGTTTAAGGTCTATTGTAAAGAATATTCCTGTAAACACCTTGTGGGTTATAGACAAATTCAGTGATGACTCCACTAAGGATATTGCGTTAAAGTATAACGCTAAAGTGGTGGAAGCCGATTGTGGGTTGGCTGAAGCTAGGGCTTTAAGCTTCAAACTTGTTGAAACACCATTTTTTGTTAATGTCGATAGTGATGTGGTGTTATGCGATTGTTGGTTTGACAGAGTTATGAAATATTGGAAAGATGGTGAAAATATCGGTTCCATATCTGGAATAACCATAGACCAACATCCTCTACAGAAAGCTTACACCGAAGCAATGTTCAAGATTAGACCAGCCACAAGCTACACCAGTGTTTTTAGATTACCAAATAGTATATTTCGTACCTATGCAGTAAGGGACATCAAGTTCTCAAAATGGATGTTAGCTGGTTCTGTCGCCAATGAGGATTATGAAATCAGAAATTGGCTTATAAAAAAAGGATATAAAATAGTTCCCACTCCAGTGTTTAGCAAACATTACAGTAATCCACCATTAATAAATAACAAAACATACTGGTTTGGCGCAAGTATACGAATTACAAAGATTTGGAGTTTCAAAGATTTAATTTTTAGAACCTTGCTTTCTCCACTACAAGGAATCGTTACCGCACTTATTATGAATAACGCTAGACTTGTTCCATACTGGATAAAATACAGATTGCAAATATTATACGGGTATTTAAAATGGCAAAATTACTTTAATTTCAAACGTAGTGTACCAAACCATGATTGACATTTAGACTTGAATGTTGGAGTTTGCACAAGTAAAAGCGTGGCTATCCCATATATTTTCGGGTGTTTAAACATTGACGTTTTAAGATCACCTGCGGTACATGTTGTCTGTGACATCAACAATTTACCCTTCACAAATGAATCCTTCACAGATGTGTTTTGCTTTCACGTTCTGGATAAGCAAATTTAGCCTAAAACATTGTTGAAATGTAAAGAAAAACGTAAATATATTGTAAATATTTAGTATAGCTGTTTTAGTGGAACCCGCCAATAAGCGATTTTAAGGCGTTTTACGGTAAATGATACGGTTTTTAAGATTGTTTCATGACTGTTTCATGCGCATCAACTGTAAAGTAAGATATGTAACGTTTTTGAGACCGTCATTTAAGACTTTCCTCATTTTGTTGGAGAAATGCTCTTCGTTACATGAGTTGCTGAGAACCATTATGGTTGTTATGGGGATTGTTTGGTTTTGTATGCTTGGAATTGTTTGTGGTGAACGCTCATGTTCTAGGGCAGGCACAACGGCCAATATTTTTGGAAACTTACTGGTTTGCACGGTGATCAACTCCACAGTTTCGCTATCTTGTCTGCAATCAATGCTCTTTCGTGATGTTTTATTACATATTTTCGGTTAACAATTCCTTCTTTGGTTCTTGTTTTCTGACTCACTAATTCGTTGAACCTGTTTTCTAGGTTGTTTTTGTCTTTGTATGTTACCGTTGCCAGTCCAGCTGATTTTGCTTCTATGCATGTTTTGCTGAAGCTGTCGATTGTGAACAAGTCTATGAATATTTGGTAGCTTCTAAGCAAGTCTGGCATCATACGGTATGGGATTGTTTTGTGCATTAAAGTTAAGGTTATGGAGTGTTTCCGGCACAAGGTTATGATTTCTGGGGGAATTTGTTCGTACCACTTGTTGAACCATAAAGCATTCACTGTGTCTGAATGTTGTGTTGCTGGTGTGAATCTTTGCGAGTCTACAGGAACAGGAACATACTCTGCGTCTGGCGCGTACAGTTCAATATATTCGTAAAGGTCTGGTGTTGTGTAAGCTACCTGATCTGCATGTTTCAGGTTTCCTTTCACTATTCTGCCGTAAACACGGCTTTGCATTGTGGTTCTTACGTCTGAGCCGTGACAGAACAGCAGGTTTAGGTGTTTTAGTTTTCTGACCAGCCAAGCATCTTGCAATGCGTAATTGACTGTGAAGTATGAGCCTTTAGTTTTTAGTATATCGTGTGTTAATCCGAAAGTTTTGTTTAACAGCGATCTGCTTCGGGTAATTGTTTTTATTTGAAACTGTTCTGAAAGACAGGGAAGAATGTCTTCAAAGTAGTGTGCACAATCGTTTACTACAACAATATTGTTCATGTTGGATGACTCTTCGTAGCTTATTTTTGTGAATGCATAGGTAACACATCTTCTTCCGCCGGGGTCTTATTGTAACGTGTTCCAAAAGCGTTCACATTTCCATTTTATGAATCTCCGAGAAAAGGTACAATGTGCTAATTCAGTTTTCGTTGTACCGTCAATATAGTATTTAGTTTTTTTGGTGTAATGATTCTGTTAAGTTATTTGACATGAGCTATGGGTCCAACATTTCTTTGTTAGTGTGCCGTTAAGTTATTTTTCTGGGTCAAATATGATTAACAATGAATTTAATTTTGCGCGCACAATAGACGAAGAGACCCTAGAAACCTGAGATACCGACCTGTCTCATGCGGTGTGAAACAGTTTACATTTACACTTCATTGATTAATTGGGAAAATGTAAAAATACACCTTTCTGGAGCATATAGAAACTCCAGCAAGAGGATTATCTGAGTTAATGCGAGTTGCTAAACGCATGGTTGAGATTGAAGTGCCTCACAGGTGGGGCATGCACTCCAAAACAGGTCCAAGTCACTTGTTTCCGCGTATATCACATAAAAACAAGGCTATTATCGAAAAAAAGAAAAAAGAGGTGTGTAGGTATTTCGGAAGTGTTATTGGCTATTGTGTTGGGTTTGGTTCTTTTTCAGTTAATAAATTCCAACTAAACCGTCCTAGTACTGCTCCAGCTAAGAGGAAAGCTACTCCTGCAAAAACCGCTAAGGTGACATCCACATATTGAAATATCCATTCCACATTATTAATTATTTCATATGCCAATGAAAAAGTAATATACACCCCAAAGAATCAAGGAATAAGCAAGTATTTTTTCTTTGTTTATTGCTTTGAGAAAATTGGGTTTCATAAGCTTTATCCCAAATATTGCAAAAGATAGGTCAAATAATAATTCAAACAAGTTTCATAACAAGTTTCATTGTGCCCGCAGTAGCAATGGTTAGCATTTTCGTAGCCATCATATTATTAGCATTTGTTCGTATCAAACCTTCAAAGCAAACACAAACAGAACCTCATAAAGCCTAAGACAAAAATCATCCAAAATTAGCTAACAAACAAAAAAAACTGGAAAGTTTCCACAACATCAATATTTTTCTAGTACATTGGGGTTCAATTCCCATCTCCCCCGCACCATTTTACTTTTCTTGAAAAAAATCAATTCATGTTAATGGTATTTAAGCGTAAGGTTAGGATCTTTCATGTTTTAATCCTTTTTTATGGATTTCACACCGCTTAACCGAAAATCATGGTTTGGGGCTAAATTTTAACCCCCAAACCCAAACAAGTTAAAAAAGAAAGCGGAAATATTGCACACGATTTATCTAAAAGCATTAATCCACATTATGTTCTTCCAGATCTTTTGAATGAAAGACACGTAATGGTTAAAGACAAAATTATAGCCAGCATTAAATCTAAAACCGCTCACATTTACCAACAACAACCAGATTCCACGACGAATCCACTCATTTTATTCACGATTCTCAGTCCTCTTTCCGTGGACTGGGAAAGTAAGCTCAAAGATAACAAGTTCAATATTTTGGTTAGTTTTAACAGCTCAAGTTATGAGTAATTTGGATGGGGTATGGTGTTTGTGGTAAAGAGAGCAGGGTTGTGAGGGCAAGAATAAATCAAACCAACTATAACTACCCATAATTCCAATACAAATAGGACTGAATAATTAAAATCGAAAAATATAACTAATCTAGTTCATTATTTAATTAAATAGGAGTCTGAAAAGGGCAAAATGTCTTCTAAGCACGAAAAAAAAGGAATCGATGTTGAAATAGAAGCGAAATACAAACGAAAAGTAGCCAACCTTGAGGCTTCGCTAAAGGAAAAGACCAAACTTGAAAAGACCTATCTTAACCAACTCAAATACGCCCGAGCCGATCTTGAAAACCTCCAAAAAAATACACACAGATGCATCGATGAAAGAGTGACTAGAGAAAAAATAAAATTAATCCAGCAAATATTAACAGTCACCGAGGAAGCAGACATTATATTAAACCAAGCCAAGAACGCAAAAAATTCCACTCTCCTAGAAGGGATGGAAATGATAAGCAAAAAACTCTGGAAAGTAATCAACTGTGAAGGTCTCTACCCAATAGATGCTATCGGAAAACCTTTCGACCCGAACTTTCACGAAGCAATGCAAGAAATTGAAACATGTGACTACCCTGAAGGCATGGTTGTAGAGGAAATCAAAAAAGGTTACACCTTAAACGGAAAAGTTTTTAGACCCTGCTTAGTGAAAGTATCATGCTCTTCTGGACCCTTTAAAGTTAAGAATGATGATGAATTATGAGTAATGAAAAAATTGAAAGGATAATAGGAATCGATCTTGGAACAACAAATTCAGCCGCAGCCGTGATTATAGGCGGTAAACCTACCATAATTCCAAGCGCTGAAGGAGCAACAGTAGCAGGAAAGATGTTTCCGTCCGTCGTAGCTTTCACTAAGGAAGGACAGCTACTTGTCGGAGAACCAGCAAGAAGACAAGCTATTACAAACCCAGAAGGAACCATACGCGAAATTAAACGAAAAATGGGTACAGACTATAAAGTAAAAGTTTCCGGCAAAGATTACACACCACAACAAATCTCGGCATTAATTCTACAGAAAATTCTGCGCGATTCTGAAGCCTATCTTGGCGAAAAGATAAACAAAGCGGTAATAACAGTTCCCGCACATTTCAACGATAATCAACGTCAAGCAACAATAGACGCTGGTGAGATTGCGGGCTTGAAGGTAACAAGAATTGTGAATGAACCAACTGCAGCAGCCCTAGCCTATGGATTGGACAAAGCTGGTCAAGAAATGAAAATTCTAGTCTTCAGTTTTGGTGGTGGAACAAACGACACCACGATAATGGACTTCGGTCAAGGTGTCTTCGAAGTTTTAGCCACCAGTGGAGATACAACAACAGGTGGAGCAGATCTTGACAAAGCTGTCATGGAGTATATTATTTCAGAGTTCAAACGCGAAACAGGAATTAACCTCAAAGGAGATGCACAAGCTTTGGAACGTTTGAGGGATGCAGCTGAAACAGCCAAAATAGAACTCTCAAGTCTGATAACTACCGACATAGATCTTCCATATATAACTTCAGATGCTAACGGTCCAAAGAACCTTCATCTAACTATAACAAGAGCGAAACTTGAACAAATAACCAGACCTATCGTAGAGAAGATTAGAGCGCCAATCCTTAGAACCTTATCTGAAACCAAGCTGACCCAAGTCCAAATCGACAAGATAATCCTCATGGGTGGACAAACAAAAATGCCACTTGTTCAGCAATTCATCGAGGACATAATAGGCAAGAAGCCTGAAAGAGGCATAGATCCAATGGAATGTGTAGCCATTGGCGCTGCCATTCAAGGAGGAGTCCTCACAGGAGAGATTTCAGACATAGTACTCCTCGACGTAACTCCTCTTTCCCTTGGGATAGAAACTCTAGGTACTGTATACACAAAAATTATCGAAAGAAACACGACAATACCAGTTAAACAAAGCCAAACCTTTTCGACAGCCGCTGACTCCCAAACAACAGTCACAATACATGTGCTCCAAGGGGAACGTGGCATGGCCAAGGATAACATAAGCTTAGGTCAATTTAACCTCACTGGCATTCCACCAGCACCCAGAGGTATCCCGCAAATCGATGTAACGTTCGACATCAACGTAGATGGACTTCTGAATGTTTCTGCAAAAGACTTAGGTACTGGCAATGAGGTAGGGATCAAAATTACTGCCTCCACTAAGCTCAGCCAAACAGAGAAAGATAGAATGATAAAAGAGGCAGAACAGTTTGCTGAACAAGACAAACGCGTAAAAAAGGAGGCTGAAATTCGAAACACCGCCGATTCCTTGATTTACACGACTGAAAAAACATTAAACGAGATTTCCGACAAACTACCTACCGAGCAGAAAACGGCGATTCAAGATGCCATTCAGGGATTGAAAGACTCCCTGAAAGCTGGAGGATTAGCTGAAATAAACGCCAAAGTCGAAGAGCTAAAAAGACTAGCTCAAGAAGCAGGGACAACAGTCTATCAGCAAGCTGCATCACAAAGAGCCCAACAACAAGCAAGCCAACAAACGCCACCACCTAAAGAAGAACAACAGGGAAAGAAAACGGTTGATGCAGAGTACAAGGTCGTGGACGATTAAAAAAATAACCTCTCACATATTCCATCTGCAATCACATATTCTGGTGATTACATAAATTGACAAGCAAGCTGGATTATTACGATGCACTAGGGATCGAAAAGAATGCGTCCAAAAAAGAAATTAAACGTGCATTTCGAAAGCTTGCTTTCAAATATCATCCAGATAGAAGCAAGTTACCTAACGCAGAAGAAAAATTCAAAGAAGCATCAGAAGCCTATGCTATACTCTCTGACCCCAAAAAGAGGCGCAAATACGATTCCGCAGGCTTAGAGGGAATAAACAAACAATACAAACAAGAAGACATCTACAACCGCCAGAACTTCCAAGACATCTTTTCAGAATTTGGCTTTAATGGCAATGATCTTTTCAATCGAATCTTCGGGGGCGGTTTCACCTATAGACAAGGTCACCGTGAGCTCCGTCGTGGTCGCAACATAGACGCCCAAATGGAGATCACCTTAGAGCAGGCCGCTTTCGGAACCAAGCTAGAAGTCAAGTTACCAAGAATGAAGAAATGCACCAAATGCGGTGGTTTAGGTGTCGAGCCAGGTAGTAAATTGCTGACTTGTCCAAAGTGCCATGGCGCCGGAAGAATTGCCCATCGAATCAAATCTAATTCAGATTTCGGACAAGTGATCACTTCATGTGACCGATGCAATGGCAGAGGAAAAGCAGCTCAGAAGAAGTGTAAGGCATGTGGAGGTGATGGACTCGAAGAAAGGAGGGCACGACTTCAGGTTAAAGTGCCAGCAGGCATCGATGATGGGGATCGTCTAGTCCTTCGAGGACAAGGCGAATATGGCCCATATAACGGTCCACCAGGAGATTTCTACGTGACGATAAAAGTAAAACCTCACCCATATCTAAATAGGAAAGGATTAAACATCATTTATGAGACTAACATCAATTTTGCTCAAGCCGCTTTAGGAACTGAGATAGAAGTACCGACGCTATCTAGCAAAACATTAGTCCGGGTTCCACCTGGAACACAAAGTGGCACCGCACTACGACTAAGAGGCGAGGGCATAAAAAGTAACCATGGCAGAGGAGACCAACTTGTTAATGTGACAGTGCAAACTCCCATGAAGCTGACACCTAAAGAAAGAAAGTTGATCCAGGAGCTCTCCAAAGAGTTCGATGCTAACAAAATCAAACGGCGATAGTCTCAGAGCTACAATTGTCTCGACTAGAATATCCAGTTAATATCCGTTACAGTTTTCTAATTTAGCTTCTCTCCTTCTCACATTCTACACTTCTTCTATAGAATCTAATATTCGGCGTAGTATAATGCTCAATATTAAAAAAGCTGATTGCCCGAACTCTGAGCAGTGATAGGTTCCTCTGCTTGTCTTCTTTAGAAATCCTCCATCCCTGAGCTTTCTTGAGTTTTCCCAGACAGTCTTTGGATTCAAATCTAGGTCGTGCATAAAACCTGTGAAGGTGATTGTTCGATTCTCGTCCGCTATGAGCTTTCTCATCATTTTTATTCGCGTCATATTGGACAAAGCGTTAAACATACAAGAAAACCTCTTAAAATCCTCTTCGAAAGCTTTGAACTCTGTTTCAAGCTGTTCCTTTGGCCAGTCTAGAATGGATAGAGGCACCTCTACGATTACTTTATCCCCGCGGAGCAGTTTCAATTTTAAACTCGTTGACACGCACCTCATATTACAATACATCTTCTAATCTTGAGTTTTATTTATTTGATTTTTCCAGTAATCTCTAAAACATCGCTGAAAATCATTTAATGCTGGAGGATGAATCAAGAAAACCTCTATGTCCGAGGGAAGATACGATTGAATCTCCATTCGATTTTCTTCAGTCATTACTAATAACGCTGCCTCACCAGACTTTAGGGCACCATCAATAGTTTTTGCAGTTCCTTCCCATCTTCTTTTCAAAGCATCTCTATAGAATTCTAGAATCTTGTTTACCACTTTTTGGCTTTTCCTAACCACAGATAAACAAATAGACCAATCCACACATTCACCTAAAACCTCCTCATCCTCTATTATCACAATTTCTGCTCCCTGACCCAATTTCTCTTTAACAATACTATAACTCTGTTCACTAATCTGCTTCACCATCTCCAAACCAGCCGCACCATCTTTGGTCACTGACTCATAAAAAACGTAAGAAACCCTTCCGGCTCTTTCAAGATCACCAATTTGCTTGGTAGCCTCTCGCCAAAACAAATTAATGCTCTTCCTAAGATCCTCTGAACCCTCCTCAATTTTGATGGAGGGAATTAACGGAAGACAAAACACTTTTCTAGCATCAAGAAAAATCGCTACTTTAGGCTTTTCGATTTGCCCTAATTTCTGTTCCATCTAACTCACCATTAACATACGTCACCAAAAAACTTTTTATGTTTTACGGATGCGGGTTTACATAAAACTAGACCCACACACAATACTGGTAATATAACTACTAATTCCACCCCGAATGTGTGCCTCGATTTGTTTCGATAATTACTCCACCAGATTCCACGAAGAGTCTACTCCCTAAAATCTGGGTTTGGGGTTAAAATTTTACTCTTGGAAAAAAGGGGGAGTTTTCCAAAATAAGTATATTTTACTGGTAAATTAGGGTGGGGTTCCCACTCCCCGCACCATTTTACGTTTTGTTTGGGTTTGGGGGTTAAAATTTAACCCTGAAGAAAAGTGGGATTCTATAGCGTATGCAAGAAACTAAAGCGTTCGGTAGCTACATCATTGACGAGGGGTCAAGTAAACTAAAGCCTTATTTTATCCTTTTTATATTTATTTATTTACTCCTTGAAAGAACCCCACAAAGGGAAGGTTGAAAGAAAGTAAAACCTACATAACAACTAACAAACAGTTTAATAATAATTAGAACTTATTAATGCTATCACCCAAAATTATCGCACGGTTGCCTAACCATTCAGGAGATTAAAATGAAAATAAAAGTCGGTGTCATCGGACTTGGGTTCATGGGTTCTGCTCACGCTAGGGTGTACAACAAACTCAAGGACTGTGAATTAGTCGCTATCTGCGATAGCAATTCAGAGAAAAAGCAACTAGCCAAGGTGTACAATTGCAAATTTTTTGAAGATTCTGAAGACTTTCTTGGGGAGAACTTGGATGCAGTAAGTGTCTGTACTCCAACTTCTATGCACAGAGACGTCGTTATGAATGCTTTGGAAAATGGCAAGCATGTTTTAGTTGAAAAGCCATTCGCTGATACCTTAAGAAATGGTGAAGAGATGGCGAAAAAAGCGGCGAGAATGGACCGGTTGTTGGCCGTAGGGTATACTGAAAGGTTTAATTCGGCTGTTAGAAAGTTAAGGGAAGTCGTGGATTGTTCTCAAATTTATTCCACGGTTTCTATGAGGTTTGGTCCGTTTCCTCCAAGGACCAAGTACAGCGGCGTGTTTTTAGATTTGGCGTCTCATGAAATTGACATATTAAATTATCTCACCAAAGCCCAGCCAGAAGTTCTATATGCCCATTTCTCCAGCAAATCAGATAACAGCTTTGAAGATTACGCGTATATTTCATTAAAATATGGTCATATTCACAGTCACATCGAGGCGAGTTGGCTCCCAAACTATAAACTGCGTCTAATTCACCTATATGGAAACGAAAGATTTTACACTTTGAACTACGCACAGCAACACCTGAAATCCTACAGAGCTCCACCCAAAGCAAAAATTGAGCATGGAAGCTGGAATGACATCTTGTGGTTATCTAGGCACGTTGAAGAAGAGCTACCCATTTCAGCGAGTGAACCTTTAGCGATGGAATTGCAGTGCTTCATTAATTCTGTCAAAAGGAACGAGCTTTTAGAACCACTTTGTACCCCTCAGGAGGCACTTCAGGTACTAAAAGTTACAGACTGTGCATTCAGTAAACTTGGAATGCAGAAAAAGTGTGACACTGTTTAGCGCTTGCGCCTTTGTTGTCTGTTTACTGTTTCCCGCCTTTCTTGAAGGGCGAAATCTTTCTTAATCGTTCAACCGATTTTGGCGCTACTTCTAAAACGTAATCAACATCTTCTACGGTACTGTATTTTCCTAAAGAAAGTCGTAACGACCCGTGAGCTTCTTGAGGTTTCAGTCCAATGGCACACAAAACGTGACTTGCTTCCAAGGAGTCAGAAGAGCACGCTGAACCTGTGGAGGCTGATACGCCTGCAATGTCTAGTTGCATCAACAAGGATTCTCCCTCAATGTAGGCAAACCAGAAACTAGTGTTGTTTGGCAATCTTTCTGTTAAATGTCCATTAAAATGTGAATCGTCTATGTTCAAAAGACCCTTTATCAGCTTGTCTCTAAGACTGGTCTGTTTTTTTGCGTCAGACTCCATCTCTTTTTCTTGGATTTTAGCTGCTTCGGCGAAGCCAACTATTCCTGCAACGTTTACGGTTGATGCTCTTTTTTTGAATTCATGTCCTCCTCCATGAAGGAGTGGCTCGATTTTTGTGCCTTTCTTTATGTATAGTCCGCCGACGCCTTTGGGTCCGTACGTCTTGTGGGAGCTAAAGGATAATAAATTGATGTCCATTTTTTTGACGTCAATGGGAATCTTACCGAAAGTCTGGGCTGCGTCTGAGTGAAAGTACACATCGTTTTCTTTGCAGATTTTTCCTATTTTTTGGATGTCTTGTATGGTGCCTATTTCATTGTTGGCGTGCATTATCGAGACTAAGATCGTGTCTTTTCTTATTGTGTTTTCTAGCTGGGTTAGATTGATTAGTCCAAACTTGTCTACTGGGAGACGTGTGATTTCGTATCCTTGTTTTTCTAGCCATCTGGCAGGTTCAAGGACACAATTATGTTCGATTGCGGATACTATAATGTGCTTTCCTTTCTTTTTGTTGGCGTAGGCTATGCCCTTCAGAACTGTGTTGCTGGCTTCGGTGGCGCTGCCCATGAATATGGTTTCGTTAGGTTCTGCGTTCATGAGTGCTGCGACTGCATTTCTGGATTCTTCTAGTGCTTCTTTTGCTTCTCTGCCCTGTTTGTGTAGAGACATGGTGTTTCCATATTTTTTGTTGAAGTAAGGTTGCATTGCTTTGAGTACTCGAGGGTCAACTGGTGTTGTTGCGGCGTAGTCCATGTAAACTTCCATTTTTGTGTCACTCAGGAACATAACACCGTTATATCTATTTAAATTTTAACTTTGCAGCAGGCATCAATATTTTCAAAAATTTGTGGCATCGTATCTAGCTGTAATCCTGTCAGACAATAACCTAACTATCGGCGGATACTTGGTGGAAACTATCATCTGTTATTGTGTGGCTTCCGTTTTTTCGGTCACCGTTAAATTGTATCTCTGTCATACTATTTTGATAGGTCGTTGGTTTTGAGGTTCATATCTGATGGTATGCTCGGCAAATTAACCCGATGGCTTCGTATGTTGGGTCATGATGTTCATTACTACCGGGCTGCTGATGACAAGAAACTTATCGAAATGGCAAAATCTGAGAAACGGGTTCTGCTTACCCGCGACCTTGAACTGTATCAGCAAGCTGTGAGGCAAGGATTGGAAGCAGTTTTTGTTGAGGCAGAAGATGAATCCACAAAACTTGCTGACTTAGCTAATCGATTTGGTTTCAAGCTGGAGGTCGATTTGAGTGTTTCTCGTTGTCCCAAATGTAATGCAACTATCAGGGCTGTTTCTAAAGATGTGATTGTTAACCAAGTACCCAAAGCAACGTTCACGTACTATAGTGATTTTTGGAAGTGCCTGGGGTGTGGTCAGGTGTATTGGCGGGGAGCGCACTGGAAGCGGATAGAAAAGACTCTGGAAGAAGCGAACAGTAAACTTGAGCTTCAGTAAGTTCTATTTGGTCTGGCGGTTTTTTGTTTAAAATCTTGGGAATTCCGTTTTCTGTGTCTTTTGTCTTTTACGTAATGCTTATTTGAATCTTATGAACATCTCAAAGATGTCCGATACAGAAGCACAGGGAATGGGAAGGAGGTGAAAATGTTTGAGCATCGAAGAAGACTGGGAAGAAGATAAAGATGATAAAGATGATAAAGAAGATGAGGAAGACGAAGAATGGTGAAACAGGACAAAACCAAGAAGATATTTTCAAAGTTTTTTGTTTAACTCCTTTCTAAAAGTAATGTAGACTCTCGAATAGTCTTTGGATACTGTTTTCCTGAAAAAGCTTGTTAACAACAATCTTCTTTTATTAGTCTCCTAATAGACCTCGATTCGGGTTTCTTGATGCTAGATTAAATGAAAATGTGAATTGGGGGATTTGGTTTTAGGTATGTAACCAAAAACTAATTATTGACTTAATCCTAGCGTAATATTGGGGGATAGATTTTTGCCTGCGATGCCAAAATTTGAAATATACATTGATTCTGGCGATAAATATCGGTGGAGACTGAAAGCTCCGAACGTAGAAATAATTGCATCAGGTGAAGCTTACTCATCTAAAGCCGCCTGCATGAACGGAATAAACTCAGTAAAAACTAATGCTCCAAAAGCCGAAATTGTTGAGATATAAAACTCAACCCCAACACTTTCCCTCTTTTTTGATACCTTTTGGAATCCACCTTTGGGTGATAATGTCGAGATTGTCTTCACTGTTTAGTGTGGGCTTTTCTAAGCTAAGAAAAGGATTCAGGTTTCTGATGCTGAACTAACAGGGAATTGTACTAAAAAAGTGTGGGCTAACGCGTGAAAAAATTACGCATGTGTTAACCATTTGAGGGGTATGTCTTGGTATTCTTCGTTTGGTAGTGTTCGTCGTACAGTTAGAGGAAGAATCCCTGCCTCTAGCTCCAAAAGTGCGATGTCAATAGAATCAGAACGTGGTCCTGGAGCCTCCATAAGAAGTGGAGCACCCATCGCAAGCTGCAGAGCTCTAGCTCCTACTATCCGAGCTCGCTCAAAACGGGTCATTTTTTTAGGTCCGATGGAAATTTCGTTTTTTGCTGTCGTTTCTCTAGAACGCTCCTGCGCCTGGAGGCATTCCCATGCCTCCCATTCCGCCCATTCCACCGCCGCCTGGCGGCATTGGGGGTGTCTTCGTTTTTCCTGAAGCTATTACATCGTCAATCTTGAGGATTAAAGTTGCGGCTTCGGAACAGGACTTGATAATCTGTTTCTTAACTACAATAGGCTCAAAGACGCCAGCTTTCTCCATGTCTCCAACTTTGCCTGTGTCAACGTCAACTCCTGCCCACGTTTTTCCTTTTTCGTGTTGTGCACGTAGCTCTGAGATGATGTCAATCGGGTCGAGTCCAGCATTTTCTGCTAACGTGGTTGGTATTACTTCAATTGCCTCAGCGAACTGCATTACTGCTAGTTGTTCTCTTCCAGGAAGCGACTCGGCATAGTCTTTGAGTACTTTTGAGAGTTCCATTTCAGGTGCACCGCCTCCAGCTAGGATTTTAGGTTCTTCAATAACATCGCCTACGACACAAAGAGCATCGTGTAATGAACGGTCTGCTTCGTCAACTATTCGTTCGGTTCCTCCACGTATGAGGATTGTTACCGCCAGCGGATTTTTGCATCCTTCTATGAACGTCATTTTGGTGTCGCCGATCTTTCGTTCTTCTACAATCTTGGCGTAACCAAGATCATTCGCGCTTAAATCATTCAGGTTTGTGACAACTTTTGCTCCTGTTGCCTTAGCTAATGCTTCCATATCCGATTTCTTTACTCGGCGAACCGCCAAAATGTTTTTTCTAGCCAAGAAGTGCTGAGCCAAATCGTCAATGCCCTTCTGGCAGAGAATAACATTGGCGCCTTTGGAGACAACTTTATCCACCATATCTTTTATCATGCTCTCTTCTTGTTTGAGGAAAGCATCCATCTGCTCTGGGCTTTCGATATTTATTTTTGCGTCGAACTCGGTTTTCTCGATCTCAAGAGCAGCATCTATCAAAGCAATTTTTGCGTTCTCTACCCTCTTCGGCATTCCGGAGTGAACAGCTTCTTTGTCAAGAACTATTCCTTTTATGAGTTTTGTATCCGTAAGGGACTCGCCAGCCTTCTTTTCAACCTTGATATCGTCTATATCGACTTTGTATCCGTCTCCAGTCTTCACGGCGACCTGTAGAACTGCCGAAGTAGCAATATCCCCCAAATAATCTCTGCTTCCTGACACTAGTTTGCTAGCCATAGCTGTCATGGCAACTTTCTTTAGGGCTTCTTTGTCAGTTGGACTAATTTTTATGGCAATTTTCTCTAAAGTTTCAAGAGCTTTCTTAGCAGCTTTCCTATACCCGTCAATTATGACTGTTGGGTGAACACTCTTATCTATTAGCGTTTCAGCTTTTGCAAGAAGTTCTCCGGCTATGATTACAGAAGTTGTTGTGCCGTCTCCCACTTCGTCGTCTTGGGTTTTGGCAACCTCCACCATCATTTTTGCGGCAGGGTGCTGAATATCCATTTCATCTAAAATTGTGCGTCCGTCGCTGGTTATAGTTACGTCTCCGAAACTATCTACCAACATTTTGTCCATGCCCCTTGGTCCCAGAGCGCTTTTCACTGACTCAGCCACTATTTGTGCAGCCATGATGTTAGCGTGCTGGGCTTCTCGTCCTCTTGACCGAGATGCTCCTTCACGTAATATAAGAACAGGTGTTCCAGCTAATCCAGAAGACAATCAATCATTTCTCCTATTTTGTTGTGAAACACTAGAAAATACCTTGAGATATAAAGTTTACTGGTGCGTTTTCGTTTTCAGAGCACTATTTTGACAAAAAAGCACCAAGAAATAACACATTGATTCATATTTGAGTCCCGAATTGCACGGTAGTCCTATAGTTAGATGAGAATCGTGTAATAAACGCTAAATGGAGCCTATGACGATTAAATCGATGAGTGTTTAGAATGAATGTATTCTAAACAGACTGGTGACATCTCCACTTTTCACTCGCAATCCCCTTTTTTTAAGGGTTAAATTTTAACCCAAAACCCAAATAATAGAACATTTGACAATCGTTCATTAAGAACTAGTTAATGGTCAGATAGTCATGCTTGTTAGTTTGCTAACTAACAGAAATAGTTAACTAACTATTTTTGATTGGATAACTGTCGAAGGTGAGTTGTTTGGAAGATACTGTGAGCTATTTGTTGCGCAGTGTTGCCATAAGATATCGTTACTATGTTCATAATGTGTTATGTAAATATCGGTGGGGTGTAAGTCAAGATTTAGTTATTTACCACCTTGCACAACAAAAGGGGCTTAATCAAAAAGACCTTGCCAGTAAATTAAACATTACACCCGCATCAGTCTCAAGCATTGTCAACCAGATGGAAGATGAAGGATTGCTTGTGAGAATTCAAGACGAAAAAGATGAAAGAAAATTCAGCTTATCGCTGACCGAAAAAGGTCAAAGCATGGTGTCCTATGTAATCGATTCATGGTTAAAAATTCAGGAAGGAATAACTAAAGGATTATCTGACGAAGAAAAAGCAACATTTTTGCACTTCTTAAAGCAAGTAAAACAGAATCTTGACGAATTAACCAATTAATCTGATTAATCCATGTAGAGGTCAATTTTTTGAAACCCAACGAAACACACACTAAAGCAGACGATTTCGTTTTTGACAAACGGCTTTATGTAATATTTTTGATAATTTTCACAGAAGTATTAGGTTTTAGTATTGTGTTGCCGTTATTCCCTTTTATTGGGTTATCGCTTGGATTAACTCCGATCGAAATAGGGCTTATTGCTAGTGTGTTTAGTATTTGTCAACTATTCGCTAGCCCAATAACTGGTAAGTTAAGTGATCGTTTTGGAAGAAAACCTTTGTTTGTCTTAAGTCAGCTAAGTACATTTGCTGGTTTTGTAATTCTTGGATTTGCTACAACAGCAATTTTGTTGTTTGTTTCACGTTTAATTGATGGATTGCTGGGAAGCAACATGACTGTTAGCCAAGCATATATCAGTGACATTACTGAGCCTCGTCATCGAACTAGAGTTTATGGGTATTCTAGTGGCGTGTTTGGTGCAGGGTTGATTTTTGGTCCTGTTATTGGTGGTGTTTTGTCTAGAATTAGTTATTCGGTTCCAATGTTTTTTGCGGCAGCTATAGCGTTGGTTTCAGTTGTTTTGGTTATTTTTTTCCTTCCTGAAACCGTAACTAGAAAGCCTGACACGTTTTCTCTTGGGTTTAATGATGTTCTACCCGTTAAAGATGCTATACGTTTTGTAAAAAACCCCCAAATACGAAATAGTTTGCTCATGTTTTTTATATACAACATGGGCTTTCATTTGTTTATTTCTAACTTTGGTTTATTGGCAGAAACCCAACTTCACGTTACTGCTGACCAAGTTGGATTTTACATGGCATGGATTGGCGTATTACGTGTCGTTATTCAAACCGTTTTAATTGTTCGCATACTGCGCGCTTTTGGTGAACAGAATATACTGCGAACAGGGGCAATTGCCATGATTGTTTCCATGGTAACTCTTGCATTTTCAGCAGACTATCTGATTGTTTTCATTCCATTAATCTTTCTTGCCTATGCTACTGGAGTAATCAGACCCATTTTAACAAGTAAATTAGCAAATAGTGTAACAAAAAACGAGACCGCAACCGTACTAGGCGTTAACAATTCATTAACAAGTGTAGCACAAATTCTAACCCCACTTGTAGGAGGATTCATAATTCAATATTTGCCCTCACAAACACTACCACTATTATCAGCAGTGTTTTTCTCATTCCTTTTACTCTTCTTAAGAAACAAGGTTAAATATTAATGTCCTATAGATTTTTTTCTATTCTCTCTGTTAATATTGAACAAGTGATAGAAAAGCCATAATCAACCACTTTTTTTGAGCCATCACATACTTCAACATGAAACTAACATTTTTTGTTTAAAAGATAGTCTATTTTACCATGAATTCTGAGCTTATTGCCTACCTTATATGTAATTAGTAATTCATGTTAACTTATGGTGAGTTAATATTAATATGTAATTAAATAATGAAGATGACAACATGCAGAACATCTCCCGATGTGCGACATTTAAGGTCTGATATCTTCTAAGGGTTAATGCTCTAAACGCAAATATAAATTTTATCATGAATTATAGCATCAGGATATCGTTCACAATAATTTCTTTTTGATTATTAACGAAATTAAAGAAAAAATCAAGAATAGTGACATGAGTGATATTATTGGAAACTCTGGAATTGCAGTTGATCCGATTATTTCTATGGTTTTAGTGCTGTGTCCATAGACAAAGTAAATGTATGTATTGTTTGCATCTTCGTTGACTGTTGGGATTATGGGTTGTTCATTTACTAAAACAATCCAGTTTCCTTCCGTGTAAAGCAAGTCTTTTGGGATTGTGGCGTTAACGTATCCAGTAGTTTCTGAAGAAAAAGGGCTACAAGAAATCAACAATAGCGTCTATGGTACGGCGATTAAAGTGTTTAATCAAATTGGGCGCAAACCTCAACACCCAGAGCAGGTGAAGCTGCTCATTGCAAACGACAAATGGAAGGACAGCTACAAGGCATCTTTAACTTCTACATACAGTAGCTTCGCAAAAATGGTTGGTATAGACTGGAAACCACCAATCTACAAGCCGACACGAACGCTTCCATTTATTCCCCACGAAAAAGAGATTGATGCTTTGATTGCAGGTTGTGGAAAAAAGGTAGCTACAAGCCTTCAACTCTTGAAAGAAACAGCAATGCGAAGCGGGGAAACATGGAACCTTGAATGGACGGATATAGACAACGAAAACCGCATAGTTACTTGTACGCCTGCAAAACATGGCAATCCTAGGCAGTTCAAAGTATCAGGAACCCTCATAGCAATGCTTAACACGTTACCCAAGACAGGAACCAAAGTTTTCGGAGACACAAGCTTGATAGCACATAGAAACAACTTTACACACCAAAGGAGAAGAATATCCCAAAAACTACAGAACCCACGAATCCTCAAAATCACTTTTCACACGCTGAGACATTGGAAGGCAACAACAGAATATCATAAAACCAAAGACATTCTACACGTCAAAGAAATGCTTGGACATAGAAGGATCAGCAGCACATTAATATACACACATCTGATTCACTTTGAAAACACAGACTATCACGTGAAAACAGCCAAAACATTAAAAGAAGCATGCGAATTGGCTAAAGTAGGTTTCAGCTACTTCACCACTATGGAATGTATACAAATCTTCAGGAAACCAAAATGAAAAAGTATACGAAATTCAGCAGAAGTGTTTAAAATGAGTGTTTCTCGCATACCCATCAGATTAGTTATTGACTGCATCGGCAAAGCAGAAGGAGAAATTGTTCGCATTCGTTCCCCAAGAACGGCAGATGCTATACTCAGGGGACTGCCGATAGAGGGAATGGCAGCCCTGTGGCAACAAGAAGTTTACTTTGACATTCCCATAAAAATGGGGACCGAGAAGGCTTCTCCTACCGTGGAAAAGGGAGACCTAGCATACTGGCCAATGGGAAGCGCCTTCTGCATCTTCTGGGGTGAAACACAACCATACAGCCCCGTAAACGTAATCGGTAAAGTAACCAAAAATCTAGAATTGTTTGAACAGGTCAAAAGCGGAACAAAAATCATCATAGAAAAACTGTAGATTCCGCAACTTTCTTTTAAATTATTTTCAGCTGCTATCATTCCATATTATTATATTTCCCTAAATCTAAACCCAAACAGTTGCCCTTAGTCAAGGTTTCTTGATAAAAAACCTTTTTTGTTCACTCGCCAAAATAGCTACTGGTGCCAATGGGTGTGGAAAAAGAGGGGCATAAAATCTAAGGCTTTCTTCGTTTTCACAATTGTAGCTAGCTTGATCGTTATCGGAGTTTTGGTTTGCCAACCCGTTTCTAGCTGCTATGGTCCCCATATTACCGCCACAATCTCAGCAACTGAAATATACATAAACGAAAACGTCACAGTAACCGGAACGGTCTGTCTTGGACTTGAAGAAGGCTCAACAAACCTTACCGTGAGAGTGACATTCGTCAGACCAGACTATAGTTGGATAGACCAGCTTGTCGAAGTTGACAACGAAACAGGCGAATTCTCGGTAACTCAAAAACTTGACATGGCTGGATACTGGAACATATTTCCAATATATGGTCACATAAACGACCGGCTGGGCGTAACTGTAATTAATCCTTCAGCCGATTCTAGCGACCCCCCACCAATTGTCGGGTCACCCTTCAAACCAAACCTTCTACTGATAGCTGCAGCTGTAACCACAGTAAGCATTGGCGCAGTATTTGCAGTGACTGGACTAAGGAAAAAGACACGAAAAATCAGCTCTTTTAGATTATTCATCCAAGTAGGATTGGTCTTTCTGATATTCTTTGGCATGTTCGTTGACCACGAAATCCTGCCACAACCAGCCAGCAAAATTCCCGTGCACGAATTCCTAGTTGGAACAAACGTTCTCGGAGTTGAAATGCCTGATGGTTTTCCAGTTCCATTCTTTGGATGCTACTATCCCTGCGGCAAAACCGTAACCTGTGCACTCTGGGAAATTCAAACATACATTTACCCGTTCTGGGAAACAGGTCGCGGCTGGGGCGTAGATTACAATTCGTCTGGGCTAGTCAGGCTGGCGGTTGTTTTTGGAGCAATTATTTTGTTGTCTGTTCTTTTGGGTAAATTCTTTTGCGGGTGGGTTTGTCCCTTTGGATTGTATATGGATTTACTCACATACCTCAGAAAAGCCGTAAAGATACCGCACCGAGATTTTTCAGAAGATTTTAACAAAAAGTTTCATCAACTCGGGTACGTGATTCTAGCCCTCATCATAGTCCTAAGCGTCATTTTCGGCTCAGAAGCCATAGCGGGCGCACAGTTAGTTCCTGGAACAGAAGAAGGCGGATTTGTTTACCAGTACTTCTCTGCGCCTTTCTGCCAAGTCTGCCCGATGAAACCATTTTGTGTGCTGCTAGAATCCTCAGTGGGATTAATACGATTCGAATGGATTTCTCAGGTAACAACAGGAGCGTTCTATGAGTTAGGTTATTATGTGACTTCACTAAACTTGCTTGTTTTGGGCGTAGTTACGGCGGCAGCATTCTTTTTCAGACGTTCATGGTGCAGAATTTGTCCTTTAGGCGCGTTAATTGCTTTGTTCAGCCGTTTTCCCCCCTTCAAATGGGTGTCAGTTCTTCGTTTGGATAAGGTGGAAGAGAAATGCACTAAATGTGGGATATGTAAGAGAGTTTGTCCAACACAGGTCACTGAAGTGTATGATAAGAAGGGTGGAGACGTTACGACTTCCAATTGTATAATGTGTTTGCGTTGTGTTGAAATGTGTCCATACGAGGATGCTTTACGGTTAAAAGCGGCAGGAAAAACCGTTTTGAAGTCGAGAAACTGGCTAAAGTAAAAAAATAAAATGAGTGGAATGTCCGTGAAAGAAACTAAAGCACTTTTTCTTATTCTGTTAGCCATACTCAGCTTGTGTTCTGTCGGTATTTTGTGTGTTCAAGCATCTGGACTCATTTTTATCCGAGCTGATGGAAGCATTGAAGGAACAAACAAGATTCACCGCAGCGGAAACACTTACATTTTCACAGGCGACATCGAAGAATCGTATGGAATTATTGTAGAAAAAAGCAACATCATAATTGATGGCAAAGGTAACACCTTAAAGGCTACGCCCAGAATTTTGCCAATTGGTTCATGGGACTTTGGAATCGAATTATCGAACGTCACCGGCGGTAATGTGACAATCAAAAATTTGAAAATTTTAGACTTCAATATTGGGGTCTACATTTGGACAACAGACAACACTGTAACTGGAAACACGATAATAGGCTCCAACGTGGGCGTTTTTCTTGCTGAGTCTTCAAACATTATTGTTGGCAACTACATAGAAAATAATGGAGAAGGCCTATTCTTAGGACCTTTACCAGACACTCACAAAACTGTGCACAACATAATTTATCAGAACAGTTTCGTAAACAACACAATGCAAGTATACGATTGCGAATGCACTGACCCAAACACAATTCAGCACCTAAACATTTGGGACAACGGCACAATCGGCAACTACTGGAGCGACTATAGCGGCATTGATACTAACAAAGATGGAATTGGTGATACTCCCTACTCAATTTCTGACGATGATTCTGATGTGTGTCCTCTTATGGCTCCTCTTGCCTTTGCTTTAACCAAAAACGGCGGTTTCTTAGGCACAAACATTCCTTTCGAGTTTGGTCTAGCCATTACAGCAGGGATAGTTGCTGCCATATCAGTAACGTTGTATGTGGTTTTAAAACGTAAAAAAACTAAATAGTGATCCAAATTTTTCTGGCTGCCTATTGTTCAAACTCGTCTTGAGGTATTTCCGAAAAAAGCTTTCCATCCCTCATAAACAGCAAACGATCTGTGTATCCCCTAACATACCCCGCATGAGTTACAGCCACAACCGTTTGACCCTGATCCTTACTTGCTTTATGGCATATCTTCAAAATTTCTTTTCCCGTTTTAGTGTCCAAGTTGCCAGTGGGTTCATCTAAAAGAAGAACCCTAGGCTTGTTGGCAAATGCCCGAGCAATAGCTACCCTTTGCTGTTCCCCCGCGCTCAATTCTGCAGGCAAGTGATTAGCCCGGAGCTCCAGTCCCACCAACTCAAGAAGTTCGGTTGATCGTTCAATGCGCTCATTTTTTGGCATACCAGTTGGAGCTAAAGCCGCTTCCACATTCTCGAGGGCAGAAAAAGTAGGAATCAGATTGAATGCTTGAAAAACAAAACCAACTTTTTCGCGTCTAACCCTAACTAACTCACTTTCACTCAGCTTTGAAAGCTCTAATCCATCTAGAATTACCTTGCCTCCAGTTGGCTTGTCAAGCCCTCCTATTAGATTAAGAATGGTGGTTTTGCCGCTTCCCGAAGGACCCAGAATAGTGAGGAATTGGCCCTCTGGAACTTCCAAAGTCACGTCATTTACGGCTTTTACTTCGCCAGCGCTCCCTTTACGATAGGTTTTTGACAGGTTTGAAACCTTGATTATGTTTTTGGTTGACATTTCACATTTCTCCATCTATATTGTTCTAATAGCTTCGACAGGTACCAGTCTAGCTGCCCTCAAAGAAGAGAACAAACCTGCAAAGATTGCGCTTACTAATGCTATTCCGAACCCTATGCTGAGAAGTATGGGGTCTATTGTTACAAAATTTAATGCTCCACCAATTTCTCCTCCTATAGTGGAAAGGACATATGAGGCAAAAACGTATCCTAAAGCGCAGCCTAGTATTCCCCCTATAATGCCTTGGATTATTGATTCGATGACAATCTGGTTTACAACATTAGAGTTGCTCCAACCTATTGCCTTCAATATTCCTATCTCTTTGGTGCGTTCTGCTACAGTAGCCAGTTGAGATTTGGTCGTGAAAAGAATGGTGATAACAGCTAAAACAATTGAAATGTTCCATGCAGTTTCTTCGCCAATTCTGATGACGCCCGAGGCTGTTTCAGCTAAATCCGAGCCAGTTAAAGTGCTTGCATCAGGCCACGTATCTTCTAATGCTGCAGCAGTTTGTTCTACCTTACCTGGGCTACTTGTTCGGATGAGGGCGATATTTATTAACCCAATTGGTTTTTCAGGTAAGACTTCTTGGACGATTGGTAGGTTCACGTATATGTGGGACTTCATGATGTTTGTTGCACTAACATCAACTATGCCTACCACCTCAAAAGTCGCCGCGTAAGTTACTGTTGAACCTAAAGTAAGATTGTTCAGTTGAGCATATTCTTGGTCAACAAGCGCCACATACCCATCGTCAGGCGTAAGATATCTGCCCTCAATAATGGAGCTCGGCAATACGGCGTTTGTTTCTGTTTCGGAGGGGTCTATGCCCGTAAACACCATAGCGCGTAGCCTGTGCATCAGTATTGGTACAGCGTATTCAACATCGGGGGCATCCGCTATTTCAGTTAGGAGGGTTTGGTTGAATGGATACGAAAAAAGGTGGTTTACAACATAGCAGCCACTGCCTTTTGGTTCGATTGGTGCAGTGTAGATGAAAATAATGTCTGTTCCTATGCTGTTAAGGGGGACTGCAGTGCATGTTTGCCAGCCTCTGGCAGCCATAACTAGTGTGATTAGGGTGCTGATGGCGATAACGAAGCCTGCAATATTTATTGCGGTTCTATATTTTCTTCTTCGAATTTCCCTTACAGCGTACGTGAATGGTATCAAATAGCCGACCTAATCAGTAGGTTTAGTGAGTGAATAAAAAAGCTTTTTTATCAAGAAACCTTGACCAAAGCAATTGATTCATTTTTTCAGTTTGGTCAAGAAACCTTTACAAAAATGTTTTATAACATATAACAAAGTTAGTGTTGGATTTTCAGTAGATCAAGTTGGACGCTCATCGGAGAATGATAGAGCCTTCTTCCACAAGATGGGCATCTGCAATTATTTTTTGCTCGAACATAGTATGAAGAAATAACTTCGCGTCCTGTGAAGAGGGTTTTGCCGCATCCGTGGCATGACATGGATACTGCCATTTTAAGCCACCAGCACAAATTCTGTTTGTAGAAGATTTTGGATTTCTTCGTATCTTTCCTCTTCGGCGAGGATTTGGATGTAACTTAGTCTTCTGATTACAAGTTCTTTGTAGTTATTTTTATTCAAGGATTTTTCCTCCTAATATTAGTCCAGTTTGTGGAATTCTAAAATAAGGCTGGTGCTGAAACGACTTATAGCATCGGGGAGAGAGAAGAGTGAAACTAAACAAGAAGGGACTCGAGTTGAAATTAACTGACAAACAAACAAAAACATTTTTGTTTGCCGCTCAAGGCGTAGGCGCTATCTTCGGAGGCATTTTCTTAGCATCATATTTTGGCGGTCTCCCCTCTACTGCAACACTCAATTCGGAACCAGCTTTTGTAGTCTCACAGTCCGTAATTGGTGCCATATTAATCGCTTTTGTGTTGGTGGCTCTTGTTTTTGCTGTTATTATTAAACGGAAAGAATGAAAGATATTAACCATCAAAACAAGTTTGGGCTAATCCCTAAATCAGCATGTATGTGGCTATACATCTACAGAAATAGTGCATTATTAAAATAATAAAAAAGAGAAAATCATGAGTTTTGCCGAAAGTAATCATTTCAATCTGTTTTTTGGTTATCGCTTTTTGATGGGAATGAATTTGGTTCCGTATGCACCAGTATAGCGTGATGTTGGACGGAGGAGAACTGAATCTGAGTACTGTTCTAGCATGTGGGCGGTCCACCCCGTTATTCTGCTTGATGCGAAAAATAGTGTGAAAAATTCTTTGGGGATTCCCAGTGCATTCAGGACTATGGCGGCATAGAAATCTACGTTTGGATAGATTTTTTTCTCTTTATGAACAACTGTTTGAATCTTTCTGCATTTCCGATATAGATCCATTCTATCGATGCGTGTACACAAGGCTTTGCTCACTTTTCTAAGGTGTCTTGATCGAGGGTCGTTTTGCTCATATACTCTATGACCAAATCCCATTATCTTTTTGTTGTCAAATAGCATTCCTTCTATATACGCTTCTACTTCTCCAACGTTGTTTACGTCAAGTAGCATGTTCATCACTCTCTCGCTAGCTCCGCCATGCAGTTTACCTTTGAGTGCTCCAATTGCGGAGGTTGTGGCTGAGTACATATCTGATAATGTGCTAGCTGTCACGCGAGCGGCAAATGTAGAGGCGTTGAGTCCATGATCAGCATGCAGGATCATGTACCGCTCAATTGATTCTTTTTCTTCTTCATCTGCAGTTTTTCCTCGGAATAGATATAAAAAGTTTTCAGAAAGTCCGTATTCTTTTTTTGGATGCAGAATCTCTTGTTTGCTCCTTACGCGATGAAGAGTTGCCACTAACGTGGGGACTTTTGCTATTAAGCTAAGGGCTCTTCTCTTATTAGCTGACTCAGAATTATCATCGGGGTCAGGGTCATATTCTCCGAGGTGTGAAATTTCGGTTCGTAAGATTTCCATTGGATGACTGGTTTTTGGGGTATTCCTAATACTTTGGATTATTTGTTTTGGTAGTTTCATCTCGGAAGTGAGTGTTGATTGCATAACATTTAATTCGTGTTGATTAGGAAGTTTGTTGTTTAATAAAAGATGAACCACTTCTTCATAGCATACTCTCCCGAGTAGACGGTCAATGTCATAACTGGCGTAATAAAGTCCTCCATGAGGATCAACAAAACTAATTCTAGTTTCGCAAGCGGCAACATCTCTCAAGCCGCGAGCATATGCTTTTTCGTAGGGCATTTTCAAATTCAACTCAATTATTTTTATTCTAAGTAAACGTCACCACATAAACTGAAGAATACATTATGGGATAAACAAGGACAACAAAATAGGAACTTATCCTCGTCTAAAACACTCTTTAGTTGACAGTTTACGGGAAACGTTAGATTAAAGATGCAATATGAACCGTAAATAATAAACCCTTTCGTTTCATCGCCTCTGGTCAAAGTCAAACGCTTTATTTCTACATAAATCTCGGGCATCTTACCACTATCAGCCTACAATAGTCTTCAATTGTCGTGGGTTACGTAATTGATGAAGACCTCTTCCGTATTCCAAATTTTTTGCACACAAAAGTTATATGGAAAAAACAAAGGAATGAGAATAAGATAATGAACGTGAATGCGTTATGAAACTCCATATTTACATGTTCAGGCATGGTGAAACCAGTTTTAATAGAAGTAAAAGATTCACCGGAAGGGTAAATTCGAGGTTAACCCTTGAAGGAGCAAAACAAGTTAATTTGATTGCTGAAAAACTAAGAGAAAAAATGTTTCAAACAGCGTTTAGGACAAGTCTTTCTCGCTCGTCCAATAGTCTCAAGATAGCTCTGAAATATCATCCTGAATGCAAGAGAATTATCGTTGATGATAGAATAATCGAAAGGTCTTATGGAGATCTTGAGAGAAAATATCACACGACTATAATCAAAAAATATGGAAAAAGACAATTTGACCTTTGGCACAAATCATATGATGTTCCTCCTCCTGGAGGAGAATCAATGAAAATGGTTGAAAAAAGAGTTCTATCTTTCGTGAAAGATTTGCTAAGCCTAATGAAAAAGGAGAAAGTTAATGTTGTTATTTCTGCTCATAGCAATTCGATGAGGCCATTCAGAATGTATTTTGAAAATCTAACTATAAAGCAAATGATGGCGCTGGAGAATCCATACGACAAATATTTTGACTATATTGTTGAGTGTTAATTTCATCTCTGAACAAAGAATAGGCAATTAAATTGGATTGCTGTAGCGTCCCTGACTTCACATCGTGGTCGATTAAATTTTAGAAAGAAATCGGTGGGAGATTTTTTAGTTATTTCTTGGAGACTTAGGTTACCCAAATTGGGTATTCTGTACTCTCGCCTCTTATTCTTTGACTTTTAACAAAAATTAGACAATGTAATGAGCGAATAGAAATAACGGACAACTTGAAATGCACACGTACCCTGTCTGTCACACGCACACGCGCGCAAATCATAGAATGTTAATTTGCATAAAAATTATCACTTCATTGCGGTAACAGTGTGAGAACTTTTTTTGCTGTGACACAACAACGAACTGTTCTAGGAGACGCAAGCCCAAAAAGCAAGCCTCTAATTGTGTGAATCATGACGCTTACTGTTTTTCTTTATTAATGATGACTGTTTGGGTTGGATACGCGAAATTTATTCCCTCTTTTTCGAACCGTTTTTTAATTGAAAGATTAATTTCTTGTTGAATATCCATGTATTTGTTGTAGTCTGGAGTGTTCACGTGGTATATTACTTCAAAATTTAAACTGAAATCACCGTATTCCTTGAAGTGAACCCGGTTCAGGTCTGCTAGTTCAATTTTATCCACAATGTCTTTTATTATTTCTAAAACTTTTTCCAGTTTTTCAGCAGAAGTGTCGTAGACAACTCCGAAGCTAAACTGAATTCTTCTTTTTTCCATCTTTTTGTAGTTGTTGATTCTGGCTGATGTTAACTCTTTATTTGGAATGACCACTTCTTGGCCCCATAGGCTCTGTATACGGGTGCTTTTTATTCCAACTTTTTTGACAACACCTATGTTATCGCCAACAATGATGAAATCTCCAATCTCAAAGGGTTTATCAAAGAATATGGAGATTGAGGCGAATATGTCGCTTAAAATCTGTTGTAGACCAAAAGCAAGGACTATACCGAGTACTCCAAAGCTAGCTACCACCGTTGTGATGTCATATCCAAAAAGTGATATTATATATACAATGGCTATAGCCCATAAGCTGCCTTTCAAAATTCTGCCAATGATATTGATGACTGATGTTTCAGTTTCTTTTTGTTTTTCTTTTGCAAGTTTTTGAATCCCATAATCGACAAACTGTTGTAAACTTTTTACGACAATAATAACAACAACTATGGGTGTCGCATACGTGAAAAAGATGTTTACAGCATTGGGTACCTGAATGAAGTTAAGAGCGGCATATATGGCAAAAAATATGTAGAAAGGCCACCCAATTTTGTCTACAGTTTTTATCAGTAAATTGTCAACTTCTGCTTTGGTCTTGTTTGCTACGTTTCTTAACTTTTTGACGATTTGGTATTTTATGATTCTAAAAATAATTACTGCTAATACAAAAACTACTGTGGCTACGATATAGTCTTGTACAGAATTACCCAAAATGGGGTAACTCAAAATTTCTTCGACGGTCATAAAATACCAGCATCTCTCAATGTAATAACATTAATAAATCTTTTCAAAAATAACCTGAAGCAGCGTTTTTTGGAAGATGATTCAGCATTATTCACGGAATAACTGTTTTATTTTGTATATGATTCAGGTATTTTAAGTTTTTGATTCATGTAAATATTGGGCTTAAATTTTAGCCCCACACCCAAAAAAACGAGTTACCCCTTTTTCGAAAAACTTGTATAATAAAACATCAGGGAATGCAAACATTTCTAATCCTGATTGATCGTGTTGATTGTTTCCTCAACACTAATAGTGCCTGCTTCGAGTTTACAATCTTTAAAGGTGTAATCAGGGGCAACACTGTCTTTAGTTAAGTTGACGTATTTATTGTTCAAATAATCGAGAACATCGCTCCACGTTTTTAATAATAAACCAGTTTCTTTGTAGAAATACAAACTCCTTATATCAAAAGCATCTTTCAATAATACCTTCTTTTTCTCTGTTTCGAGATTTCCTTTTACTAGTCTCTCCTTTGAGCCTATAATTATTCCACCTACGAAAACATTTTTTGGATACGTTTTAAAGCGTTCCAACAGGGTGATGTCATATTTTATAGAGTGATAATAGTTCAAGAGTTGGTTTTCAGCTTTAACGAGTTCTTTGGTGGGGCACAAACGATTTTCAGTATCCTTCTGGAATAGGAAACACTGAGGAGCCATAAACTCCCAAACATAAGTTTTAATGCAGTCAGGGTATAAGTAAGGATTATTACCGAGGATGCCTGAAATTACATAATCCGTTATTCCCATGTTCGTAGGTAGTTCACATTCAGAGTACAAGCGCGTTTTTAGAGTATCGTTTTTGAAAAGAAATTCTTCCGCATAGCTTAGGTATTTCCTGCATTCAAGTTCGTCTTGAGTATCAGTTGAGTCAATTAACTTCTTAAGTTCTTTACAAACCTCTTCAGTAAGCTCAGGCAAGATCGATTCCCCCTGTTCTGAAGGATTCCAACATCAAATCTTTTACAACATCATACAGGGTTGATTGGGTTATTTCATCTCCGAATGAAATTAAGTAAGCCAGTTTGATTGTGTAACTGTACTCTTTTAGTTCCTTTGTCTTTATTAGTTGTTTATGATCCTGAATTATGATTGTTGAATCTTTTCCTAATGAAAAGGAAAACATGTTGTTAATTGAACATCCTTTTAAAAATGCATATTTTACTTTTTCGAATCGAAAGGCGGCTGACATTTCTATTGTTTTTGGTTTAATAAAGCCGGGAAAAGGGAAGTAATTTTTCTCTTTGAGATCTGAAATGCGTTTCGCTTCCTCATCATCGAGGAAATCTATGATGACAAATTCATCCGTGGATAATATAAAGAAACGCGTTTGCCCCTTTTCCGATAGAACATTTGGAAGATGCACATACTCGGTTTTAGGTATTTTTCTTAAGCATTCTTCAATGACATTACTGATTTTTCCATAATCTATACCAGTTTTGCTCATTCGAATTTCCGCCTTGGAACACTGTTGTAAGATAAGTATTGGTTTTCCTTATAAGACATTCATTGTGTAGGGTTTGTAATAATTATTTCCCTAAATCTCTTTGAAGTTGCAATTTGTCCATTTGGAAATTACCTGTAGGCGCACGCATAAATGTGAAAAAGGCGGAAAAAGTTAAAGCTGATTTATTGAAAAAGGTCAGATTCTCTCGTTAACAGAACAAAAAAGTGAAAAGTAAATAAAGTGGGGAGCTGTTTGGGTAAACAGGTTATAGCATTACTTTTGTTATTAGTAAAATCAGGTTATTACAATACATAAGTAACTATTACAAATGTGGAGAGGTTTTATTCATCCCACATTGGCTTCCTGTCTACTATCGCTCTATCTTCTGGTGTTGGCACTTTCAACCCTAGTGCTTCGAAAACTCCTTTTTCTGTTTCCCCTGCAACCACAACTCTGTTCTTCAAAAGCCCCTCACTATACTTAAGCCGAAAACCCTTTGACATCGCATAATTAGCCAGCCATATGTTGTGTTCGGCACTTCCTGTTCTTATGATTTTGTGAATTCCAAAAGTTGACGGAGTGGCACAGTAAAGGTCAACTTGAACGGATTTTCCTAAATTCGTCTCGATATATAACTTAGTTACTTTTTTGCCTTGCACCTTAAATTCTGTCTTGTAGCTTCGACTCAAGGCTCTTACAGCATTTTTGAGAGACCCGACACCAACGAAATCTAAATCCCTACAAAAAGGCTTACCACGACGA
>SDBT01001168.1_pt1 | contig 45379 bp, 63 predicted proteins | sample 2277101 | NCBI WGS metagenome assembly SDBT01 (sample SAMN10404973, study PRJNA504765) | marine sediment metagenome | isolation source: marine sediment core GS10_PC15, 103 cmbsf | place: Arctic Ocean: Southern Knipovich Ridge | collected 2010
GGACCTCTTACATTTAATTGAACAATGTAACCCCCTGTCTTACTACGCATCCATATACCTTCGTGGCGGTCTTCAATACTAGCGGTATCTCCAGTTATATTCAAAGGTGCCAACATACTAGCTGTTGTCCCTATAAATACATTACCTGATGAGTCTATAAATACTCCTTCATCATCTCCGTCGCCTGAAAGATAATTACTCCCTAATGCGATGTTGGCAGACGAACCTGACATTATGAGATTAGAATCGAGAGTCGTTACGCCTGTTACTCCTAAAGTAGAGTCTAACTGCGTCGCTCCTGCTATTGTAAGCGTCCCTGTTGCCTCTATATCCCCGCCTACATACAATTCTTTAGAAGTATCAAAACCTAATCCGCCACGGATTGAGACGCTTCCAGAATGAGGGACTAAAAATAACGCATCGTTGCCTTCTACCCTAAACGCCTGCCAACCAGTATCAGTGTCAGCTAAGACGCATAAGTTACTTGGCTCTCTGTATAAGTGATAATTTTTCCCCGACGGGCCTTCTAATCTTAAGGCGGCGTTTGCGGTGGATATAGTTAAATCCCCTGTCATTGTGTCGCCAGCTACTAAAACATACCTGTTATCAAGAGCGGTGAGCGTAGTCTCAACAGTTAGACGTGATGCGAGATCTCCCTCCATATAAATAGTAACAGCTACATTTGAACCTGACGAGCCTATATCAGTTAATATCTTTAAGACTAACCTATCAGTGGAAAGAATATTGACTTCAGTAAGAAAGGTAAAATGGAAATCTACAGCGACTTTCGCAGTTATATCATTTGTATCCTCACTTGTCGCTAGTAAAATCTCGTCATTATCATCTTCACGTTTATATAACCTACCAAAAAGAATTACTGAACGGTTGCCTGCGGTTCTCTCTGCGTGGAAATGGACCTCATAAATGCCTTGCGCTAATACGTCAGGAGATTCAGCCGCAGTTGCAGCGAACTCCTCCACTGCTTGAGCGTCTCCTGAACCTAACCCAGCAACAGTCACAGAAGTCTCCGGGTCTCCAGTCGCAGTAGGGGACATAGTTAAATACCCTCCTATATCCGAAGCAGCATTGTCCCAGAACAGGTCAAATGCAACTGCGCTTACCAAATCACCAATCTCTGACAAAGCAGCCTCAACATCAGTCCCTGTATAATGCCTTTTCGTGTCAAGTATTGGCACATCAACTGCTGATACTTGGTCAGTTCCTGTTCCGAAATCTATACTATCCTCGTCTATTGTGTCATCTGCTACCTGTTCGCCATCTATATCGTCAGCTGTGTTCCATTGGGTTATTCCGATGGTAAGATTGTTTCCTGTGCCGATGGTAAGATTTCCGCCAAGAGAGGTATTTCCATTTATAATTCCTGTTCCTGCCACATTTAGATTTCCACTTGTGGTCAAATTTCCATCAAAAGAACCCACACCATTTATATGTAAGGATTGAGCTTCTACATTTCCTCCAAATACTGCGTCTCCTAATCTATTTAAGGTTAACCAGTATAATCCAGCAGTAATATTTGTAAAAGCTAAATAACCTTCTGCACCTGAAAATATGTGGATTGAATCTCCACCAGTAACGTTCCAATATTGTGCTGGGTTATTTCCTGTTATAGTTTGATTTCCTGTTGATATCGCATTAGTGGTAGTGTCTCCAGCAGTCGTTACGACATCAAGAGTTTGGGTAGGAGTTGTGATAGTAAGCGTATCTCCTACTATTGCTATGGAAGATATTCCAGCGCCATTGATAGTTAGGGTATCAGTATTAGAATCAGCCGTAGTAGAACCCGACTGGGAAGATATGGTATCCCATAAATCTTGAAGTTCATTTGTAGTTGATCCATCCACTTCGGTTGCGGTTAATGTTATCGTATCGGTAGAGGCATTAGTTGTTATAGCTAAAATGCCTGCTTCTACTAAAGTAAGCGTATCTGCTCCTGTATCTGCTACTACGTCACTTTGACCTGAGACAGATATAGTTTTGAAGGCCTCAGTAACTATAGTTATGGCCGTGTTTTCCCATTTTCCTGTGGTATCTTCATATAAAAGGAAATCGCCATCAGCAGGTAGGGTTATACTAAAATCTTCTATGTCATCTATGCTTAATGGTTCATATTCCCAGAGAAAGTTTGTTGAATTATAAAGTAATACTTCTCCATCAGCAGGTTCGTTTTCCTTTTCGGTGTCTGTAAGTTCCCTAAGGCTATCCCCCTGCCAACCATCGGCATAGATTGGCGCTGTATATAATAAAAATAGACTTAAAAGAATTACAACATATTTCACTACAACTCCTCTTGCATGTGAAATTTTATCTGTAATGTGTTACCTGCTCTATTGCCGCTTGCCTTTGTGATCTTAAATCTCATAAAAGGCATAGCTACAGGAGATATGGATTCATGGTGCCATTTCGTATCTGTCAAGTTTGCTATGACATCTGCGGCGCTTTCTGGTTCAACCCAGTTATTGTCCTGGGAGCCCTCGGCAGCAGGACGTACCCATGACTGCTCAAATTCAATCTTCATATTCACTACACCTAGCGATGTGGACTTATAGCTTACTGCAAAATACTTCCCATAAGCGAGTTTAAATGAACGTGAATAAACTATCCCTGATGCACCGCTTACAGGTATTGCTAGTACATTTGTTGCGCCATCCCCAATACCTTTTGCTTCTGGTCCAAATACTGGCATAATAACCCTCCTTTTAATTACTTAAATCCCTTTGACCTATCCTTAATCTTATTGTTGTTGATGCGTGATTTGCGAGAGCCCCGGCTAATCCGGTTATCTTTATCCTCATATATTTTAATGCTGGGGGAGTTATCGCTTTTATATGCTGTGTTTTGGTGCTTAATGAGGTTTCTATCGCTGTGGCCCCTTCATAAGTTACATATGTTACATCCGATGATCCTTCAGTAGTGGGCGGTTGAAAAGATTGCTCTATTTCTATTTTTAGTTTTACGTTCCCATCTGATGTAGCTTTATATGTAAGTGCAAAATATTCCCCATAGCTTAGTTTAAATGATCGTGTATATACCACCGCCGCTGAGGCCACTGGTATATCCGCTACTCCGGCTGATGAAAATATACCTCTAACTTCTGGTCCCATTATGACCTCCTCTTTTTATTTTTCTTTTTCCATTCTCTGATAGCCTTCAACTTTCTATTGACATCTCGACGCTGACGTGCCAACTTTTGTCTTGTTCTTTCATTAACAATAGCATCGTTCTTGTTTTTATCGCTCCATTCGCCCAAGGATTTTTCTCTTGTGAGCACTGATTTTAAGCGTTGTTTGATTATCGTAAGTTTCTTCTTTATGGTTTTTTCTAAATCAGAGGCGATTTGATAGTCCTTTTTGGCAATCTTATACAAATCCTCTGTTTCAAGGGATCTCGCATCTATCTCAATCCGTTTATCTTTCAAGCCATCTTTAATTTTATCTATGTCGCTATATAAAACTCTTATAGCTTTATGGCTGTTTTTTATTCGGGTATGTTGTGCCTTTATTTCTTTGTTTTTCTTTTCTATAAGGGCACCGGAATTAGACAATAAAGACAATTCTTTGTCTAAATAAGCAGCCTTTTTATCTAAATCCTTGGATCTTTTATCAACAGCTATCTCAGCATCATCTATTTTTCTTTTAAGATTTGCTAAAGCTTCTTTATAACGATCATTGCGTTTCTTGGTTGATGAGATTTCTTCTTTAAGTAATGCCGATCTCTTTGAAAGTCCAGCTACTTGCCTCCTAAGGTCTTTGGATAAATTGCGCTCCCTTGCTTTTATCGTCGCTATTTTAGAAGATACAAAGGCCTCTTTCTTTTTAATACCGACGATCCTGCTATCGAGTTCTTTTGTTTTTAAATCTACCTGCTTTTTGATCTCCTTCAAGAGTTTGTTCTTCTCAAACAAATCTTTCCTTAAATTATCTATGGATCCCTGGGCTTTATTATATGTCGTTATTAGTCTCTTATAAAAGCTCTTGTCCTTTTTGAACCTTTCAAATGCTGTTGCCTCCAATCTTGCACTTCCCAGGATAGTATCTCTTCTGGCAAGCATATTCTCTTTTCGTGCTTTCAAGAACCCTGCCTGCTGCCTATGGAATCTTTCATTTTTATCAGAGTTACGCTCTCTAAGGGCTATGGCATCTTCTCTTTTTTTTACTTCTTTTATTCTGCGTGCAATATCCTGTTCAAATTTATTCATAAGCTTTTTTTGCCAAAAACCTATTGTATGCTATTGAAAATATTATTATAGGAACCGCTTGAATCATTTTAGTAGGAAACATCCCTATCATGTTTATCGCTATTGCTATAAGCCCTGCGGTAGAGATTATAAAGATCTCTGTCTTTTGGGCTCTTATAAACCCTATAATTATTGTGCCTATAAAACCGAGCATTAGTAGCAAGCCCACAAATCCCAACTCAAAGTATGCTTGGAGATAATCATTGTGAGCCCTTACCCACATAAGCCAGTCGCCTTTATGTTTGCCGATAGTCCATTCGTGCATCTCATAAACACCTGTTTCTTTATTGGTTTCTCCCCAATAATAGTCAAGGCCTTCTGAATTTAAAGGATAAAGATACTTCCATGTCCCCATGCCCCAACCCTTTAAGGATCGTGTTAAATTGAATTTTTTTTCTGTAGCGCTTGTTCTGTCAAACATAACCATTTCAATGCCACGTTGCCAGACTTTAAGGCGTATCTTTTCGCTTGCCCCCCAATGGTATGTTGCCATAAATGGTATGCACAAAAGCAATAGTATAGCGGGGAGGGATTTTTTCTTTGTCTTGAAAAATAGATAAAAGCAAAGTCCTACCCATAATGCTGCTAAAGCAAACATAGACTTTGACAAAATCACTAATATAATTAAAGGCACAATATACCATTTATTTTTCATACACAAGATCCCGCCTATTGTAATAAGAAAACATCCCAGCATGCTGGTATTCCCTATTGTTCCGAATTTTATATGGTGGGTGTCTAAAGAGTTGAATATAGCATCTTTGTTCAATGTTTGAACAGTTAAAAATATAAACTGAAGTAATAGTAAAGCAGGGAATAGATTTAATTGAAATTCTAACTCTTCTTTTTTTAAATACCGGCACAATAAATAGAATGATATACATAAAAGGACATTAAAATAACAGAAGAATGATACATGAGGGAGCTGACTGAAAAAACATGCTATATAAAGGTATAGTCCGAGGATTTTAATACAGATATTGAGCTTGGATGAATTGAGAAAGAATATAGCTATTATTCCAAAAAAAAGTAATATCCACGCCCAAACATTAGAAGGCATAGATATTGTACCCTCTTTTGCGAGAGGTGGGAATAGAGCAAAGATTAGCAGGATGGCGAATACAGTATATTTTTTCATAGGTTGTGGGGGGAGAACAAAATCCTCCCCCCTTATAGATGATTATTAGTTCCCACCAGGCCCTAAAACTTCATTGAGAATAGTTATTTGATTAGAACCTGCATCGGAACCTGCTGTCCCCAGCACTATCCAACCTACTGTATCGTCTACATACCAGAATGTTACACTATTGCCAGGCCAGCTCAGATACGCTGTTGACCAACCAGTTTTTGTATCAGCGGTTATTGTAACGCGACCTTTAGCGCCTATGGCATACTGGATTTGAACTATATCACCTGCGGTGCCATCGGTTAGGGTTAGAGTCTCATCCCCTGAAGCAGTCTTTACCCATATCCCGTAATCATAGGATATGGTAGTGTCTCCTCCTGCCATAATATCCACGTCAGGATCTATGATCGCAACTTTTTCACTGGTTGAAAGCCTGTAGGCGATTGCGGTGACAGTGCCTGTTACAGTGGTATCTCCTCCTGCGGTGACGCCACTCGTAACTGCTATGTCATCCACATAGATATTATCTACCTCATGACCAACCTCGCCTATATCCGTAGCTGAATCTTCACCCGGGATTAAATCCCCATCTGATGTAACTCTCCAACGGTATTCATCATCAGCATTCTGCCCGCCCAATGTTGCTTCGTCTCCAAAATCGGCGGATACGCTCAAAGCAACACAAAATAATAACAGGAACACCGTCGCTATTAAAAATAACTTGCGTAGCATTTTTCCTCCCTTCTAACAGTGTTTTGTTACCTTTACTCTGATGGTTGGTGAAACTTAAAACCAACCTCAGGGGCTTCTCTTATAGTGGCGATCCCACTGCGCGGATCCCATCCATACAGAACGCCTTGTTCCTGATACCCCATTACTTCTTCGTTGGTTGCCTTGACTTTTTTAAAGCCTCCTTTAAAACCCTTATCCGCTTTTGCCGAAGGCGCAGGAGGATCTTTAGGGGGTTCTTTTTTTTCTTTTTTCTCCGCTTTTACTTCCTCGGCTGCCTTTTCAGCGGCTTCAATCTCCTCAATCAAAGCTGTTACAGGTAGCTTCACGGCCTTGGCGCGTTTTCTTTGATCCTCTTTAACCTCGATCTCCTCAATCGAAGCTGTTGTAGGCAACCCTACTTTTGAGGCCCTTGCTCTAAGGGCTTTTACTGCTTTGCTTAATGGCATAACAACCTCCCTTGACTATTAAACGCGGTTTTTAAAACCAGCGCTTCCTTTAAACTTCTCATCTTGTGCTGATTTTTGCGCCACTATCAAACTTTCCTCTTCTCCAATAAGTTTATTCTTGCAAATATTACAAACCAGTACGAGCTTTCCTTTATAATTATAGTTCTCAAGAACTACTCCGTTGCCTATAAGATCGCGGGGAGGGGCGTCTGCTGAACCTGGGTCCGGATCATCGCCCCCTTTACCCCCACATATCTGACAAACCCCGAATTTAATTTCAGGAAAGCTCATAATAGTCCCTTAATTAGAAGATCCGCCGCCCCTTACCCACGCCCTGAAATTCTTTATAAGGATGCCTATGCGGATGTTGATAGAGGTTTTATAGCCAAGGTTCTTCTCATCTCTGAAAAACCTGATTTCTGACATCTGCCTTTCGTGGAACTGGAAGCCATCATGCTGTCTTTTGCCTACAAAGAACGCAGCTTCATCAGCATCCAGATAATCCCAGTCTATTGCAGAAACTATCTTGTAATAGACGTTGGTGTCGTTTAGCGAACCACCAGGTAATCCACTGTCCCTGGAGGTATCTACGATCCTCTCTGCTCTGAACCTATCCGCGCCGGGGCGGGTAAGGATCGTATCCGCGGGATTCCTTACAATCCTGTCTCTTTCATCCCTGTTGTTCGTCGAGGTTTGAAGGTTGTAAAGAGTTTCAAAGTTGCCAGGGGTAACTGTCAACGTTGCCACGGAATTATAATATGTTCCATTACCTTTTGTGCGCCTTAAGTTGCCATCAAGGTTGAACATGCAAACACTGTCGTACACTTTGTTTCCAGATGTATCATTGTTGCCTGGATGTGTACCGTTAAAAACAAAATCTCCTGCTGTGGTACCGCCCTGATTAAAGACTCTTGCGGCCAGTTCTTCCTTGGCCAGGCGAACCTGCTTGCCCCATGTAGCTGCAAGATCCTTCATCAGATTGCCCAACTTGACAGTATCTTCCACTGCCTCCTTTGTCAAAGAAATACCATCTGAGTAGGTGTGGTATTTCACTAAAAATTCCCATCCCTGGATAGGAGATTTAAAGACCACATCCTCACCTTCAGTGGTATGTCTCTTAAGCGCGCCGGCCCCTAAGATCTGGGTGATCTTATCGCCTGCGCCTTTTACATTGTTCTTTACCTTAAAAATCTTGTCATACTTTGTATCTTCCTCCTGATACCCTTCTCTCTCGGCCAAATACATATCTTTCACATATAAGGCCAATTGATCTCCGGTTAATCCTGGCATAACTAAACTCCTTTCTAGCGCTTAACGCTAACACTGCGAACTACTAAAACAGTATTTCTCCGCGCCTACTGCGTTAGGTTACTGCTGTATACCCGAGTTCCAGTGGATTTATCATTACATCCACATACCCGTCATCCAAACCTACTCCTGTAGCTGCCTTACCGCCTACTATGATTAGAAGATTCTTATCGACGTTGCCCTTCAAATCGGCCCATTGAATATCACCATCAGTAACTACTATGTCGCAACTCTTGAATAAAAGCGCGGCAGAATAGTTTACGTTGTAAGTGGTTGTCTCGTATCTCAATGGGAGTCTGTATACCGCTGAAGGATCTATGCAAAGGTTACGGGTGTACTTGCCTTCGGCATCATTGTCTGCTGCCTCGATCTCCTCGCATTCCAAGTGCCCTATGAGGTTATCGGTAGTTTGATCCGCTATCTCAGCTCTTCCTGAAGCATCTTTCTCCACAAATCTGCCGCTGCGAGCTCTTATTACCTCGCTTAAGCCTATCGGAATAGGAACAGCTGTCTTTCCGCCTGCAATCCATCCATACTTTAATTGATTATTACCCATTATTTGTTCCCTCCTATTTTTTTGGGTTCTTCTCCATATATTCGATATAGGCTAAGAACTTTTGGTCGTCTGTCATGGTGGTGCCGTCATACATCTCTTTTGCTCGCGCCTTATCCGCATCAGATAGTTTCGAGATTTTTTCTTTGCCTTCATCTCTATCAAGGGGTGGTTCACCCTCTGGCGGCTTTATGGCCACTATCTTAGCGCCTTCCGTGCCTTTCTTAAGCCCCCTCTCGTAAGCATCTTTCTCTCTTTGCTTACTATTTTTACCTCTGGCCCAAGATACTAAATCGTCTAATCTATACTCATCTTCTACTACTGTAAAATCAGGAGTCCTTGACAAAACTGGTTGTAACAGAGGAATAAACTCCTTGTCCTCTTCAGGGAGATTGTTTAAAAGCTCTTCCCTCTTAGAGCCCGCTGTCTTAGAAAGATTCTGAAGATCCAACTCATCTTGCTTGATGAAAAGAGCCTGAATCTCCTTTGCTACCATGCCAAGCACAGTTTCTTCATCGGCTGTCCCTGTAAGCTTTGGATGTTTCTCCTTAAAGGCTTCGATGACAGCTTCTTTAGGCTGCGCCTTGCCATTGACAGTCAATTTTCCATCTTCTATGTGCTTTATCAAAGATTCCAAAGGAAGTGCGGATGGTTTTATTTCAGGCGGCTTGGAAAGCTCAGTTATCTTTTCCTGAGCCTTGGTGTTCTCTCTCTGTTGAGTGAGAAACGCCTTTGAGAGCTTTTTTGGATCGTTGCCGTATTTTTCAACGACCTTATAAATACTTTCGAGTTCCTTCCTAGCATCCTCTATTGGTATTTTGGCCTCTGCGGCATAAGTCTCTGCCTCCTTAATAAGATCCGCGGCTACTTTTTCTTTATCCTTAACTTCAACCTTATCCTTTTCAATCTTTGAATCAGCCTCTTTCTTCTCCCTGACAGTCTTCTCTTCCGGGGATTCTGTGCGCTTACCACTTTCGATCTCTTTTTTTTCAACCTCTTCTTTGGTAGTGCCTGGCTCAAGGCCTAGTTCCTTGGCTCTTGAATCAAGATCGGCCCTTTCTTCTTTTTCAGTAGTATCTTTTTCTACTATTTCCCGAGCCTTTGTCTCTTCAGGAGTTTCTTTTTTTCTCTTTTCTATTTCCTGAATCTCCTTTAGAGCTGCTGCTGCGATACTGGCCTCATCATCTGGACTTAGGTTACCTTTCTTCTTTAAGGCCTCTAAATCCACATCCCCGATTTTTTCGACTTTTACAACCATGTCACACGCTCCTTTGTTGGCGAGGGTACCATTATTTTAACGGGTTCGCACAGTACGAAGTACCGCTATCGTTACGGGCCTCTATCTATATCTTGTTACGATATATTCAAACAAATTCACTCTTCCGGCCACCGAAATCTTGAGTCCCTTCTTCATTGGCATTGTGGCCTTTGGCACGCTTTGGTAATCTTTTACCCTTTGATTCCTTTATAGGTGCCTGTTTTTTATGTTGCTTGTCTGGCATTTAATATCTCTTTTTCTTTTTTTTCTTCTTACGATTACATGGCATGATTGCCTCCTTATAATACAAAAGGCGATACCAGCTTGCGCATGTTTTTTTAAGTTTTACGCAAGTCAATATCGCCTTCGTGAATGCTTACGGTGATGGCGTTAAATTATTAAGTTAAATCTTCTTCTTCTTTCCTTTCTACCTTTAATATCTTGCCTTTGAAAAAATTTATCCTTAATTGTCCTGTCCATAAACTCTTTATAAGTTCTCCGATGCGCTTGTTTAGTTTTTCTATCATTGCCCTATTTTTTGTGCTAGCACTTTAACTTCTTCTTCTTTATATGGATCTTCTATCTTCTCGAGGCCAGAGGGTTTAATGGCTGACCAAGTATCGCATTTAGGGCATAAAAGCTTGTAAGCGTTGCCATCTTTGCCTTCTTCATATAATCCCTCGGCCCGGAATGTTACCTTATTGGTAGACTTGTCATATTTGACAAGGCATTTCAGGCAACTAGGGCATCTGAATTGTACTATCTGGCTCATGTAATCCCCATTATTATTAAAACCACAAGGTACAGTATCAACGCCACGGGGAAATCATACCTAAAGAAGTCTTTAATCTTTTCCCTTGCTATCCACCAAGAATATGGGTCTTTATTTTTCATGCGCGCCTTTTATATGCCTTGTTAAATCTATCCGCTTTAAAATCCAAGTTTTAGGGATTTTTTGTAATTGTCCAATACCTTGTTCTTTATCTTTCAGCCCATCTTTTCTACCTACTAGAATAATATGTTTTTTATTTTCTTCATATAACCATCCTACTTGTTCGATTATGCAACCTTCATAACTTTCATCAACCCATTTTTTGATTGCATCTCCATAAAGCCATCCTGAATTACTATAGGCGTCTTGCCACTTAATATAAACTAGTTTCATCATTTAGCGCTCCCCATTACAAATTTCCAGTCTGCTCTAACTATCCCCGCTTTAAACTTAAATGTGAACTTATTGCCTTCAACCTTATGATCAAAGCTTTTCTTTAATACTTCATCGGATACTTCCCCTCGAGTCATAAATCTCAACACATTAAGCTTATATTTATTCATTATCTATCACCAAACTTTCCTTTATAGTGCACATTAACGTCAGATGAACTGCCACCTGGTTCTGTATTAAATATAGAAGAAAATCCATATCTTTTAGTATGGCGTTTTTTCATACCATTAGTCATAAGCCATATTGGTAATCCATGCCCATACAATATCATACCTATCATATCAAAATCCTATCCATTTCTTGTGGATTTCTTGTAATGCTTTGTAGTCCTTGCCTTCCATTTCGAGCGTTAGTTGTTGTAGTTGTTCAAGTGTATATTTCTTATCTTTCATTGAGTCCATTCTTTGCTGGATCGCTCTTCTTAGGATCGTTCCGCGCAGTTCCGCATGATCAAGTCTTTTTAATAAATCAGCTTTCTTTTTCATTTTCCACCTAATATAGGTACACCTGTTAGTTTTTTCCTCTCAATTGCCTCTTTAACGGCTATTACAGCCACTTCTTCGAGTCTCTTGACCTGTTCCTCGGATACCTTGAAATCATGCGCTAGGCGGGTTGTAGAGAGGCCAGAACAGCGTAATATAAGGAGATGGCGGAGTAATTTGGCTGCCTCTTTGCGACTATAGGTCTCCCTATTGGGTATTTCCCTCATTATAGCGGGGGAAACCTCATCCAAACAGCTTATGGTGTATGCCAAGTATCTCTTGCGATCCTGGGGCAAGGCCATGGATATCTGGGCTGAGGAGATATCTTTTTTAACATCAGCCTTCATGGTCTTGGCTCGGCTCTTTATATAGTTTACAGCTTTTTCAAAATTAAGTCGTATGTTCATCAGTAATCCTTTATATTTTGTTCTTCCTTGCGATTAGCTAGGTTTACATCTGTTACTATTTGAGAGCAGAGGCCTGAACAGACACTACAATCGCCTTTCCAACGTCGAAGGGTAACTATATCGTCTTTGGTTTTTACACCAGTCCTTATGCCTCCAATAACTAGATGTTCAAAACGATCCTTTAGCTCAGTTACCAATTCTTCAGTGGAAGCGAGTTTTACATCTTGCGCTGGCATCTTATTCGTCCTTTTTCTGCGATTTTCCTTCGTAAATCCCACCCTTTTGAAGTTCTATATGAAACTCCATGGGTTCTTCATTGTGTTTATTCATTCCAGTAATTTTGCCGGCTACCTGAAGCATTATAGCTGAATTTAGCTTACGGCCCTTTAAGGCGGCCATTTGCTTCTCTGTAATTGTTATGCTGGGATAATATACTTCTTTTTTGGATACGCCTTCTGCTTCTTTTAAATTCTCTGCTAATGATACCATCTTAATATCGTCAGGCATTTTATCCTCCTTTTTTAGATCCTTTCTTTACATCCTTTGAGATCATCTTTAACATTTCCCGAAGCATGCCTAATTTATTTATGCAGGCGCGGAGAAAAAATGAGTCTTGTATTGGATCAGGGTTAGCCGGGTAATCATACATAAAGGTAAGTAGTTCTTCCTCGACCTTTTCATATTCTGTCTTGTATTTCTTAAACTTGGTGTCTACGAGACATTCCTGGGCGAGGTGAGTTACCTTCTTTAGGTGATCCTGGATAGCCTGTAATTCGTCTTGCTTCTTTTTAATCTGCTCTGCTGTTAGTGGTGTGAAATGGCTAAGGCCACTCATTTAGGACTCCTCTGTTTTGCTTCTTCCTTTGCTACCTCTGGAGGTGGAGGAGTGGCTACGCGCTTCTGGAGTTCGGCCACCATAGGCATAAGTTCATTAAGATCAAATTTAGGGGGTTGCCTTGTTAATTGTGCCTGTTGCTGAACTTGATCTATATACATTGTTAGCGCCTGGAGGGTTGCTTCCATTTGCTGTTGCTTTAATTCCTCTAAAGGCGGAAGGATTCTATTTACCAGGTTGCGCCATTTGGATGACCAACCCTTTATTATATTTTTTAGAAGCACATATACCGCCTCTGGGTTCTTGGCTACCAATATCTCGTTCCTTAAGAGCTGATATAATATTACATCTTCACGCTTTGCGTTGAGTTTATCAGAATCATAGTTATAAGCCTGAACCTGAATAGATGACCTAGCAGCCATTTCACTTCTGGATATCTCAGCAAAGGGCATTTCATTTGAGGCCTCTGACCGGCGTTGTACGAACTTACGGCCTTCTTTGGATATTTGGTAATACATCTGCAGGAGTATCTCGCCTATTTCATTTATGGCTGGGCTTATAGCTAATATATAGGCCTTAATCCTTCTATTACTTTGGGTCAGGAGCATAGCGGATTTTCTAAAAGGTGCAGATGGATCCACTGGATCTGCCCTGCCGCTTGTTAAAGAACTTATACCGGTTTTAGCTTCGTCCCTCATAAGAAGGTATTGAAGTATTTTAAGTTGGCCTCCTGTATCAGGTGGTTTCATATATCTCTGCAGGAAGTCTATCTCTCCTTTTCCGGCATTTATAGGCATACCATGCATCCATCTCTTTTCCAGGAATTGAGTATTTACATCTGAATCTTCGGCACAGATAGGGGTTACTAAATTTGCTATATAAGAGCCCTCTAAGGTTGAGTTTAAGAGATGGGCGTCAGCAACCTCACTATCGGTTAATATCTCACCAAGGCCCTCACCATAAAGACCATGCTTGTTCTTTTTTATATAATGAGGAATGTAATAACAGTCTATTGCATAATGAGGATAGAGGATAGAACCTATAACTACTTTGCGGTCCTCGCTTATCCAGGCGACGATTTTAACGGCTTTATCATCGGTTTCTTTTAGCTTAAAATAATAGACATCTTCAAAGATATTGTAATATTTATTCTGATAATCTTTCATAGGTTTCTTTTTGTCTTTGTCGTCTTTATCATAGATTAGTTCATCTATATTGTAAAATTTCTGTTCCTTTTCAAGCTTTTTAAGATCCCAATAATGATAAGAGATGCGCTCTCGAGTCAGCTTGGCGGTCTTTAATCCTTTGTATCCGTCGGTGGATAGGCGGGCATAGAAGTTTTTAAGTTCTACCTTTTTAAAGGCAGGATCATTATAGGGGGTATCTTTATATTCAGCGATTATGTTTATCTTTTTTCCTTCTTCAAGCTTCTTTATAAGACCAGGGTAATCCTTTTCTGCGGCAGGCCAGTTCCTTTTAAAATTCTCGAGGCCGGGGTTGTGCATCTGAGGTTTGTTGGGAGAACCTATCTCAGGAACCATTTTGCCTTCCCTTAATAGAGGTACGAGCTTACCATCATATTCCTCTTCCCTTCGCCTGTCTTCTTTTTCTATAAGATGGAATACTTTTAGGAAGCCTGTACCTTTTAAAGTAGTTGAATGGACAACCATCTGTTCCGTAGACCTGAAAGGAAGGTAATCCAATCTATCATCTAGGAAGTCTGATTGCTTGTCGCAGACATCCCGGCCACCTTCTTTTTCAAAGCCGGGACGGGGGGAAACTGAGAATTTTGGATCCGATTCCATTATCGCTTCCATTATAGAATTTACTACCTGATCTGTATGGTCCCGGGTTACGCCCATAGTTAGATTGAATTGACGGCGGGTATCTTCTTGGAGCTTACCTTCATGCTGTCTCTCAAGGGCATCCCACTTTGTCCTTACTTGTTTTTCACCCTGTTCGGCTACTATGCCATCATATTCCTTAAAGGTTTCTTTTGACAGGCGTTCTTTTTGGGGGGTGTCTAGCTTTAAGACTTCATAATAAACAGGGATACCTTGATCTTTATCCTTTTTATCTAGGGCGACTTTTGTTTCCTGGGTCAGGGTATATTCTTTTTTATCTTTATTTTCCGGCATACTACTCCTCAAAATGAGTAAGGTTTCTTTCTAAGTTCGTTAGCCCTGGTTGCCTGCAAATGCTTAACAGTTGATTTCTTTTTTATAGTATATGGGTGCTGGTTCCTGACATCGCTGAATATGGCTCGGCAGATAACTAGGCCGTCCTGGCAACCTCTGTGAGCCTCTGTCTTTGTTACCCGACCTTCTTTATCCCTTTTTATTATAAATGTCCTGGTTTGAGCCATAAGCTTGGCGGATCTTAATTCTGTGGTACTATTCTTAATCTCTTCATTGTATTGAGCGAGCATGCGAGGGCGTGAAACTGAAGAAGTAAGATACCCTAAATATTTCTCTTTGTCTTCGCCTTGAGCAGTTTTTTTATGCCTATATACATTGCCGTATTTTTTATAGACAAGTTTGTTTACTGTATACCCATAGCCTTTATTTTCAGGAACTACCAAGGCATTGTTGTACCAATTCCCCAGGGCGATCATTATAACGGCAAGTTCTTCCGGAGTATGCTGCCCTGCTACTATTGCGCAAGTAACATTAGTTCTTTTATTACCTACAAAGGCGCTTGCATCATCATGTACAATGCCAGAATCATCAATGCCTAAGCCCTCTGAGGCGTCGCCTGTTACAATATACTGTTCCCCATCAATTGGTTCCTCAAATACCTCTATATTACCATCGGGCATATCCCTAAATTCCCAGTTCATGTCCTGATAAAATAGTTTTCCTATTCTTTTGGGGAGGACCTCATGTTGTCGTTCAAGGCCCCTGCGGTCAAAGAACATAGTGCCGGATAATGAAAATGCCTCTTGCCATGTGGATGGATACTCTGTTTTAAATCTTATCTGGTCGCCTTGGCATTTATTTACAATGCACCATCGGCGCCAGTTGATCTGTCCCTTTGTAAGTTGAAACTCCGATTGGAGTTCCATTTCCTCTTTTAAGAAAGTATCTTCCGAGGTTTCTGCATCAAAATTTATACCTTTAAGTGGGTACATCCGACTATTCTGAAGGGGCATTGTATATTCTTCCATCAAGAACCATCCTAGGAATATCGGTTCCCAGTCGGTCTTTCCTTCTATAGCGCGGATCCATTGATTATAAAATTCCCCTGGGGCTGCGGTTGTTTCGCCTATGATTATAGTATCCCAATGGTCAGGGACAGATTGGTTAAGGGCATCAAGCACATCTTTAAGGCGCGTAAAGAAGGCACACTCGGAAAGGTGGACATATTGATAGGTAAAAGACCTTGCAGCATCTACATTTTTGGCAGTATCTATTATGATCTGGGAGTGTATGCCTTCAAATTCAAGGGCTTGCCGGTTGGATTTTTTAAGTTCCGGGGCTAGCCATGGCCGGTGTTCCTCGAGTTTTTCTTGGTATAGCTTGGATATATTAAAGAGGTTGTTTGATTTTTTCTCAAGGTCAGCCATTATAAGGCTGTTTCTATTAGCCTGCTGGCTTGTCAGGGCATAGATTATGCCTTCAAAGAGGGTAGACTGCCCCCCTTGCCTGAATTTTAATACCCATAGCCTTGTGGGCTTCTTTTGGCGCCTTAATTCTATGATTTTATAAAAGACTTTCCTTTGGCAGGAATTAAGTTTGAGGGTTATAAGTTCACCCTTTTTTGTTTTTATATAGAGGTAATTTGAGGAAAGAATATATAGCGGGTTGGTCTGAGCTGAAGCCTTATCTGCTCTCTTTGCAAAATCCTCAGTTAAGATTGAGGATTCCGAGCCTTGAGGCCTTTCTAATGTTTTCAAAGATTCCCCCTATTTCATCTTTTTCTAGGTGGTGTTCGTGTTCTATCTTGCCGGAGTGTTCTACCTTCTGTTTATATTTGGCTTCCAATTTATAATACATATCTAATGCTGTTGCGCGGATCCTTTTATCCGGTTCCTTGTGGATTGATTCTGTTGTAACTGTCCTGCCTTTGACTTTTTTTTCAGTGTACCTAACTACTACGCTTTCTGCATCCATCAATTCTTTATGGCGCATCGCTGCATGTTCCGGGGTAATACCTGCCTCATTTCTCAAGCGGGTTATTTCATCTATAATATCACGTTTTCTCAACTTTGTATAAGCTATTTGTTCTAATGTGTGCCTATTACCTTTATATCCAGCGAGGCGAGCAGCCTCCACGCCATTGCCATTACCAGACATATAGAAGTAAATAAACCTGATTTCTTTTTCGGTAAGTTTTTTAGCGGGCATAATAAAAAGGCTAATACGCCTTTCAACGCATTAGCCCGATATTGTTAGTCCTATCCCTCACAGGTTAATGTGGTTAATTATTTTCTATAAGTATATCACATTATATCAAAAATGCAAGTATATCCGTTTTTTCTTTCTAGCCCTTGTCCTTATAATCTCTATATTTATATCCAGGCACATCCATCCGCAGAATTTTCCGAGGGTATTACCTTCAAATAAGAACTTGCGGCTTTTGGCATATCTATTATATCGTGAATATCCATGTTTAAGTTTCTTCTTGTTACGGGGTCTATAGTTTATATAACTATCCAAGGCATTTTTTATTATCATAAGAGTGAACATTAAATATGGATCAAATCTAGCGTTTTTCATTCGTCTAGGGGAACCGGTATAGGTTTATCCCCGTCTTTTACAGTCGTAAACCATAGGGGTTTGAGCATCCTTTGACTCCTGGATGAAAATATTATTTCTATCTTCGTGCTAGCATCTTCCTCTCCTGCCATCATGCGTTCTTTTATTATGATGTATTGCTTGATTATATTAGCATCACACTTTTTATACCATGACATTGATCTAACGTCTTCGCCCTTGGTGGTCATCGAACCCACCAACGCCGGGACCAATGGAGAATATCTTTCACTATGTTTAAAAATATCATAAATGCTATCCAGTCTGCAGCGAAACACCCTACTCGTATAAGAGCATCGTAGGCAAACATTTCGTGGTTATAATCCATTATAACTTTACAGCGAACTAGGTAATAAAATAAAGTTATCATAAAGCCTCCTTAATCGCCTGCGCCCCATAAAAGATATAGTGTATGACATTTTTCACATTCATAATAACGCGATTCATCAATACGATGAGATTTGCCTACTTTTAAATACTCTCTAGTTCTTGTTTCTGCGGTTGGAAAATTACACCCACCACCTATCAAAAAAGAGAATATCAATATAAGTATAAAATCCTTCATCTCTCCCTCCAACTTATCTTTATGAACCGCGATACCCATATCCCAAACCCTGCGCCCACTATGTTCCATATCATCTGTATTAGAGAAAAACCCTTGCTTTTCACTAGAAGTTGTATGGGTTCGTCTATTATCGCTAGCACCATTGCCGGTATTCCGAAGAAGAATCCTAGAATACAGTATCCTATTGGGTGACGGGCTACCTCAGACCAGTGTATCCAGTTAGCGTAGCCACAGATTAGCGCGAAGTCCCAGCGGGCATATTTGATATAGAAAACACCGCATAGTGGATATGTGATAGCCCATATTATTCCGAGTAGTAAGATTTTATAGCGGAGTTTCATCTCGCCTCCCCCTCCATATCCTCTAAAAGCAGATAATGGTTCTCTACCTCGGCTAGCATCTTATCTACTATATCCATCCTCAAACGACCACTACTTTTGCATGTCGTCTCTATATAATATTGGTCGTAATACTCATCGATTACCCAAGGCCTGCCGTATGAATAAAAAAATAGCCATATCATCTTCCACCAAGTCTCTTTAAATCCTGTTCCAGGAACATAAAGGGCGTTCTTTTCTGTCCAGGTCTTGCCACCTATAGTTTCCCTTAAATAATCATATAGTTTTTCTCTTGTGGGGTCTTCTGTCTTTGTATAAAACTTGTTTATGTCGCTTGCGATAGTAAATTTATCAGCCCATGTCTGGCCTATCTTCGCCCTTTGGAACGCCTGCCAGACAAGATACGCTTCCCTACCCAATGTTTCTGCTATCTTTTCCTCTTCGGTGAGTAGTTCTTCCTGTTTCTCGATTATTCTTTCTTTATAAAGTCTCTCTTGATAAATCTTTTCTTCTTCCCTGAACTTTTTTTGGTAGATCCTTTCTTCGTGGATAGTTTTTGGATCTGTTGTCAAAATAAGCTTAATAGGAATACTACAACCTATTGTCATACATAGCATCAAAATCACTGCGCATATATTTCGCATCTCTTTTTTCCTTCACTTGTTTTTCTGGCGGTTTATATAAATTAGGTTCTTTACAACCCTCTAAGATCGCTATGCAAAGTAGCAACAGCATAAATTTTTCTACATTACTCACATACCCTCCTTACCAGTTCCACCTATTTTCTTTTTAACATCTGCGTCTGTATAAAAGCGTCTATTGCTCTCAAGCAATCCCAAGAATAGACTGTGTTTCTTTCAGGGAAGAAGCAATATTGTCGCCAACGAGCATACCATTTAATCTCGCCTAATTTTGCCAGGCTTTTTTTATTTCCTACCCACCAAAGACCAGTTAATCTGTCTCTAAATAAATCCATCTTCGTAAACTCAATATACTTACATTCATATTATTTCTCATCTCTTGCCTACAAGCATTATGACCATCTGCATTAGCATTACATAATTCATTTTTATGACTTTTTCTCTCCTCTGGTATTATATTTTCTATAATGGGCATAATCATCTTATCTATGATTTTCTCTAAATCTTTCTCTTTAATACTCGGCTCTACTATGCTTATTAACACATCAAACAGCTCTGTCTTTAACATCTTATCCATATCTATTCCTCCTTAAATCCAGTTAATTGTCGGCAATCCCCTATATTCTTTTTCCCATACAAACCAAGCATATGCTATAAGACCAGAGTTTTTGCCGAGTTTTCCTTCTGCATATATTTTTAATCTTCTGCGAAATACATATACAGTTTTTAACATTTTTTTATCAAATAGTTTCTTGCGAGATATGCTTTCTAAAAATACGAGCTTTAACAACATAGCGACTTTCTTCTGACTACAAAACAATGCCCTTTCTACAAATTCCTGTGCATATTTATAAGGTGGATTAGTAATGATATTATCTACTTTACAATAAGTCTTTAGAAAATCTACTCCCTTTTCGCCATAGACATTATCATCTGTTCTTAAATCACTTGCCATACAATTAGGGAAAAACCTTGCTATTGCACCATCACCAGAAGCACACTCCCATATTGAACCCTCAAATTTCTCTCGCCTCAATAATTCCTCTACTGCATAAGAGGGCGTAGGATAAAAGTCTGCATTAGCTCTGTTTTTGCCATAACCCACTATTGACAAGTGTTTATCCATATCCTATTCTCCTTTATCGTGAGTTCTTTTATGTTCTTTAGTAAGTTCTTCAATAAAACCTGATATTTCTCTCATACATACTTCTTCATAAATAGTTTTATCGTCGGGGAAAAAGCTATATTTTCGCCATCTCGGAAACCATTTAATTACGCCTATATCGCCGCCATATTTACTACTAACAAGCCATACCCCTGTCTTTGGTTTTTGTTCAGCAAATCTGAATATTATATGAGTGCCTTCTCTGTCTCCTTTATCGTGAGTGTTCATAAGTTAGTCCTTTTTAATAGGAAACTTCTTTTTACATTTAAGGCTTTGTATCTTTTGGCGCGGCATTCCTGGTGTTACCTATCTTCCAAGTAGGTATCTTGATATCGTACTTTGCAATGAAAAACTTTTTTATTTCTTTTGGTTTGATATTTTTATCCCTGGACATGCTTACAAGCTGTTCATTCTGAGTTGGTGTCAATTCTAACTTTGCCATCTTCCCCTCCTTATGTTTGGCCTAATATCCTTAAGCCACGAATTGATTTTATACTTGTGTTCCATCGATCTCGTTCCACAATTATCTCGTAAGGGATCTTTGGGTAGCAGACCTTGGTAAGTTTATGCTTTAATACCCATTCTTTAGTACAGAAGCCCTTGGCCTCTACAATTTTAACTGAGCCGTCGTTATTAGTTACAAAAAAATCCACATAGTGATCGCAGATATGGACTTTTTTAACATAGATAGGGAATCTCTTTTGTATTATATATTGCTTGATCTCTTTGGCGCGGACCATAGCGAAGAGGCGGTTACAGACATTTGCCTCATGGACACTTTGATGCGTATGCCGGGCAAAGCAAGTACAACTCTGATTCTTTAGTTTAGAGGGCTTAGGTATTAGCCTAAAGTTGCTTCCTGGAGCAACCTTTAATCCTCTTTCCCAGGGTTGTTTTTTCTTTTTCTTCTTCTTAAAATAGGTTATATGTTTGTTCATGGCTGCCTTACTCTCTTCCCGGCCGGACAAGTACAAATCTGTTTATAGCTTCCTCCCTCACCCTTGGAGTAATATGTCCCTGAACCATTGCATTTGCCTTCTGGACATAACTTGTCTGTATAATTTATATAGTCGCGCCAGTTATTAAAGAAAGTGGCGCCTTTAAATACAAAACCCCTTAGCACGTCTGCACTTTTTAGGTAATTTTCTAAGGCCTTGTTGATATCTATAAAATCTTGTGTAGTCTTAACAGATGCCTTGAAATGCCTCTCAGCAGCTTTTTTGCCTGTTGGCTTTGGATACTTAGACCAAACCTTTTCAAATTGGTTATTTGTAGGTGGGTTGGTTAAGGTAGGTATGGTAGGTAGGTTAGCTTCCTTTAGGTTACCCTTAAGGCTTCCTTTAGGTGTCCTTAAGGCAACCTTATGGAGTTTCCATATCGCCTTTAGTTTATTAGGGTTAGATTGGTGGTATTTTCCTTTTAGGTATCGGCCTGCATAATCAAGCCAGCTATTTACTAGCCCTTCCTGAGTGATAAAACCGCACTCTTTAAGGACTTTGAAGAGCTCATTGGCCTTTCCGGGAGTAGTAAACTGATTCAGATACACAAAGGGTTGGTGCTTTCTTAGATCTCCGTCTTCGGCATAATCTATAACCCAGAACCATAGACACGCTAGCTTGCCTAAGGCCTCATGCCTGTCCCAGCCGGTCTTTTCGCATAACTGTAGTACCTTAGGGTGCCTCTCAAGAGCTTGGTGAAATTCAATCCATGCCATATATCCTCTTTCCTATTTCACTTATTACATTAGTCGTTACTGCGTTGCCTAAACACTTATATCTCTGTGTATCAGAAATTTCAGACGGCGGTCGTAATGTTTTGTCGCCCTCCCTTACAGTTACTCCATATTTGGTCCATCCATCAGGAAAGCCTTGTAATCTTTCGCACTCAGTTGGGGATAGGCGACGGATTTTAGTATTTTTAATTACTTTTAATCCTTGCCTATCCCCTCTTAATGTTGGGCTTTCTTTGAAAGTTCTTATTCTGTCTGGGTAAAAATCTTCTATGATTCCTGGTCTGCCGGCCCCACAGAGGCCTTTGTAATATTCTCTAGTTTTGTAATATTCTCTAGTGAGGGTGGAAGATAGTTGTCTTTTATTCTCTTTAATATTGTTTTGGTTGCAGTTGCCGATAGGAAATACTTTTTGTCTACTTTCTCCTCTAAGATGTCCGATAATGAACACTCTTTCCCTATTCTGGGGAACACCGAAATCCTTGCTGTTAAGCACCTGCCATTCGACATCATACCCCATCTCATCCAAGACTTCGAGGATAGTCGCAAAGGTATCGCCTTGTTCGTGGTTGAGTAGTCCATAGACGTTCTCAAGGAGTATAACTTTATATCGGTTAGCTCGTGTAATCCTTGCAATTTCATAGAAGAGAGTTCCTCGTGTATCCTCAAAGCCTTTTCTTTTCCCAGCGATTGAAAAAGCCTGGCAAGGAAATCCCCCAACGAGCAGTTCCGCTTCTGGTATGTCTTCCGGTCGAACAGTTCTGATGTCTCCTTCATAGAGTTCTCCTTCTCCAAAGTTTTTTCTGTAGACTTGACAGGCATACTTGTCGATTTCGTTTGCCCAAACACAAGTAAAATGTTGTGTTGAAAGTAGTTGTTTGCTCCTATTGTAGGGCATAGATTGTGATTTAGTATTCCTCCCTCGTTGCTGCCTCGTGGCACTTGATACACTTTCAAGTCCATACCTAAACCCTCCGATTCCTGCGAATAGTTCTATAAATTTCATATGCTTGTCGGCCCATAGTCGGCCCTTTTACCTGTCTTGATCTTGTCTCTCTGCGCTGCTTTGTGGCCAGAGGCCTTCTCGCATTCGGCGTTACAGAATAGTCTCTTGCAAACTAACCCACAATTCCAGCAAAACCCCGTCTTTTCTATCATTTGAATATCACCACGCAACTCGGAAATGGTGCTGAGTTTGAATATTCAGAAAATTTTAACCTACCTTCAATAAATCGAATTTCCTTTGCTCTCATAATAAAATCATGCCACCAAATAGTATCAGTTCTGCTTGGTATTAAAAAAACTACTAATTTACCTTGTAGGCTCTCCTCATATCCCTTTTTTATCCATTTTCCAATTTCCCTGCCATAAGGAGGGTTTACAAAATTTCGTTCTTTCCAAGAAATCCCTAATCCATCAAATTCAGGATTATTGGGACAAGGATCAAAATTAAAGTCAAATTCCTTATGTAATTCTTTATATAACCATTCTGGAGTGCGCCAATCACTGCGAATAGAGGTCATCATTCCTTTAAATTTCTTCATAGAAACATATCCTTTTGTGTATTCTTTAATCTCTTTATTGTTATATCGCAGTATTCTTTATTTATTTCTATGCCTATGCCTCTTCTTCCAAGTTCTTTACAGACTACAAGAGTAGTGCCAGAGCCGAGGAAATTATCCAGAATTAAGTCATTTTCGTTACTAAATTGCCTAACTAACCACGCCCAAAGATTTTTAACTTTTGGACAAGGATGGTCTCTTTCTGGTCCTTTAGAAAAATTAAGAGTATTTACTTTTACTTCATCCCGAGGCACTCTCTTTATAGGTTTGCCATATATAAAAATAGGTTTCCAACAATTGAATCCACCCATTCTACTAAAACTAACACTTGCCGGTTTTTCCCATTTAATCTGCCAAAGAGGTTGAGAATAATTATGAGTATTTGCTATCCCAGGAGTAAAAACAATATGTGAAGATAAACGCTTGGCCAAAAAAAACCACTTTTTACAAAATCTCTTATATTCTTTTAATGGCACCCCCATTTTTCCTTGTGAATACTTACGAGAAGTTGGACCTATATTTTTAGCATTATAATCAGGGTCAGTAAGCACCAAATCCACCTTATCGAGTTGTGGCATTATCTCCAAGCAATCCCCACAATATATCTGTATATTCCCATTATCTTCACTGTAATATGGAGTTATCACTTAAACATCTCCATCTGTGATTGGTGGACCGGCACTGCGACCTTAGCCCAGGTATTAGGGATCGGGTAAAAGCCGATAACTTGCTTTAATGCGACTGTCTCGGTGGATCTATCGACCACCCTATTGTTAAAGGTGGTAACTGTCTTGTGTATGGCATGGCCATCGAGGACGTACTGAGCGTTATGAGTGAGGTGCCAGTAACCGCCCCGGCGCTTGCCGTTCTCGTAATGCTTCTCTACCAGGCGCCAATACTGTAGCTTTTGGAAGTTTGCATTTTGATTAACAGTAAGTGCTAGATCCTTTTGAAGATGAAAGCCGGCGCCTTCTTTCCAGTCGCGGGCTACCTTTAATAATATCTGGGCGAGGGCTTTAGAGAAGCCATGCTTATTCTTCATATAAGGCCTTTGGCACATTGGGCAAAATTCTTTATGGTTTATGGACATCCCTCACCTACCTACTTTTCCTTCTTATTAAAGTACGCCCGGCCCTGTGTTTTTTCAAACGGCGCTCTCATTAAGCAGAAACTACAATGGCCGGTGCGCTTCTCATGATCTGTATTCAGTTCTCTAGGGCAAGTTTTACAAGGCATATCAGATCCTCTTAAATGTAATCACCCACACCCACGGATTATCTTCCCATCTATACTCTTTTTTGTGGATGGAGTTCCAGAGTTCTCTAAATTCGCCAAAATTAACTGGTATTGGGTATATTTCTTGGCCCTCTCTTAACATATCGCTAGCACTTATCTTCTGCAACCTCTCTACCCTTACATCAGTAATCTCTAATGTTATGCGGGAAGCCCAGCGAGGCATATGGATAGAGGGACGCCATCTACAAGGAGAGTTCCCTTTATTCCATCTAAAACATCCATCTTTATCTTGTCCAATCAATTTATTTTTAAACGCTTTTTCAGCGTCTTCTGTGCTTTGTATTGCTATTCTTTCAAACCATTCATCATAACCATATTCTCCGCTACCAATATAATCCTCTTTTTCTTCCATAGTAGAACCATCTCTATATCCAAATTCCAAAGGCACACCATCCATAAAAGATTCTATGCGATAACTTTCCCTCACCCATAACCTATCTCCGACTTGACCGTAGGGGCATTTAGAAGGTATCCCTATGCCTATTTTTTCAATATCTTTAACCCATCCTGTATATAAATCTTTACCATCAGGCCAAGTTTTTAAGTTCTTACCAAACCAATATTTTTCGGGTGATTGGTCTTTACAAACACTTCTCGTCTGCGTCTTTCTGCCTTCAAGGATTGCTTTTACCATATCGGTATTGAAGATTATAGGGTGTTCTTTCATCAGTTCCTCCTATACCAAGCAAGGGTATCGCCTGGGAAGTAGTAGTGCTGCTTTACTGTCTTCTTATAGAGGTCGTAGGCTAGTTGGCGCTGGACATCCTTTAATGCTTTTATTATTGCATCCTCAAGTTTTGTCATAGAAATTTCTCCAAATATAAAAGTGGTTCTTTCTCTAAGACCATTTGTTGTAGGTGGTATTGCCAAGCAGGTCGTCTTTGACCATATACTTGTCTTTCATCTGAAGTATCTCTTTGACCAATGAACCAGAAATAATGAGGATATTCCCCCCAAAATGCCTTAGCGAAATCGTGGTCAAATATCATTGTAGTTAAATCTAATTGTCCTCCATCTCCAATTTTAGTATGAAAGGCTATCCATATACCTTTCCAATGTCCGTCGGGTCTTAATATCTCAAAGTTATCTACTTCTCCCATATCATCAATAGGATTCCATCCATTCTTAATAGCCTTCTCTATTGCCTTCTTTAGTATCTGTTCGTTAGTCATCGCGTGAATCTCTCAATTTCAGTTATGGCTTCGTCTATCTTCAAGTCGTTGTTTTGGTACCTTAATAATATAGAGGTGCGCATTGTAGGGGCGATGTTGTGTATTTTACCTTGAATGCCCTTGAGGGTCTGTTCGCCGTTTTTAAACTTTGGGAGCTCTTTGAGTAGCATTTGCCGGTCTATCATGAGTATTTGAACACCTTGTAAGGGGTTATTATGGTCCCTTTCGCATGCTGATTAGCAGCGCGCCTGGAAGGGAACATCTTAATTGCATCGGTGAATACAATCTTGATTATATGAAACCGGCCCTGACCTAAACAAGTAACTATAAAAAACATTATGCACCTCCTATTATTTTTCAATATTTAATGCTAAATCCGCCAAGGTCAATATCATACCCTTGTTCCATTCCAGTTCTCATTGTTTTGTGTCTTTGACAGTTTACTATAGCGGTGCAACTAGAGAGAGAAAAGATAATAACTGCTATGGCCCACCATATTTTATAATCATTTTCTCTCATGTAACTCTCCTTATTTATTTACCATCTAAAACAGCTTGCTTAATGTCTTCCCATTTAGCAGCACTGTCAAACTTCTGCCATGATTTCCATAATTTTCTATAATAAGGCAATCGTTGTTCTGGTGTAAGCTTTGCCCAACAACCCTCACAGAGAGGAAAACACCCTCTTGAGTCTATATACATAGTCGAATGGCTTTCTACGCCCTTGCCAGCAGGAACATATTTAGCGTCTTCTACTTTATGAAAATATGTGCAGTTATCTTTATACCAATACTCTGGAAATTCCCAAGGTATATTGCATTTATAGCACCTTGAGAGCGCTGATGGTGGATATTTTATACCGTTTTTAACGCGTTCTATAACATCGCATCCCACACAACAGAAAATAAAGAAACTTGCTAGTAATAATATGTATCTCATGTAACCCTCCTCAATTCCTTTAAAAGTTCCCTCTTTACTGTAACGGATTTTATATCGTTGATGTCGGGGTAGCCGATGGCGCCGAGGCATCCTATGTATAGTTCCCAGCCCTTTTTCTTGCCCTTTCTTACCTTTAATAATAAGAGGGCTTGGTAGATCTGCCAGTCTATAATTACCATCCTGAGGAATTGTATTAGGTTTACATTCTGTGTTTTGGTGGCGTCAAACAGGCAGCGATTGCCATAGAATAGGTTTTCTAGGTAAGATAGGCCGGTGGAACATATGTGGCACTTTGCGTTTTTCTCTTCTGTATCACTCAACCCTAATCTTTCTTCGTTGTCTCTATCCATGTTTCACCATCCCATATTTTATTGTACTTCTCTTTCATTACGAAAGCGATCCAGAATTGTTCCCATGACCATGTAAAGTTCCTGCTGTCGTCGTTGGCAAATTTAAGTAGACCTTCAAGTTGTCTAGCCCACCCAATCATACGATGTCCAGGCATAGATTTTAACATCTCTTGCAACTGGTCTTGGCGGGGGAGCCAAGTTTTAAATTTCCAAAAGTCGCAATAATCCTTCTTACAAACATTTGGTCCATAAGTCCCACCATCAGTTTCATACCCACTAAGAACTGCGATTTCTTCTGCCGGTGGGGTATCATATAAATGTGTTAAACATACATAATAATCCCAGGCTTCAGGAGTATGTTTTTGTATCTCTTCCGCCTTCTCACACATCTTGATATATTCTTTAGAGGTATCCATTATGGTTTCCTTTCTAAAAACTCTTCCATCAATTCCCGGATCTTTACAACCAGGGGTGGCTTGGTGATATAAACGTCTTTTGAGTATTCCCTTATCCAATGTTCGCAAATATCTTTAAGGGTAGGTTCCCGGAATTTTGCGCGGGCTTTATCATATACCCATAGCTTATTCAACATGATACTCCTTGCGTTTAGACTTAAAATACCTCATATAAATGCCCTAGAAAATCGCCACCGTCCAATTGAAAGGTACCTATATATTCAAGGTTTTCTGTGTAAGGGATTTCATGGCCAGTACCAAAAACCTTAAATATTCTCGGTTGAATTAAATTGGTGGTTTGTACTTCTGCCCAGATGCAAGGCTTACCATATTGAACTTGAACAGATAATATTTTTGCGCCAAGAGGCATAGCAATTTTGTTTTGAACTGGAAATTTCCATATTGCCTTCATAATAGATCCTCCTATAAAGAAAAAGGCCCCTGCGGTTTCAGAAGGCCCCGTGCCATACAGACCAGGCCATTTCCTGGTAGTGTGGACGTTCTTCTTACGCCGCTAGGGGTTAGGTTAGACAAAAAAATACCACAACTTTTTGACTCAGGCACGGGGGCTTGGTGATCCATGAATACTCCTTTTAAATTGTGGTTTTACAAAGAAAATCCACTCCTTGATCTAATAGAAACAAAATAGACTTGCCAGTTTTTTTAGCTATGCGCTTGATTTTTCTGTATGATACCGACGACATCTTGACTGATTGATTTCTACTTTTTTCTACCATAATGGAAGTATACCATAATAACCAAATCCTGTCAAGCCCTAATGTTGTTTTAAAAAACTTGTGAGTTAGATTTTAAGGGTGTTCAAACAAAATATTAATGGCGTCAAATGGTTTTTTAATTATTATGGATCCTGTCTGCGATATCTTCGCCAGGGGATCCATGCGCCGACCCTAACAGCCCAATACATCATCTTGCGCTTCCACCAGGGTACTTTAAGGACCGTCATGGCCTCATAAAAGATTCGATCTGTTTTTTTGCGGGTATATGTTCCTTCAATATAAAGATAATCATGGACTACGGCCGCGGCCCCATATCTTCCTAGTGGCCCGCCGATTAGACTCCAGAAGATCTTAGGTATGGATGCGCCGTCTGTAATAAACCCTTCTGCGATTTTAACCACCTCATCGCTGTCTTCTGATCCAATATGATACTCAAAGGCCTCTTTAACCTTATACATCCTGTAGTCAGGCGGAATAGCGATTAACGGTGGAAGTTTAGTGAAATTTGACATATCAATCCTCGCTTATTATTTTTAAACTGTAAATCTTCATAATGTCTTCAAATATGCTTTTGTCTTTAGAGTCATAACTACATTCGATTCCGTCTTTATCTTTATAGGTGGTCTTGCCAAGGCGTTTCTGATCTATAACTACCTTCTTAACGCCATTCTCATCCGGGGGATAGATCTTAATTACAGTCTGTGGGGTAAGGCACCCACAAAGGCATACTATAAGAATTAACAATATTGTGCCAATCTTTTTCATATCTCACCTTTAGGGGCTGAGTTTCCTTGATCTCAGCCCCCTTTCGTATATACTACTAAAATTCTAACCCTATGCTTGCCTCAACTGAATTTCTGCCGGTTAGATCCCTGATCGAAGAAGTATATTTAATTTTGGCCCTGATATCTGGTCCATCTTCCATTTCCCATGTCTTTGCAATATAGCCTGAAACTAACATAGGACAACCTGAATTATCGCCTATCAGGGTATCAAATGCTGTTTCGCCGATTTCTCCTAAATCTCGCGCCATGGCCGGACCTGCAAAAATAAGCCCAAAAGCTACTATAAGCAATATTAAAAGTGTAAATCTTTTCATCTTTTACCTCCCCAATATTCCCACGCCATTTTGTGACGCAGGATTTCGTCGTTTATACATAGATTGTCTATATATATTCTGCCTAAACACCTGCCAGCGAATTTGCCGGCCTTTACTGAGTCAACTACCACCTCCTTCCCTTCTATCATATCTTTGGTGTATTCTTTCGCTATCAAGCCCATTTCCTTTTCGTCTAGGTTCCTGGTGCGTGTTTCTGGGGTATCTAGACCTATGAAACGGACTTTTATTTTTTTAGAATTTCCAAAGCCTTGATCTATTGTAACTTCACAGGTATCACCATCTAAGACTTCTTCTACGAATGCGTTAAACTTATAGGCTACCTTCATATAGTTTACTCTAAATCCATGCCTATGTCCATGTCTAAATCTATATCCATATCAATATCTATCTCAAACTGGGATATACCCTCGAGTTCATTTAAGTATGTTTCACCCTCATTAACCCCGCCGAATATAGCATGTAGTATTCTTTCATATATAGATCTATTCATTTCCTTTGGGGCTTTGCCTGTAACAATTTGCCTTAAAGGACTTACATAGGCTGTGTCTGTTATGGCCTCGAATATGTTGAGGACATTATTATAAAAAGGCACAAACATCTCAGGGGTTCGATCCATAAGACCGGCTATTCGATCAATGGCCTTTTTCTTTTTAAACTCATCCTCATTATTAGAATAGACATAGGCAGCGTAGCTTATTGCGTTTACTGTATTAGCCAATTGCCCTAGAACCGGTCCTCCAGGCGCCCAGAGCATTGCCTGTATGGGATTATAGCCAAAGGATTTTCTCCTGAACACAGCCTTGTTTACCTCTTCTACTAAATATCCGCCTAAGATAGTGCTTATTACAGCGCCTATTCCTGCTATTCTTTCGCCCCAATTTCGGCCTCTGGTTGCCTTGTAAGCGGCAGCACCTATGTTTTGCATATATCCCCTGGTCCAGACCAAGAGGTTATAAAAACTCCGCATTGTAGTTTTCATTTCAGACAGACTTCTTTCAGGAACCTTATATAGCCACTGGGAATTATCTGAGTTCCATTTGGCAGCCCAGAGCACGGCCTCTTCTGGATCCTTGTCCATCAACTCCAAAAAATGCGTTTGTTCATATTGTCTCATCAGTTTAAACGGCGTATTGTTCAGGAAACCCTGTTCGGAGATCTTGCCCTTTTGTAACAAATTATTATAATGCTGATAATACCTTAATGATTTTACATCGACGCTCAATCTATTAGAGTCGTCTGTTACCGCATAGGTCTTGCCTATATTCTCGGCCCACTCTATATATTTATCAGCAATAGGCATTTGGGTGCGGTGCTCTCCGAGGAACTGCAGGTAGCGTTTCATCAGATCCTCAAATTGGCCTACTTCCCTTTCAAAGTATGCTAATTCCTTTGGAGACAAAAGCTTCCCTTTTAGTTTAGCGATCTCTACTGATGAGAATGGTGCTCTCAGGTCTACTCCTTTAAAGGTCTGGAGATTTATTACAATGCTTCTTATTGGTGCTTTATGGGGCGGGGTTATACCTCTCTGCCATAAATTTCTCCACCACAGGAAGGGATTTAAGGTTATTACCCGGTAGAATTGCCTTGTAAAGACATTTCTTACAACGGTGTCCAATGGTTCTGACATGGTTCGCTGGCCCTTTAAGGCGTCTACCCAGCTACTTAAGAGATCTGATGTCTGAAGAGGGACGTTTTCTTTTCCTACGGCGCTTAAGAGTTCATCAAATTTTTTAACCGGTTGTTCCATATGCTTAAGATTTAAGATGTTCTTGAAGTATTTATTGATCCTGGCCATAAGGGGTATGTTTGAAAAATCTACCTGGGTATCCCTTGTCTTCAGCATTTTATGGCTAAAGGATCCTATCTTGTAGTAGGGGATCCTGACACGGCCGCGCAGGAACGCTCTTGGTACATAACCAATATCTATCGTACCGAAATTCTGCGCCTTCAGCCATTCTTCTAAGGCCTCAGGACCCTGGGTTTCATATATCTGGGCGCCTTCTTCCAGGGTCTCTTGGGTGACATCTTTTATGTCAGTGAGGCCTTGTCCCTGATTAACTCCTTTATATTTGCTCTCGAGCCATTGATGATACCTGTATTGCCTTACAAAGTCCCTATATTTCAAGAGCGTTCTCTCTATATTATTAATGGCCGTCGTCTCGAGGGCGGATACCTTGGGAAGAGTTACTGCCCTGAACTTGTGATCAAAGTACCTCTCAATATTACCCTGTTCTTTAAGGGTTAGGGGGGACTTTAGGTCCCTTATAAGTTCTGCTTTTATAGTTGCAAATTCTTCTGAGTGGAGTCTTGAGGCCTTGGATAGAGGTTGGTAGCCTTGTGCATATAAAGGTACGCCTGACTGTACTTCCAGTTGGCCCAGGGTAAGCCGTACATCCTTAAAAGCCATGAGGCCTTTTATCTCGAGGGATTGGAATAAAGGGGTGTGCCATTCCTGGCCTTTTTCTATTCTTCTTCCTCCTCGATCAAAACCCGCGCCTCGAGATCTTGCCATGTTGTCCTTGATCTCTTTGTGGATATCCGCGAATTTTTTATTCTTAAGTGTTGCCCGGGGACCAAAAAGTGCCTCAATCCTCTCTCCTTTTGATAATGCTTTAAGTTCAGTCAGCTCTTTTATAAATCCCCTGCCCTCATCCTCTGTCATGTTCTCTGTTGTTATCTTCCTCTTTTTCCCTATATTCTTTATCTCAAGGTATGTGTCTATATCCTTAAATCCCATATCGGATGTCTTTACGCCGATCCTGACCCTTGCTACTGTTCCCAGTTGCGCCTTTACGCCTACCTGAAGTGCGTATTTCCGGGGTATAACAACCTTTTTCTCCCCCCTAGTAAAACCCTTTAAAGCGTCTATTAAATCAGAGGCTTCTTCCCTACTCATCGGTACAATACCCTTTTTAGCCCACTTTTGAGCTTCCTCAGGGGTTCTCGGGGTAGCAAGGGATGTTCTACCTGTAAATATCTTAATAAGTCTTCTTAATTGATTTTCGCTTAAGCCCGTCCTTTGGGCGATCATCCTGGCTAGGGTTTCCTGGGCTTGGGTGGCCATGTTCTCGGCCCTGAATGCTGCGGCCTCGGTTACCTTCCCTATTCGTTCCAAGGCCCTTGCTGATTCCTTAAAAGTAACCTTTCCAGGATCTATGCCAGTTCCTTTAAAGACCTCGCTCCAATCCACAGCCGCTTTTATCTTCTTCGGCTTGGCTATCTTTGTAAGAATATCTACTGCTGTCTTTGGAACAGGTGCAGTTAGATCTAGTATGGTTTGGCGCAGATCATTTACATCTTCAAAATAAAATCCTTTATTTCTTAAGAGGCCTACCATTTTATCAAGGGCAAAGCCTTTTGTACTTTTAAGGTGGAGAGGGAGCGCCTTATCTTCTTCCTGGATAGGTTTAATACCAACGTTCTCTTTTATGGCAGCAAAAAGGCTTTTCTTATAATCCCCTGTGATCTCCTGGATCTCTTTTTGCTCCTGGGCGGTCATACCGGTTCTTTCTACCTCTGCCTCTAAGGCGATTTTATTTACTTCTTCCGGGCTAAGGCCTGTTTCCACCCCTTCGGTACCGGCAAACAAATCTTCTCCTACTGGCGCTGTAATAGTAGGCCCTGGTTCTAGGGGTTTAGCTATCTTACCTCCATAGCTTTTTATGGCTTCTTCTAGTGTCGCCATTGATCCTTCTTTGTCTGGCCATTTCCATTCTTTATAAGAATCTATTATTTTCTGAGGAACTTTTTTGCCTTCGACTAATGCTCTTACAATCGAATCTCTATGGGAAAACAATGGAACATTAGTAAAAGTTTGCCATTGACCTATATAATTTAATAAGTCTCCTGGTTGGCCTTCGATTACTTTACTTGGTATAGGTTTGCCAGTTGTTATGTCTTTTACTCCTGTAACTAGTCCACCAAATCCAAATTGTCCAGTCATAGCATTAAAATCTTCTATTTTCATTAAGCCCATATCAACCAACTGTTCGCCAAGTTTATTTCTTTCGCTAACTTTCATTCCTTTTTTGTTTGCTTCTATATATTTAATAATAGGAATTTCTGCAAATTCTTCTTGGGTCATTTGCCATGGTTCTTTTGTAGGTGTTAATTTTTCTATCGCACTTACAACTTGTGCGGGTAAGCCTGTATATATGCCCTTGGAGATAGCTTCTACTTGAGGCTGGGTAAGGTTGAAACGTTTGGCTAAAGCTAAAATTTCTTCTGTGGAAGGTCCACCACCATAAACTTTAGAAGGTAATCTTGGGGCGCCCTTTCCAAGCCCTTTCATAAAACGGACTGCCTGTGTATATAGAGGGGCGTTTGCTTTCCTTATAATAACCATAGCTTCAGACAACGCTTTAAATTTTGTTTCACCGGATGCCTTTGCTACAGTACCAGTTAATCTATCTGGGTGATATTTTAGGGCTAGCCCTGTATAAGCTTTTTCTGCCTGCGCTGCGGTAGCATCGGGTTTAAGGCCTAATGTTTTATATGCGGTACTTAATTCGGTAGGTACAGTCGGTGGCCTTAACCCGAAAGGCTTTGGAACAATCTGCGCTGTCATTATGCCTATAAATTCAGGCGAGGCTGGCCATGATGCTGCTGTTGCCAAAAATTCCTCTTGGAATGTCTGCTCAACTGCTCTTATCTCTTCCCCAGATACACCTGGGTGAGCCAATATACCTTCCTGTTGTTCAGAGATTGAACGCATAGTATCTAAAACTTTTTCCCATGGGGCGAATAGCTTAGGTAACATCCTTTCTCTTATAGGCTCAGGTACGCCCTCTATTCCTTCTTTTATAGTTTCATAGACTTTTCTGGTGGGTTCATGAGCCTTATCCCAGATAGTTTTAGCGGTTGCAGGATCTACGCCTGGAGGTATAGGCATTATTGTTCGTTTTAATCCTTTAAATACCTTCTCCGCGAATGTCTGTTCTTTTTCTTTTGGTTCTGAATAATATCTATCACCCTTTTTTATGATTTTATATCCTGCTTCTTCCTCACCTTTTTCTGTCAATGTCCATGTTTTATGTTTTCTACCTTTTAATAATAGTCCAGTAGTAGGTTCTCTTGAAGGCCAATGTCCTGTTTTATCTGGAGATAATCCTGCGGATCTAGCAGATTGATAATCATAATCACTGCCTTCTGGATCAAATACCTCTTCTTTAAGCCCAAAACCTTTAAGCGTCTCTAAATATTTCTCTGGTGTTCCTGCCCCCGCTTCCGTATTATAAACATCCTTCCATAGTCTTGACCTGCCAGCCTGTGTCTTTATAGCTTCCTTATCTTCATATGAAGTGGTGGTGTATCTCATTGTGCCTAATAGAATATTGGTGCGGGGATCAGAGGTGTCAAAATTCCCTTTATCATCTTTAAAAACTCCCATGGAACTAAGCATGGGAGTATATTTTTCGTTTTTCATTTCTTCAAGATGGGGCTTGGTTAGTTGCATTATATTGGTGGGATCTAACTTTCCGAAGTGGGATTCCTGGGCAGCAGTTTCTTTTAAGAGAGATTTGAGGTTGACATCGCCTTGGAAAAAGTCGTCAACTTCCTTATTTATTATACTTTCGATTTGCCCTCGGCCCTCATCTATATCTAAATCTATGTCTAAATCAAGGTCAAAAATATCCTCTTTTTTCTTTTTGGGGATTATATCTAGATCTATGTCTAATTCAAATGCCATACTATCTCACTGCGCCTCTTGGTTCTTTTTCCATTGCCATGCGGCCTGGAAATGCGGCCCTAGCCATATCCGGGTAATTCTCCTTGGCCCAATTAAAAACATCATCTGTGGTCTTGCCGTATCTTTTTAATACCTCAGTTGCTTTTGGCTTTACGAAAAAATCTTTTGCGTAGCCAACCGCGCTTTTCTGAAGGCCTTGTTCCTCTTCCTGAACCTTTAGATATTCACCTAGTATAGATTTCTGGGCTTGTTCTTTTTTATACTTTGTTGCGCCCTTAAAGGGATCCTCTTCAGCTTGGCCTGTCATTGTCCATGCGCCAGTAGATGAAATAGACATCCCAGGTGGTATTTCTGTCTCTTCGCCTCTTGAAAACCTCTCCCTAAACATCTCCATAGTCTTTTGTGTCTCTATATCCTTCCTGATCTTTGTTTCAACCTCCCTAATTTTTACAGCGTTTAGCTGATTCTGTACCTTTTGAGCGCTGACATCTGCCTTGAGCTTTTCCTGCTCTAATGATAGAGTTTCAGGATCCAGGTCAGCCTCTAGTTGCTTTAATTGCATGCCTCGGATCTTAAGTTCCATCTTATCCTTTTGATCTTTTGTTTCCAGTTCCTTTTTGGCTTGTCGAATATTCTGGAAATTTGTAACGAGCGCATCTAATCCCTGGACGACACCTCTTGCTTTAGCTAACTGTTCATAACTTGGCATAATTCCCTCCTCTTTATATTCCTGGAAATCTTACCGTACCTGTTGTTCTACCTGAACCTATAGTATCTGCAGCCCCTCTTCCTATGCTGCTTCCGATACTACCGCCGATGGCTGCACCTGCTGGTCCACCGATCATCGCCCCACCTATTGTTCCTACAAGACCTAATCCTCCTGATATAATATCACCCCACATGCCGGCTTTTGCTTCTTTTTCTCGCATGGCAATTTCTTCATTAGCTTTTTGGACCTTAAATTCAAGTTCGGCAACGCTTAATCCAAACTGGTTCCGCAATTGTTCCTCACTTAATGCCCCGCTCCTGACTTGTTGTAAAACTTCCATACCAGTTTTTCTGATACTTAGCTGTATTTCTGCTTTGCTTAATCCGAATACATTAGCTAGTTGTTGTTCTTGTAGTCCTGCGGTCCTTACGCCTCCCATAATACCGACGCCGGCAGTCAATAATGCTTTTTTGCCTACAATGGATCGTGTATAATCTTCCCATCGCGCCTTTACTCCTATATCGCCCATAGTTTTGGCGATAGCTGTTGTGCCTATACCTCCTCTGCCTATACCGCGCTTTGCTATATCCTCTTGAACAGTTCGTGTAACATCGCGCCTGGTAAGTTTCATCATTTCCTCAAACTCCGGTCCGCCTGCCACGCCTATACCTCTGAGCCATTCAGGTGGTTTGCCTGCAAGAATGTCCTCGCCTAATGGAGCAAGTGCTTCCTGGCCCCTTTCGTAATATGGGGAAACCCCATAACTAGGCAAATCAAAGCCTGGTTCTCCTGCGAGAAATCTTTGACCGGCGGGTAGTAGTTCCTGCTGAGTTTTTAAATAATAAGGATCCGCCTGCCATTCAGGCATGTTAATATTTATCGCCATGATAATCCTCCTATTCTGTTATGTGTTTGAGCCTGCCTTCCGATTTCAATTTATCTATAATTCCTTTTCTCATTTCTTTTTGTATCAGGGCTTCTTCTTCGGTTCGTTCTTCCCTGATTATCTTTGCCTGGTATTCCTTATTTATCTTATCAGTATTTACAATGAATTTTCCATCAATATATTTCATATTTGTAGGATTTTCTATAAACTCCCAATCTGCTATCTTTCCTGGCAGTTCAGTTTTTTCATATCCATTGGGTACTGCAGTGTCGTCGTAACTACCAACTGTGAGTATTTCCTTAGTGTCAGAATTATAAATTACTGTTAAAGCAAATGCGTTAGTCGCCAAAAACAGTATTACCAAAACCATAGATAATATCTTCATAAAACCTCCCCTTATTCAAGTGCGATTGCTATTACTCTATAATAACCAGACGTAAAACTTTCTATCGTTCCATTAGTCGCAAAACCATTGTGGACTCCGTGCTGACCAGTTTGCACATTAAGAGTCGTGGTAGTAATATCTTGTATTGAGCCACCTCGTAGATTACTCGTATCTGCAAATTGAAAAATATCTACATCTACATTAGAACTTCCATCGGAAGTAGTAGAAAAATAAAGTGTTATTTGTAAATTAGTGGTTCCTAAATTATGTGTCTTTAAATAAGCGGTTCCTGTTGATACAGCAAACCAATCACTGTCATACACTTTAGGCGCTACTATATTCGTAAATGCTCCTGCGGCTGTCGTTGCCGAAGTCCCGCCTTTAGCGAGTGTTACTGTAGCTAAATTTGCAGCGGGTAGTAGACCCGTCACCTTCGTGGTCAGGTCTATCGTTGTTGCAGCTATTTTGGCGTTTGTAACGGCTAAGGCAGCGAGTTTAGCCGTTGATACAGATCCGTCTGTAAGCGAAATCCCTGAGTCATCCACTACAGAGTCAGAATCTATATCGAGGCTAGAATCATTTGTGAAATAACCTAATCTTTGATAATAGGTTGCGCCTGTAGGCGCGGATGAAGATAAAGATACTTCACAGGTAAAAGTGGTTGCATCAGTATCGGCAACTGCGTAGACATACCATGTTCCCGCGGCCTCTGAACCCGTGTCTATATTGGAAAAGGTTACGGTGGTAGATGATGTATTTTCCCGCCATCTAACTATACTTCTTGCACTATTTGGCATACCTATTTGACCCGCCGCTACTGTGACTGCACTTGCGGAACTGTATGCTAAATCGCAATCCTCACGATAGCCGAAAAGCAGTCTATCTAATGCAGCATTATTAGCTATTATAAGCGTATCTAAATCGCTTGGACTCTCTGTCCCCGCTGGGTCAGTTTTGTCCCATTGATCTGCCGCATAAACATTCCCTACTAACAATATCCCTAAAATCGCTATAAATAATATCTTCTTCATCATTACCTCCTTTATATTGCAAACATTAGATACGGTTGTATAATTTTAATAAGTCAGGGCTACATATACGTGACCTCTTGATGATGTATTAAAATTACTTCCCACTGTAAAACCATCTGCATCTAAACTTTCTATGAAGCCAGAAGCAGTATATGCAGTTGCACCTAAATCTTTATCTTTTGTTCCCGCATCTTGATCTGTTTTTATATGAGCATCTTGCCCACTTACTATATCCCATACAATCACTACTTTAGGTTGAAATCCTACTCCTGTGATACCTTGTGTAGGGTCACCATCGCCAGTGAAAGTTCCTGTTTTCATTTGGACTTTATCAGTCCAAGAAGGCGCGCCGGTGCCACCTGAAGTTAGACCTTGGCCGGTGGTTCCATCAGCTAAAACCGCTAATGTGCTTGCAGCACAATATAAAAGACCTCCTGGGTCATTGGTAAGATTTGCGCCGGTGCCGCCAGCACCCATAGTCAAAATTTCCCAGACTGGCGCGCCTGTTCCGCCAGAAGTCAGAGCAAGTCCATCTGTGGAATCAGCAAGAATCGCCAAAACGCTCGCCGCACAGTATAAAATCCCACCTGGATCGTTTGTAAGGTTCGCACCTGTGCCGCCCTTGGCCATTGTAATTATAGTCGCATTCCAAACCCCTGTGGTTATCGTACCCAGCGTTACTATATTTGATGAACCTACGAATGTATCTATATAATTCTTGGTCGCTGCGTCTTGTGCATCTGTCGGGTCTTCGACATTATCTATGGGATGAGAGTGCATATCTAATTTTTCATCACTGCGGATTTGCTGATCTATATCAAGTGCTCGGAGTTTCTCCGATAGTTCAGGCAAGGTGCGATCCTCATATTCTACGAGTGGATCTTCGATGGCATAAGCATTTGTTGACAATATGCTAAAAAATGCTATAATAATAACAGCTAAAGAGATTACAGATTTTTTATGTCTAAATCTGGCGGTGAGTAAGTCTTGAGAATTTAACTGTATTCTCTTTAGCGGACTGAAAGCCGCCTTTATTTTTTGGAGGACATTATGTCTAATTGGAAAGGTGGCCCAATGCAGAAAATTTGTTTTATTTGCAAAAGAAAGTTTTTTGTGTATGGTAATAAAAGAAAAAAAGATGCCAAGTAAGGACGCTATCTTAAACCATCGGAAGAAGTCCACCATATCAATGGGATTAGAGATGACAACCGCCCTGAAAATCTTAAATTGTTTAAAAATTGTTCTGCTCATAAAAAGTTCCATTATCCGAAAGATTCTAAATTTGGTATCAATGCTAATCGCTGATTTCAGACAAAATGTATCTACAAACTATCCTTTTTATAATCCATGGGACAACGCCGTTTTCTGTTATTTCAAATTTATACCACTCTGAATATATAGGTTCTTCCACCGAAGGCCTGTATATATAACACTTTTCATTTGTTGTTCCCTCATAGGCATCTTCATCACTATCATTTGGATTTATTGACAAGTCTATGGTTATGTTTCTATCAATGTTTCCATCAAAATCCTTGATATTAAAAATCAAAGCTCCGCTCGTTCCTGTATAATATATTTTTAAATCCTGAATCAATTTAGGATAGCGCTCTATTCCAAAGTTAAGCCATCCGGTTTTACATTTACTATTTATCTCAGTTTCATATGCCTCGCCTATTTTTGAATAACTTATCTTAAATATATATCCATTGGCAGAATAAAGATATGGCGTGTAATCAATGTCATCGGTTCCTAAAGTAATTTTTACTTGTAAGTATGTATTCGCATCTTCCTCTGATATATCGCTTCCCGTAGGGTCAGTAAAAGCATCTGAGTACTCTCCTGCAGGAGTTGAAGCACCTAAACGTATATAAAAATCTACATCGCCTTCCGGCCCCAAGTTTTCATTCCAGTATAACTTATCTAAAGCTGATGCTTGAATGTAATAAACTGGTGAAGTCCAAGTTCCCTCGGTATCTGGTCTGTCGATTATCGCATCTGGTAAATATGTTGTTATGTCATCTATAGTATCTATATTATCTCCATCTCCATCTTTAGTCCGTAGTTCCGTAAGCCAGGTATCTATGGTACAATCCCACCCTATTTCCAAATAAGGCATTTCATTCGCTTCATAAACACGGGTATCATCGTGTGAGCCATCTGCAAATTGAGCTGCTGAATTTATCGTTAAGACATTCTCTTCTCCCTTGTGAGCGAAGGTATATCCGTCAGTAGTGGAAGAGCCGGAATAAAGTACCCCTAAATCTGTGCCTGATGAAAAAGAAGCAAAACAGTTTACATTCTTTGCATCTACTACATAAGCGTCCCTGATTAAATCATATATCAAAACCCTATCATTGGCTGTCGCTCCTGTAGTTGTAGAGGTATAGGCTAACTGATATTCGTTCTCGTGATAGTGTCCTACGGTGGTAGCTATGTCTATTTGGGATATATCATTTATCACATCTGTTACCGCATCGGAGATAAGGCTTGATGTTTGTCCATCAAAACGGTATAGCCCATGCCTACCTAAGTAAATTATTCCTATGGGAGAAGCGGCTACGCTGTAAGGCGCTGGAGAGCCTATAAATGAATAGGGGGATGAAAGGGACCAATCTGTGGTAGTGGATCCTAATGTGTAGAATTTCTGTATAGTGTTTGTTTTTCCTATCGTGAGAACACCTAAAAGAACTTTTAGAAAAGTTATCTTGTCTCCATCGTCCTGGCGGATTTCCTCATAATCTGTGGGTAGGAAATGATCTGGATTGAATAAATCTGACCAGTAAAGTTCCGATGGATATGTTGCGTGGCCGCCTGTAAAAAGACGCTCATTATGTATTGTGAGTATCGGGCATATTGGGGGAGTTACATTTATATCATCACCCCCTGTTGAAACAGTGGCCCAAGTAGGGCTGTCATCTTCTGCTCCATCAGCAATAATATCGGCCCAAGTGGTAGTGGTATTGTCATCTAAATCCTTGATTTCGTAAAACGTGGCTGAAGAAAGGTCAGATTGTTGAGTCGCGCCTCTTGTCCTAAAAATGTACCTATGTGTAGTTCCACTCGGCCCTAAAGGAATGTCTGAAAGGGTTATCTTGTGGACATCTGCGCCCATTTGGATGGGGTTTGAGACTGCCTCGGAATAATCATAGGTAGAGCCATCATAATGAGCCATCTTATACTGATACCATTTGCTCGCTGTTTGGGTTGTTCCTGTCAAGAGCGTGGCAAAAGGCGCACCTAACTCGGCGCATAATTCTGTGGCTGTTCTCGCTGCGGTAGTATTGGCGGTTGTCAGGGTGTGGCCATCATATTTTAGAGGTTGATTTGCATCATTCCCCATTATACAGATATCTTTATAATTTACGAATTGCCAGCGTTTACCATCTGACAGACCATCGGCTATTGTAAGGGCGGTGCCATCGTTGTATACCCGTAATAATGTTGATGTTGCTATGATTGTCTCATCTGTTCCGCTTGAGTTATAATATCGGTGGATGGAATTGATTGCAGTTGAGCCAAAATCAAGGTATGTCAGCATTGTCGCTCGCTTAGAGAGAGCGCCAAATTCTTTGTTTATCCTTACATTTGATAGTTCTGCAAATTGATTAGGTGAGAGATTAAATTCTGAGATATGTGAATTTTGACCTTTAGAGAAGTCGTTTATTGTAAAGAATTTATCTTCTTGTGGAAAAGATAAAGTCGTTACAGATAATAATAGGATTGTAAATATCGCTTTTTTCATGGGTTCTTTTTCCGCTTAATCACTCTTTCAAATATCTCTGTACCCATTATCGTGAATATAAAGATTACAACTAAGGTTACTACTAATTTTAGGTACGGAGGTGCTTGCATACTTATGCCCTTACAAGCGGCCCTTGCATTGCTACGTCCGCGTTAATATCAGGACGGCGCTTGAACTCTTTAAATTTTCTTTCTCTTTCATCTATATATAAATTCCTGTCCTGGTTAAATTCATCCTTTGTTTTAGACATCGTTGCCTTTAGTTTCCAGCGCGTGCCATAAGCAATAGCCCAATCAAAGATTGATAAATACGAATATTCAGTAGTTGTCCCTGTAAATGGAAAATGGGATGGTGATGTCATATCAATCGGCTTCTCGGCATGATATAGCCACAATCCATTTGTTTCGTCTGTGTCTGGTTTAGGGGATATAGTCAATACATCCCCATCTATCGAATAATCTCGGGGATCGTCTGAATCCATATCTCTCCAGTTAGGCCTATTTTCATCAAGCCATTTTAATGTCCGGGAATATATTTTCTTCCAATCTTCGCCATCATACCACCATAAGCCCGGCTTATCAGGAATAAGGAATAGGGGTATTTGGGTAGATAGGTTATATTCACCTTGTTCAGCCACTACATTGAATTTTTTATTAGTCTTGAGGCATTTTGTATATGAAGCGATGTCTACAACCATGCTATTTATTATAATATCCAAAAGGGTATGGTTTACTTTTGCTGTAGTACAGCCTGGTGTTATGCTGCGACTTAAAGTTCTAAGGTTTCCAAGATTCATAACAGCTCCTTTATGTGATCGTTTATTATATGGTAAGCCTTCCTTACCATAGCCTTTCTTTCCAATTTTTTAGGCAGTTCTCTTAATAAATGTCCGATTATTAAAGGTTGCGCGTATTCTATAAACGCTTCCTTGGTTATAAGATCTGTCTTCATTTACCATTGTTCCTTATTAAATCCTTAACATCATCAAATCGGGTATTCATGGCTTCTTTTAAGTCATCTATGCGAGTGTTAAGTGTACCAATTACCTTGTCTTGAGCCTTATGGCATTCAGGCCGCTTAACATTGTTGTTTTCTCCATGGGTTTTTAAAATATATGCTAGGCCCCCAGAAAGTATGCTGATGCTATATAGGATTTCCTGATACATCCTATCTCCTTATTTACTATACAACAAGATTAAATACTGCTTCTTCATAAGTTCCTCTTATATTATCCCAATACCAATTTTTATACCACGTTTGTGCCTGTATATTCCATCTGCCAGTAGTCCTTAATATCTTTTGGGCTAAATCTGGGTTCCAGTCTTTCATCTTGGTTATCATTATAAATTGCCCTACTGCTGCTGGTGCTTCCTGTAAGTCAAGATTTTCAGAATATCCCGTGAACGTAGCAGGACTGCCATCATTATATCCTTGACCTGCGTAAACAAATCGATAAGTTGTTTCAGATACAGTAATTTCCAGCGTGTCTAACCTATGTTCTTCTGCTCTGTCTGGGTCGGAATAAATCTTGCAAGTCCCCACTGTTCCGCTTCTCGCTATTGTAAGAAAATAATCTGTCCCTGCTGTTCCTGAATAGGTGTCAGTGCTTGCATTAGCATAGTCATAAAAAAGTATATCATTGGGGTCGTGATAAATTCGTATACATTGCCCATCATTACTGGCGTCTAAGCAATCTTTGAAGTCTCCTAATGAATCAGAGATGCTCCAAGGCACCCATATACTGTTTGAGCCTGTTACGCTCGTAAGGTTTATAGTTATTAAATGCTCATAATCCCCGAAATGCCCGACGCCGTAATCTTTAACGACCCAGTAATCGACGTTTCTACAATCTGCACCTGATACGTCTACTTTTGTCGAGGTAACTGTTATGTCATCCCCATCATCTTTTTCTGTGTAGGTTTCAAAATCTTCCACTGCACCAAGACAGATATTGGGATACAGCCATATAGAAATGCTTATTAGTAAGGTTATAAATATTATCTTTTGTAGCATAAGAATAGTTCTATTTGATTGTCTATAGCAACCCACCAGATTAAAAGACCTAAGACAATCGTAGTTAGTAGGGTTATTAGTAATCGCTTAATCATTCAAGAAGCCCTGGCATTTCAACTTTCACCTTTGTTTCAAAATCGTTTATCTTATTTCTTATTTCCAATAAATCAGCTTGCCAACCATTCAGTATGGCTTTATCTGAAGTTGTAAGTTCACCACCGTGGTCGGCTATAAAATCCGTAATTTTGTTATAATCCCTTGTGGATGACTCTCTGGCGGAAACAAGAGTCCTAACGATGCTTTTAACGTACTGCCCGATTTTACCTTCAGCTTGTGATTTTGTTATATCAGCGAATAACGGTACTGATAAGAAAACAATCCCTAATGCTAACATTACTACTAATAACTTTTTCATAACTCCTCCTTATGTAGGTTCATAGTAGAAAATTTCTATATGTATCCACCCTATATCTGTTGTCGGTAAATCTATTTGTATTATCTGTCCCACTGCTACTATTGGCTGGGTTATTGAAGTTTCCGATGCTTCTAATGTGCCACTCGTTGTTAATGCCACTATCGTTGAGTCAGATGCCTTTATGCTGTCTGGGTCGTCCCAGTTTTCCACATTTATAGCATAAGTAGATGATGCCGAGGTATCTAATAATACTTTAGTTATTACTACACCGTGTGGGAACTCTGCCGAGTCTATTTTCTTAAACTCCCAGTTATCTATCTCCGCTTGAAGTAAATCTGGGAAAGCTAGTTGTGCAGCCCACGATTTAATTTGCTTTCCCATTACCAAAATTGTATCAGAAGCTAATGTTGCGTGTGAAGCATCTTGTTGTATTTGTAGTGTTCCATCTGTAATATCCCAGTTTATTTCTCCATCTGTGTCAGGGGTCTGTCCTTGAGGGATTTCTAAATCTGCACCGCCGAAGTCATAATCTCCTGTTACTATGTCTCCAGAATTAAGCATATAATCAGTATGAGCCTGCGTATTATCTGCTACGTGGTCAGTCCAAGAGTCCCAGTCTGCTTGAATTACATATCCATCTGCTGAAGTCGTTGCCTGTGCCATAGCTATTGTAATGTCTCCGTCTGCACCTATAAATACATTATCTTGAGCCCCTGTAATCGGAGCGGTAGTAACTAAATCTAATAAATGGTCTGCATCTCCTGTATTAGAACCTGAAAGATTGGTAGCTGTGATATTCCCAGAGACAGCGACATCCCCACCACTTGGTGTTATTGTCAAGTCCCCAGTAGTATCCACTGCGAATACTGCATTATCCGTTCCGTCAAATGATAGCTTTAACTGATCGCCTGCGTAAAAGACTTCTAATTGGGTATCTGGGTCTGTTACTCCTATGCCGACGTTGCTTGTCAAATAATTAACTGACATAGCAGGCGTAGTATCTAAGTTACCACCTCCTCCTATTTCTAACCTTGGACCTCTTACATTTAATTGAACAATG
>SDBT01001169.1_pt1 | contig 45377 bp, 88 predicted proteins | sample 2277101 | NCBI WGS metagenome assembly SDBT01 (sample SAMN10404973, study PRJNA504765) | marine sediment metagenome | isolation source: marine sediment core GS10_PC15, 103 cmbsf | place: Arctic Ocean: Southern Knipovich Ridge | collected 2010
TAAAAAGGTAGTTAATGATTACAAAGGTAGGTATAAATCCATTGGAGCTATTGAAATACCAATTAATAAACTTCTATTAATTAATGATAATGAAGAGAAGTTAATTACTTGTGGTTATGTCAAAGAAGCAGATAACAAAGCACAAAATGTAAATATATTTGATAATTATTTACCTAAAAATGTTAGGAAATTGTCAAAGAAAATAATTGTCAAAGAAAAAGTCAAAGGAGGATTAAAAAATGTCAGAAGAAACAAAAGTAATTGAACAACCAAATAGTGTCAAGTGGAGTATTAATGCTAAAGGAATGTGGAGTGGTGAATGTAAAGTTTATGCACAAACAATTGAAGAAGCATTAAAGAAATCATCTGAAATAGCAAAGCAGATGGAAGTAATTATCAAAGAAAAGAACGAGGGATCTAAATGAAAGGTAAATGTTTTAACAAAGAAAGAATACCAAACATAAAAGATAAGTGGCAACAATATAATATGCAATGGAGTGATAATAAAGAGAATATACCAACAGAACTATATGAAATAATTGAAGAAATGATACAAAGAATTATATTTTTAGAAAATATGATTAAATATTATGAGGAGGATATAAAAAATGAGTAAACTAACAGGAAGATTAACAAATAAAGATGGATTTATAACATCAACAACTATGCAGAAGGTAGTAAAGTTAGAGATTGATGGTGTAAGTTACAATTACTTCTTGAACAACAATGCAGATAGAAAAGCAGGGATCAAAGATTTAAGTATTAATGATATGATAGAGTATGAGATTAAGGAAGATAAAGGTTTTAAGTTTGTAGATGAAGTTAGAAAGGTAGAGATTGAGACTAAAGAGAATTCAATATCAACAGACTCAACACCAAATCCATATCCAACAAATACATTTAAACCACAAGCTACACCACCAATAGAAACAGCAGTAGAAACAGAAGATATGAAGTGGAACAGAATTAACAAAGAGAAAAGAGAAGCAATAATAAAAGGACAATGTTTAAACATAGCTTCAACAAAGAAAGATAAACCTAAAGAGATAGTTGATTATGCAATGCAGTTATTAGAAGAGATTAGAAGACAAAAGTATCAAGACTTCTAATTCTTTTTCTTTTTATTTTAACCATATCTTTCTTTGATAGCTTTGAAAGTTTTATTTATAGAACCTAATGTCTTTTCTATCTCAGAAAGTATTTCACAATGTAAATTAACTCTATTTGTTAAGTTATTAATTTGTTGTTGCAATAAATCTATTTTTTTCATATTTTAAGGGCCTCCTTTATCTTTTTCTTTTAACATTTTATATAATTTAGGATGAGTTACACTTAATTTCTTTTCCCAATCTAAATATGCTGTGCAAGGTAAACAACCACATCTCTTATAAATTTTATTCCATTTAGTATAAACTTTATTTAGAGGGATTTTATGTTTTTTAATATAAGCCCATACATCTTTTAAAGACCATAACATAATTGGATGATAATTCCACATCAATGTTCCTCTTGTAAACCATCTTTGAGAACAAAATTCAATACTATCTTTAAACATATATGGTGCTTTCTTATTATCATATCTTAAAGCTAACAATCTTCTTGATCTACTTTCACAAGCTTGTAATCCAGTGAATATAGCATCTACTTTTATTTCTTTTCTTAATATTAAAAATGGTTTCTCTTTAAGATAATAACAACACTTTGGAGCATTACTACCTTTACCTTTAGATTTTCTCATAGTTGGTAAACCATATTCATCAATACATTGCCAGAAGTTCTTTTTGTATGGTTTAGTTTCATATAAATTTAGATTCCATAGTTTTTTCATTTTATCTTTAAACTTAATTGTTTCTGGAAACTCAACACCAGTATCCTCAAAAATAACTTTAATATTTGGATTGTATTTTAAGGCCATATGTAAAACAACCATACTATCTTTACCAAAAGAACAAGCTACAGCTATATTATCTTTATGTTTATCTATTGCTTGTTTGATTAATATCTCTGGTTTAATCATCTTTAGGTCTTTGATCACAATTAAGTTCGTGTTTTTGTACATCATCCCACTCAACACAACAACTTCTATATTTTCCTTTTGAACTTCCAATATATCCACAATAACTACATTTTACAATTACCATTTCATCCTATCATCTCCTCAACCAAACCTATAGTATCATTATGGTCTCCACCATGACATACTAAACATAATCCTATTTTCTTAAATCCTCTTGACCTACTCATACCAACACTATCATAACCAAGAATAATTATTCTACCACCATCATTTAAAAGTTTAGGAAGTAAATTTTTAATTTTAGTAAATGAACCTATATATTTTCCATTATATTTCTCTCTTGATTTTCTTAAATTATATGGTGGGTCTAATATTATAGTATCAAACTTTAAAATTTTTGGTATATGTGTAATAAAATAATAAGCATCACCCAAATAATTAGGTGTAAATTCTGAACTACTATCTACTCTATATTCCTTAACATTAAGTTTAGTTTTTCCTGCAAATAAATTCAACACTTTTCCTTTACACCAATGCTCAACCCATTTCTTTAATTTAGGTTGTTCAAATGTCCACTTTCTTGGTGGTTGTTGTAAATATATAAATTCCATTTTAACCAATCAACAAATCCTTATTTAAGAGGAAGCATTGATTACAAATAACTTTACCTTTCTTTGTAAGCATATATCAACTTGTAGTATGTACACTCATAACATATCTTTTACAACTTGCACAAAATATATTCTTTTTCATTTTGTATTTTAAGGGAAGCAGTAGAATGACTCTTAACGGAGGTTAAAATGACAGTGAACTGCTCCCCTGTTGAGGAATGGTGAAGAAGATGATCTATGACAAACAAAATTAATCACCACTCTTTCTCAATTTATTTTATATCCTCTGGTTCACCTCTGTTTCCGTGATGGTAATCTTTTAATCTAAAATTGCTAATAACCTCTGTAAATATCTTTGAATATTTTTGAACATCCATACCATTATAGTCTGCGACACATAAAAGTAAACTAATCTTGTCAGCAAATACTTCTATGACATCTGGGTTGTAGTTGTCGTGAATTGCTCCAATTAATCCTGTTAGTCTTGAATGAATATCATTAACTCTATCTTCAAGTTTTATCTTTTCTAATTCTTCTAAGTGTTTCATATTCCTTTCTCCTCATCAAGTAACTCCTCTAACTCCAATTCTGGAACAATCCATCTTATTGATGTCAGCTTTTCTGGAACCACCATCATTTCCCTATCAATGTAATATGTCATATCTTCATTTGCTATTTGTGATGGTATTCTAAAAGGAGGTTTATCTACTATTTCAACATTAGGCATACTTTCTATATCAATATAAACTTCTTTGTCTACTTCTTTTTCTACTGCAGCATCATAAACACCATCTACTAATCTGTGTAAAGTAGTTTCTTCAATAATATAATAAGCACCTCTTAGTTCTCTTGCTTTCTCTATGTTTGGAACCCAGATGTGTCCATTCTCTATTTTTACTCTCATTAGTTTTTCTATTGCGATTGTTTCACCTTCTTGTATCCTTGTTTAAAAAGTTCTTTTATTTTTAACTCTTCAATTATATTTTCTACATGAACAAATGAAGAAATTTGAAGTCCATCTGGATTATAAAAATAAATCTTACCCTGAAATTCTCTTCCACTCATCTTACGAATAATACAAGCTTCATAGCTTATATCATTATGTTTACATAAAGCAGTTAAGCAGTTGCATAAAGCTAAGTAAGACATCTGATTATTCTTACCCTTCTTCAAATGATACAAAAGCTCATGTGCTGTGTACTTCTGTCCTTCATTAGCTTTTAGGAATTTCTTTATCTGATCTTGACTCATCCTCTTTTTCTACCTCTTTTTTATTTTTTTTAATAAAATCTTTTGTTAAATCCAATTTATTAAATAAATTTCTTAATCTTTCTCTATATTCTGATTTGTTCATTGGGAATGTTTCTTCACTATCAAAATTTCCTTCCATACAATTTAGTATTGATTTCTTTACTCTTTCCCTATCCATACAATGTTTTTGGATGTCTTTTTCACTATAAGTATTAACTTCTATAATATCTTCTTTTAAAATTTCTAAACCTTCTTTACTAATATCACCTACCTTTTCAGGATAGTCTTTTACTTTTATTCTGTGTTTCCATATAAGTTCTTTCCTTCTCAAACTAGGAAACTCTTTATTAAATTTCATCACTTCACCTCCTCCCTAAGACTATACTAAAGTTAGATAGTTCAGTTTTAACTTCTTTAATTAAAGATATACAATCCTTAACTACTAATTCACATTCTACAATCCTATTTCTACCACTTTCTCTATCTTTTGGCATTGGACCTTCTGCTACACTTAAAGTTTCTTCTTGTTTGTCTCTAAGTAAATCACTAACCTTGAATGTTTCTTCTTTTGTTAAAAAAGAAACCTTTTTGAGATCTGCTAATGTTTCTTCTAACTGTGCTAAATCACTTGGTTCCACTGCTTTTTTTGATACTGTATCCATTTTATTTCACCCCCTTCTTTTGTTTAATTCTATCAGAACAAATGATATCTTGGTTCTTCTGTGTAATCTTCTTGTTAAGTTCAGCTTCTTCTATTTGTAATTGAAAAGTTTTAATATCTTCCCCTAACTCCCAAGGTAATCTATAACCACCATCATAAATCTGACTCTTCTCAACTATACCATTCATACCATCTAGTAAATCATTGTCTTTGTCTCTCTTGCTCTCTTCATCTATTTGTTTCTGTTTAAACTTAATAGATTCTCTTAAGAAGTCTACCTCTCTATCTAATTTCTTTACTGCCATGTCATTTTGTAACCACTTCTGCCATGATTGTAAGTCTCTAAAACCATTTAATAAAGTTCTATTAGCATCAAGTTCTATCTCTGCACCTCTAACTTTTCTTTCTCTTTCTTGTAACTCTTTTTCCTTCTCACTAACTTTTCTTTCTCTATCCTGTCTTGGTGTTTGTACCATTTTATTCTTCTAGCCTCCTTCCACATTCTTTACACTTTGGTTGTAATACTTCCCAACTAAATGAAACATAAAGTTCTTTTTCATTCATTAAAACATTTGTTGAAAAACCTAAGTTTCCATCCTTCTCACACAAATGAATTAACTCCACTACTGCCTTTTTGATCTCTTTATTCATTTCAATCCTCCATTTCTTTTAAATTATTAATTATAGTATTAAAATAAATTTCAATACTTTTCTCTTCACTTGCTGTACTCACTATGTCTAATATATCCTTTCTTACTATCTCTAGTATTCTAATTGTTTCTTCTTTACTCATCTTAATAATTTACCTTTTTAATTCCTCTTAATAACATAAAAAATGCTATCAATAACATTAACCAACTTCCAAATGCTAACCAATCATTCTTCCAAGCAAATGCTCTTAAAACTGCAGTTAAAATTGCTAATGTTAACATTGTATAAGCTGCTGATAATGTTTTTTTAGTTACTGGTGTTCCTACCATATTATTTCACCTCCTTTGTAATTTTTCTAACTTGTAAAGCAACAAAATACTTTGGATTTAACCATACTTTATATCCTGGATTTGTTTTAATAGAAAATATTTTATCTTTATCTAAACCTGTAATAATCTCATGTAAAACATCTTCTGTTGCTTTCTCTGTTGTTTTATTGAAAATACAAGTAATATCATCTCCTTTCATATAAATAAATATTTTCCAAAACTTTTCATACTTCTTAACCTTTACTTCCTCTTTCTTTTTATTAAACCACCACATTTTATCTTGCCTCCTTTTTTCTTTTACCAAATCCTCTCATTTGAAAACTGATATTACTATCATTCTCATTTATTAACTCTTGACTTGTATTAAATTTTAATGAATTAATATGTTGAACCCTATTATCAACCCTTTTATTCTTATTATGTTTCAAATCTACAAACTTCTGTTTTTTCTTGCTAACTTTCCTTCCCTTTTTATGTTTCTTATGACTTTTCTTTCTGCTATGTTTCTTTTTTAGTTTACCTTTTGATGATTTCTTTTTATTTTTTACCATTCTTTTCATACTCCCCTGGTTGAATACCCTCAACACTATTATGGCATTGAGGACAAAAATAAAAACAACTATGAAAACCTTTAAATCTATATTTACTAAAACATCTTACACTTTCATCTTTAAATGAAAATCCACAATCAGGACATACTCTTGCCATTACATCACATCTCCTTTAAATTTGCATTTATTACAATATGCTTCAAAATTAGTTCTTGGTCCTGGCTTTGGCATATGCTTACTAATTACCTTTCTTAATGCTTTTCTTCTACTAAGTTTTAACTTTTTGTGAACTTTTTTATTTCTCTGTTCAACATATCTTACTTTTGTATTATCACATTTTGGACATTTCATCTTTGTACATACCTCTTGAATCCTTTTCTATCATACCATACCCAAACTTCAACAGTAATCCAATAATTACCATAAGTAGATTCAAATTCAAAGAATGGTCTCATATTGGGTTTCCTATTAGTTTTTACTTGTACTAATTTTATGTATCCTTTCTTATTAATACCAAATAAATCAAACAATCCAAATATATCAACATCTTTATTCCATTTAGTAGAACCTTTAACTCTATAGACCAAGTAACCTTCACTTTCTAACAACTTCTTGGCCCTTAATTCATTCTTTGCACCTTTAGCTCTTGTATTTATTCTTTTCATTCCAATAATCTTTTCCTGTCCCAATATTTAACACATTTACCAGTACCTTTATGACAATTAGGACATATTTTACCATATTTGGCTTTAGTTTTGAATGTTCCATGACATCTTTTACATTTCTTCCTTCTCCAACCATCTTTACTTTTCATTAACAAAACTCCTCACATATAGCTTCATTATAATTTATACTTTTATATTTATCTTGAATAACAACACTTAACTTATTTTCACATATTTCTTTCTCTATTGTAGTTATAGTAATATTTCTATTGAAATCACTACTTAACTTTGTAATATTTGCTTGTAAGTCTTTTATCTCTTGTTCCTGTCCTTCATCATAACTAATACATAAAGCTAATAAAATAAAAACTATAACAATTAATACTATCCATCCATTACCTTCTCCTCTTTTATTCATCTTCTACCTCCTAAAGGATATACTGCAACTATATCACCAATCCCAAAATTACAATATTCTGTGTTAATCTTTGTAAACCATGGACTAATTGGTATACTATCTTCTACTCCTGGTTTGTATAATACTATAAACTTTGAACTTAAAAAGTCATTACAATTACTTTTTCCAGTAATCTCATAAAATGTCCAACCCTGTTGAATGTATGAAAATCTGTATCCTTTAGTTAATCTATAAGAATAGGTAGGTTTATGAGCATAAATCATAGAGAATATTAATGCAACTATACAACAAATAACTACTATACAAACAAGTATCTTTTGATTATCATTCATTTTTTATTCACCTCAATTTCTTCAACTTTAGGAAATTCCTTATTACTTAACATTTCCACAGCAATTCCTAACTTTCTCATAGCTTTTGGAGTATAAATACAACAAAGCCTGGACTTTGGTTCTTGTGGTATTTTATTAACTTCATTAGTAAGTATAATTAACATCTTCTTCCTGCTAGAACCCATCTCAAACCCAAAATCACGCAGGAATCCTTTGAATTCTGATGGTGTGATACCTCTTTTTCCTTTATCTCTCAAAAGCTTATTAAAACCTTCATATAGGTCTTTATTAGCTATTTTGAATTGTCCATTTTTAGTAACAAAATGATGTTTTTTACTATAATCCTTATAATAATCAACTAATAAGTCTCTACAAAGCCCAATATCACCTGTATCAAATTTCTCTTCTTCTATTTCCTTCTTGATCTTAAATGATTCTTTGATATGAGTCAAGAGATTGACATTGGTCAAGTCCAACATTTTTAAGAGATTTGCCACTACAAGCCCTAACTCGGCATTTCTACCCCCCAATTGTCCGAATTGACTAAATTGCTCCTCACTTAGAACAGAGAGCAACAACTTGTATATTTTCTGTCTATCGTAATCTACTCTCTCTCTACTATCTATATCAATATAGTCAATATAGTCAATATATATACTATTATCAATATACCATAAGAATAACTTATTATGTAATCTTCTACAAAAGCTATCTTTAATATAATTTATTAATGTAACTAGCTTATCTAGAGCCTCTGTAGTGATGATTGGCATAGTTCTTGTTTGTAATGCTTGTTCTAAATCTGTGTGAGCTGTGAAAGCTTTAGCTCCAAATGTACAAAAAAACTCTGGTTCCATAGTTGACTTGTTAATTCTTGAATATCTTGACCCTCTTCTATAACTTGTTCTAATTAATTGTATCAAGTCTGAGTCTTCTGTTCCTTTTAGGCAATCTATCTCATCTACAGCTAAAGTAAGCTTTTGAGATTCTATTACTCTACCTACAAATGAAGTAGATGGATTAGGTGTCATATATCCATGTCTTGATAAAGCTGTTAATATTTCAAGTATACATGTCTTACCACCACCAAATTCACCCATTATAGACACAAAGAATACTGTTTTAAGCTTTCCAACCAACCAGGATTGGAATATAAATAGGATCATTAGTGTAAATAGTGATTTAGGATATAATTCAACAAAAGTATCAAATAATTTATATAATTCATCATAAAGTTCTGCTGCTGACTCTGCCCTTACCTTACATTTAACATAATCTTTAACTAAATCTTCATCAGGAAGCTCAAATACAAAGTTCTTTATTGGATTTCCTTCCAAAGTTACTTCTACACCCTCTATTTCCAGGAAGAATCTCTTGCTTTCAGGATTAGGATCCTTTTCAAGATTAACAATACCTTTAATTCCACACCAATTATAAACATAAGTATATGAGTTCAATGGTTCAAGAACAAAACCTCTTGTTAACATACCAGATGGATTAAAAGTGTTTGGTAATTGATAATCATCTAAACTTTCTTTTTCTAAGAAATGAAAGAACATCTTAGCTTGTTTTAGTTGTATAAATTCTGTTTCTTGTGTTTCTTTTGTATGAAATGGGCCTATTGGTTTATTACATATCTCTTCTTTAGCTTTAATATATTCTTCTACCTCTTGTTTACTGTTTCTTGGTATAAGCTTACCTCTTAGTTTCTTTGCCAATATTTCTTGAATATGACTTAATGTATACATTCAAATTTTACCTCTTTTTTGATTAAATAACTTCCAAGCAATAACTAATTCATCATCAGTTATAGTATCATTTGAAAGTAATAGTCTTTGTATAGATTTATCTTTTTTATTTCTTGTTAGATTTAAAGCTGTGTTCCAAATATCAAATCTTGTATCCATATCCATTATTTGAGGCATTCCAAAATTACCTAATCTATCTTGTAATTCATTATCCCATGGACCACAAACTTCTCTTCTAAATCTTGATAACATCTTTTTTCCACTACCAAAAGTATATTTTTTATTTTGTTCCCATTCCCATACAAACATTTTATTTATCCTCCTTACATTTTGGACACTTATTTAATCCTGAATATTTTTTAAGCCATTTGCCTAATTTATCCCAACAACAAAATTCATAATCATTTACTACTCTATCTGTTTTAATACCACATTTTTGGTGTGCATATACTCTAATTGTCATTTCAAATTCTCCTTTAAGTTTGTTGATATATCCTTACAAGTAAAACATATTTGAGTTAAACAATCATGATAAGTACTATATGCAACTTGTTGTATATGTCCTTCTTTCTGGCAAAGTTTTATATTGTGCCTCACATCAGATATTTTCTTTAAATTCAATAATCTAAAAATTTCAATTTCAAAATCTTTCATTTTTCTTCTCCTGGAAAGCTATATAATTTTTTACTTAATGTTTTTCTCCACCATCTAGCCATAAGTTTACAATGTCCTATTTTTAAAAAAGGTCTAAAACAAGCCTCAGCAGGTTCACCATACATATCCTTGCCTCTGTATTCACAATCCTTTGGACATCCAACCTCTTTTAAGTTTAACATTATTTATTTTTTGTAATTTTACCTTCCTCTATTAATCTAATATAATAACTAATTCTTTTAGTCATATTATTTAATTGTTCAACATAATTCCCACTGTAATCTCTATAACTATCAATATTTTTTAACATATCTATCACTGTGAGATTATGTGTTAATTTAATATCATTACTCATTTTTTCACCTCTATTTTAAAAAGGGGAATTATCCCCCAAAATTAATAATTTTATCAACAACAGTGTACTGACTTGGTTGTCCCTTCTTAATTGTCTTAGTTAACACCTTACATGGTTTCTGTAATAAATGCATTTGTAAAAACTCTACAAAAGCTTTATTTTGGTTTTCCTTATTATCCATAACATCAATAGTATCCCATTTCTGTTTAAATGTTTCAAGTAGTCCACATTTTTCTAATACATCATACATCTTACTGTTGGAATATGTACCACTACCTAAAGTTACTAAAGGTTTAGCAAACATAGGTATTTCCTTATTACCCTCTGGTGTTTTAACTGTAAAGTCTATAGTTAGTTTCTCTTCTGTTTTGTCTGGTTTTTGATACACAGGTTGATCTCTAATATCTGAAACACCAGATATTACAGCATCATATGCATCCTCTTTCTCTATAAATACTCTTTCTGTTTGGCCTTTGCCATCAAAATTTACATTTACCATTTGTTTTACACCTCCAAGTGCCTTTTATGGTTTATATCTTGTTTATACACTCTTTATATCTTTTAATGTATAAATATGACTATGATTATAATATTATTATTCTTCGTGTTCTTCCTTGTAAATTGTTTCTATATCCTTGTTACAAATCTTACAAACAACCTTTTCTCCAGCCTCTAAGTGCTTTCTTATATGTCTTACAAATGTATCATTTATTCTCATCTTTATCTCCTCTTTATTTTAACTTTAAATCTTGCTAATGTATGATATATCAAATGTGCTACTGCATATGCAATTAAATAATACCAAAACCATAAATTATGACCCTCTATTTCTATTATCATTATCTCACCTTCTTGTTTTTCTTATTATATTCTTTCCAATGTTTAGTTAAAAATTTGTTACTCATATGCATTACTTCATCAGCTTCTACAATTGATTTAATATAATCACATTTTCTTTTAACATCAAGAGAAATTTTATAAGTTCCAGTTACAGCTTTAATCCTCTCTAAGAAATATAATATTCTCAACCTCTCTGTTTTTCTCATATGTTTATTATAGAAACACAACTTATATTTAATATTTTCTTACTACTTTAAAATTAAGATATAATGGTATATATACTTTATGTAATCTACAAAATATATATTCTACTATATATCTTTTTCAAGAAATTGGAAAAATTTAGTTTTCAGTCTTTTCTATGCTTAATATAATTTTTCAACATTTCAAGGACAGGTACTAAAGCTATATAATAATTATTGTCTGTTAAATAAACAACTAAACCAGCAATAGCTACTTCTCCAAGAACCCAAAGTCCCTTGTAAAATGTTTTTTCTTTTGAGTATACCATTTTGTTTACCTCCTTTTATTTCTTAAATATTTTGACAACAGTTCCTACTACTGTCATGACTAGAAATGCAATGCCTCCATAAATATATTTTATACTCATCTTATTCTTAGTAACTTGTTCCTCAAGTATATTAATTCTTTTATCACCATCATCAAGTCTCTTAATTATTGCAGTAGTATTACTCTCCACACTACCTAATTTTTCAAAGATTTCATTCAATACTGATTTCTCTTGTCCATTCATTTTAAATCACTCATGTGAAATTCCATATTTGTATAAAACTTTGTAAATTGTTAATGTTTGTAGTTGATATATTCCTACTACAGTTCCTTGTGACATTTCTTCCAGGCAATTGAAGATAAGCTGTTGATATTGATGTCTTTTTTCACTTCCATATTCATGAGTGATCATACAACTAACTAAGTTTTCTATCTGTTCTCCTAACTCTCCTGCGTTCTCTTGAGCTTTCTTATAATTTACTCTCCTAAAATCAGCTTCTAAATTCTCAATCAACCGTTGTAAACTCATTTATATCCAACTCCTGTAGTGGAGTACTTAGAATTAAATGCAAACCAAGGAACATCATACAACTTATCATTACAAAATAATTTCCTTTGTTCAATACGATTAGTCTTATGTATTGTATTTGTATCTAACTGTACCCATTCATAATCCTTTTCTCGTCTATAAATAACATAAGCATGTCCAAACTTACCACCAGAATTATAATGTGCATAACCACAACATACTCTAATTCTCTCTTCTTGTATACCAGCATTAATCATTAAAGATGTTAATAATATTGCATGATCTTCACAATCACCTTGCTTTGTATAATAAGTATCAACAGGGTACTTCCAATGCTCAGTTCTATCTGCTTTCTTGTCACCAACATATCTAATGTTTTTCTGAACCCACCTCATACATTTGAAAGCTGTATGATCATCACCATCCTCTGATTTTAAGTCATGAGTTAATACTGCTCTTTGTAATATTAAATCTCTTGGAAATATAAAAGTTCTTACATCATAATCCTTACCACCTCTAGCTTTCCATGTTTTGTTGATGTAATGAAAATATGGTTCTGGAACTTCAGATTGTTTTATCTCTTTAACTCTAAAGATTCCAATGTATACTTTCCTAAATGGTTCTTTTAAACTAATTAAATACTTCTTCCATAACTCTTTCAATTTATCTAAAATCATGCTGCTCCTGTAAAACTTTCATTTATTGTGCATATGAAGTTTCCAGCACCAAATAATAATTTATTTGTATCGTATTCTGTTAATTGCTGACCATAATTATCACTTGCACCTAAATTATTATCTACAGCTCCTATTACTTTATTACTCCATGTTAATCCAGCATCTAAAGATTTAAGTAATATTACAATTCCAGTATCTGTAATTGTAGCATTTGGAAATATCACACAATAATAATTTCCATTTGTTGTTTTTATTATGTTAGAACCAATATATCCTGCCATTTGTAAATAAAGAGTATATTCAAAATTTGCATTAGCATAAATTTCCATATTTAATTCAGTTGCATGATTTGCAACTTGTATTCCAGTTGTGTTTGTTTTACAAAAGATTTTGCCACCAACAGTAACATCTTTGCTTACTTTAGTTGTATCTGTCCAATCATCTCCATCTACAGTTCTCAAACATTTAGTATCAGCAATTATCATTAATCCATGAGTAGCATCTGGCATATGAACAGCAATAGCATTTGTTGTTGAAGATGAATTTACATGAGCCCAAGTTGATGCAGTTATTGGGTCTGTGCATATCCATGCTGAATTATCTGAAGAGGAGTTTCCTGATGCTATAGCTAATGTAGTAGTTGGATAAGTCATATCAAAAAGTGCAGTGCAATTTGGTGGGTCAGTTGTTGATACAGCAAAACTTGCACCACTATCATTAGAAAATGAGATTTGTGTATCACCCCAAACTAACATTTTTGTTGGGTCAGTAGCACAAGCTATAATTCCTAAAGAGGCTTCACCTAACTCATGTGTAATAATAGCCCATGTTGCTCCACCATCAGCAGTTCTATAAAGGTCAGTTCCATGATTAATTGAAGCTATCCAAATTACATCAGAAACAGCAGCTATACTATTTACAGTTTGTGCACTATTTCCACTAACTAATTTTACTGAATCTCCTTGTGATTGGTTCCATAATTGATGATAATCTGTATTATTATTTATAGCTCTTGAATATCCATTTAATTTATCTGTATCTGTTACTGCTCCTGCATAAAAAACATCACCATCTGAATGTCCTTCGTCCATTGCTAAATTTGCCATTTTTATTCACTCTCTTTTTCTTCAAGATACTGTAATATATGAGCACCACCAACATTACCTAATGTAGTATGTTTGTGCCACCAATCCATGAATTCATTTACTTCAAAATCTGGTAATCTCTTCATGATTCCAATTGCTTGAGTGCTAATATAACTTCCATCTACCATCCCTGGTATTGTAATTCTCTTAGCTTTCACCTTGTTTACTATGTCTTGTTTTGTTAAAAATTTGATTTGTTCAACCATTTTTAATTATCCTCCTAAAGATATATCTTGCATCATGTCCACCAGTTCCTAATAATCTTCCAGAACTAGCTCCTGTTACAACAATTAATTCCCAGCCCTCTTTAGCTAACTTATTTAACATCTTTTCTATGAAAAAAGTTTTAGTTACAACTTTGTATTCATATTGTATCATTTGATTCCTCCTATAATATTATGAAATTATCTCCCTCTTGTACTAAAAATGTTGCTGATTTACTTATTGGACTAAGCAATGTTTCTCCTAATAAAGTTCCACTAGACGAAGCATTAAATACTCCTGACTTAGTTATTACTTCTCCATTACTATCATCCTTAGCTAATATACCAATAATTTTGTAAATATAATCTGATGATTTACTTTCTGAAGATAAAGCATTCCTTGTATCTTCTCCTTCTAAAGTTGTATCACTTGCTGCTGGGGCTGTAGTCCCTGTACCCCATGCCATATGTGTTGGTGCTGTTGGTGCTCCACCAGTAATCCAATCTCTTAACAAATTTAATCCAGCAGTTGGTACTATAGAATTACCTGGTGTTTTATCTTTAAAAGTATAATCAACTGTAAATCTATACTCTTTTGTTTTAGCAGTTGTTAAACTAGATATAAGATGTCTGGATATTAAATCTGTATAACCATATAATTCAACTGTATCATCATTAGCAAATGAACTTAAATTATTACAATCAATTAAAAATTTACCATCTACATTAGCAGTTACAGTAGTCATACATCCTGTAGTATAATCTATTAGCATCATATTCCCATATGGTAATACTGTACTACCATCTGCTTTATAACAAGTTCCTTTTATTATGTGACTGTGTCTTGGTGATGGCATTATGAACTCTCCTCTGTATTGATAGTTACATTCTTGGTTTGTCCACCTTTACTTGTATCTAATCTAAAAGTATGTCTACCACCAGCTACTAACCCAATTTCTTTTATTACCTTTCCATTAACAACATAGTTATCTGTTGCTTTAAATTCTCCAATTATAGTACCTATAGCATCTGTTGAATTATCTGAAGAATCTTCATCTGTTATACCAATTTCTGAAATTAGCTTTGTTTGATCTGTACTGAATGTAGTATCACCACCACCAACTATAATATAATTAGGATAATCATTACCACTATACAACCAATCTCTCACATAATTCTTTCCATAGTTTGTAATATCTTGAATATTATACAGTGTTTCAATTTCAACCCAACCACCCATTGTACCTGCTCCTAATTTTGCCGTACCTAATTTAGCATTAGTTGCATGTCCTAATATAAATGCTGTACCAATTAATTTATGTTCTACTTTACATCTTGTTGTTTGTATTTTTATTCTATATGTTGGCATAAGAAAATATGTACTAAGAGTTCCAGGTCTAGTCATAGTCTGTTGCATATTCTGCTGTTTACGCATACCCAATCCAATTGTTTTTCCTAATTCTTCTATATCACTCATTCTAAAGTGTTTTCATCTTCCTCAAGATGCATAGTAATTCTATCTATAAAATAATCTATTTGTTGTACTCTTAATTTTTTATTATATAATCCAAATGATGGAAATGTACAATCTAATAAATCTCCTATAGCATAATTTGTAGTATCTAATACCATATTAACAGTACCTTTATATCTTGGATTACCAAATAGTGTTACTACTCTTGCTGCCTCAATACAACCTAAGTAATATGCTTGATTAACAATTGCATCATTAAATGTAGCATCTGAAGTAGCTGTAGCCTTAGAACCTGTTAATGTAAATTGCCAAGGTTCTGTTTCATCTACAGCTTCAAATTGAAATGTCCATGAAGAAGGATCTGTAGGAAAGTTCTCAGTTCTATGTCCATCAGTAGTTGTAGTCCATAAACTTATATCTGCTGCAAACTCAGCATTAATTAAACCTTCTGCTATTTTAGCAGTTGTAGTCATATAATACCATCTTGAACCAACAGCTGATTGAGATGCAGGATCAAAGAATAATTCATCATGAGCATGGCCATAGCAATCTATTCCTGTATTAAATATAACTGCATTAATAACTTCCTCTACTGATTTATTAAACTTAAAATCTTTTATATCATCTGTACCTTCAACTAAAGTAGCAGCTATAGTTCCTGTTTTATAAGTCCAGTGAAACTCATATCCATTTGTTGTAGTGAAAGTAACCCAATAAATATATTGTCCACTTCCAGTATATCTATCTGAAGAAAGTTCTTCTATAACTTCTATAGCTTTCTTATAAGTTGTATAATAATTTATATCTTCAAAAGCTGTAGTACCATCTGACTTTGTTGAAGCATTACCTAAAGCAGACCATGCTGTTGAGTCTTCTCCATATATAACTCTATTTAAATTATAATTATTTATTTGTGCTATAACTGCTTGAATAATAGTATGTGGTTTTTTATTTAATTCTGTATCAGCAAAAGTTAATGTATTAAACATAGTATCTATAAAACTAACTCCTCTAAACCCTAAACTTCTTACACCATCATTTACTTGTGTGTCTGGTTCTATTATTGTTCCTTCCATTATCAAATCAGCAGAAGAACTTGTTAATGAATTCTTCCAAATATAAATTCTAACTTTATCATCAGCAGATATAACTTCAAATCTAACTTCTATATTCTTATTCCCAGAAGCTGGAGCTGAATCAAAAGTTATCATAAAACCAGAGATAGTATAATCTGTTGTGTAAACTAATTCTACTTCATCTACAAATACTCTTACTTTATCAACTGGAACTCCACTTAGATATTCTGATGGTGGTGCATAGGTTAATGTAAATTCTGTAGTAGCATCATTACCATCATAGAAAGTTTGAAAATATTTATTCCTAGCATTAGCAACTCTAAATTCAAAAGTATCTTTTTTCTTTCCTAATCCTTTAGTACACTTAACACCAGTTGCATCAGCAATAGTAATAGCAGTAGAATCCCAAGTATTATCACCTAACTTTTTATATACTTCAACTGTACTATCAAAGTAATTTCTGCTCATTAAGCAGTCTCCTGTACTTGTAAATCATATTCAATTATATGTCCATCTTTGGTATTAGTATCTCCTTTAAGAGTAAAATTTATAATTTGTACATTTATACCAGAAGAACCTTTATCTCCATCTCTCAAGACATATGGTGTTGCTCCAAGATATATTAATAGAGTTGTATCTGCTGTTTTTTCTTTTGCAAAGTCTATAAGCAAATCCATAGTGATTGTATTTGAATCAGCATCATCTACATTTATAGCACCAGTAATAGTTATTGTTGGATTTTCCCACCCTCTCATATCAGCCTTTGACTTATCAAATTTTCCTGGAACAGGCTCTGAACCTGCTAGATCTCCCCAACTATAAGTATATGAAATCTGATTTAGTTTAACAGCAGTTCCACTATTAACTTGTGAATTTGTTAATGTTGCTTCAGTTGTAGCCATATTATTTACCTCCTAATCTATATATACATTTGTATATCTTTTAATTTCTCTTAATATTTCTCTTGCTACTTGATTTCCATTTACTCCACCAGTAGTATTTATACCAACACTTATTCCACCATTGAAATTATTAACTTTATTTGCTGGAACTACATATTCTCCTGCATGTAATTGATATAAACCTGTAGACGGAATAGGACCACCAAACTGTCTGTTTGGTGCAGAACTATCTTCACCACGACTGAATACTTTTTTAATCCAACCCCAAGCATCTTTAGCCCATTGTATAACTGCTTTTATATCATCAATAATCCAACCAGTTATATTAGAAACATGTTCTTTATATGAAGTCCACCAATCTTTCCATATTTGTCCTATACTTTTCCAAGATTCAATAGCTCCCTTAAAATCTAATGTAAATAATTTAAATACTCCTTTCCAAAATGCTATTACAGTTAATACAATAGCTTTAATTTTATCCCATGCCATTAAGAAATATTCTATTAATATATCTCTCAAGTGTCCCCAATTAAATATAATTGCTGCTACCAAAACCACTATTGCTGCTAATATAACAACAGCCCAACCAAGAGATATACCTAATACTACTGCAAGTATACCTGCTAAGAACATAAAAGCCTTATATAAATATCCAACAGATATTACTAATTTAGTAATAAATGTAAGCAAAGCACCAAGACCTAATACTAACATACCAATAACTGCAAGAACAGTTCCTATTGCTAATCCCCAAAGAATAATCTTAGCAGTTAATTTTGGATTATCTTCCATCCACTGTTTAATAGCTCTTACATTTTTCCATATCCATGGAAGTAATGGTGTTAAATATCTATTAATTACACTACCAACTATATAACCTAAGAATTTAAACATAGCTGATACTTGCTGTATGGCTGATCCAGCAAAGCCCATTGATTCTTGAATTTGAGTAAAAGTAGAAACACCTGTTTTTAATATTCTCATGAATACTCTTTGTATAGCCATACCAAAAAACATAAGACCTAAAGCCCACATCCTAAAAGTTGATATGAACTGTTGGAATTTCATTCCTAATTTAGTCATTGCACTTGCTGTTTTACCTGTAGTCTTCTCAAATTTTTGTAAGTTACCTTGAAATTTTTGTAAATTTCTATCTGCTGCTCTCATACCTTTACTAAATTGTCCTACAAAACTTCTTATGTTTACAAATATATCAAACTTTGCTTGTGCCATTTTATCTTACTTTTGATTGAGCTTTCTTCATCTCCTTTTCTTTTATTTCAGCAACCTTTTTCAAATAATTTGCAAGTTCAAATGCTGTTGGTATAGGCAATTCCCATAACTCTTTAGGACTCATATGGAACTTTTCCATAAGTGCACAACATAAATCTCTTGCATTCTCATCTTCATCTGATTCATGTTGTTTCCTAAAGAGCTTACTGCCTTTAGGAAGGTTAAACATCTTTCAGTTTCTGTTTCTTTAACTTTCCCAAATCATCCATAGGTAAGTTATTTACCTTTGCTATTGCTGTCATTAACTTTTCAAAATGTTCTACTGCTACACCATCAATCTCTTCTTCAGTTGCATCTGGTACTGATTCCTTCAATGTCTTTCTAATTAATTTGTTAATAGCATCCCCTCTTGTACTCTCATTTGCTGCCTTCATTATCAAATCCATATCCTTTACTTTCAATGGTTTGATATTTAACTTCTCTCCAGCTATCTCAACTTCAATAGCTTTCCCTTGTAATCTTGCCAATTTACTCATTTTGTTTCCTCCTTTGGTCCAAATGTATTTGGTACCTCTTTCTTTGGCTTTTCGTTTTCAGGTTCTCCTTCAAGAACTCTCAATCTCTGCTCATGATCCATAAGCCATGTTGTTATTCCTTGTTTGTAGAAATCTAACAACAAAGCTATGCCTCTCCCATAATCATTATCACACTCTCTTAAACAGAATCTTTGAAATTCCTTTAAGTTGTATAATGATATTTTCTTAATACCAATAGAAGTGAAGGTAATTTTATCAACCCCTTCTTCTATAGTATCTTTCTTATCTATTTTCATCATATCACCAACTTGCCTGTGCCACTAAAGCTTGTTTAGCTGCATCATGTGTATGTTCTACTTTGATATTTGCATTTCCACTAGCATCTGTTGCTGGTAATTTAAAAGTTATAGTTCCTTTCAAATATTCATCTGATGATGATTCTGGTTCCCATGTTACTGTACTACAATTTCTAAACTCCCATCTAAGTTTTTCACCAACAGCAGCACTAGAATTTACTTGCCATAAAGTAGTTAATCTCCATAATTGTGCTACATCTGCTGAAGTTATTGTTGGGTCATATACTCTAAACTCACTAATAGTAACATCATCTCCTGTAGCAGCGTCATCTAAAGTAACCTTTAAACTAACATAACCAATATCTGTCCAATCATTAGTTCCATTTGTAGCATCTGGTGATGCACTCATAGATATAATAACTTTATTCCATCCAACTACTAATCCTGATGTAGCAAAGTTCCAAGAATCATAATTGGTTGCTCCAGCATCAGTTTTGCTAAATGTAACTGTAAATGCTGTTGAACTATCAAATTCTGCTAAAGCATTTGCATCTGGGATATAACACCAAAATTCAATTCTTCCTGTTGCTGGGTCTCCTGTTGTAGCTCCTGTTACAGCACCTAAATTTATATTAGCACTATGAGTAGTTGAAAAATCCATTTCATAAGTTGCTGTACCAGTTGATTTAGTACCCCAAACTAACTTAGCTCCATGTGGTCCACCTTTGTAGTAAGTTGTATCTAAAGTTATATCTGAAGCATCATCTCCTGCTTTAGGAACCCATGCTGTTTCTATTGCTGCATCAGTTGCATAACTAGCAAATGTGTCTATATATACAAAGTCTCCTCCAAATAACATTTCATCAAAGATTGTATTTGAAACAACTACATCCATAGATACCTCAAATTCCTCTTGTGGTTTTTGATAAGATAAATTAACACCACCCATGGCATTAATTACTTCTGTCTCTTTACCACCACCACTCCTTGAAATATTAGTAATCTTTCCTTCAATCCAAGTATTATTAAGACCTGTAGAAGGCAATACAGCTTTTCTAGCAAGACCTATTTTACAGTCTTCACCATACCAAGCTCCTCTTAAATCTGATTCTGATACCATTATTTTACCTCCTTAAGTATAACTATCCTCAGCTCCACCGTGTGTAGCTCCCATAGTTGTTAATGCATCTGTAGCATTATATTCTTTAATTATATTTGAATTTCCAGACTTGTCAAAAGCAGGAACTTTAAATGTAATTGTACCTTTAGCATATTCATCTGCAGAATGTTCAGGTTCAAATGTAACTGCAAAAACATCTTTGAATATCCATCTAAGTCTTTCTGATGTAGATTCTACAAGAGCATCTGGGTCTTGCCAAGTAATAGTTATTCTCCACTTCTTTCTACTGGTATATTTAATTTCTGTAGAATCTGCATAAGTAGTACCCATTACCATAGAATCCCATCTTGAAGTAGTCATAGCAACTTCCATAGATATTTCTACATCTTCAACTGGTTTTTCTCTTGTTATAGTTTTAGCACCAAAACATTTGATACCTTCTATATCTCTTCCACCACCTGACTGACTAATACTAAGTATATCAGCATACAAATGAGTATGACCTGCTTGTGCATCATATTCAAAAGTAATATCTGGTGTAACAGATACTCCACCCCAATTAGCAACTTTGGTTGGTGTGCTTCTCCAAACATCAACTGTCATTTTCTTCTACCTCCTTTTTAGGTCTTCCTCTTTTTTTAACTTGATTCTCTTTTGGAGAAACTTTCACATCATTAACATTATCTATTAACTTTCCATTTTCATAAATCTTAATTCCCTCTACATCTTGATGAATATTAGGTAGTTTTTCACATTCTAATTCCTCTCCTTTATAAAGAGTCTTATCACCAACATGGAAAGGATATCTTCCCTTGTTAATTATTTTGTACATCTTTACCTCCTGGCCTTCCTTACAGCCTGGTGTACTTTATTAATCATGATAGGTAATACTCTTGGTAATTGAACAGCCAAAGCTGGTCTAATAAAAGGTTTATGTTTACTAACATAAGCCCATCCTTTCTTTCTTTCATCAGCACTTAATCTACCTTGAGCTCCTGCTGGAACTCCTGGTGCTGTCATATGTCTAGCAAACCATGCTCTTGGTATAAAATGTGGCTTAAATCCAAACTCTTGAAAACCAGCATAATAAGCTTCACCAGTATGAACTGATAAATGATTCTTCTTTGTTTTTGTAACTGTAATTTGGTCTGCTAAAAATCCAGTGAATCTTGGTGCTCTTAACTTAGCAGATTTCTGTACATTCTTAGCAATTTGAGTCATACCTTCATCACTATAATTATCCATAGTCATAGGAAATCTTCTAGTAAACATTCTAAATTCTCTTAATCCTCTAGTTGTAATATATAATTGTGCCATTATGATAACAACATCCTATTCTCAAATGAAATTGTAAATGTTCTTGTAAATATAAAATTATTAACTACTTCAATAGTATCTGCTGGTGAAGATTCAATTCTCATATTATGCAAACCATATCCAGCTAAAGTTGATTCATTAGAATTCAATGTTTCTGCTACATCATCAGAAATTGAGTCTAAATATTGAGCACCCATATCCTGCCTTCCAACAATATCATCACTAGACCATACTTCTATTGTAATTCTAAATTCTGTATCTTTAATTTTTCTATTAAAAGAAGGATTATCAAATGGAACATCAACATGATTAACAATTACAAATGGATAACCTTTAAATCCTCTTCCTTGAACTCTTGGGTCTCTTCCATAAATAAATTTTCTAGAACCAGTAGAATCAATAGGATCTGTTACACTTGTTCTTGTATTAATTAAATTATAAATATTTGCATAAGCTTGACTATATAAATTTGATTTCTCTATTGTTGTACTATCAGCTATTACCATTGTCCCTTAAGACAGATTTTCTCCCTTAGGTTCTATCAACCCTGGAAGAGAGCTTATCTAAACAATTAGCTTTTGACAAGCTGGTTCTTCTGGGGAAAACAGAGGTGATATAATAATTTGTACTTAAAATTTAATTTAAATAAATATATTCATATATTACTATCTGCTGTGTATGTCCATCTTAAAAATATTTCTTCTATTTGTGTATTTAATAACTCAGCTTGTGGTGCTGTGAATTCAGTCTTACCTTCTATAACTGCTCTTGCAAGATTACCTCTCATTAGTTCTCTAACAATCATTAATACTGCTAAATCTTTAATCTCTTCTGGTGTTGTAGCAAATCCATAAGTATATGTTGCTCTAAACATTTTAGTTCCTGGAACAGGACTAATAAGTGTAGCAATAATATCTACTCTTCCTGTTTCTGAATCTGTCTTACAATCATCTTGTACTTCAACCCAATTACCAGTAGCATTACTATCATCAGCAGTATTTAATTCTAATGTAGTAAAAGCAATGACAGGTCTCTTTCTTAAAAAGAAATATTTTTGTGCACCATTTCTAACATCATGGTATTCAGTAGTTACAGTTGTATAATCCCCATTATTATCATGGAATATAGTATTACATCTTCTTTCTATTTGGTCCTCTATTCTAAGACCAATTCCATTAATTAATTCTGATGATATACTTGTAGATGTAGAACCTAATCCTAAATAATCATAAACATCTTGTATAGAACAATAGTTTAAACTTCCAACAGTGATTGCTGCTAAAGCTAATGTAAAATCATGTCCACCTTCCCCTGCTAATATTGTATGTGAGACTTCTACTTTGTAAGTTGTATAACTACAAACACAAGTTATAATATCTCCTACTGTCCATCCAGAAGTTAAATTATTTAAAGAATATAAAAATTTACCAGAAGCATTTGTGGTTACAGAACCATATTCATTTGTTCTATCATTTCTTACTATTACACTGGCAGAGGCTACAGCCACATCTGATAAAGTTACTATCCCAGAAGCTATATAATCAACCATAAGGTATCACTTATACCCCAGGTTCTATCTCACCAGATTCTATTTGTTTAATATACTTTCTAGTTATAGTATTAGCATGCTTATAGAATGTCTTTTTTAATTTCTCTACATCTTCATCAGTGTAGTTTTTAGGATCATTGTAAGCCTTTATCCAATTCTTTAATCTCCAGTTAAGTATACCTATCATACCAGGAAGCCATTTATATTTAGTTTTATCTCTTTGGTAAACAACATATCCTGCAGCTGCTAATATAGCCATTACTCCAATAGCAATAGCAAATTCAGCTTTATATTTTTCATACCATTCTTCTGCACTTATAGTAACAGGTTCTTTATCTGGAACATCATAAACAAATAAATCATCAGCTGCTAAGTTAAAGTCTATATGATGTCCACCTTGAGAATTTGCTAATTTATCACAATCTTCTCCACCATGATATTTACATAATTCTTTTCCACCTATTTGGAATTCATATATTTTATCATTAGTCATATACACTTGTATTACATCACCAGTGTCATAAGCTCTGTCATATGGATACTTTACTTGTAAACTTCTTAAGTCATGTACAAAATAACCATTATTATTACTTAACATATAAGTTACATAGCCTGTTCTTGTATTTTTAATATAAATTCTTGCATTAGGTATTCTTTCATCAATTTCTTCATATCTAAAAGAAGTGAATCCTTCTACAAGATAAGGCATCTGATGCTGTGTAGACTTAGTAAATGCTAATGCTGACGGAGCAAATAGTAACATTAGTACTACAAAACAAAATATTTTTGGTAACATATTATTTTTCATTTTAACATCCACTCCTATTCAAATGTCCTGCAGGACTTGCTGTGTTATTTTTAAATACAGCTACTACATCCCTGAATTCCATTTTTGTTTCATTCCAAGGACTACCAAATCCAAAGTAGTAAGGATAGTATTCTGGTTGTGTGTAATTAAAGAAGGACATAAAGGTTACATTTCCTAATCCTGTTTCATTTACATTTCCTTTAGTACCTTTTGTTAATGAAGTTATATTAGCAGTGCTATTCAATATAACTTGCAAGTTTTCATAAGTACAACCATCACTCCAATTCATAATAGTAAAATAATTCCAATTACTATTAGAATTATTTGTGATATTAACTACTCCTGGCCCTGCACCATAACCTAAATGACTATTAACTGATAAGTCTGGTATTTTAGTGGTAGATGAATTCCACCATGAATAATCCCATGATTTATTTGCATCTACATATATCCAAATTGGATTGCCTTCATTTACAGTTGTATTCAAACATGCAGCTGTTGCATTATTAGTAGCTGAACAAGTTGTAAAGTCGTGAGTTGTATTATATACTGTTATATAACTAGCACTAGTTTCATTCATTATCTGATGTAAAGTTGTATTTATATTTGTTCTTGCTATACCTATTGGATTCCATACATTTTCTGTTAAGCTAGCTCCATAAGCACTTACTCTATATTCATAAGCATAAGTCTTAGTAGATTTATTACTACCTGACCAATTTACATTTCCAGCTTCATCAGTTACATTTATTGTGTAATACCATGTAGTATATGGTCTTCCAGGACTTAAACTAACTTTAGTATTATTTGCTATAGTCATAGTCCCAGTAATATTTGTTCCTGAAACTGTAAACATATATTCTGGCGAAGCCATACCCGAATCATTATCAAACGCTATAGTTACAGTTACATCATTCACATCATCTATTTCGTAGAATACTACTGTAGGAGTAGCATCTGTTACAGTCAAGAAATTTGTCATATTTCTCCATCTTCTTACTGTACCAGTTGTATTAGTATAATATTCTGTTGATATATATCTTAAATCTGGTGTAGTTGGTGCTACATAATCAACCCCTAATGTTAAATTATAACTAGGAGATAACCAAGCAGTTTTACCACCTGAAGAGTTACACCATACATTCCAAAAGAATTTATTAGTATCATTTGTATTATTTAATATTAATAAACTTAGGTTTATTGGTGTTATACTTACATTTAAAGCACCAGTTTTATTAAAGATAGTTGCATTTAAACCCCAATCACCTAAATCACCTTCGGATGTCTTATTGAAATTACCCCATAATTCACAAGAGTCTGGCCATTTATTTTCTGTATAAGAAATATTCATATATACAGTTGAAGATGTAGACCAAGTTCCATTTGATATATTTGAAGCTAAGGTAATATCTGTTAGATCCATATGATTACTTCCATTATATGCTGACCATCCTTCATTATCTGCATCATCTGTACAAGACACATACCAAGATACATTATCTCCATTATTAAAATTACTAATACCTTCAAAAGTATAAGGGGTAGCATTTGTATATAAATAAGAATCATTAACAACTCCATTTACCCATAGTTTCATTAAATTTGGATTTGTATCGTTACACTCTGCAGTTACAGTTAAACTATCATTTTGTGTAAAGACACTTACAGCTGGTGATAAACCCCCAACTAAAGGAGCTCTATTATCTATTGTTAAAGTAAAATTATTTGGTGCCCACCACATTACATCTGATGTACCATTCTCAATTTGGACATTCCATATAAATATACCATCTTCTATAGAGGAAACTGTTAAATTGCTATACTCTGTATCATTTGTGAAAACACCTGTACCATTACCTATGCTTACATTTCTAACACCATTTAAGAATAATGTTGCATTAGCCCATACTTCTGTTTGAGTTGAATTAATAGTCAAAGCAGAAAAACTGAAATTAAATACTACATTTGTAGTATTTGAATATGTACCTGAAGCAGGACTTTCTAAAGTAACAATAGGATTAGTCCATGCTAATACTCCAATTAATGAACATATAAGTATAATCATTAAAATTAAAATTGAATTTATTGTATTTTGTTTCATTTTTTCTCCTATAAAGTTACATTTGGGTGAGTAGTTGTACTAACTTCAGTAACTGCTAGTGTTAACTTTGTACCACCTTTTGATAAATTAACTATGTGTGTACCAACACCAAATTCATCTCCCATCATGCCATATTCTATTACATCACCATTTGAAAATGCTGTTGTAAACTTCTTTGAACTTGTTAATGCATTAGCAATAGTATTAGTTGAAGACCCATATGCATTAATGTATAATACTTCTCTAGTATTTCTATTTCTAACAAACACTTTTCCTCCAGATATAGCACCATTTACAAGACTACCTAAACCAGTAAAACTCATTGCTATTGTATAATCATGTGTTACTGGCATTATGTAACCACATCCATTTGTATAGTAATATTATTAACACCAGTTGAAAATTTAAACTGATGCCAATCTCCTCTTTGTAATACTAACATACCATTTTTTGCTAATGGTCTTGGAACTTTTAGTGTTCTATTATTTACTTGTATAAGTGAAATGCTATCATCTGATGTTATGCTAAAACCCATTGCTTGTTCAGCACCAATATTAATATATCTAGTTGTAGTAGTATCTGAACTACTAGGATAATCCCCTATCAAGATTTCAATCTCTCCAGCAGTAGCTACTTTAAATGCATCATGTTCAAATAATTGTAAATGTTGTTGTCCCATTATAATTCTTCCTGATATAGTTTATAGAGTTTATCTACTCTATCTTTTTCATATGTAAGTTTTTTAATTTCTGGTCCTGTTAAACCAAATCCTTGTAAAGCTTCTACTTGTTGTGCTTTAGTCCAATCCTTTAATTGTTCTTTAGTATACCTTGGTTGTTTTGGTTCTATCTTTTTTTCTTCAACTAATTTATTTGTAACACCTAAAGCATTATCTACAATTTCTTTTCTCTTCTTTTCATCATAACATCCTTCAATATATTCTGGGTTCATATAAGCTATTCTTGGTACCAAAGTATCTGGTATTAAATCTCCTTTTTTAAATAATTTATCTTGGCCATCTTGATGGTATCTACCATCTTTTCCTATTCTATATATAAATTGCATTGTTGCTTTAGGCATCTTAAGGTTCTCCGAACATCCAAACAGTTACAGGCACTCCAGCAGTATCTGAACCTGCTATATGAATTATAACTTTACTTGGAACTGTTGAATCAACTTCTGCTGAATAAAATTCATCTGTATAATGAGCAGCAGTATGATTACATTGAACTATAGCTTGAGTAACTTTTGTAAATTTCTTTGATAGAACATGATCCCCTGTATTTGCAAGAGTTACATGTTGAACTTCACAATTTGGTGAATCTATTAAAGTTGCTTCACTTCCTGTAACTACAGTAGCTATTACCATTATTGGTCACCTACTATAACTACTGAAACTTTTTTATCAGTAGTGCCAGTACCTTTTATATCTATTACAATTTTTTGTTTATCGGTACTTTTAATATAAGCATTAAGAGCTTTGTCAGCTGTACCCTCATTAGAACCTACAAATATAGCTTTTATTTTATCAAATCTAGTTCTGAATTCTTCACCATCAGAACATTCTAATTGTACTACTTGGAATCTAGCATGATTTACCCAAGGATTCTCATTTAGGACTGTAGCATCTCCCATTATATACTCCTTCCTGTTTTACCAAATAAAACAATACTCATTGGAACATCTGCAACATCAGAAGTAATCATTTCTAATGTAATTGATTGTCCACTTATTGCTGCAGTTCCTTTTTCATCAGTATAAGCAGCAGCTGGATGATTAAATCCTAATATACATCCATTAATTCTACCAAATCTTCTACTTCTTAATGTTTCAGTAGTGGAAGCTGTAACTTCTACTATTTCAATTCCTGGTGCTCCTGTACTTATAGTTTCGTCTATAGTAACCTCAACTATCGTAACCACCCCTTCTCATTTCTATATGTATATCATAATGACATCTTCTACATATAGGTATTAAATTCCAAATATTATTATCATAACCATTACTATTTATATGATGTATTTCTTTTCTTTTTTGTTCATCACAAATCATACATACTTTTTTCATATCAAATAGTTTTCTTCTTGCTGAACCATGTCTTAATCCATCAATATAAACTCCAGGTTTTTTACCTACCCTATATTTATTTCCTTTCATTCTTTTACTCAATTTATTTTTATTTTCTTCTAACATATTTTTTCCTTTATGAACTTCACTCATATGTTTTCTATACTCAGGATTTTTCCACATCTTTTTCTGTCTATCTCTATTTTTACTCTCATTAGTTTTTCTGTTCTTTCAAATTTTCCTGATGTCATTTATCCTCTCCTATAAATATAAAAAATAAAAAAATACTACAACCTTAAGTTGTAGCTAAACTAGTAACCTTGTAATTGTTACCAGGCTTTGTACATACTAAGTTATGGTATGTCTTGATAAATCCACTTTCTAAGTCATAATTGTATTGCTGTCCCCATGCTGTAAATGTTGGAGGAACTTGCACTGCTAAGAATGTATGTCTCATATCAACAATAAACAATACAGAGTTTGTACATTGGTTATCTGGGTGGATAGGTATAGCATCAAAAGTTGCCATTCCTTCAAATCCTGCTCTTGCACTTACTGTGTTAAATCTCTGAGCATCATCAAATAATGCTAAGATTTTATCTTTCTGTAAGTGATGAGTTACTATAATCAAATCAGATTTGTCTGCAGATGAATGAAGTCCTGTTTGGTTTGCCTGTAGATTTGTATCTCCAGCTTCACATGCTCTAATTCCTTTTCTAAGTCTACCTTTAGTAATATTTGCACTTGAAGCAGATTCTGAATTACCTTCTAACTTGTAAGTACTTCTTGAAACACCAATATACATATCAGTATAAGTTGTTCCATCATCAATTACATAAGTTAAACCCATAGCTTCGTCTCCGTCATTGCTACCATCTTGAGTGCCTGTTAATAACTTTGCATTAACATTTTTCAAAAATGCTCTTGTAGCATCTTTAACTTCAACAGCCATTATGTTTCCAACAGTATCTCTTCCTTTGGAAGCTGCTATCATAGGTCCAGTTACTCTTACTGCAGCATAATGGAACTTGAAAGGTTGTCTCAAGACTATTCTATCAGTTGAGTCTGGAGTTATTGAAGTTTGTCCTTCTGCTAAGTAACCAGCTACACTTTGTGCAGCATAGATAGCTCTCCATTCATAAGCATATGAATATTTGGAAGCATCTACTTTTCTAAGTAATCCATAAAAAGTTGTCTTATCATTAAGCATGTTATATATAACAGGGTCATATACATCAGCTAATTCTGCTGCAGCCATATAATGTGTTGCAGCTGAGATTTGTGAAGTTGTAGTTGTTAATGGATCTGCTTTTACTTCTAAGTTTTTCCAATGTGATTCTTTAACTTCAAAGTTATTACTTGCTAATCCTGCTTGTGTAGACATGTCACATCTAGTATCTTCACCATATCTTACAGCACCTAAACCAAGACCAGGTTTACCTTGTGCTTTAAGATTTTCATTTAATCTGTCATGAAGCATACCAGCTTCTTTAAATTGTAAATCAATATTTCCACTTCTAACTTGTACACCATCATCTTTGTTAGCATTAACCATTGGTGCCCACTCTTTCATCTCTAAGTGTGTCTTTTGGTATCCACCAACCATTTCCTTAAACTCTATTTCTTTAGTTTCTAAGTTAGTACCACCTTGTACTAATGGTTGATTAGCAGGTTGCATTGTTGTCATTGCTTCTTTAACATTAAGTATAAACTGCTCCTTTGTTTCTTTTTCTTTTGTTGCAATTTCAAAAGCTTTGAATCTTGTCATCATCTCTTTCTTTTCTGTTTCCTCTGGAGTACCTTCAGGTTCTTCCTTTGGTTCCTCCTTAGGTTTTTCTTCAGGTTCTACTTTAGAATCATCAGGTTGCTCTTCAGCAGGTTTTTCTTCTACTGGTTTTTCTTCAGCTGGAGCTTCAGCTGGTTTTTCTTCTTCTTTGATTTCCATTTTAGAAACCTCCTTTGGTTGTTCATTATTAATATCAGAAAAATTATGAATTTCTTTATAGCCAAAATTAGTAATTTCAGCTCTAGGATTAGCTATTAGTCTTGCATTAGCAAAACCATAACCATGTAAATTAATATCAGTTAAAAGTCTATATCTTTTTCCATCTCTCATTGTAGGAATAAAATTCTTAGCTTCATACTCAATAGAATAACCTGGATATATACCAGATTTAATATTACTCACAACTTCTTTGAATCTAGGATTAGTATCAGCTACAGTAGTATCAACATAAACACCATGATAACCATCTTCTAAATCTATTAATTCTGCTGGCTTTGACATAGCACCTGCAATTGGCATATTAGGATTTTTATTTTTTATCCAATCATGTCTTTCAGAACACATACTTACCCCTGGCCTTTCATATCTATCATTGATTTGTGTAACAATACTCTTTAAAGTTTCTAAGGGAAGTATATCTCCATCATATCCCTCATATTTAGTACCTCTATGATTTGTTTTGTCAGGATGATCAGTAGCAATATAACCACCAGCATGGAAATCCTTTAAACTTTCTTTAATATCTATCTTACCAAAAGAACAATATTTTAATTCTTTAGTTGATTTTTCTTTACCTCTCGGTTTTGTATAATCAACACCTGCTTTCTTTTTACTTGCATAGAAAACTTCTTTGCCTTTCTTACTGCCATACTTCTTAATCATAGCACTATATTCTCCTTTGTAATCTGCGTGAATTGGAATTTTAAGTACCTCTTACCTGGTTTTCTAAAAACCTAATTCTTTCTTTTAATATATTTACAAATGTGTTATGAGGATGTTTACTTTTTGAGAAAGCAGAAAGATTTTCAATTCTATTATCATCTCTCACTCCATTTAAATGATGAACAACAAAATCTTTAGGAAGTTTCCCATAATGCTTCTCCCAAACTATTCTATGTTCTCCTTCATATTTTTGTTTTAAATTTTTATTATAAATCATAACATAACCATTCATTTTAATTTTGCCACCTTTCCACTGTGGACTTTCTTTTCCTTTTTTTTGTTTAGTATTAAAAATTCTTTTATTCATACTCCAAGATAATGCAACAGCTTCAGACCTGTTCCTTATAGGAATATTATACTTATGTAGATACCTACTAATCTCTTTAGAATTCGTATTTTTGATACCTGCTATGTCTACAATTGATAGCTTATCATTTATATAGAAGTTATATAATTCAGTTTCTTTAAAGTCTGGATGCATTTATGAAAAGTATATACAAAGAAGTTGTTTTAAATAAATATATTCATATTAAGAAAGTTTATCCATCCTCCCTATTATTATACTTGGTTGCCAACTCTCAAATCTCTCACTTGCTAACTCACTCATCCTTGACTCTATTTGTTTTTTTGTTACTGTCTCTGACATTATATCTGTAATGCCTAACTCTTCTATAATTTCTCCATCTTTAATTATTCTCACTATTCCAAAAACTTCTAATGTGTCTGAGTAAGGTTGTTGTTGTATTTCTGTAATCACCCAATCGTATGTTGTTCCTTGCTTTAGGTTAGTAATGTAATCCTCTGCCTCCTGTTTATCTGTAAAGTCATATTTAATCTGGAAGCTCTCGTAGTCTGGTAGTATTGTGGGTTCTCCTGTGATATCTATTAATTCTGCCTTTATCCATCCAGTAGAACATTGTTTGTAACGCCTACTTGAACTAATGTTCCAATAGCAACGACTGGATATATTATTAATATTAGGATTACTTAACTTCCAACATAACATAGCAACTGCTGGGTCTTTAGCATAACATTCATATAAGTCATAATCTTTATCCAAAGCACTATCTATCAAGTATGTTCCTCCACCAGCTACCAAAGCTATTATCATTCCAACCAATATATACTTTTTATCCATTTTAATCATACCTCACCCAAGCAGTTGCAACACAACCAATGCATACTCCAGTGTCATCAAGTGTATAAAATTGGATAAAATCTTGAGCACTAAATGTATCTACACAATTTATCATAAAACCATGCTTTCCTGTTCCTGTACTAACAGTATCAATATCTGTTTGACAATTTGTTCCTGAATTACTTACTCTTACTTCTACAGTTGAAGTAGTACCTGTACAAACATCACATTGAACACTCATAGCAGTTATAACTCCTGAACAAACTTGTAAAGTACCTATACCATCTAAAGTAGCACCATTTCCCATACTCCATTCATAACCTGTATCTAAACCAACACTTTCTTCTGCGTAAAGCATTGCACTTGGTATTCCACAATCATTAGCCCAATCAGCAATACTACCATAGCCTGTAATATTAAAATCACCATAAACATTTAAGCCATCTGCTGTAACAGAAGTTATCACACTTCCATCTATACTTGAATTAATATCATCTGGTGATAACTCAAAATCAGAAAAACCACCTGCACTATCATCTGATAAAAGATGAATTAAACCTGAGCCACTTGTCCAAGCTCTCACACCTTTTGCTCCATATTCATCAATTCCTGCTGTTTGGTCTATATTAACATAATAATCCACAGCCGATATAGTATTTGCATTTATATTTCCATAACTTTTAGCATCATTGAAATAAATATCATCATCACCTGTTGCTCCTATCCAAGCTGAACCAGAACCAACTAAATTTGGGTCTATAATCATATCAGAACCATTATACATAAACCCAGCGTCACTACCAGCTCCTGCTTTGAAATAAGCATTATCTCTAAACATTCCAATATTTCCAGTATTTACTCTTAAACCATTTGCAGATTGAACTGTTGTAAGACTATCAGATATTTGAAGTCTTGAAGTTACCCCTATTTGAAATTGAAAACCACTCGGAGTTCCTACATCTTTAGTTTCAAAGACAGTATAAGCTGGAGTAGAACCTTTAGAACCAATTTTTAAATACCATTCTGTATTATTAACAAATGTAAATCCATCAGCAGAATCATAATACATATATTGAGTATCTGAAAACTTTAAACTCTCTCCTACTGTTATATTTTCTGTAACATTTAAAGTGGTTTTTATTTGAACCAAATCTGCGTATAAATGCATTTGGTTTGATTCAGTTTCTTCTAAATAAGCAACAGCAGATAAACTAAGTTTTGTTCCTGCAACAGTTCCTGTAGTTGTTATACTATCACCAACATTAATAGGACTTAAACTATCACCTGTTCTTTGAAAATAACTAGGAACATCTGTAAGATATGAGCCATTACCTACAAAATGTTCAGATGATGTGATGTTTTTTGCTACTTCTAAACTTCCTGCTGTTACATTAACATCACCATCGTGATGAATTCTTAAAGCCTCTAATGTTGTATCTTGTGTAGTTGAAACATTAAAAAACAAGCCAAAATCCCAAGCACCTTCTATAACTGTTCCAATTTCAGCAGTAGCAGTATCACCACTTCCATGCTGTCTAAATTGAATATAATTTTTATCTGGGGGAGTAATACTCACTTCATCACTTGAAATTGTTAAAGGATTATTTAAAGTTGAGGAAATATCTAAATCTCCTATTACATCTACACCACTACTATCCAAAGTCATAACATTTACAGGTGTTCCTGAGACTTTTACTCTAAAGAAAGTTTGTCCACCATCATTATCAAATAAATTATCTATATATAAATCTCCTGAACTTACATCATACCAAAAATCACTACCTATTGATTGGTCTGCATTCCAACCCATAAAAATAGAAGGATCTTCAGATGAACCTGTAGTTGTAATATTAATTTCTGGATGATTTGAAACTGAACCAGATATAAACAAATCTGAATTATCTATACTTACATTTCCTTCTATTATAGTATCACCTGAAAGGTTTGTTGTTCCTGTATGGATTATATTTCCTGTATTTATTGTAACATCAGTTGCAGAATCTATTTTTACACTTGCTATACTTGTGCTTCCTAAAGTTAAAACATTTGTAGGACTAAAATGAGCTATATCTCTTAATGTTCCATCTGTTTTATAACTTTGAAGTTTTTTATCATTTTGTATTATTAAATCTCCTTCTACTCTTGTAGCTCCTGAAAGGTTAGTTATTCCCACTACTTCTAATTCTCCTTCAATTAAAGTATCATCTGATAGATTTGTTGTTCCTGCTACATTTAAATCATCAAGGACATCAAGAAAATTCCCAATAGTAGCACTATTTAATACATCAAGACCAGTACCCATAGCATTAGCATAAAGAACACCCTCAACATTTATATCTCCACCAAAACTAACATCTTCACTTCTATTTGCTAAAATCTTTTCATCAAACTTTGGGTCACTCTCTACAGCATTAATCTCAGCAGTTGTGTTACCTGTTGGATAATCCCCAATTAAACTGACTATAGTATTATTCAATATAGTAGAACTAAAGTCTAACACACTTCCAGTAAAAGAGAGAAATCCAGATAGAGTAGTCCAGTTAAATAGCCCCCAGAACTTATAGGCACTGACTGAATCAGTAGTAGTTATATTAAAAGCACCTGCATTCCAGTTTCCAGTAAGAGGTCTTGTTCCGTCTTCAGTAAGAAATATAGAAGTGTCAATGTCTGAAGCTGCTGTTCCTACCTGTAAAGCTCTCAGGTCTATAAAATGTTCTGTCCAAACAGTATCAACAGCTTTGCCACAATACATATAGAGTGGAACTGCTGTGTAAGTGTAAAGGTCTGGAAGTGAGAAAGTAATAGGATTTACTTCTGTATTAAGACAACCCCCAATATTTGCATAAGTTGTATCCTCATCTGCCAACCTTTGATGGACTTCTGTCTTATCATCATCAATATCATAACCAGTTATAAATATCAAATACCTTCTATATTTAGATGGATTAGAACAAGTAACAACATCTGTCCCATCATCACAGGAAGTTAAGTTAAGTCCTGTCTGAGTTTCATCTTCATATTCATCATAGTGCCAAGTTCCTCCATCTCTATAAACAACTTCAAAAGTTGAACCAGCAGTCATATTCTGAATAGTTGTGTCTACCACATCATTTATGTAAATATACTCTCCTGCCTGAATTGTGAAATTAGAGAACCCTTCTGTTATTATTCCAAGACCACTTACTGTTCTTAAATTTGCTACATTAAAAGATGATTTTCTTAGTTTGATGTTTATCTTAGATTGTATAGGAGCTCCCTGATGAACTTCTATATCTCCAGAGTGTGCCATAGCATTGAAAATCTCTGTAATTCCTCCAGGACTTAAATCAGTTGCTATATAATTTGCTATTGTTGTTTCTTGAACTGCACAATTATTGTCTACATAATAAACAGAATGTTGGTTATTTGTAACAGAAACAGTTGTTCCTACTATATTACAATATTTAACAACTCCTGATGTTGTAACTAACCTTACTATCATATTAGGATATATTATATTCAAAGTTCCATCTGTGTGAGTGAGATTTACATTTGCATCACCATCAAGTTCATCTGCCTCTATCACTCCAGAATCAAGAGCTCCATCTAAAGGCTGACCTTTGAAGTATTCTAAAACTGTTAAATTACCTCTTTCTAAACCTTCACTTGAATTAACAAAATCTGAGTCATTAAAGACTGCATACCTATCCAAACCATACTCTTGATCATCAAAATAAAGAACCCAAGCATTAACATTTATTGCTAAAAACGTTAATATAAATATACTTATTAACACAAACATTAATATAGATTTTTTCATCATATCTCCGTTATGGCATTATGAGTAGTTACATCACCAGAGTAAGTAACTATCTGCCTATAATGTCTTCCTTTATAATACCAATCTATTTGTGATATTCTTCTATTAGGTCCACCATGGGTTATTACTTTTTTAGCATTCAAGAAATCTAAGGTTTCTGTTGTTATGTGGACTGGCAAAGGATTATTATGATTAATTTCATTACCCTCCTCATCCACTAATAATCTTGAAAATGCTCCTATTCTACCACCAAACCTATTCAAGAAATCATCATATTGCTTATCACGATTACTATCAATATAATTAGTTGCTATAATTAATATAACATCACCAACATCCCAACCATCTGTAAAATTATTACAAGATAATAAATACTTACCAGAAGTTGATGAAGTAGTGATAGTTTTAGAATTTTGATAAGTAGAATCCTGAGTTAAATTATAACAAGTTAATGTTTGAGATTTAGCAAGGATACCATCACTGACAATATAAATATCTTGTGTAGTTCCTGCTCCAGAACCAATAGTTACAAGTACCTCTGTTCTTCCTCCAAAATAAGATTTATAACAAGTTCCTTTTATAATATAATCATCTGGAGGAGGCATCTATACCACCTGCTGACTAATCCTATCCACTACTCTTCCTTCAACTTGTAGTCCATCTCTAAGAATATATTGCTGTTCTTCAACTTTACCTATTTCATCTTGAGAAACTTCAATATAATATTTATAATCAGGAGTTGCAAAGTTTAAGTGATATACTCCATTAATTAATGTATAGTGGATTATTCCAGAAGTACCCATTGGTTTTCTTATATCAAGCTTATTTTTTAATTTCTTAAATGCTTCCCAGTCTAACTTAAGAATTTCTTTATACTCAATTTCCTTTTCTTGTATTCTTGGTTTGGAATTTTGTTCTTCTTTCTTCTGGGCCCTCATAGCATTATTACCTTCACCCTCCATAACTTTAGGATTATTACCTGGCTTAGGACCACCACCTGGTTTACCTGGCATTCCACCAAAGCCCATTGGTTCTTTTATTTCATAAGGTTTATAACTTCTATATTTCTCAGGTATTTTTAATAAATTATAAGCAAACTCTGCATTATCATCTTTAATTAATTTAGAACCATATACCATATCTAAATATTGTTTATGCTGCATGTTAGCTTGTGTTTCTTTAATCTCATCATTCTTATAGCTTCTATTAAACTTCAAAGATACACCAAAGTGTGGTTTGAATAATTGAGTATTAAGCAACTGCTCCCAGTAATCCTGAGCTTCTGATATTTTCTGCCAGTATGATTGATCTGATATATCTTCACTTCTTGCACCTGACTTAGCTTCAGTACCAACAACAACAGAAATCTTGGACATAGGCATATTGAATGATAATGCTAAAACACCAGTAAGATAAATAGCTTGTTGCCTGAACTCCATATCCTTATCAAACTTGTTTAGTTGTTCTAATTTAACTTCTCCAGTCATTACTAAGTTACCATGCTTCTGATATATTTGTTGGTATTCTCTAAGTATTTGTTCTAATCTTTGTTGTCTTTTAGAATTAGGTGCTTCTTTCTCTAATATGAATAACCAATCTGGAGTACCACCCTTATCAAAATACATACCATTTAAATCTTTAATAGTGTTTAACTGGGATATAGCACTTAATGAGGCAATTATAGGAGAATAACCATAGGCCTTACCATCCCAGGTCATTAACTTTGCATGTATAACTTCAGAAGTATCATAATTTCTAATACCCACTCCAGATACATTTTGTTCAAATCCACCTATAGCTGTATGACTTGAATTCATTGCTATCTTAACAGTAGACCATGGAATATGTTTTACTGATTTAATAGCATCTTCATCATGTATAATTTGTTTATATTCAATATCTGTGAACATATCACCATATACTTCTTTTAATTGTGCAGGGGATATTTGTCCTTTCCATAATGCTGCATCTCCTAATATAAACCAATCTTGTAGTGCAGCTTCTAATTCTTGCTTAAAGAAATTGTCTTCAATAAACTCCATAGCTTTCTTTATCTTGTTTCTACCACCAGCAGAACCATCAGCAGTTTCAAATCTAAATCCATCAGATAATATAGCAGTTTTTAACTCATTAACTATACCTATAGCCTCAGGACATCTTCTAACTAAATCTAATATTTGCTTATAATTATAAGGTTGTACTTGAAACCAATTTTTAGGATCTCTTCCATAAGGTGGTCCTTGTCCCTGACTTGTTCCTGTTAGTGTATTATACATTGGTGGTTCTTTTGTTTCTAAATTTCCAGGAAAAGAAGATGGAGGACTGAAAGCATTGTGCATAAAGTTCTTTGTTTTATTACCTAAAGTTTTTACAGAATTCCTAAGATTTTCCTTGAATTCTTGATATTTATTAGAATTTACTTGATTTTTTACAGAATTATCACTAACCATGAGATTTTATTAAACAATATTTGATTTAAATAAATATATTCATATTAAGAATGATTTGGACATAGATATTTCTTATCTGGCTTTATTTCTGACTTATCTAACATAAAATATGGGTCAGATGAACATTCTTTCATACACTTCTCACAAACTACAAGTTGTTCTCTTAGAGTATTATTAATTAAGTCCTGTTGTATCTTATTCTTAGTCATGTCTACTATAGACTTCTTTGGGATTATAGTTAATGATACTGGCCTATAATTTGACACACCCATGCATGCTAAAGCTAATGAATCTACATGATCATCTGGGTCTCCAAACAATTTCATCTTTTTAGATAAGGTTGAAATCTGATATTGAAATGATTTTAATTCATCAGTTAAAGGTTTGTAATTAGGAAGTTTAATTTCTTTCCTTTCCATTAATTTTTTAAGATTAGAATTCATATCTATCTTAGATTGAAGAGTAAATGGCACTCCTTCAACATTTATACCTAATTCTTGATTAAACATATCTACCTGTGCTGCTCCAGCCCCTGTATCACAGAATATTTGTGATGGATTATATCTATCATTAAGAATTCTTATCTCACCCATTATAGCAGTATAAGGAACTCTCTTTCTTGTTATTACTTCAACAACCTGAACATCATTTGTATGTTCATCTATTCTTTGATGAGAGATTACAGTTACAACATTAGCAGATTTCATCTGGCCCCAATCTACTCCAATATAATAAACTTTATCACTACTTATTATCTTATCAACAACACCAGTACACTCATCAACTAATTCAGCTGGATAATATTGGTTAGCTTCTCCAGATACAAATTCAGCAAGAACTTCAGAACGGTAATTAATAATATCCACAGTATTCTTCATCATCTTTGCCCAGGATTCTGGATGACATAATTTATAATCAAAATGATATTTTGAAAAGTAAGGATTATTTTTGTATAATATATAAAAGTGAGTCATTGTACTCCAAGGAGAAGATAATATTGTTGTTGCTGCATTTGTCTTTGCAGTCATAGGTAAAATAATATGCTCATAGAAATCCTTATCCCTTTCAAAATAAGAGTACTCATCAACATATATATCTGATGGTGAGTGTCCTAAAGCTGAAAATGTAGCAACTTCAGATATTACTCTGCATTCTGTTCCATTCTTGTTCTTCTTATATAACTCTGATTTTGAATCTACTTTCAATGTTGGTGCATAAGTTATCTTTGCATTCCTCATTAATAGTCTTAGCTTATATACAATGTCCTGGGCCTGTTTCTCTCCCTTGGAGAATACAAGCATAGTTCTATCAGAATCTGCCCATGTAAGCTTATGCAATATATCCACACATATTGCCTGTGAGCCCCCTATCTGCCTGGCCTTTACTAATAATTTGTTTTTTGATTTATCTGATAAAAACAGGCTTTGCCAATCATAAGCCCTAAATGGTTTTGTGTGATCCAAGGGATCTTTTAGAATAGCATAAGCAAATAAAGTAGGGTCTCCTCTTATTGCTTTCCATTTCATAGGAACACTCAATTTTTTAAAGTCTTCTATTTTTTTATTTGCAAATCCCTTTTGTACCTTGGTTATTACATCTCTCATTTTAAAATTTTAGAACCTTTTTTTAGATTATCTTCAACTAATAGCCACTGATGATTTTCTGGAGCAAAAGCTAATTTAATATCTTCAGGATTATTAAAATCAAAACTACATAAAGGTTTGATATGATCTATATGGTACTTTGAAATATCCTTAGGAAAGGGTTTTAAATGTTTTATTATTGCTTTGTAGTTTATACCATACTTTTTAGAAGTTACTATTTTACCTGTTGTTGAGTATTTTTTAAAAGCTGTACTCAATGATACTCTCAAATTATGTTTAATTTTTATTTCTTTATTTGAATTATATCTATTCATTTTGTAGGCATTACATCTTTTTTTATTCTTATGTCCATATTCTCTACTTTCTCTTTTTCTCCTTTCTCTATTTTTAGCATAATATTCTTTAAAATAATTTTTATTTTTAATTCTCCATCTTTTATTAGCAAGATTATGTAATACTCTTCTTTTTTGTTTTGTTATAACATCCATTTTATTAAAATTAAAATAACTACTGTTATAGTTATTATAGCAGCTATAAGTCTTTTGTCTAAATCCTTATACTTAAAGAATCCAACATCAAGTTTTAGTATTCCTAAATTTATTATCATTTTATATTGTGGGGGTTGAGTCGGTCAATGCAATTTTGGATGACACTCAACCCCTTTCACATTTTCATGTATAATTTTTTTATACATATTTTATACATGTAATGGTTATTATACAACCTTTTCTAATATATCCTCTATCATTTGTATTTTATCTTTTATGTCTTGTATGTGACCTTGAATTCCTTGAATCATATCTTTTTGTTCCATTTTAACCTCCTGTTTGTTGTTGCTCTAACTGTTGGAAATATAAATATAACTGCTGTGCTGTAACTACTATAGTCTCATTATTTGTATACCATAAGAATTGTAAGCTTTGTGTTTGTGCCATTGCTATACTTGTTTCTACTTTACTTGCTATTGAGTTGTCATATCTTGGCTTTACAACAGAAATTAATAACACCAATACTAAAATTATTACTAATACTATTGTTGCTGATTTATAATCTAATTTCATGCTCTCATCCTCTCCTGATAAGAATCTTTTAAATCCATATAGACCACTTTATAATCACTAATATCTTCACCTTTTTTATCCAATGCTAATAAGCTGATTCTCAAAGCTGCGAGCTTTGGTCCTGATGGTTTGTTTCTTATGCTATTGATTAAGTCCTCTAAGTATTGGTTTCTCATTAATTACACCTCACTAAAAACCAGGCAACAGCCCAAGAAACACCTATTATACATATACATTCTGGCCAGTTCATTTTTTCACTCCCATTTCTTTCATAGATTCATTAAATGACATATCAAATAAGTCTGAATAAAGCAATCCTATCTCATCAAATCTTTGGTTTAAATCCCTTTCAAATCTTGCTTGTTGCTCTCCTTTCAAATCCCTACCTAAATGATGTAAGTTATTTTTCAACGTCTCTACTGCATCTTTGAAAATCTTTTTAACTCTTTGTTTGTCTATGCAGTGTTTTTGAATAACATGTTCAAAATAATAAGGTTCTTTAAACATATTTCTTGTTCCAACTTGTTCTGATATTCCTTTGCCTTTCAAACTTGGAAATTCTTTATCAAATTTCATCATCTTCACCTTTTTCCTTACATTTTCTACACATTAATTTACTATCTACTTTTATATGGCCAAAGTCATAGTCTGCATTAGTGCAACTTACTTGAACTTCCTCTCCACAAAAATCACATTTTCTATATTGATTACTCATCTTTCATCAACTTTGGATTTTCATAGATATTTCCTATGACTTCACTAACATCTTTATAATCCCATAAATCACCTTGACCATCATTTACAACAAAACATCCTTCCATAAATTTAACTATATAAGTACTCTTCTCATATCTCAAAATATCTCCCTCATAAATCTCTTTTCCATTCTTGTCTTTAAGTCCAGTGAGTTGACCAACTGTTTCAGGCTTCCTAATAGTCCAACATATAAGTTTATTCATTAAATCAAAACCTTCAATAACTGTATCTTTACTATGATTATACCTATTTCTTACTAAATCACCATACACCCACTTTGATTCTTTTGTTCTTGGATTATAATGTAATCCTCTAAACTTAATTTCTCTCATACTTTCACCTCTTTCTTCTTCTTAACAGTAGCAATAACTTCTCCATCCTTATCCTTAAGAACCTTTTCTGCCTCATCTGCCTGGTCTACAAGTGTATTAATATCAACCTTAGCTATTGTTTGTTTAATAGTCTTCTTAGTACCATATTTAAGTTTATGAAGTTCTGCATAGTAATCCTTCAATGCTTTAACAACTTCCATATATCTTTCTGATACTCTTGGAAGTACAGACATCTCAGCCTCTAATCTACATATCCATCTGGTTAATCCATCTATTGAGAATGATCTTGGGTTTGTTCTTGCATTCATATTAAGTTCTGCAAATACTCTATCCATTTCCTGGCAAACAAATCCTTTACTTTTTTTTATAGGACACTTATCCCTTATAGGACATACTGAACAAGTTAGTTCTTTTCTCTTGAAGAACAATAAATCCTTAGTCGCTTGGCTTACCAATTTTTTCCTCTTGTTCTTTTTCTAATCTCTTCTTTTCTTTCCAATAAATACCACGATTACCTGCTGGTGGTTCATTTATTCCAGTAATTGTTACAGAAATTTGTACTAAGTCTTGATTCTTTAAACTTAAAGCTCTTAATATATTAGCTGGTATAACTACTCCTTTACTATTACCCATAGAACTTACCTTTGCCATATAACTTGCTGTTTGATTTTCCATATATATCACATATCTTATGCTATATTATATAACATACTTATATTTAAACCTTCTGTAATCTACAACATATATTTCACAGTAGTGTATGTTCATATATGATAATATATTTACAAACTATATTTTGTAGTATATATGTTTTTGAGGATTTTATACAAATTTGGATGGTCTGGGTGTATTACTACACACAACACCAAAAATTCACCCCCACCCAGTAGTAATATAATAATAATAACAACTAATAGGTAGTAACAATATAATATAATATGATACTACTATATAATAGTATGTGTTGTGATCTAGTAACCACAAGGTTTATATAGTCATACCTCCAATATATATCATATAAGATATAATATTATTATGTTACTATATAAGATATGTAATAGCATAATTATATGATATCATAATATGGAGTAGTGATATAATATGATACAATACAAACATATATTAGCATTAGTAAATAACATAGTATATAGAGCTAAGCAAGAAGTAATAGAAGGGTATAACAATGGGTTTATATTAGTTAATAATAGGAGGTTATTATAATGAATTTAATAACCATAATATCTAATAGTGTTGTAGTAGCAAAGAAGAAACAATTAGAACAATATCAAAAAGAAGAACCTAAATACCAAGATAAAGATAGAAAGATTGAATATAGAAAGGATTTAAAATGAAACCAAAACTTCAAAAAATTAAAGACTTTTTAGAAATATTGAACTATTATAAAATTAATAAACTACAAAAGGGTTGGATTAGAGACAATAAAGAAGAAGATAAACAAGTATTTAGATGGTTTGTAAATGAAGAAAGAGATATTATAGCTTCTGTTGTTGAAGGATATTTTCCAAATGAAAGTAATTTAAGAGTCTCTACATCAACAGATTACTTTGAGTCTTTTGAAAATAGAGGACATAAATCTATAATGCTTAAGAAAAATGATTTTGAATGGATTGAAGATATTGAAAGAATGATTAGGAGGAAGATAAAATGAAAGATAAACCAAATTATCCTTATGAAGATGAATATCCAAATAATATTCAAACTCAAAATGAGTTAGCTAGTAATAAAGCTTGTGAGTTAGAAGCAAAACATAAACAAGAGTTAGAAACAGATAAGAAAATAGAAACATTAGAAAAAAGTAATGAACAACCTAAATTAAAAGAGTTTGAAGTTACATTTATAGCACATCATGTAATTAGTGTTGAAGCACAAGATGAAGATGAAGCAGAACAAAAAGCTATTGATCTATTTGATGGACAAGTAGATTTTGAGAGAGAAGTTGAGGAGGTTGAAGAATGAGACAAACTAAATCATTAAGGATAAAAGCACTAAATGAATTAAGAAAAGCTAATGATTATATTAGAATGGATATTGATAAGTTTATAATGGAAAATTCTATTAAAGATAATAAATTATGGCCTTTAATAAATAAACTTGTTGAGAATGAAATAAAACAAGAGGAGTTATGTGATTAGAATGAAAAAGAAAGACAATATTAAGAAGATGAGAATATCTAAAGGTATAACAGAAAGAGCAGAAAAGAGATTAAGAGAAGGTTTTACTTGGGGTGGATCTAAAGAGGGTCATAGGTATTGGAGTAAGATAGCAAAGAGATTAATAGAAATCTCAAAGAAGGTGAAGAAATGAAAGAAACTAAATTTAGTGATATGGATAAGTATGAAAAGTTAGGATTATTATACCAAATATTAGAAGAAGAATATGGTTTTAATATTGAAGATTTACATAATAAAGACTTTGGATCAATTACATTAAAATTTATAGAGATTTGTAAGTTAAGAGATATTGATTTAAAATGATCTTAAAAGATATATTTGGTAAGTGTAGAATTATAGGTTTAGCTGGGTTTAAAAACACAGGTAAAACTAATAATTTAGTATTTTTACTAAAAGACTTTAGAGATAAAGATAAGAAAACACCAATATATGTTTATGGAATGCCTAATCAAGTTATGGAATATTTGAAAGGAATAGGAATACAAGAGATTAGCACTCTAAAACATTTAGTTAAGAAAAGAGATTGTCTATTAGTATTAGATGAGTTTCAAAGACTTAAATTAAATGATAGAAGATATAAAGATGATCTTGATGAGTTTGTTGATTTTGTTTATCATAATAATGTTTATGTAATACTATCATCACCAAACATTAGAGAATTTAATTCTATAATTGGTGATTTAACTGAAAA
>SDBT01001170.1_pt1 | contig 45370 bp, 63 predicted proteins | sample 2277101 | NCBI WGS metagenome assembly SDBT01 (sample SAMN10404973, study PRJNA504765) | marine sediment metagenome | isolation source: marine sediment core GS10_PC15, 103 cmbsf | place: Arctic Ocean: Southern Knipovich Ridge | collected 2010
GATAGTTTCGAGAAGACCTTAATCCTCGATGGATCGGGAAGTATTGCGAACTTCAATAAATCACCCGCTAAATCACCAGCCCCCAGGGTCATGCGAGTTGTCAGTCGCGGATCTTCGGCGGCGATCATTTCACGCGCTCTCGATAGCGCTTCGATTGCACTCTTGACTTCCCCCTTCTCGACCCCGAACAGTTTATCGAAAGCGTTAGTTCGACCGGGTATATTCGCAAGGAACGTATCGAATAATGGAGTTCCCCAAACAATCAGCATGGGCTTCTCGCTTATCGCCTCGATCACCCTTGGAAGGTGCTTCTTGATTCCGATCTCTTTTTCAACCGCCTGACCTATCTCTTCGGAATAGTCCAGCGGACTCTCGAGTATCGACTCCCTGATGGACTTCAAATCGTCAAGAGACAATGCCCTGAGTTTCCCTTCGGCTTCCTGTGCCTGCTGCTCTCGAGTAGTGAGCTTAACCGTGGCCCCGGTTACGGTGTCTACCTTCTGGCCGCTTATCGGCTGCTCTATTCTGAGCGGATCACCCTCTGTCTTGATCCCGAGGAACCTTTTAATGCCCTCAGCACGATCGTGGCGCTCTTGGAGTTCGAGGCTGCGCGTGGTTACACCCGGATTATTGACTCCGATCTCTCTCAAGACGTGCTTGGGCAAATGCCTTCCCTGCTCAGACCACCATTGCTGAAATCTAAACGCCCTATCGATTGGGCTTACCGGGGTCAACTCTTGCAAACCCAACGCTCCGTTCAAAGAAGAACGCGCACTGTCCGTTCGGACTTTCGTCCATATCCCATTAACAGCATCGAGGTCAGACGGCAATGGGCTGAAAAAACTATCGGCGGAGACATCAACGTCCGATGGATCGGCAATATCGAGTAGAGTATCCTTTGCCATTACCGCCCCCCTCTCAGTAAGCTATCCAGGAATGAGACATCGTCTTTTTTATTAAGGGGCTCCTTCTTTCCTCTTCTCCTCAGCGCAGCCGATATATCCTTCTGGCTCATTACATACTTTCGCATCAGATCGTCATTGAAGTCATCAATCTCTTGTGTCGTGAAATCCAAATTGCGGAACCTGTCGTTCAATTCGATAACGGCTATGTTCGCTATATCTCTGAGGAATTCCCGCTCTTCATCCTTGACAAGCTGAATGACGCCTTGGCTGCGCTCGATTGAGTCTCGGAGTTTCTTTTCCCTCTCATCGAGGACCGTTGCGTTGCGTCGCTTGGTGTCGTCGGTTGCTGACTCGGCTGCGCTTGTTACCGCATTGATATTACCGTTACGCTCCTTGACGTTGACGACTTCCTCGAAGTTCCTCAGTTGCTTCCAACCTTCCGCTTCGGAAATCTCGCCACGCGCCACGCGGCTCACCACAATATTGACTTTGAGTTGGGTGAAGGACGATGTGATAATATCCTTACCCTCTGCAATATCCTTATCTCTCAATCGAATCGAAGACAGTAAGGAATCACGCACGTTACGAGGTAGCTTAGCCTTGTGGACTTCGGCGGTTGTCGTCGCCGCCTCCCCTTCACTGGCATTGTAGATGCGCCGCGATAAGTCGGCGTCCGCAGTCACTACTCGATCATCTTCATCTTCAACGCGAACGGCTTCCAATCTGGTGAAATCGTCTTTGACTTGTTGTATGGCGAAGTTGATATCGGCTTTATCCATCCCGGCACCGAGACCGGTTTCCAACATGACATCCACCGCACTATCCTCATTGCCCTGGTTTTGGCCCAGGGTTATCAGGGATTGAATCGTTGCGTTCTTGACAAACTCCGCTTCTTGCTTCCGGGTCTCGGCTACCAAAATACCAGCTTGAACCTTGGTGTACGTCCCATCCCCGATACCCTTCTTGATTGATTTGCGCGCCCTCTTGAATTGACCCTTTGTCATCATCAGGGCTACGTCGGCTCTTTTAGTATCCCGTTCGCGCTCGAGCATTGACTCTTGAACGAATTTGCTACCACTTACCCGTTGACTCTTGACCAGATTGCCAAAGGCTTTTGAAGCCAGCTTGTTCTTGGGGGCAAAACCCTGAATCTTGCCCATCGCGTCATTGAATCGCTGTTGGTATGTACTCGAATCCGGGTCAGAATCGAAGTCTAAGGCCAATTGATTGAGAACTTCCTGCGTTTGGCGCTTGGCCTCGGAAAGCTGATTCTCCGCTTGCAGCCGATTGAGTGTAACCGCAAGACCCGCAACGGCGCCACCGGCCTCACCAACGGCGGCGGCCACCTGCCCGGCGCCCGTATCAAGATTAGCGTCGAAGGTAACGCCCGACCCCCTGCCCGGTAGACTTCCGCGTGCTCTTTGTATTTCAAATGCCATCAGTCTAACCTCATTTCTGGCCTAATATAACGGTTCTTCTCAAGCAAAGCGCAACCAGGTGGCGCCGTTTCTACAAGTGTCGAATCAACCGAACAATGCCTCCGATTTTGCTGTGCCGGCGGCTCCTACTGTTGTAGAAAACGCCCTCAATAAGGAAGTCTTGCGAGCAGCCTTACCTCGTTTTCGGGCCAAGCTACCCTTGAATCTCGATATGACCGCCCGTTCCTTGAACTGAGCAGCCTCGACAGCCCCTTCGTGCCCGATCAGAAGGTTCTCAAGTTCAAGCTCTTCGGCCTGCTCGCTCAGCACCCTGATAGGAGCCCCCACGTCCAGCCTGGCGCCCGACTTGCCCAAGGCCGCCCGTAACCTTCCGAGTATGCCTTCGCCTCTCTCGACGTGCCTGAGCTGGTCAAATCGGGCCTTCTCTTCGCGGGCCTTGGCGTTCTGCTCTTCGACCAGGGCGTTACGCTCTGCGAGTCGCTGTTCGGCTCGGCCCTGGGCGTCGGCTATTCTGCCCTGCTGTATCTGGCTGAAAATCTTTGCGCCAGTCCCTAATAGAAATAAAAGTGGCAACGCCATGTCTATCTCCCTGTAATCTTGCTTCTGAGCACCATCGCTCTTAAAGTACACGGCAAGGGATCATCCGAAGTGATTAGCACGGAGTCCTCGACAGTAAATCCACCGTCAAATACTACCCCTACATCGCCCGTGAACAACGCTGGCGGGTTATCGTAGTTCTCCGTTGTGCGCCAGTCAATCGTCCTCAAATCATTCATATCGGTTCCATATTGCACGTTCCCGGCATTCAAGAAGCTCAGTACAACTTCTGTGACCTTCTTGATCGAGCCTTTGGTGTTACCGCCTTGAATGTTCACATCAGATCGCATGGGCTTTAATTTGTACCTGAACGGTATCCCTACAATGGCCTTGGTTACACTTTCTGATGGGGTTATCTCGCCATTGACTACCGTTTGCCGGGCAAAGACCGCTCCGTTTCCGTAGACGGCAACTTCCTCACCTTCAAGGTGTTCCAGTTGGGTAAGGGTGGTAACGGCTGGGCCTTCGTATTTCAGGCCGGAATCGACGAACCACGCATCTTCGTCGTCGTCGCCCCAATCCCTCGGTTGGAACTGTTCGATGTAAACTACGTTCTGTCCGTTGATCGGGCGGGTAACGGAGAGCCACACTTCATCTTCCGTCTCGCCGGGAATGACCGCTACACTTGACGCGCTTATCGGATCGGAAGCTGCTGTAGCCGCAACCGCCCCAACCGCAGACGAACCCAACGCACCGTTGAAAACGATTTCCCCCGACTGCCACGAACCGCCAACGGCAGACGCCCACGACGCCAACATGGAGGTAGACATGCCAGATGTTTTGCTGAGGAAGTTGAGGTTCTTATCGTAAAACCAGAGCACTTCGTCTTGACCGCCGCCCGTATCTTGATTGACAATAACAAGATTATCGAACAGGTCGATATATATTCCCTGTCCGACAGTCACGGAAACCGAAGTCACAAGAGAGAGGTTCTTCCCGTCCCAATTGACCTTAGAAAGCGTAGTTCCGTTCACAACGTATATGAATTGCCCATCCGACGTCAAATTGGTAGTCCCAATGAGACTGGAGCCCACCATGATCTCGTCAACGATCAAATTATTGCCAAGGTCCATCACCCACAAATTACTACCACCGGAGGCGGCCCCTGCGTTACAGACTATGTTCAGTTCGTCGTCAACGTGAACAACGTGTGCGCCTTCCATCGTAGGAAATACTGTGTCAACACCCGTATCAGTATCATATTTTCTCATTCCACCAGCCGTAAAAGCGGCATAGGCATTGCCGTCTAAATCTATATCCATATCGTGACCGCCAAAGGTGGCATCACCGTCTTCATTGTGCCACACTTCTGAGCCATCGGTAAGATCAAACTTCGACATATCTCCATGTTTGCTGGCCGTACTAAGCCTAATGAATAAATACAAGTACCTATCATCGGGCGTTATCTTTATGCCAAAAGAAAAGCCATTAAGTGCATCTATCCAGGTAGTATCTAAAAACTCATGCCCAGGCGTCTCGGTTCCATCCGGTGCAATGCGCGTGATGTAGAAGATATTCGGTTCACTGCCCCTCTCATCGTGAGCGACATAAAGATTTCCCGCCGAGTCCTGAGCCATTCTTCCAGCCCCGGTGGGGAGGCTGGCTATTTCCTTCATCGGTATCTCAGTACCGTCGAACGTCTCGGCATTGAACGTATCTGCGAACTGCAACTGCTGTACTGTGGTTCCCGCTGTGAGAGTGTGAGTGCCATTATAATTGCTTGTTCCAGTGAGACGTACCACTTCGCCCTCGATGAACGGATTCCCGGCACAGGGCAAGCCCACGATCCCACCGCCTATGTTCACGGCCGCGCCACCTGAGTCCAGAGTCAGCATTGTCCTATCAGTAATCGGGACACCGTAGACGGTATTGCTGTCATTGAGATAAGTATACTTGTACGTTGACGGGACTGCATCGACTGCATCGGAGCCGGACGTGGCCGGAGTGCCGAAGGCCGGGAGCATCGGGTGTTTCGCCCACGCAATAACATCCTGATCTCGCTCGTAAGTCATTGACAGTAACGTGCCATCGCCCAAGACCGTCCACAAGATGTTGTCCGGGTTCCTCTGGTATGCCATTGAGACTATGCCGCTTTTGGTAATGTGTTCGGCGAGTGCGGATAGATCGGGAGCGGTGTACTTCGATTGATCGTCCGACCAAGAAATCTCTCGAACCTTCCTACCGACGAAGTCCACGAAGAGAAGAACGTCGCCCACCTGTAGAGCTTGTAATGTGGAAGCGCCGTATGAGGTCTGTTGCTTCATACTGAAATTTTTCGGAGTGACCGGCTGGTCGAGAGAGGAAGAACGTATTCGCCATTCACCACCGACCGTCCCGAAGATGAGTGCTTCCAAGGCACTGATCCACCTGATCGCATTGCGCTTATCGGAAGAGGCTGTCAGAGAGAAGGACGATGAAGCTACCAGAATGATCGGCGTCTTGAAGTTCTCAAAATCACCCGTCGCACTGAACCAAACCGTTTGAGGTTGTTCTGTTGTCCCTGCATAAACCGAACGTTCCTCGAAGAACGTTATTGCCGCCGGGTAGCCTCTCACCGATGACCACGCCCCTTCGAACCATCGTTTTGTTGCATCGGTCGAAGCCAGAGCAGTAAGGATTGTGATTTCGACTTGGGTATCGTTCGTAAATGTGTCCACCCGGACTATGCCGTCTTGTAAGGCCGTATCAATCGTGAGGTCCGCTTCAACCCTACCGGAAGTAAAGGCGACAACATTGATTCTATATTGCACATTATCAACAGTCTCATTGCCCGCAAGTTGGACGTTTCGATCGTTCGCCCCTGGGAATACTCTATATCGTTCCCATCCGAAATTGTTCTCGTTTCGTTGGAGTTCTACTGTAGCGGTCCATATTCCGTGGGTGTTAAACGTGAACGGCCCTTCTACCGGAATAGCAGCCCCTATAAGCCCGGTCCCTGCGATGGAGCCCTCTGCGATCGCACTGACCCTCGGATGCGACAATTTGAACAGCGCCCCAACGTGACCCGCCTCGAAAGTTGCCGACGAAGCCGTGAGCGTTCCCGTCCCGGTCTCTGAATCCGATGACAAGGTAACATCGTCGTCCTTCACAATATCGTTTCTGGGTAAGAACGGCCCGTTGACAAATGGTATAACATCGAGAGAAAACGCCGACGCCGAAGTCCGAGTGAGTTTTCGCGGAGCATAATCCGGATGGGTGATCCACATAACGTCATTGCTCTGCTTGATCTGCAACCCAAACAGATCGCCCGCCAGGTAAGGCGTAGTTACTGTAACAGGGTCAAAGTCGTCGTCGAGTAATATCCCGCCGTTGGTGTAGAATCTAAACTGCTTATCCGTAGCCTCGATGATATAGGCGACGGTATTGGAGAACTCGAACTCTAACAACCGAACCGTTGTGCCGTTGAGTACCTTCTGGATAAACTTCGTTCCCGGCCTGCGTTCGGCGCCACCGTAGATTCTTGGGATCATGTTCTCCAAGATTCGACAGCCGGACGAATACTTATCAACATCCGAACGTGCGTCGATCTGAGGACTAAGTTCACCCGCATTGAATGAAACAATCGGGAATCTCATAAAATATTCACCTCCGGGAAAACCCCTTCTGATGTCAAGGTGTCCTGGCCATAGACGTTCTTTACTCTTCTGAGATCGTCACTCACAACGCTTATATCAACCGTAATATCAACCAACGTTATCTCTCCATCGACGCCCCACTCTATCACACCCTGACCAAGAGGCTTATCGGTATCGGCTGGATTGCCTCCTTTTTGATGGTAGACTGCAAAATGGTATATCTTTCCTGCCTCTATATTACCAGACAGGTCGAACGGGCCTACATAATGCCGAGACTCCCCAGACCCTTTTTGTATCTCTGTCATCGACACATCGTAATCGTCGGCGTCCCTACCGTCATTGCCCCACTCTTCATCAGCCGAGCCGTCGGTCAGGAAGACTTCCCCGTTCGTCTGGAACCTGCACAGGTAGAGCGTTTGCCCTGTCTTGAAATTGTGATGTATCTCGCCTTCGACGGGCGGTGGGGCGGTTGTTGTCGAGCTTGACGAAGTGGTGCTCGAAGTCGAGGTAGAAGTCGAGGTCGAAGAACTTGTCGAGCTTGTCGAGGCAGTCGAGCTTGTGGAGGAAGTTGTGCTCGATGTCGAAGTTGAAGTCGAGGTCGATGAGGACGTGGAGCTTGTCGAAGTGGTCGAGGAGCTTGACGAAGTTGTTGAGGACGTTGAGGTTGTTGTCGAGGTCGAGCTTGAGCTTGTCGTTGTGGTTGTGACGGCTCCGAATGTACCCTCTCTGATTTGATCTATTTCCCCAGTGCCCAGTATGTCTTTGAACACCACGAGTTCATCGACTCTCATATCCAAATAATGACCGTCTGGATTGCCATTGATTTGAAATGGAGCATCTTCGACATTGATATTATTTGTCGTATTCCCGGTTTTGTCAGTCACCGATGACGCAGTGTCGTCCCATATTCTGATTCTCCACGACTTGTCACTGTCTTGATAGGTAAAACCTATGTGATACCATCGACCAGCAACAATAGCTGTTTCGGTATCTGTGAAGGCTTCGGTACTTACCCCATTGTTAAATCCAAGAAACCCCTGTACCCGCTTTGTGCCAGCTACATCTATTATCCCAAGCTCAAGACTTTCCTTACCAGTCCCGGCCTTAGACCACATACCATCCCAGCCTGTGATCGTGATGTCTGTGAACTTGACCCAATTACAAACCGAGATTTTCTTATTCGCATCACCATTCTTGAGAGGAAACCCTGCATCTAAATTGGCATCGGTTATTGAGAAATTGTCGCTGTCAGCAGCAACAAAGATACCAGAAGCATCGCCTTGTTTGAAGTCCGACGTATCTTCGGCAACACCATTATTGGTAAGCGTATTCGTACCTTTGGAATCCGTGGTCTGTGCGCCACTGTCCATATTCCAATCCGCTACGCAATTAGCATCGCCTGAAAAGTCGTTAGCCATCGAGTTTCTTCAACCTCTCGTCAAGTTCATTGGCTTCGTCGTTGAGTTTTTTGAGTCGCTTCTGGGAAGCCGTGAGCACTTCCTGCTCTCTGCCGATTTGGTGCATCTTGCGGCCAAGGGCTATTTCGATTTTGTCGCGGTCATCTGGTTTTTTTGCCATACTCTTCTTACCTGCCTTTCTGTTTACTTATCAATTTCAGTGAGATATACTTCCCACTCTGCCTTTTCTGTTAAGTCAGTAGTATTGTCGAGATTCCTGTGGTCTATTCGCGTTTGAATTTCATCAATCCTGTTAACCACTTCCTTACGCTCAAACGACTCCTCTGTCGAAGCTGGCGTCTTGGTGATTACCAACTTGCCGTCTGTGATTTTACTTGTTGTTGCCATTGTTTTCTCCTAAAGTATATGTATCATTGCCTTTGCCAAACCTGCTCCGACAACTGTTTCTATTGCATGTCCGATTTCTTGAAAATGCTCAGCAATAGAAGGCGAGTTACCGACATCTGCACTACCGGCAGTTGCAGAACTGATTAGCCTGTCGTTATGAACACAGCCGCCAGCATCAAGAAGCACTTCTGCTATGCCTCCAATTACAATCCAGACATCAGACCCGTCCGCTACGCCGCCATTGTAGACAACTCCGATGGTGTCAAGAGCATTTGTAGCAGCGGTATCAAAAGAGTTTTCATCCGTAGTGTCGGCCATGACCAATTGACCCTCGACGCTGTTTCCTCCGGTGTTGTTCGTGAGTTTGACAGCAAAACCACCTATCGCCGTCATCTTTGTCATCGTTGCGGTAACATCGAGACCTGAATCAATTGTAAGACCATCGACAACCCCCGCTCCGGTATTGGGAGCAAAGACCATCTTTGTGAGTTGATCGTCACCCGTCCCATCGTGAGACATTGTGATCGTACCGGATTCAGTTTCCTCGCCGCCTGATTGCTCTCGCTTGCCTCTGAGTTGCCACGCTCCACTATTGTCTGCGTCAGAGTGAGTGCTGACGTGGCCGGTTATTGTGGGCGTGGCGTGGGTGAGTTCGAGGAGTGTTTCGGGAGTAAGCTCTCCGCCAAAGCCAATATCTCCTAAGTTAGTTATAATCATCCTTGTTGTTGGATTAACAATTGTGCTGCCTGTCAAAAAGTGCATGTCCGCACTTACTCTAAAGAGCGCGTTGGCCCCATTCTGAAGAACCACAATAGCAGCCGCATTATCGAAAAAACTGCCGCTATTAACACCTTTGAACTCAATCTTCCCTAAACTCCTACCATCACTTGTTTCTACTTCTAATCCTTTTGTATTAGTATCAGAAGCCCCCAAAGTTATTATTGCCCCATGAGTTTCAGTCGTGGAATACGCTACCATTTTTATTTCTGGAGAAATAGCAGATGTTTGAATATCTATTTCTTCCTGGGGCAATTCTGTCCCCAAACCCCACCGCCCTATTTGGTCAAGGGCAAATATAGTAGTCCCTCCTACACCCTCACGTCGGAAAAGTATTACTTCCCCATTATTCACACTTTCGTCTATACCTATCCCATAGGTATTTATTCCAACATTTTGAATCTCAAAACCAATAGCATCTCCCGCTCCTAAAGCCCCATCAGATGAAACTCTAACAATTGCATCATTTCTAATCACGTGAATGGATGCGAGTGGGTCAACAGTACCAATGCCAAGTCGTATATTCGTTGTGTCGAAGTTCCCAATAACACCACCACCTGCTTGCTTCCACTGAAACGCCGTCGTGCTATCCGCCCCCGGCTGAAACACCGCCGTATTCGGAGCTATCGTCGCCGAGCCTGCTACGAGAGTGCCGGTGCTGTCGTCGAACGTGAAGCGAGAGTCGTCGGATATGACGCCTGCGTTATTGAATAGGACGCGGGTGTCGGTTAAGTTGGAGAGGGTTAAGCCAGTGAACGTAGCTGCACCTGTAGCAAAGTCCCACTCGGCGACTATGGACCCGCCACCCCCTGTACCAAAGCTGTGAAAGCTCAGATTGTCCGAGTTCTCAAAACGTTGTATTAGCCATCTATTAACCTCGCCTGATCGTAAATTCAATTTTGCAGCCTTGTCAGCGTCGGCATTTATAATTAAATCAGTTGCGGCTCCGGGGTTTTCAATCCACCCAGAATGTGCCCGCATGAAAGGCATCTGGACGGTAGTAGTTCCACTGTTGTATGTGAACAAAGAGTCCGCGCCGAAGATTCCACCGTCGTTAAACTGGACCTCCGTATCGTTACCAGCCGGAACTAATAATGGGAACGTCTTAGCCATTAGGTGACGCCTTGATTCAACTTGACGCCCTCAATAAATGCAATGCACTCATCTTCATTCATACCGTTCAACGTCTTCTCCCAAAGCCCTTTGTGCGCCACCCATCTATCGAAGTATTCTTCCAACGTCTCTACTTGACGGCTCTTGATAAATGCTCTTTCCCCCGCGCATTTATCCATGACGTCATTCGCAATTGCGATCACACCCGCCGTACTCTTGCGACCCTCGACGACAACTTGCAATGCCCTTTCGCCACCGCAGACGTATGCCGCGATATGTTCATTGCGAACGTAATCGGGATGGTTCCATATATACCCGCGTTTCTCCGCCCAATGCCAACACCACGCCTTCGGATGAATCCAGTGGTGGTATCCACAGGTTGACTGCTTGTAGTTCATGTACCCTTCGCCGCCACAGTAGATACCAAACTCAGGATGCCAGCTGCCGAGTTCTTCGATCACCGATCTCGGACTCATCATTCCGCAGGTACTCATCACGCAGACCTTGTAGGGCCTTGTCGGGAACCGCCTCTTTCGCCTACCGTCCTCCATGTAATATTCCGACTGATGCGTGCAGAACCTATATCCGAAGAACTTGTCTTTCTGAGGGTCGTATTCAAGACTGCGAGAATCCAGCATGTAATTGATATACGCATGGACACCGCCGATCTTCTCTTCCGGTGGGTTGCGCAGGAACTCTACCATGTGCCTGAGAGAGTCCCGTTTCATAATGCAGTGGGCGTCGAGGAAAAACAAGAACTTCCCTGTACTCTCTTCGATGCCTTTGTTCTTGGCGTTCCAATGGCCCTGCTTTTCATCGAACTGAATGTACCGGACAGTCTTGTTGCGGAAGAACACCGTGTTGATAAAACTACCATCGCGCTTACTTCCGGGAGGCCCCTGAAAGAACGCTCTCGATCTCAGGTAATACGGTCGAACCTTACCCTTCATCAAAGGCATGCGCTCATTCTTCACACTACAGTCGATATACCAATCGCTCATGTTGTCTATCGCAAGGATCTCAAACTCACAGAAGCCTTCAAGCTCTTCGATCACCGACTGGATCGTGAAGACGACGTTTGGACCTTCGTTGCAAAACGGTATAATTACGCTGAGTTCTATTGACATTTCTTACTCTCCTTTAGTGCTTCCATATATGGTTTGTAATACCCGGTGGCGCGTCGGGCTACATATCTCTCCCAGTCCTTCCTCCTGCCGTATTTCGCATTTGCATACGTGTTGTCGCCACCGTACATTTTCCACGTATGCCTGAACAAAACATCTCCGTAGTATTTAAGTTTATCCGTGCCTCGTAAGACAATTGTTAGATCCCTATCAGCGCACCCGCTCTTGTAATACGGGTCTAAGAAGTACCCTCTCTCTCGGTACAAAGCCTTACCCATGATCGGGATCGTCACCCAATAAGACGACTTCCTGTTACCGTCGTAGAAGTAGATCGCTCCGTCCAGCTCGGGCCATGATTCTTCCATGCACTCGACAAGTCGTATGTCGTAATTGGCCTGGGTGGGAATGACATCATCCGATATGCACATCACAATATCGAAGTCACGCGATGAAATGGCCGTGTTAATAGCGTCCACCAACCCATCGTGTTTCTTGTAGTAGTAATCGACCTTTGCCCTCGAATATGAATCGTCCATTTGGGCAATGCAGTCCCGGATCAGATCGTTGTTCATGGTCGGATCATCTACGTCCATCGCAATCAGGAAGTCGCAGTCGTACTTCCCGGACATTAAGTGCAGCCATAGATGAAGGGTCTTTAGAAACCAGACCGGCCTGCCACGAGTTGGGAATTTAAAAAGGATCTTACTCATCTTATCACCTTCCATTTGAAGCCATCCTTCCAATCAAAGTCGATAGTCTTCTGACAACCGGAGACTCCGCTCAGTATCCCGTAGGAAGGGTGGCGCTTTCTAACAAAGAGCAGTCTTTCCCCGAAGTCGATGAAGACGAACCACCTGTGTTCTCGGCGCCCGAACATGAGTTCTGCCTGAGCAGGGGGAAAAGATATACACCCTGCACGGGCAATACGTACCAACTCGGAACAAGCGGCGTCCGGGTCTTCGCAATGTTCGATGGCGTGGTAGCATCTGACATATTCAAACTCCTTGTCGGCGAATGGCATATTCTCCAATGCACAGCGAACATACTTACCGGGCAATCCGAGTTCCGGTTCAACGATATCAGCGTAGACATCGTAACCAAGTGCTATTCGCTGCATGGTCCCGCCGCAGCCAGCGTCCAGCCACTTACCCTCGTGGGGCGGGGCTACTGCTCTTTTTGGTTTCATTTCTTACTCTCCTTATGAACCTGCTACTGTTGGTCTCTTGCGCCCGGAACCTGATAGCCGAGCGTCATTCCAAGTCATTTGATCGTTCTGCCTTGTTCCAGCACCCTCGTTACGGTCCAAGGCGCGGACGGTAGCCATCAAAGGCTTCAAGTCTTCGTCAATGCCCGCCAGCATCTTATCGTCGCCTGAGAGGGGGACTGAGAGCTTCCTGGCTAACTTCAATACGAGGACTTCAACGAATAGGGGATCGAACTTCGCCGCGTCTTTGACCAGTTTGCTGTAGATCAACGAAACCGAATCCTCATTAGTCAGGAGAACTCTGGCGCCGTCGTCGTTTGTCTCCAACGAGAATGAGAATACGGAAATCTCATTCGATGCAGCCCCGGCGTCGAATTTGTACCTGTACCGCAGGAAGTCGGCCGGCAAGAGGAACTGGCGGTCGTATTCGAAGTCCGGGTCTACCGTGTCCTGGCTCAAGGTTTTGCGGCCCTTGTTGAATACCCAGAAATGCTTCCTCTGCAAAGCATCCCGCGTCTGCTCGTAGTGTAATCGACATTGTTGGGCTTCCGGCTTGGTCTCAGAGGTATCTTCAAAGCTGTTGATCCGCTTGGCTCCGAGCCTGCCGAGGGCTTGGTTGCAGATTCCTGTATTCGAGTTAGCCATAGTAAAACCTCGTTTTTAGCCCAAAAACCCATTCGAGCGCGCCACCTGGTTGCGCTTTCCTTGACAACAATATGGGGCGGAACCTCGACGGCTCCGCCCCCACAGGTTAATCAATTGTCAGATATACCAGCCCGACGTTGTCACCGGCAATGCCGTACTCCGTCACGCCCCATATCTGATCGGTCCCATCGTTCGCCACGTTGCCAATCTCACCGGCTGCGCCCGCACTTCCAGGCGCACCCGCAGGTTCGCCCTTGACGAGGGTGTCGCTGTTGTCGATCAAAAAGGCGGTCGAGCCACCCGTCTGACCCCAATAGAAATAATCTATCGGAACCGCAAGCTGGCACTGACCAGCCGCCTTGCCCTCGGCAGTCGTCGGGAAGACAACCGTATCGAAATACGGACTCTTCCTGATGGTAATGACCGTACTGGCAGACCACGCCTGGCGAATCGGATAACGAAGACGCAGGCGCAACAGCGTATCGTCGGAAACGTCCAACTTGCTGGCGATGATCGGATACCCGTCACCGATAGCAGTCCCGCTTTCGACAATCACAGTGCCATTTACCAGGTCATTCTCAGCCAAAGAGGTTGCCGTAGTGACATCGACGACGATTTCGATGTCGCCGATCTCTACCGCAGTTCCACTTGTTGACTGAGCCTCCGCAACCAGCTTGGAGTCCTGGGCACCTTGCGATGTCATCAGACCCTTGACCTGGATTACGGCTCCGTTCTTGCAGTATCGGTACTTCCGACCATCGTTGAAGGTGATCAGAGTCCCGACTGCCAACTGTTGTAATTCACTCACTTCGAAAATGCCTTGCTTGGGTTGCTCGACATCTCCGAAGAGTAGACCCTTCCCGAAAACCGGGGGGATTAGAATACTCGGTGCATCTGGCATTCTATACTCCTATCTGTTCGGCTTCCCGAACGTAAGATGTTAAACAGCTACCTTGTTAAGACATTCATGCACTTTAGCGCCTTCGAAACGTACAGCGCCACAACTGATGACAGAATACACCTGCCAAGCATACTTCTTGGTCGACTCTTCACTGATTCTGGCAGTGACGGCCTTGGCCTGACCAAAGATAATCCCATCTTCGGCCCACGCAAACGAACGGAAAGTCGTCTGATCCGTGGTGTCCTTAGTGATGCGATTTGACCAGAACCAATTGAATCCCGCGTACAACTCGACATTGCCGTTTTGCAGGTTCTTCAACGTTGCGAAGTCATGGCTCTTGATCTCGGTGATATCTAACATATCAGCGATAGCCTTGGGGTTGACCGCCCAATACTTGCGTATCGAAGGATCAACATCTTCCTGGTTGAAGATCTGCATCATCAGCAACATCTTTGCGATTGAGATATCGACTTCGACTTGGGGAGTCGCAAGCGTCCCGAGGGCCGTTGCGGTTCCGTCGCCGTTGATCGAGATCGAATCATCCTTGAACGCAACATTTGCCGAACCCAGGATCTCGCCGGTGAAGGCGTTACCCAAAGCGGCCGCGATGATTTTGTCATCTTGTTTCCGCTGTAGTTGCATCGACTGATGTTGGGTGTACTTGTTCTTCGGATCGATCAGCATCTTCCAGGAATCCTGCTTGTCGAGAAGAGTTCCGGTATCCTCATCGGACATCGAAACCCAACGCCTGGTATGCTCAATCTCATTCAGGGGGGTGTCACCATGCCTGACAGTTGAAGGTTGACTCTCCGCCTCACCCAACAGGTCAAACGATTTTGCCTTGGCTCCCACGATTGTTTCGGGACGTACGCGAGGCACAAAGCGAGACTTGACTTGCTGAGATAGGGATTGAATCATCGTGCCATACTGCAAAGTAAATGCAGTTGATACTGTTGAATCTGGCATAATACAATCTCCCAAATAAATACGTCTTATTCAGTGAGATTGTCCACAACGTAGCGGGTCTACACCTGCATTTTCAGTCTGTTAGACTACCGATCTCGCCAACACTTGACATTTCTGACAGCAATGCCTCCGATTGACTCGATTACCGGCTACCCCACATTTTCAGGGGGATGGATTGTTTCCATAAGCTCAGATACTTTCTTTATCATGTTTGCGTGTTTGGCCGGATTTGTCCGTTCAAACTCACCTTTCAAGAACTTCTGATAGTCGTCACTGGCGTAAAATTCGTCCAGTTCGGCCTGTGCTTCTTTCGGAGCCTTGTGCGATAACTCGGCGATCAGGACGTTGGCCTCGACAAGTTGTTTGCCGACCTCCGCGGCCCACTCGATAAACATCTCATCTCGCCCGTACTTCTCAACGAAGGCGTCACGCTGCTCGCCCTCTCCTGTGGTTTCGTTGATGAAACGATTGGCGATATGGACCCGTTCCTCGTAAGCCATACCCCATTTCTTTTTCAGGTTTACTTCGGTTTCATCCTTCTCACGTACTGCCGTTTCATCGTCGGTTACGAGATCATCGACTATCCGAGCGTCGTCCAGTTTCATTTGTCGCGTGAATTGCCGCTGAGTGATTCCGTTCTCGTAAGCGTTTTGACGCAACTCTTTCATGCGATCATCCGACCGCTTCTCTTCCGGGACACCTTCTGGTCGTTTGTACTGATAGTCATCGACCGTCTTGGGTCTACCGGTAGCGTCGTAGAAGGTGGCTAATTCCCCATCTGTCGGATCCTCGCCGAGCAAGGCAACTTTGTCCTTACCGATAGCACTTCGCTGCTCGACAAACTGCTTTCCGAGTTCCTTGAAATTGCCGACGAGCTTGAAACATTCTGCGTCGCGGATATCTTCATCGAGATGTTGTGTCCAATTCTCAGAGAAGTTGCCCTCGTGGTCTACGAGAGCGACGGGGCCTCCACCGCCCCCGCCGCCCCCGCCTGCGTCGTCGTCGCCTTCAAACCTTGCCCACGGACTCATCGGCCATATTGGATTCTTTGGTAACTTCATTTCTTACTCTCCTGTAATAATTTCTACGCCGCAATTGACTTTCCACAAACAACACTTTTTGAACTTATCTCCGCTCCCACATGGGCAGGGTTCATTTCTGCGAACCTTAACAACAGTTACTTTCGTGGTGGTCGGATTTCTTAGAACAGCCCGTGTTGCAGGCTCCAGACGTTCAACATCCATGAATTCACGCATACGGATGCGCTGTCCATTGATGTCTTCTTGGGTGTAATCCATCATGTCTTACTCTCCCTTAGAGATCTTCATAATACTCAACCTTGTCTTTGTTGATATGGACAAGTTTGCCATCCGGTTTCTCAAAGTGAGTCCACACCGAATCGCCTTTCCATTTGCCCTTGACAGTTTTATAATGGCCTGACTCAAAACTGATAAGCACTTTCTTCTCTTCGGAATGACTTCGTTCGTCTGCCATGTCTTACTCTCCTTATAACCCTTTTGTATCTAAATCAAACAGTATCTTTCTTTCGTGCCACGCAAGCCGCAGATCAAGCAATACCGGATAACGACTCTCTAATGCAGCCACGCTGTCGATCAAACCATTGATTCCTCCATCCAACCGCTCAATGGCGTCAAGGTGATTGATATAGAGTTGCTTTACCAGCGACTCTGGGACTGAGACTTTTACTTCTTCCATTGTCTTACTCTCCTGTTATCTCATACACGCCATCACATTCCGTTGCTACAAACAAACGATCCCGGAAATTGACGAAACTGACTATTTTACTTGGGAACGGTCCCATCATCATTTTTCGCGCCTTGAATATTGGTTCGATAGGGGATTCTTCTTTTTGTATTCCTGCCACGGATAGACTGCCAATAACAGGAGCCGCGATTGCTGCTTTCAATAATTTTCTTCGTTCTAACATGTCTTACTCTCCTTTAGCTGTTTTTTCACGTTCTGCATACGGGTCTTTATTGAGCATCTTGTAAATATACAGGATGACATCGGATCGACCTTGATTAACCAGTACGGCGTTCACGTCCACACCGCCCTTTATATCCAAACCACCGAACATCGGGGCTTTCTTCGTCAAGTCGGCGAGTACGGCCTTGCCAGCTTCGCTACCGAATGCCTTCTGGTAGTCTATGACCAAACCCTTACGCTCGTTTCTCATTCCGAACATGCCTGAAATCCTTCGCTGCTTTTCGATTACTTCTCTGTGGATATTCTACTTTGTCCATCCAGCCGTCTTCCAGTACCGGCAAGTCGTTAGCCTCACAGAAGCTTGCCAACTGGCCCCGAAGATGAGCGCCGTGATGACCGCCGCCAACAGACTCCTTGAGGGGATCGTCGCACATCCAATCCCAAAAACCATATAATGCTTCGGTTGCGTTCACCATTAGACAGCCTCTTTCATTTGACGTTCGACGCTATAAGACGCACACTTCGGGCATTGCTCGAAAGACGCATCGGCCTCATAGCCACACTGATTACATTCAAAGAAGCGATACTTCTTTATCGGCTCCCGTACGCGTACCCTCTTCCTTGCAGCGACGGCTTGCCGTTTCTTCCTCTGTTCGAGTTTCTTCGGAAAACGAGCGTCGCGATACCTCAGATAGTCGCCCCGCGTCATGCAGGCGAGATTGTCAAGGTCATCGTCCATTGTGTTCTCGTCAAGATGGACGATGATCATACCCTTAGGTATTGGGCCGTTCTCTTTCTCCCAGAGCCATCGGGCGTAGGGAACCCAATTTGTTGCGTAGCTGCCATAGGGTTGATCGTCGATCTTTATGTACTTTGCGTACTTGACCTTCACCTTACGAGGGCCGTACCGCCTCTGCTTAACCATTATCGCGCCTATGGGTTTCCACCGACGAGCGTTCACGAATCGCAACTGCCCTTTCTTGAATAGCGGCATTATGCGACCTCCTGCTGTAGCTCTTCGGCGGCGCTACCTGGTTCCGGAGTCTTCGTCGTCTGCCCGTAGCCCTGGGCGGCGACCTGGGTAGCCTCAAGAGCGGCCTGAGCTTCCTCCCGGCGCTGCCTCTCGGCCCTGATCTCATCACGCTTGACTATCGGCCTGATATGGCTCTCCTTGACGCCCAGGAACCGGGCGGTGTCTCTCGATGCTTCGTCGAAGTCGATATTGTCCACAGTACCCGGCTGCAAGTTTTCCATCCTCTCGGTGAACGTCAACCAGTTATCAAGAGCAATCACATGCTGATCTCGCAAGACCAAAGCAAGCGGTCCGATATATTGGATCTTCACGTTGCGCAATTGCGGCGGTGGCTGTCGAACAACGCCATTGCTAATCAACAACATGACAGTTCTTTGGATTAGCGGATTGAGCAGTTCACTGAACAACCTCCCCAATGGGTTACTCAGTTTCTTCAACGCCTCACCCAACCGGCCCCGTATTTCTTCGGTAGTTCTTCGATCACCCTTCAAAGGTGTCAACGGCTCGAAGGCCGGTTTGAAAAACGCCTCATGGATAATTTCACGCTGGCCCTCCAGTTCTTCCCTGGCAATGGGATAGGAACCCTTGGCCCCCAGATCGACAGCTTTGATAGTGCCGGTCTCGACTACGAAGTTTTGCGCTCTCGGTGATAGATTGACGTTACCATCGAATGTTTCCAGAATCTCCAACGGCGGGTCAACCCACCTGTTACCGGCTTGGGTTTTGTCACGCTCCATTTGGTTGAGCTTTTTGACTTGCGGAAGAATCTCCGTCCCAATCCCGCGACCATGTACCTCACCCGGACTCCTGAACCATCGGGGAACGGCAAATGGAAATACTTTGAACCCGCCTTCTGAGAGGATGTTCTTATCCAACACCCCAATATGCAAAGACTCGAAAGGCATGTTCTTGTTGTCGATCATATCCGGGTTGCGATCTGCACGAGGCTGGACAATCTGAATTATCTCGAATATCTGGTTTGTCTTATCGCCCCTGTCCATTTCTTCGAGAGCCTTTGTAACGTGCGTTCCGATTGAATCGCCGAATTGCTGTTTGAGTTGACGCGCTGTTCGCTTGACGGTCAGAATGAATGTGTCGATCTTACCATCGGAGTTTTCCCTCACCTGATACGAGCCTATGGGATAGCTCCGATACGCCAGACCGGTCTTGACAGACCAGTTCGGGAAGACAGCCGCATTACCGAAAAAGACTTCGGACTCCAAAGCAGAATTGTACTCTTCGATGAAATTCGTTCCGAACATTGCTTCGTGGACATCTTCGGTAAGTTCGGAAAGGTATTCCTCAACCTCTGCATCGTCTCGATTCTCTCTATCACTTGATTTGAGATCGAAGAACTCCTGGCCGGCTGGAATAGTCAAAGACGACAGACCGGACGCCATACTCCGGCCATCGGTCCTTGCCGTTATATCGTGCAACTCTGTACCAAGGGTCTCGCCGGGAACCCGCTGGGTTTGTATCTTGGCGAACATCGGCAGTTCCCAATCGGCGGTCTCTTGCCACAGGTTGCGGAAGTTGGCCTGCTCTGAGAACGCTGCATCGCGCAGGGATATAACCGCCTCGGCTCTTTTTGTATCATCAGCCATGATCTACCTTCCCAACAGACTTTTCTTGCCCGTTTGCGGTGACAGTTCGCCGGTAACTATGGTCTTACTCCTACCAGAGACCCTTCCTCTCTGTCTTCGCTGTATCTCACCGGAGGCTTGGCCCTTTACCAGTGTTTGCGGGGGTGCTATCGGAGGAAGCGGCGGCGTAGTTGGTGGTGGACCAAGACCAAAAAACGAGAGAGTCTTTTTACGACTACGTTTCGCCTCTTCGTTTATATCGCTGAGAGCCCGCCTCCGCTCTTTGTCCACCTTCTTGAACACCTTCTTGATTTCGCTGAAAAATCCCATTAGATTATTCTCCTACTACGCGCACCCAGGTTGCGCGGCTTGGCTACAGGTCTGCCGTCTTTATTCTTAACGTGCCTACCCTCGGAATCGCAGATACCACGTCGATGACCGTTGACGATCATCTGCTTGATCTGCTCTTCGTTGGCTCGCATTTCTTTCGTCTTACTTGCCATTATCCAACCCTCGCAAAATTGTTCGTAGCATAGGCCGCTCTCTGTCTTACTCGCCCACTACTCGCCATGCCCACCCGACCGCTCTGGCAGGCGAGTAGGAAGTAGTTCGTTGCATGGCGGTAATCGTCCGGGCCTAATTTCCGATACCTGTAAACACTTTGGCGAGTCCGCTTGTTCGTTTCGAGAACCTTCGCCGTGGCGCACATTTGTTTGGCATACTCTACAATCTCCGGACACCTTCTTGGTAATTGAAGTTGCCCCGCCGTCGTTACCACCCGATGAGTCGAGTCCATAATCTCAGTGCGATTGACCTTAACGATCCCGCTCTTCGGATTGAACGCCGAACCCATCGGTGTCGATTCCGAATATTCGCACAGGAATACAACAACGCCCAGCTTGCGCATTCTTTTCTGGAACGCTCGGGCCTGATCTTCGTAAGGTCTGATATCGACCACAATACTCTTGACGTGGAACTTTCTTACCCAATCGGCGATCTCATTCCACTCGAAGTCTGCGGAGCCGGCTACGCGAAAGACGCTATACCTATCCTTACCCGTCCGGGCCCCGATCACAATCCGTTTAGGTTTCTGGCAATCGATACCCATGGCGCACGGACCTTCATGCTTTGCCATTTGGTTCCATTCCTGGCAGCATCCCAGAACCTCTGATTTTGTCAGTCGATCCTCCGCCGCCACATAGGGCAGGCCCAGCCTCAGCCGGACGATGTCGGCAAGGTTCCCCTCAGGTGGATTGTTAAATTCTTCAAGGATCTCGCCGGGGTCATTCTGGTATGACGACAGTTGACTCCAACAGTACCCGTGCATGTAGTCGGACTTCGTACGGTCGGACGCCACCCACTCACCGGGGTCGGGACGAACTTCCTTCCCGCACTTCGTACATGCAATGTAACCAGTCCCATCAGAATGATACTTAACGCACCCAGGGAACGATAGCTCCGCGCAAGTAAACTCGCCGCAAGCTCCACACTTGCGGAACCAATGGCGCTGATCCGAACGAGCAAAAACCTCCGCAATTCCGAAATCCGGCAACGTAGGATTACTGATGTAGACCTCTTCTTTGACATCGGAATCTCCCATTCTCTGTTTTGCCTTGGCAATCGCATCGGCGTCCATCAGGTCCATTTCATCGTAGACTACCCGATCTACCGAAATCCCCCTCAGACTCGCGGCCTCACGCGCATCGAAATCAAGGGTCTTGGGAAGCGTTCCACCCCGCAAATACAAAAACGAATCCTTGACCCGCTTCAACTGAGCGGAGTTCGTAGACTGAACGTACATACCGATCGCTTTGGGATTCGCCGCGATCAAAGGTCCGAACCGGGCCTGGGAGAAATCCCTTATGTCATTAGCGGTCGGGAAAAGGTACAGCACCCCCCTCGGATAAATACCGAAGATTTGCCCGTGGAGACTCTTATTGACTTCCAACTCCGTAAACCCACCCTGAGTAGCCTTCTGATAGCAAACCCTCCGGACCCGCTCTTGCATCGGCTCCAACAGATATTGACGCCTTTCGAAAGACCAGACGCCCTTCTGTAGACGGATACGGTTCATCTCCGCCCAGTAAGCCGGACAAACCGCCGCCAAGTCTTTCTCGGTTAAGCTGTCTACGTCAATCATCTTACGGACTCGTTGTGGTCGTGGATGAACTCGTACTCGTGGAGGTAGATGTCGAGGTGCTGGTCGAACTACTCGAACTGGAGGACGAACTCGTACTTGTGCTGGTCGATGAGGATGTCGTGCTCGTGTGGATATCCCCCGGCCATATCTTCGCGTTCAAAGTGATCGGCTCGTACTGGATGAAGAAATCGCCCTCACCTTTCAGTAAGCCCACATTAGCGCTGAAAACAACGTCAATGCCACCAGGTGGCGCTACAATCCCCCGGCCACTGGCATCCCGAATATCCAGAATGTTCAAAGCCGGCACCGCGGCGGCCACAACGTCAATCGCCCCGTTATCCAACTCCGAAACGAACGTCGTACCAACCGCTTTATTCGCAATCGCTACATCCGCGCCCAAGACGATATTCGCCCCGCCGTCGTCCGGATCCAGAAGCCATTTCATGTTCGAAGCCGAATTTGTGATCGCCTCGGTCACGCGCATGAAGATCGCCGTTATCATCACATAACCTTCGATTGTGAAGGCATCGGACAACCGACCGCCGTGCAACACTACATGACGGGTTACGAAATTCGTCCGCTCCGGGCCGGGAACCGAACGGAAAGCCTGTCTCCTGATTGAACTCGGTAAATACGTCTGTTTAGCCATTAGAACTCCTTTTTGCCAATTATCCAGATTCCATACCATTGACCGTAGTGGCCTCAATGACGTGTATGCTCTCTCTTAATATATTGTGTTCGACCGCATTCCCATCAATGTCATTGAGGCGAGCCCGAAAATGAATCAGTTGTTCTGCTATATTCTCCCATTGGCAAATAACATCTTCATAGACTAATCGGGTTACAATGCACTCAGATCTGTACGAAGTCGAGCCTGTATCATAAATAATAGTCAACCTTAATTTCTCAGAAGAATCCACCGGAGCTCCTTTATAGGGAATAAATCCTCTTCTCTTTCAGCCAACTTGATTTTTTCATCGACTCTATCACTTCGATCAACTTCCTGGCGATCACCCATAAAACGAATCTCAGGGTCCACACGCAACCCGCGGGTCCGAACTAAAACACCAGATTCACTCTGAATCAATATCATGGCGAATCCACGGAATCGGCAAAATCAACATAAAATTCCCGATAACAGTTGATCGTCGCACTACCATTACAAGACCAACACAATGAATGACGAAAACGGCTCACGAACGAACAAAGGCAAGAATAGCAATACTGAGGATAGAAAACCATTGTCGCCATTAAGGAACTCCATTGTCAAGGTAAAGAAAACGGGCTGCATCCAGAAGAGGAGTATTCGTACTCGCCCCGCCTGGCGCTTGGGGGTTTCGACTTCTCGGAAGCCCCCCCCCTCGATTCTGAGCCGTGCGTGCGGATTTTCTCAAGGAAAGCGCAACCAGGTGGCGCGCTTACTACACTTGTCGAACAACTCCAAAGCCAGCCCAAAGCCAGCCTAAACACGGTCGATAGTGGTGGTATAGTCATGCTATGGTATAGCTTTGGCATCGGTATTACCCGGCTTTGGTTGGTGTTTCGGTACGCTTCATCAGTAGGATAGACAGCTCGCGAGCCTTGGCCCGGGCAGCCGCCGTCAACTCACGCTCACGCTCGGCTGTCTCGATGATCTGCTTATCTGCAAGGGCGCCATGCCTACGGTAGAACAATTCAAGGGCTTTAAGAAGGTGCCCAGGCCCCAAAGAGCCGTCGTCTATTAAGTTCTGGAGCTTCGTATCGGCTGCGGCTACCTTATCGTCCTGAATCCCCAGGTTCTCGGCCCTGAGCTTATCCATCCGCCTATTGAACTCAACATCTTCTCGCAGGTTACATGCTATCTTATGGTTGGCATAGGAATCGGAATAACCGGCCTCCCTGGCTGCTGGCGCTATTTTGAACCCATGCTTAGGTAATAGAAGGATGAGCCTTTCGTGCAATTCCCGGTTGGAATAGGCCTTTGAGCGTTTTGCCTGTCTTTGTCCCATGTAGGTTTCATCGTCTATTGTGTCGCCAAGCGTCAAGGGTATTTTCTCTTATCGCTGTTTCCTGCTCATAAGGCCCGATTATTCTTTCCTTGTATGAATACCCAAGTGTCCATTTGTTATTCTTTGAGAATGTTGAGATTTATTTTGTTGCGTTATTTGTCCAGCAGTGAAGCTTATCGGAGTTTTGGCTTGTTTTGCCTGTTTCGGTGGCTTGACTTTTGGCGTCTTTTTCCTATAACCCTACATGAGCATCGCCAAAACAATCAAGTCTTTCACGCTGCCAGCCGGGGCCAACACTTCTGGCGATGTTCGCGGTCTCGGCTCGGCGGCTCCTATTGAAGGGATTAAGGCCATGAGAACCAAAGAAGAGAAACAAGCCTACGCCCGTAGGTTGCGGGACAATTGGAAAGCTGCAAAGAAGTTGTTGACAGACGACAAGATCAGCGAGATCCAGGCCATAATCAAAACGCACGGTATGAAAATATCCGTAACCGGTTACATGTGCGTAGCAATGCAGATGCGCGGCCAAGAGCTGGCCGGCATACCATATCTTGACGCTAAGACGTACAAAGGCTGGAAAGAGAACGGCTTTCAGGTCAAGAAGGGCGAAAAAAGCACCTTGTCTGGGATAACTTGGATAGGTGTTAGTAAGAAAGAACCTATCGAAAATGCCGAGGAAAAGCCGGGTTATTGTTTCCCAAAAGCATACCATTTATTTCATCGGACCCAGGTCGACGCTATTGGCGCCGTGGCAATAAAGGCGGTGGCATAATGAACCTTTACGACCAATACAGACCGACAACATTCGACAAGGTGCTCGGCCAAGACCGGGCAGTGAAACAGAGCAAAGCAATATTGGCGCGTGGCTGGGGATCACGCGCCTGGTGGTTCTCGGGCGCGTCTGGGACGGGGAAAACTACTCTTGCCAAGATCATAGCCGATCAGGGCGCAGATCCGGACTATGTAACCGAATATGATAGTGCCGATCAATTATCGGTGTCCGAAGTAGATCGAATCGAACAGGATATGCACTATTTCGCCCCAGGCAAGGGCGGCAGGGCATACATCGTCAACGAAGCGCACGGTTTACGCAAGCCAGTCATCCGGCGATTGTTGGGCTTGCTGGAACGTCTGCCGAACCATGTTTGTGTCCTGTTTACCACCACTAAACAAGGCGAAGCGAAGCTGTTTGATGATGACATCGACGCAAATCCGCTCTTGTCCAGGTGTGTCAAGGTTACACTTACCAACCAGGGTTTATCACAGACGTTCGGGAAGCATTGCCAGGAAATAGCCCTTGCCGAGAACATGGACGGCAAGCCGGTCGGCGCGTATGTCGAGCTTGCCAGGAAGTGCAAGAATAACTGCCGGGAAATGCTCATGCGTATCGAGTCTGGCGAAATGATGGTTTAATCGAATGAAAGAGAGGCAAGAGAAAATGAGTGAACATACAAAAGGGCCGTGGCATATTGGGATAGGAAACGGTATTGGTTCAGTATTCGGGCCGGAAAATTGCCGTGCAAACTTGACAGATGACGGGACGGCATTGGCTCCGATATGTATGATGGTGCGAGGGTTTGGTGGGATAGTGCATCGAAACAAATTTCCTGCCGAAGATATCGCCAACGCCAAGCTCATAGCAGCCGCGCCGGAGCTATTGGAAGCGTGCAAGGCCACCCTATCAATTATAGGTATTGACGATATACGCAAGGCGAGATTAAAAGCCGAAGCCGCAGTCGCCAAAGCCACCTAACCGCACCCGGGCACGGAGGCCCATATTGGAGAATGAAAATGACAGATCGAACAGCACTAAGCCTTGAAGTGGTATTCAAATTTCTCGATTGCGTTACTCGTACTTTAGATACGGCAACCAAAACAGAAACAAGCCTTGACGGTAAATTGGCTTTGCAACGAAAGCTTAAGCAAGCCACCGATGCCCGTATTTTACTACGCAAGAATTACTACGCATTTTGCGATTGGTGCCAGACTGGCGAATATGTTACTCCTGTCGTCAAAACAATGCCCACATGTGATGCGTGTGGTCAAATTAAACCAGACTAATCCCCTTCACAGGGTTATCTTAGGGCGGCAAGCTCAGAAACTCGGACGGGCTTGCCGCCCACAATCAAACGGAAGTGAGGACGTTATGCCTATACGATTAAAATGCGGCTGTATCCCAGATGCTTCCGGCTTTGGTTGGTGCGGAAAATGCCGAAGAAAACTACGCTCTAAAATCTGGAAGAATATGGATGAGAAAAGGAAGCGTTATGATCGACAGTTCGCTCCTGAGCAAAGTGCCAAATTAGACGAGGGACCATACGAGCCGGGAGGCTGTTCGTGTCATATATCAGCACCCTGCGGGTTTTGCGTGGATTCAAGCAATAATTAACCGGCCTTATAGGAGATTGAGAAATGAAAGCTGAACTGATGACAAATTATGATGTTGTAAGAAAGCTAATCGGTCCAATTCACCCCGTGGGTGAATCTCATACAGACCACGACAGATACAAAAATCTCGGAGCAATGACACAATTGGTTGACAAATTAATGTTTGACCTCCACCAAGTTGCACGATCGCTCCGGCCCGAAGCATCTATACAGAAAGCGGCTAAACATGCGTCGGAATTTATTGATGAAATTAAGGCCGCAGACTAACCGCCCCCCAGGGCAGAGAAAGGAAGTGAGAAATGAAAGCCGAACATACAAAGACACCGTGGGAAGTCAAACGAGTAGCTACATCAATGGGCTACTGTTATAAGGTTGGCAGTCCAGACATGGCAAATGGGCCGTATGGTGCTATTTGCCTTTACGACGATAATACTACGCTGAACCCCCATTCAGAAGGGGTGCAAGAAGCTAACGCCGATTTTATCGTCAAAGCCTGCAACTCCTACGACCAAGACCAGGCCACGATCTCGGCGCTGGTGGGGGCATTGGAAGAAATTACAAAAGGTGAAGGTGCGTTTAATCGAGACCCGTTAACGCATGCGGGTAACACAATCGGATCTATGAAGGCTATCGCCAATGCCGCTGTCGCCGAGGCGGAGAAAGGATCGATATGATCGCTCAATATTACAAAGACAAACATCGCTCAAATATGGAAATGGTCAATTGCTTGCTCTGGCTCGCCAAGGTCTGCATGATAATCTCGCTGATATACGGCGCGGCCTGTGTGGGTTTTTGGCTCGCCAGGCTGGTTTTTGCCTGAAACGCGCGCCACCTGGTTGCGCTTTCCTTGACAATGGCCCGGACTTATTTCGGGCCATTTCTCATGCGCAAAAAAATCCCGCCCCCGGAGGACACAAAGGGGCGGGATCCTGTGAAAGGAAACACCAACGACGCTGTCACACTCCGTTTCTGGCGCGGGCCTTGCCGATCTCATCGTACAGAACAGCGCGGATTGTTGCTGCACTGGTCAGGTTGTCGGCTGCAATTTTATTCAACGTGCTTTCCCGGCCCTGCTTATCGGCTTTGTATTTCGCTGATAGCGTCTCGATCTTTTTCTTGGCGAACAGACCTCCAATCAACGTAATCAGCCCGAAGCCCGCGGCCATTTCATCGGCGTATGGATTGAACGGCCTCGAAGCCTCGATCCCCGCTTCGACTTTTGCTGGCAGTGTCTTGGCCGCTGCAACCGCCTCATTCACGGCCCTCACTCGCTCCTGGACGGTGTCAAGTCCGGAGACAAGCACTTCCTGCCTCTCATCGATTTGAGCGTTCAAAAGGGCAACGTCGTTACTCAGATCGATTATCTGCTGTTCGGTCGGTACGCACCCTGCCAGAGACAGGCACATTACTGCAACTACAATCCATTTTCTCATTCTGATTTCTCCATAAATGTTTCATCGAATGTTATAGCGACGGCCAACGCCGCCCAAACATCTGCACTCACACCGAACAACGGGCCGGGATTCTTCTTGACGCCGACCTGCGGACACTTTCCGCCGCCAGTAGCCGGATAGCGGTCGATTATCGCCTGCCTGATGTTTGAGTCTTTGGCGCGATTATTCTTGCATAGGTGCATACAGACGCTATCGACTCCATCTTCGATATTCCGGCTCTTGCGGTAGACCAAGTGAGTCCGCTCGATCCCGAAGGCTCGCTGGAATATCCCAACCCATCGGCACGTCTCGAACACACTCTTGCCGACAGTCATTCCGTAGCAAGCTGGCATTTCAATAGCCAACTTTTCGATGTACGTTTCCATCGCCCAGAACGCCACCAAATCGACCAAACTAATATTGGGCAATTTGTCAAACACAACCAACTTGCCTTTGTTATACGACACATACGCGCTCTCTGTGCTTCCTGGATCGATCGCAACAATCATTTGTATTCTGCCTCCATTCGTTTCAACTCTGCTCTGTTCTCATCGAGAATAACCCGCAAGTCCTCGTTTCGCACGGGAGAAGCTGGTTGACCGTATAATGCCATCAAGTGTTTCCACCGTTTAGGAAATTTGGTCCGAAACCATACTTTTGCATCGAAGATATGGCTGTCAATCCATCGGTGGCATTCATGGCAAGCTGTGACCGCATTATCTTTCTTCCACCTCATTGTCAAGTGGCGACGGCCAAATATGTGCGCCCAGTGGCGCATCCGGCTCTCAAGCAATCGTCCGCACCGCTGGCAGGTGTACGCATCCCTGAGCTTGACGATCTTCGGGGTGATCCGATCGAGAGACCTGATTATCTTAGATCGTTCGTCTTTGCCTTTGCGTGTTTTCACAGTATTTTCTCCAAATCCTCATGCGTCCCACCGCCCTGATACCAACCCCTGATGTCCTTGTAGTCAGAAGGCGGTACCAAGACGTTCAGACTGGCCGTGAGAGGCTTAATCACATCGGCCAGCTTGATAGCACCTTCCCAGGTTGCGCGGCTCTTGGTGTCATTGTCGGCCATTATAACCACATCACGCCGGGCACCCTCGAGAAATTCCAATATGTATTTGGTGCCGGCCAGATTACTCGGTCGGCCGATTGCATCGAAGCCCAAATCCAACAGAGCAGCGCAGTCGGTCGGACCCTCGCAGATTATCAATCGAGTTGTCGCTTTCCTACTGACTGTTGTGGGCCAGAAAATACCATTAAAAGACCCTGTAATCGACCACTTCTGGTTGTTGAGACCGCGCAACCTGATCCCGATCATACGACCTTTCCCATCCCACATCGGAAAGGTCCACGCCGAATGTTCCGGCAACCAGCCGACAAGTAATCGCTTCAAAGATTTATAGCTCAGGCCCAACTGCAAACCTAATACTTCCGCCCTGGGTCTCAGGCCAGCCGTCTCCTGAGATTCCGTAACCAGACCATGCCAATACTTCGGGGGTAGTGGTTTTTTCTTCGGCGTGCGACGGAAGACGTTGCGCACGCGACTTACCAAATCGGGATTTAACTTGTGAATCCAGCCGCCCATATCCCCTTTGCACTCCCAATCGGACGGGACTCTCATGCAGCACGCAACGCTGCCGTCCAGCGCGATCGAGCAATGGTGGTCCTTTTCACAGATCGGACAGGGGTTTTGTTTTGTTACTCGTTTCCAACTCATACCGGCCTCGCTCTCGGCTCAAACAGAACGCCTCGACAACAATTGAGGCAATTGGCTTCTTCTCGATACATCGTCATTCGGTGTCTCCCATGCGCCACATTTAAGCCACAACTTACTTGTATACGAGGGGCTTGATGTTCCTCACCAGTCACATGCCATGTTTCGGCGTAGTGGATAACCTTTTTCTTGTTCATTTCGGCCTCTGCCAGTTATTATTTGCGATTGCGTCGATCAATTCCTTGGCCCCACTAAATGTGATCTCCTTAGGGTCGTACCTGTACCTTGAAAGAAGTTTCGCCTGCTTAAAAGTACACAAGCCCTCTTCCCGGTTCTTGATTACTCTCTCGATCAACTGACTCGCATGGGTGAAGCTCAAGCCAGCCGTGTCTACGCCCATCTTTGTCAGGCATTTCTCTTGCCCAGGCGTTGGCACGCGCCCTTTATGCCAGCCCTTTTCCCGTACAGGCTCAAGGTCAAAGACGTTAAACGGATTGACCTTCGCCGTGGAGTATTTGGCACGGGCGGTAATACGTTGGCGCCGCAAAATGCCCTCAGATGAAATAGCCTCAGCCTCAAGCTCTTTTTCCGCAGCCGCGAGTGCGGACAAAACATCCATCTTCTGCTCGGCCTGTTCAATCTTCTTTGTCGCGCGTTCGACAACATCGTCATTGTAATCGCCTCCTAAAATATCCGCTGTCGTTATTAACCTGTGCCGACCTGTATTACCAACGAAGTCCAAAACGTCAAGAGCAGGTTTTAATGAGAGGGCGATGGCAGACCGACGCGCAACGGCATCCGAAATTCCGTCTATGGTCCCTGGCAACGTCCGTGTTCCCCTGCCGATCATCTGAGCGTAGAGACTTCGGCTCTTCGTCGGCCTGCCCATCACCACAACTTCAATACCGGGGTCATCGAAGCCTTCCGTGGCCACGCCTACATTGACAAGGTATTGAAACTTTCTCTCACCGTACTCACGGAACATGGTGGCGCGTTCGTCCTTGGGCGTGCCGCCGTGTACCCACTTAGCCGACCCTGCTCGGTGTCGGTTCAGTATCTCTGTCAGACGCTCCGCGTGCATAAGGGATGCAGTAAACACCAACGTCTTTTTATTCTGAGTTAATTCGATCGTCGGTGTTGCAATCTCATGCAGCATTTCCTCTTGCTCCATGATCGCGGCAAGGTCTTTGCCGTTAAGATCGCCCGCCGTGGTGCGCACCTGCGAGAAGTCCAACCCGTCTACCAATACCGCCTGTTGGTTGATCGGAACCAAGAAACCCTCCTTTATCGCCTGCAATATCCCATACTCAAAAGCCACTGTCTGGAAGATTTGCCCAAGAGCCAGCTCATCGGCCCTGTCCGGCGTCGCTGTGACCCCGAGGTGCTTCAATGTCTTGTTCTGCTGGTAATATGCAATGACTCTCTTATAGCTGTCAGCCGCCGCGTGGTGAGCTTCATCGGTAATCAACAAAGAGAAGTCGTTGGGGTCGAACTTCGACATTCGCCCCAGCCCGTTCATTCCGGCGGTCTGGCTTTGGATAGTCGAGCAGACGATCTGCGCCCGGTTGCGCCCTCTGACTGCGTGGTAATCGGCCATTTCGATATCAGGTTCCGAGCCGGTAATTCGCGTCAACTGCTCGACGGCCTGATAAATCAACTCGCCTCGATGCGCCAAGACCATTACCCGGCCCCACTTCATAAACTCCTTCGTGATCTGGGAGAAAACAAAAGTCTTCCCCGTCCCGGTCGCCATTACGAGCAGGGTCGAGGCGTGGTCGTTAAGCTGAGTGCATACGCCGTCAAAGGCTTCGTTTTGGTAGGGTCTGGCTTGCATCATGTTATTTACCATTGACGTCATGGCACCATGCTTTATCGAAATCAGCCATTGCTAAATCAGGCGACACGCCAAACCCGGCAACGCCCTGCATAATGCTCTCCCCGTGTAAAGCACAAAATCGGTCACCATCCGCGTAAGGCTTAACTCCTAACATCACAGATGGTCGAGCCAGAAAGACCATCCTTTCGTACTCAAGGTCAATTACACGGGTTTTCATATCTGCTACATACATAGAGTCTTCGGACATCTCAAATCTCCTTTCTCAAACATCGCTAAGTTCTTCGACCCACCAGCGATCCTCTTCTTTCTGATCTTCGTTCATTCGCTCCTGATGATGCCAGGCGTCTGTGTCATCGGGTTCTTCGATTTCTTCTGGGTCATACATTTTTCACTTTTCCTATATCCAGACCGAGTTTCTCCGGGGTAGCCCCCAAGCGGAGCGTCCGGCCCTTGACGACGGGTAGGCTTTTGATATCCACCCTTATGTTTCAGAACCCTACAAGACAGTCAAGCGTAGTTCCCCGTAAGCAAGGACAGTGTGCCGGGTTACTTGCCCATATCCTACACACTTCTCGGTTTGTCCTATTGTCACCATCGGGAGGTTCTTATTCCTGTTCGTCGTCGTCGTTTAATCATCGTCCAAGTGACTTAAAATGTGCCGGCGGCCCTACTCGCGACCCGCGGTGGCGACCCGCAGGAAAGGCCGGTTCAGGGCTATCGGTCGCCTATTTCAAAACCGATTCCGCTTCACGCGTCGTTGCCGGCACACACACTCGGCAAAAGGAGCCACTACAATCTTGCGGCTTTAAGCCTGATGCCGTTACTTTTTGAACATCTTGTCCAGTTTGTTGTGGAATACAAGGTAGCCATCCGAACGGCACGGCTTTAGTTTTTCTCCACCACAATCCAGCACCCCGAAAGGATGACCCGGGTCAGTAAGAGGGGTGTAATTGAGCAGAGCATAAATAGCATCGACTTCCTCTTGTGTTTCCAATGTGATCGTAACTGGTTTGAATTCTTGATCTTGTTTCACTTTCATATTTTACTCTCCTTGATTCTTAGGCGCCGCTTCCCACGTCGCCTTGTTCAAAAATCCACTGTTATGGCACGCACCACAACATTTCCCCTTACAGTAAGGGCATATCGCATGAGGAATAGCCGATTTCAAGATGAACCGGAAGGTATTAAAGGCGTGTAACCAGGTTGTTCCGTTTATCAGGGCATACGTCATATTCCCACCGGCAATCGAGTTCTCGATAGAGTTCTTGACTTTGTCGATCTCGTTGATCCGTTCTTTAATAACGGACCGAGACAGGAACATATCGGCCAGATGCGGAGGGATGTCCTGGCCCTCGTCGTCTTGCAACGGCGAGTTTTGTTCCGTCTCGGTCCTGGGCCCCGCCGCGGCATTCGGCGAAGCCCTTCCGGTTGGGTGGTTTTTAGGCTCTTGTTTCTTGTCAAGCAAAGCGCCACCTGGTTGCGCGCCGCCCTCGTTTTTAACCTGTGAGGCGTGTTTTCTACTACAACCTACATGCCGAGCAATCTCTTGGACCGTCATTTGAGACCATTCCGGATCGGCGAATATTGCTTCAAGGATGAACTTCGTCGCCCCCGGCTGTCGAGTGAATCCATGCTCCGAATTGGCCTTATAAGACAGCCAAATCGCCTGCCGTTCGGTGCCGATCTGGATATTCGCCCTGATGTGATTCTCGCCGAGGTTCTTGGCTACAGCAATTCGATGGAAGCCGTCCCAGAGAATATCGTCTTTGCCGGTCCTGATTATCTCCACTGGTGGTAGTTCGATTCCATCGCTTCGGAGATCGGCGTAGTGAGAGACCACGTCGGGCGATAGCTGCCTCTGCTGCGTCCCGGCGTTCAGCGTGATCGCTTCGATCAGGACTTTCTGGTTAAGCTGTTTCTTGGGCATAGTTATTTCGTTTCCCCTGTGTCAGGGATGATTTCGAGATAAGAAGCTTGCCATGATGTGAGAGAGCATGGAGTGCCCTTAGATATGTCCGTAACATCGGTCAGTCGCCATTGGCAGTAGGAGTTGTCCCACACCACTTCCCAAATACGTTTTTCGCTATCTCGTTGAATCCTATCCCCGCCCTGAAACTCCCCCTTCGAGCCGAAGATTCTCACGCCGTGTTTGTCGTCCTTGCAGGTGTCGATGGCGGCGGTGGAGGGGTCGAACTCAATAATAGGTGATATTGCTGATATATTAAGTCGGGCTTCTGCCCCTATTCCATTTACCTTGCACGCCCGTGCATTTAATGGAATGAGAACATGCCCAAAGTGGTTTATGGGGGCATACCATCCGACAACCATCTTCCCGTCTATCTTGGCTCTTATCTTATCCATTATGCACTCTCCTTAAAACGGCACGGCGTCCGGGTCTACATATTGTTGTGTTTGATTTTGTGGTTGCGCCGCCTGTGGGGTTTGCGGCTGCTCGTAATGACCATGATGACCGGGGGCGTTGTCCGGCGCGCCGCCGACCAGTTCAACTTGCTTGACGTTGACGATTAGCTTCGACCGCTTCGAGCCGTCTTGGGCAGTCCACTGATTCAGCTTCAACTCACCAACGATCCCGATCTTCGCACCCTTCTTGCAATATTGACCTATGATCCCCGCCGTCCCCTTCCACGCTACGCAGTCTACGAAGCATGTTTCCTCTTTCTTTTCTCCACTGGCCCGGTCGGTCCATTTGCGATTGCACGCGATGCCGAAGTTCGCTCTTTCGATCTCTTGGCCGGCGTACTTACACTCAGGGTCTCTGGTGAGATTACCCGTTAGGATGACTACGTTTATGCTCGACATTGTTCTCTCCGTCTCATTTTTTCTTCCACACGATATAGTTGACATGCGGCCCAGAATCGATTGTGAATTGTTATCGCGTTGGCGTTAAAGTGCTGGCATAGTTCTCTCAATTCTCTCCACCCAAGAGCCTGTATATGAGCCAGTGCCCCTCGCCTTAAACAGCAGACCGGAATGCTTACATGCCATGTTAATCGTTCTGGTGTCATTTTATTGTTAAATTTAGCTTCTCAACCAATTCCGCCCCTGGCACATCTTCCCTGGCGAGTAGTGCTTCTTTGATTCTTGGCTTATCGGGAGTAATGACGATCTTTGTCTCGGTCGCACAGAACAAAGGGTTATCGAATCCGTCAACCAGCTTGACAGAAGTGGATTTTCTCGTAGACAGGTCTTTGCCCCCAACGTGATACTTCTTGCCCTGGGCCTCCACGAACGTCGCCAGATACCCGCACAAACGGTCGTAGATACCCTCCTTGTGCTTCTGGCTCTCGTTGATCTCCTTCTTGCGCTGCTTACAGATTTCGGCTTGAGCTTTTATCAATAAGAGAAAGTCTGTGAGCTTGTCGAGCTTGGCCGGGGCTTGGGTATGCGCCTCGACCAGAGCGGCCATTTGCTCATCGGTGAGTTCTCCTTCGTTCTTCTCTGCCAGGACTGCGAGTTCGTGGATCAGTTCGGTGCAAGCGAAGAATGACAGGTCGGTGACGCCTTCTTTGGTAACGTCTTTGGATTCAACTTTCTTCCGTGGCGACATCGGTTTTCCCTCTCATGCTTGCCACTAATGTCGTCAGTTTGCCATCAGAGATCATCATCGGCTCTTGCCCTTCACAGGTAAGGACGATCGCCCCTGATGCAATCGCCAATATCATGCGCCATTCACCTTGAGGTAGCGTCCCGAGATTCTTGAATTCTGCTTTCTTGCGTGACATTCTTACTCTCCTTATCTCATTAGTGATTTTGAATCGGCGACCGCTTGGGTAGGATTGGCTCTCTGCATTGCGGATCGTCGTTCCATCCAATATTGCCCACTTTCTCCCTGAAACATTAGATCGCCTACGGGTGCACACCGAATACCCGCCAGCAATTCATGGTGGCTTTTTTCATCAATCACAGCTTTAAGTTCCGGGGTTAAATCCATTCTTACTCTCCTTGCTCTGTTGATTGAAAATAGGGGATATTACTTGGTTCAGTTGACGGGTCGACCTCTCGAAGCAATCCCGACAGAGCAAATGCCCAACTTTCTTCGTCGTATGCTTTTTTGAAGTTGATACCACTCATGGCCCTGGCAACTGTTTTAGCGAGCGAGTCCAATGGTATGCGATAACCTTTCTGGTAGAATTTCAGAACTCTCAGCAGTGAGCCGCCGGTTTCCTCGATGCGCTCAGGGCTGCAATACACCAGCCTTTTCGCAGCAAGGTCGGCGTAGAATCGGCTATCGCAGCAACTTTTCCAAGTGCTACCTGCACACCATATCGCGGCACGGGCAATCGTGAAATCAAAAGAGGGAATAACATCAATCGGGTTGTCATAAACCCACCGAGTAATGAATTGGATGGGTGGCCCCTTGCCGACGATCGTGTAGGCGTTCTCAGTTATTATTAGCCGTTCTTCGTTCTTTTTGAGTCGGTTGACGTTTCTTTCCGCGTCGGCTTTGGTCTTGGAGAATAAGTCTATGTCCGTCATCTGTTCGTTGGCTATGCAGGTGCGAATGAATCCCCCCGCGAGAATAACACCTTCCCTCTCTTGTTCCATCATATTGATAATTCTCTTCGGCAGGCGAGTCAGGCACCATTGTAAGTCTTCTGGTAAAAGTTCAGCCGTCAACATTCTTACTCTCCTTTAAGCTAATTCGTCTACTTGGCTAACTAGATCATCAATCTCACTGGTAGCAGATTCCAATTGGCCTTGAAGATCCTTTTCCATGCTCTCTTTCTCCGATACCAAGTCGCACATCGGACACGTCTTCGTATCGTAAACAACAATACATTCACCGTGGTCACAGTCATTAAGCATCGACTTTCTCCGGTAATGGGATATTCACTTCCATAACAACCGCCGCCCACCTTCGGCAGTCCTCGTGAAACGTCTCTCTATCGACAGTTGACAAATCCATCTTCGACGGTACGAACTCCATACCCTTCCCATCGGTCTGTTTGAGGAACTTCCATTTGAGAACGCAGTCGATCTCTTCAACAGAATGCCCCGTATGTTCCGACAGTAATTTGCAAATGACGCCATAGTAGTACCGATTCTGTGCATTGCTTGATTTCTTCGTCTGCTTTCTGAGAATAACTTCGATCTTATCCTCGGGCTTGAATCTACCGAGGAACACGGCAAACTCATCGAACAAATCCAATTCAAAGAAGTTGCTTCCATCGGGTCCTTTCGTTATATATCCTGGCCAAACGGGGTCCATTAGTTAGTCTTTCTTCGGCCTTAGTTCTTCAAGCCACTCATGCGCCAAGTCCACTACGTCGCTTGGGAGTTCCTGTACAGATTCGTTGTTGACTATGACGGGGACGCCTTTGATCACACACATCTCTTTTGTGGTGGGAGTTGCCACAAGCAAGAGAATAAACAAAAAGAAGAGCGGCACCACAATGCTTGCGAGCTTATGTAGGGCCTTTCCTAAGAGTTTATCCTCTTTGGTCGAATCGGACGCATATTGAAAGCAAAAGCCTACTGCGATCAATACCAAACTCGCAATGCCCGTACTGGCAGCAAACAACTTAAGCACTACATTGATTCCATCCAGTCTTGTGATCCAATAAACTGTTGACTCCGTGATTTCCATGATAATCTCCTGTTTAGCCGATAAGTTCCTCAACCTTGATATAAGCAGCAGCCGGATTCTTCGGTTGTTTTATCAAATCAACGTCTGCCATACTTGATGGATACCTTCCCAAGTGCATATAGCACAGGCTCATCATTTTGTGCATTCCGGCGGTTTCCATCTTTTTACCCTGAGCCTGAGTCACATAGAAGTCCCAGAGCATCTTGAGCCACTTCCTTTCGTCCGGGTTAGGGGCCGGGGTTTGGCCTTGCGGCGGCGCGTTGATGGCTGGCGCGGGTTGCGCGCCACCTGGTTGCGCGGCCGGCGCGGGTTCCTGTGGGGCTGGCCCGGTTGTGGGCGTCCAATCGGCAGGCCCGGTTGCGTCCGTTTGCGGCGGCAAGCTATCGGCATCATGGCCATCGTCACACAGGAACAATCCACTGACAGCATACTTGCGAGCGTATGACGACGCAGATCCGGTGACTTGGGCGGCATCCATGCCTTTACGCGAGTCCTGTTCGCGTGCCCATGCAGTCACCGAAACAGACTGATCCCCTTGCCGAAGGGTCGCTGTCGCCTTGACGTAAACTCGTGTTCCAATCTCGACAATTTCATCGGACAATGTGAGAAACGCTTCGCCGAGAAATGGCTTGACGGCCTCTAAGATGTCCTCGCAAGACCGATATTTGTAATTGCCGAATTGGTTGGTCTGACCCTTCGGGGCCTTGAGTTTCTTCTGTATTCTGATTAGAGCTTCCATCGGATATTACTCTCCTTTAATTTACCACGCCGCCTTGACTATCTTTACGCCAACCCATAATATCCCACCCCAGAAAAGGATGGATGCAATAGCAATAAAGGCAAGAACGAATACGGTTTGCTTGAGTGTCATTTTTTACTCTCCTTCAAGTGGTTCTTGGTTGAACTGCACTTCGCCATCCTCGTCGAAATAAGCCTGCGGTCTCATTCCTTCCACACGGGGCGCAATCTTGCCATGTAAAGCCAACTCGATATCGTCCCTTTCTGTAGTAGGGGTGAGATGTAATTCTGGGCATGGTGTGTGCGCATGGGCATGGTCAAGCGGTAACTGTTCGATCATTTCCCCGTCGTCATTCCTGATCCAAACGTGCGAACCGACCAGAGTGCCTTTCGGGGCGTATTTGATTCTGATCTGATCGTCGGTTAAATCCGATTCAGTCCCATCGTCCACCCATATATATCTGAAATGCTCCACGGCCTCTCTGATGATGACCCCTTCATCGTCCTTAGTCTTGATCCGATCCTCCCGGTCAACGGTTACGGTTCGTGGCCCGGCAAGCTGTACCGCTGTGGGCCTCAGTTCCTCTTCCCAGTCCAGGTCGGGGAACTTATCGCGTATTTCACCGTACCGAGACCCAAATCGATCCACGAGCCTCCTGCGAGTTTCTATGACCCCCCCGGTATCATAGCCACCCGTATCGAAGATATGGCCGATTATCACATCGGTTCGAGTCTGGACTTTACCCCTCTGCATCCAGACCTTGACGGAAAACTCCTCTCCGATCGCGCCCATTGGCGGGTAGTCCTCACTGGCGCCACCAAGCGCCCAATAGAAGTCTTTGCGGATCATAAATCCACATCCGGTCGAGGACATATTCGGGATGACTGTCTGGCCCATTGCCGCATCATCAACTTTGTTTGGCTTTTCCCACTTGGCCTCGTAGTTCGGCAGCAGGCGGCATCGTTCGTATCGGTGGCCGGGAATCCTTTCCCACGATTTATCCACGGCAGTCAAGACGGCCTGCGTCATATCGGTCGGGCCTGTAACCTCTTCCATCATCTTGTCCCAGCCTAACGGGGAGAAATCGCAATGGGCGTCGATCCTCAGCAGGTGAGTGCCTGTAGCGAGTTTCGCAGCGACGTTCATTGCTATGCGCTCGCCTTCGTTTCGATCGAATCGAATGATCTTCGCTCTCGGATCGACAACCTGATCGTATCCGTTCAAAACCACAACAACCTCAATCGGTCCTTCTGAGGTATCGAAGATGTTATTGATCGTCCGGTTGAGCCATTGTTCTTCGTTATGTGCGGGTATTATGACGCTTACGCTCATCAGTGATTATCCTTTCTTTATTTTTAACGCCTTGACAACACAGCCTATTTGTAGGCATATTATAAAGAATAGGAGGCTGAATCCAAGGCCTTGTATAGCCAAACTCGTTGCCAAGTTATCAATCGCAATTGCCACATTAGGGTCACTCATCAGTGATTATCCTTTCAATCTGTTTCGGGGTCGTAATTAGCAGGCCTTTGGGCCATTTCCTCGAACATATCTACATCACGCTTTAACCGAGCGATTTCTTCGTCCGCGGCTCTGATGTGCTTAGCCGCACAATGCTTACAATAACCGGCGATAAACAAACCTTTGTTCGTGTACGTTATTCCACATTCTTTGCACTTTCCTCGTGGCATCAGTGATTATCCTTTCTCGATAAAATTAGCCCCGGCCCACAAGTCAGGAGGAGGGAGGTAGGCCGGGGCGGTGCGGAAGTCGAGCCCATAAATTGCGGGGATGGGAGTCGAACCCATGTCTGCGGCTTATGAGACCGCCGAGTTGCCATCTTCTCTACCCCGCGATAAAACGGCCCAGCCTGTCCGTTGAAATACACAAGGGTGTGAATCAAGCACTGGGCCGCGTTAAGCAAATTGAGTAAATTGTAGTATGCAACGGACATAATCACAAAGTAACGTTTTATCGAAGAGTGTCAATCGGAAAATAAAATATCCGACCTTTTGGACACGTGGTTATTCAGACTGCCACAAAAACCCGTCCTCACGCATCAAAAACGAGGGCGGCGCGCAACCAGGTGGCGCTTTGCTTGACAAGAAATAAAATGGGGGCGACCCACGAAGCCGCCCCCAAACAACAAAGAAGAGTAAGCTCTATTTTTCGAGAATTTGCTGCAATTTATCGAGAATGAGCTTATCCGTAGCCTCATCCTCGATCCGATGCGTACTGTTCAGCTTGACTTCCGGTTTCATTTCCAAGACATCACGGCCAAGGACTGCATAACTCGCTACTATGCCAGCCGTTAGGATTGCAATGTAGATGTAGAACTTTAAAGTACCGTTTAGTCGCTTCGCCATTATGCGTCCCTGAGAATCCCAAACAATATCACCTTTCCAGCCACGGCCGCGCCACCTGTAGCCACATCAAACTTGATACTCGTACCCGCTGGATACTTCTTGAGCGTAGCCGGCGTAGCCGAGGGGACCGGGGCCATTAGAATGAAGTCATTGTCGGCGTCCAGATTGTCGGCGTTGGTCGTACCGACGAAATCAGTCTCCGCCCCGTTCTGGCCGATGGTAAACACGCCGGTTGCCTCAACATCGCCATCGGCTTCAACGAAGGCGCTGTGTAGATAGCAGACGGTCCCGGCCGGAACGACGAAGATTTCCGTCTCTACTGTTGACGAGAAGTCTGCAATGGTGGTCACACTCAGTATTGAGAGTACATTTTTCTTTGCTTCTGCCATGATAACTCCTTTAGAAATTTCTGGGTCTATTCGTCACTTTCATCCTGTTCGGCAATCGCAAGGAGATCGATTTGTCTTTTGATTCTTTCGTTCTCCAGTCGCACGATTTCACAGCAAGCAGGCTCCTTTATGGCGTACACCGGAACGTTGTACTCACGCTTGCGGCCATTCACTTTCTCATCTGCGTAGCAAAACCGCTGGTTTGCCTCGCAAAAATACCCTACTAACCGCCTTTCTTCTGCCATGTGCCTAACCCTCAAAAATAGGTGATTACGTCCCCGTCATACACCAGAACCGCGCCATCGAACGTCACAATCTCATCGACAAGCCCGGCGAATAAGGTTGATTTATTGATCGCAGTCCAGTTGGAGCCGTCGGCTTCGATCAGATTGCCGTCTGCTACGCTCAGGGCGGCGAGATCGTCCAATTGAGAGTCGGACTGCTGCACGTCGAGGGTTGCCCGGCCAGCCGCCGCGTTCGCGTCATCCAGCAACGTCTCCATGAAAGCCGTGATCGTCGCGGTGTCCGGGGCTACGCTGGCAACTACAGTCGGTTCGCCGGTTGCGCCATATGCCGCGAACTGCGAAGCCCGGTCAACCGAATTGGGAAGCTCCATATCCAGAGACGTCGCATCCGTCGCCGGTGCGCGGAGCGTCCTTGACTCACCGTCTTTCAATTCGATGGTCAACTTGGTATTTTTGTCCAGAGCAGCTTCGACGTTGGGTGCGTTGAACGTGCCACCTTGCTCCAATTCAAGCTCCTGTGTGTTGGGAGTGTCCCTGATGATGTGGATCTCCACCGTCGCCGCCACCGCAGCCACCATTGTAACCGTGCCGCCCGAGGTTCCGTTGATCGTCACGGTGTAATCGGTGGTTTCGGTATCAGTGGTCTCCACGCCCGTCGCCGTTACCCTTTCGATCACCGTGAGGTCGGACGTATCGTTGATCGGGAAGGAAAAGGGAACTTCCTGGCCGGCCGCTGCGATGCCTACCGCCGAGGTTCTGTTGTTCTGATTGGATACTGTCATCGTTATAGCTCCTTGAGACGGTCCAGTATGGACTCCATCCTTATGACGAAACTCTCGAATTCATCTTTACGATCACCTGGATCGGAAATGTTCTTGATCTTATCAGCCGTCGCATCGGCAAGAGACCTGAATCCCCTTGTCAGTGCCAGGGTGAGTTCTTCGTCGTCTGAAAGCCGCCTATCCTTGGCGTCTTTGGTCAGTTGGGTTTCCAGTGCGTATAACCGAGCGACGACATTTGCAAACTCGCGCGGATCCTTCATATCCTCGAATGTGACTTCCCGGATAATCTTAATCCTGGATTCTCTCAGGGCGGGTTTGATCCATTCCTGGAACGGGGCCATCACGGGTATCTTGGCGATGCGAACGCCAACGTCTAATGTGGTTCGTGTCACATTCGCCAGAGAGGTTACGAGTTCGTTGCGGATTCTCTCGTTGAAGTCGATATCCCTTTGAGTCAAAGGCTTATCTTCGGTGCCGACGACGAATTCATCGAGGTTCGATACCGCAGCGATCGCTTTGCCCCACGTTGTAGCCAATTCGACAATTCCATTCTGCGCCATTTCCAACGCCGGGTTGTCGAGGATCTCACGATTCCAGTTATACCCGTCACCCTTGATCTGGTTTGCGACGATCTCAGCGGCCTGCATAACCACCATTAAAGCCGTACTGACATTGCCGATATTCCTGATCGTATCGGAGAGTAGTTCATCCATAATATCTTCGGATGATTTGAGTTCGGCATCTTCATCGAAAGAGAACGTCCCGAAGATTCCTTCTTTTAGTTTTCGAATACCCGTTTTCCTCGCCCACCTGAAACCTTTCTTCCACAAAGAGACGGCCAAGGCGCTTACACCGATAGAGCCAAAGACCTTAGCGAGTTGAGCAATATCTTCCGGGGTCTTTTTGCTCTTGGCGAAGTTGTTCGTACCCGTTACGCCAGCGTTATACATCGCATTGAGAGCGGTCCTGAACGTGCCGAAGAATGTCCTTGTAACTATTGACGGACTACTGAGGATAGCGGACTTGTCGAGTGTATCGCCCATCGGTTGCGTTCGCCGAGTCAAATACTCCGCCCGGCGAGCGGCGGCGAAGCGAACTTTCTTGTCAACTGGATAGCCCTTTTCGAGCTTCGATGCCAATTTCGGCAAGTCCTCAACCTTACGCCCGTCCCATTCAAACACGTCTACGTTCTTACCGTTTCGCTTGGTGGTCAGAATCTCTTTCACAGCTACCCTGTGACCATTGCTTATTGCTACCGTGTCGCCCTTCTTGACGAAGAAAAAAGACTTCGTACTGAGCTTCGACGGTTTACCCAGGAACATCAGAGAGAACGAATCGACTGAACTGGCTATGCTCAATTCAGTATTGATACTCGCCCCACGCGCCCGCAATTTCAATATGGAACTATCAGACCACATCTTCTCGAGATAATCCTGCGAGACGATTTTAGGTATCGTCGTTACCATAGCCCTTGTCGATGCTTCGGTTCCATAGACCGGATACGACAGCGCCGCCGTTCCACCGGAAGAGACTCGGAAGCCGAGGCCCGTCACACCAACCGCTCTTTGAAAATGTCGCCCCGTCTGCTCTACGAGACTTTCACTTGTCGGCGTCTGTTGAATTCTCTTGAGCATTGTCCGGATAGCCCTGGCCTCTTCGGCGCGACCGGAATTGACCATTGCCGTCTGCCAGGCATCGCCCTCGACTATGATGCGAGCGTTGCGCAAGGGTACAGCCATACCTCTGAGGAAGCCTACCGTCTCGACTTGTTGCTGGAAGGTCTGGGACCATCGTTTGAGTTTCAGTCTTTGTGTTCCACCCGATCTTGGCTGGAAGGGACCAAGCCCCTCAATCGGAGTTGACGGTTGTGTTTTGCCGCCGACTCTCTTTGGTAGTGATCTCGGGCGGGGAGTGTAGTTCTTCACCATCAAAGGAGGATATCCCCGCAAGAGAGAAAACGTCTCTTCTATTTCGCTTGCCATTTCAGGATTGATCTCATGCGTCCAATCAGCAAGTCCCGACATCATCGGATTGTTCCTGATCGAATCAAGAGCCGTATTGAGTTCACGCACCCTATCGAGCGGTGTCATTGAACTGGGGTAGTCGATGAACAGATCCAGGCCGTCAATCTCCCATCCCTTTGTTTTCATAATGGCCTTGAGGTTGTCTGGGCTACGGAAGTGCATCTCAAGTTCAAGTAAGAGGTCTTGTGAGAGTTTGATCTTCTTACCGCCCAGGGTCACAGAGACTTTGTCGTCTATCTGTTTGAAGTCGGTGAATCCCAACTCCTTGAATCTGGTCTGTGACTTGGTCCCGATGCTATCGGTGAACTCGGCGGTTCGCCTATGGCCGGTGTGGATTTCCGTGTCAAGCAACTTGACCGTTGCCTCTCTATCCGGGCCAGTGGAAACTTCGATCAACCGGTCCAAGTGCAGTTCGGCATCTAACGCTTGGCGGGGAAGCTTCTCAATTCTCTTTGGAATCCTTACCGCTTCGCCACGCTCTATCTTCTCGGCCCTTTTGCGCCCGGCCCTGGTAGGAACTATTTCCGATACGGTTCTCTTGGCCGCGGCGTCAACGGTCAGAGGTTTCAATCCCCGACCTACGAGTAGTTGGCTCTTCTGTTTGGCTTCGTGCGCCACACTTCGGATTGCCTGCCCGAGCAGGGCAATGTCCTCAGTCTCCATATCGTTTATGTTCATGCGAGACAAAAGCTCTAATTCTTCAATGAGAGGATTCGGAACGATACCCTCGGCGGCCTGCCCACCAGCCTTGTCAAGTGCTGACAACTTGCCTGACAGATCAATGGCCACGCTCTGCACATGGCGCTGCCGTGATTCCAACTGTTCTCGTTTAGTCTGTTGCCGTTTGGGTATTTTGAGTTCTATGTCCTTAAAGGTGACACTATTCTTCAACTCGGTCATTTGCGAACGTTGTGGTTCCGGCATCTTCTGAATGTCGATCTTGCCAAAGGCGTCTTTAATGCCTCTGATCTCGGCATCACGCTCGAACTTAGCTACGTTTTCCTGTATCTCCAAGGCGAGTTTCTGTACACCCCTTGGAGTGTGTGCCTTGAACGCTCGATTCATAAAATTGGCACGCTGATCTTTCGGTATTGCCATGACCATCGACAGGGCATCGGTACGAAGCTCTGCCTTGAACTCGTTGGTGGCAAGTATCTTAACGATCTTGACGTTGGCTTCATCAATGGTTCTGGTTAGTTTGACTTCGTGGCGGGCCCGGAGGACACCAAGAGCTTTTTCTTGCTTGGCAATATCCTTCTCGATTTGCTTGGCAAGAGCTTCGGATTTCTGTGCCTGACCGATTGCTCCTTTGCGTTTTAGTGCAGCGGCAGTATCGGCCTTAGCTTGTTTCAATCGCGTTCTAAGCGTAGCAACTTTGTCCTCACCCGACTGCAATGCACTCCGCACCTTTGGATCACTGACAATCTTCGTTGGTGCTTCCCCTGTCGTAGTAAACGTAACTGCAAATGGACCCGCCTCCTTGGGCGAGACAAACTTCTTTGGAGTAACTGGCTTAACGCCTGGGGCCGTCTTAGCAAGAGCCTTCGCTGCTACGACACTAAGAGCCTGCTTACCACCCTTGGCGAGCTTCTTTGCCGCCTCGCCGATCGGTTCTATCTCAGCCGCACCCAAACGGAAACCTGTAGGAGCTATTCGTCGGGCCGGTCCAATCGGTGGTTTGATAATCAGAGAGATCAATTCGTTCTCTTTGATTGCCCTGACAATATCCAGTGCCTCATTCTGTTTGAGTTGTGGGAACTTCTTAACGATAGCCGCCGCCTGTTTCTTCAAAGGTATATCTTGGACAAAGGTTACGATCTTACTCAGGACAGCCCCGGTCAATGCGCCTATCCCCGTAGCTTTGGCAACTGTCGATAATCGTTCGTCAACAGTCTCTTGATCGGCGGGAGCTTTGAGTAGTTCCACAAGACCCGCCCGCGAACCAACTCCAATAGCAGCCTTGGCCGCTTTGGATAGTTTCGAGAAGACCTTAATCCTCGATGGATCGGGAAGTATTGCGAACTTCAATAAATCACCCGCTAAATCACCAGCCCCCAGGGTCATGCGAGTTGTCAGTCGCGGATCTTCGGCGGCG
>SDBT01001171.1_pt1 | contig 45355 bp, 41 predicted proteins | sample 2277101 | NCBI WGS metagenome assembly SDBT01 (sample SAMN10404973, study PRJNA504765) | marine sediment metagenome | isolation source: marine sediment core GS10_PC15, 103 cmbsf | place: Arctic Ocean: Southern Knipovich Ridge | collected 2010
TGGCCTGGTTGACAAGTGATGCGGCAGTGGTGCCAATGATTGGACCGCAATTATTGTCGATAATCATGTTGTGTCTGACCAATGGAGAGACAGACTCGATTTCCTCTCCGACAGGCTGCTAGCTGCATTAAACATGTTGCGAAATGGATCTCTCATTGACGGCTTTTCTTCATCAGTTGCGCTTTCGATTTCCTCTGTATCGCTTATTAGTTCCTCTATTTCCGATTCTTCAGACTTTTGAGTTTCCTGTGTGTCGGTTTGCTCTTGATTTCGATTTTCACCAAATACACTTTCTTTACCCTCATGATTAAGATCAGCTGACTCCAGATCATCAATTTGACTTGGAATATACGTTACCTTTCCTACCATAGTCCACGTAGATTCGACAGCCGATCCGTATAGTGCTCGTAGAAAATCAGGCTGAATACGAAGCCCTTGTCTGCCCAAAATACCTCTATACACAATACTTCCATCACCATCTATTGGACTTATTGTTATTTCAAAACCCTCTGGGTTGAACATTTCAATAAAGAGACAGAGATTGGATAGCGATGTTTCATCCTGGCGCAAACCCGTTTGTTCTAAAAAGTCTTCGATCTTTCTCTCAAAATCCTTTTTCTTCTTCTCAAGCCGCCTTTTTGCGGTGCTTTTCTGATTCCGATCCGTTATTTGTTTGATTTGCTGTTTCTCCTCAGTCCATCCCTTATTCATTACCTCTCGTATTCCGACTAATTGAGAGTAACCAATGGCATCCGCTATCTCGTTGAATCGTTCCATAAACATCGCCAGACGATGGTAGTCCTCAATTTCTGCTGTACCGGAAACCTTGATCATGAAGGTCTGGTCAAGAATTGACTGATAATCTTCTGTGGTAATCTTGGAAGCATCTACAATTACCGAATGTAACTTTCTCTCAAGTTGATTATACATATGATCGTACAAAGATTTGTTTTCAGTTCTACGAGAAGCTTCTGCGATTTGAGTTTCTATGCTACTGCCTTGGAGGAAAGTGCCCTTCTGACTGTCCGTTGTTGACAGACCTGCAATAAAGGATTCTACAATTTGGTCCGCAACCCCCTCAAATACCTGCGAATACAAGGAGTATAATCTTTCCGCATCAACATAGATGAAATCTCTGATGAGAACATCGTTATTTGACATTATTCCCTTCCTTTTTTTAATTCGTTCATTACACGACTCTTTTGCCGGAGAAACTCTTCGTACTTTTCTCTATATAATTCATCACGATGCCTATTAATCGTTTGGATTAACAAGCCAAGTGTGACAAGAGCATAAACAGTAAGAGCCAATGTGCCTATTGTAAGAATTTGCCCCAGGAGACTCATACTTCCTCCTCGATTATTCTCTCTGTATCTATTATTCTTCCCAATAATGCTTCAACTGTAGTACTTACCAGGAAGAGTAAGAACGCAACTACTATTGATAGAGTGAGGAGATTTTGTTGAAAGGCTGGTGAGCTAGGCCCTATTATACTATCGTACAATAAACCGCCGTAAAGGATAGCTGACCATATTGCACCAAGAAGTAAGAATGACGAGAATATCCGAAACCGTAGGTCCCGCCCTATTAGATCTGTTATTTCACTAATATCGCCCATTGCTGTGGCACTTACCATCAATGCGAAGAATAAAATCTCTGGCGAATTTGCTACGGTCTGGGTTGTTAGTGAACCATTCAAGGCACGAAGAGTGACAGCTGCAAGTAGTGGAAGCAGCGCAAAGGCTAAATTGTAAGTGAACCAACGTACAAGCCTTTTTCCCAAAATTGACCTCCCCGTCCAGAAAACTCAATACCACCTATTCCTCTTAAATTCTTCTCCAAGTTAAGGCAATTAGACAATCAGCCCTTCTGCCTAACTACTGATTATCTGGAATGTCCATCATTGAACATAGCCAACTTGTACGCTTGGTGGCCTTCCGCGTCCCAGTACGCCTCGTCCACAATTATCTCAACCGTAGTTGAACGCACCCTTCGCTTTCCCCAACCCCATCCCCACCTCGTTCCTCCCCTTTCCACCTACCACATAACTCTATTGTACACCCAACTCTCGTTTTTGTCTAGTGCATGTCATAAAACACCCCCGCAGGCTCGTCGAGCCTGCGGGGGAACGAAAGCTTGGGTTATCGGCAAGCCCAAATCCCGCAGCTTGGCCAACAGGCCATGTAACGCTGCCTGGTCAGGAATGGGGCCGGTCAAAACCGTTTCGTTCTGGTCGGTGTGCGTAGTCGTCAAGTCATCGAACCATTCCGACCAGTGCTCATCAATCTGCCCCTTCACCCGAATCTCAACGCTTTGCATGCGCCACATCCTGGGGCGCCGCTACTCAAACTTGAAGCGCCGCATCGCTACCACGAAGAAGACGACCGTAAAGCCAACCAGGATTCCAGCCTGCGGCAAGATATCCACCACGCTGCCTCCATCGATGAGGAGACTGTCGAAGCCGCGCAAGGCATGACCGTGGGGCGTCAGCAGGGATAATTGGCTCATGAAGCTGTCCGGAGGGAATCTGATGACAGTGCCACCCAGTCCCCCCAGCACGAACCCCCCCACCATGCCCAGCGTGTCTGCCTGGCTGCTGGTTTTAGACAAGGCGGCCAGCAGCATCCCCAGCGCAGAGGCAGTCAGGGCCAGTGCCAGAGACAAGATCAGCAGGCCCAGCGGTGACTCGCCCAGGGGCATGTCGAAGGCGACGTTGCCCACGCCGAACAGCAACGCCACTTGCAGCAAAACCACCAGCGTGTAGGTCAGCATCTTCCCGGCAATGATTGCGCCGCGCGGCATCGGTGCGGCTATCAGGCGGCGGAAAGGGCCTTCTTCTTTCTCTCTCAAGATGGTGATGGCGATCGTACCCACCAGGAAGAAGGCGAACATGACGGCGAAATTGGGCATGAAGATGACGAATGCGTTATCAGGTCCGATTTGTTCCGCGCCGGCCAGGTCCTCGCTGCGGACGGTGATGATCGGGCTTTCCCGCATGGCATATACCTGGGTCAAGATCGCGCCCAGGGACTGCGCCTGTGCAGCCTGCCCCATTTCCGCGCTGACCCCCTCCAGCGCGCCGGACTCTTCGAAGACGGTCGAAATTCCATACGACACCTCGCCCCACAGGTTCACCTCGGCCACCACGCGGTTCATGATGCCGCTGACGATGTCCGCCCCTTCCTCGCGCAGCGGGTCTAAAATGACCCGCACCTGGGTCGGCTCGTAGGCATCCACCTGCGCGCTGAAACCGGCGGGGATGATGATTGCCGCCAGCGCATCGCCGTCGGCCACACGTTTGTCCGCTTCTGCGGCAGAATCCAACGTTTCAATGTTCAGTATGTCCATCTCTTCCAGGATGCCCACGATCCGCGTCGCGTACTGGCCGGAATCCTCGTCCACCAGGAATACGTCAAGCGAGATAGCCGGTGCATCCTCCTCGTCCGAAGAAAGCACCGCACCGAACGCGGAACCCATCAAGATGGCGAACAACAGCGGCATCAAGAAAGTAGTGACCAACGCGCCCCGATCCTTGAACAAGACTTGCAGTTCCTTCCCGGCTATGGCCAGGGTGTATCTGATGGTATTCATCGTCGTACTCCTCTCATCGGAGACAAGGTGACACAGGGATGGGATGAACCCGTCTGCTTGTCACTCGCGCGCCCGCTAGTCAAAGTCAAACCGCCACACGCCAACCACCCAGAACAATGCCGTGAATCCCGCCAGGACGGCTATCTCGGTGGCGACTCCGGCCAGATCCTGCCCGCGCACCAACACGCCGTGGAATGCCTTGTTGGCCCAGTAATGAGGCGCGACCATGCCAATCTGGCCCAGGAAACCATCGAGCAGATACATGGGAAAGAACGTACCGCCGAGGAAAGCCAACACCCACAGCAGCGTGGCGCTGTAGCCGCCAATCTGGCTCTCTGTCCGCGCAAAGGCGGCGATGAACACGCCCAGGCCGGTGGCGCACAAGGCGATGAACACGGCGATCAAGACCACCGCCAGAGGGTCATTGCCCAGCGTCAGGCCATCCATCCCCAGCAGGGGAAAGACAAACGTGCCTACGCTGAAGATGACGGCGAGCTGTATCAATGCCGTTATGAAGGTGGGCACCATCTTGCCCAGCAGGAGTTCACCTTTGCGCATTGGCGCGGCCAACAGGCGGCGAAAACTGCCAACTTTCTTTTCGCTGTGGATGGAAATCGCCGTCCTTCCGGCCGCCAGGAAGACGAACAGGACGGTCATGCTGGGGATGGCGGACTGAGTTCCGCCCCATGTTTGCGGTTCTTCCTGGCTGCCCAGTTGCCCCGGCTGCATCTGCTCGATAGAAACTAAGGGCCGTTCGTCGGCCAGTTCGAACTGGCTTTGGGCCTGGGCCAGGACGCGCTCGGCGGTAAATGCCTGCTGTTCGGGGGCTGCACCCGCCTGCATTTCGCCCATGTGCCGCAGGCTGGCCATGACCTGGGTCTGCAGCGCCATTCCCTGGGCAGCGCCATCGACTACCAGGCGCACCGCTTCTGTCTCCGAAACGTCCGCGTTGGGATGGCTTACCAGGCGTAAGGTGACGGGACGGTTGGCCGCCAGATCGGCCGAGAATCCAGCCGGAATCGTAAGCAGCCGAGTGAGTTCACCCGCCTCCAGTTGGGTTTGGGCCTCGGCCTGCTTGACCAGTTCGATTTCGACGCCACCCGCCTTGTTGATGTTGTCTATCAGGGTCTGGGCCGCCTCGCTGTCATCCAGATTCACCGCCGGCAGCGACACGACTTTAACCTCGTCCGCGCCGCCGAAGCTTACCCCGCTGAAGAGGAGAATGAACACAAAGGGCAGCAGGAATAGCTGGAACACCTGGTTGCGATCTTTGAGAAGGATCTGCAAATCTTTGAGGGCAATACTGATGATGTTCATGGCTTTCACTCCCGCAGCTTCTTGCCTGTCAGGTGCAAGAAGACATTCTCCAGGTTGGGCTCCAGGATCTCCAACGAGGCGATGGAGATGTTGCACTCGTTGAAAAAGCTGATCATGTTGAGCAGGGCTTGCTGGCTGTGCTCGGTCTCGATCTTGACGATGGTATAGCTGGGGGCTGGTGCGACCTCGGTCATCTCGGCCTCTTGCCCTTCGGCCGGCGGTGGTGCGATTAGTTGCGGCGCGATTGTCGCCCGCTTGACTGCCGGCAAGGCTGACAGTTGAGCCAGCAGCGCGTCGTCCGCCTGCGGCAGGCCCACGTGGATCACGCCGCCGCCCAGCAGGGCGATCAGGTTCTTGATGGTGTCCAGAGCGATGATCTTCCCCTCGTCTATGATGGCCACCCGGTTGCACAGCAGCTCTACCTCTTCCATATAGTGGCTGGTGTAGACGATGCTCATGCCCCGCTCGCGGTTGAGCCGCATCACGCTCTCAAAGATGTAGTTGCGGCTTTGGGGGTCCACGCCGACGGTCGGTTCGTCGAGGAAGAGCAGTTTGGGCAGGTGCACCAGCCCGGCGGCGATGTTGATGCGGCGCTTCATCCCGCCTGAGAATTTCTCTATCGCCTGGTCGGCGCGGTCGGTCAGGGCGACGATGCGCAGCACGTCGTCCACCCGCTCCCTGAGTTCCTTGCCGCGCAGGCCATAGATGCGCCCGAAGAAGTTCAGGTTGGCCCGGGCGCTGAGCGTGGGATAGAGGGCCAGGTCCTGGGGCACCAGGCCGTTGATTCTTTTGACCTGGTTCATCTGTTTGCGGATGTCGTAGCCGCCGATGCGCGCCGTGCCCGACGTGGGCTCCACCACGCCCGTCAGCATGGAGATGGTTTGCGTCTTGCCGGCGCCGTTGGGGCCCAGCAGGCCAAAGATCTCGCCCTCTTCGACCGCGAAGCTGATGCCTTTGACTGCCTCAAAGTCACCGTACTTTTTGACGAGGTTGTCTACTTCTAGGATGTTAGGCATGGGACGTACTCCTTTCTATGCGAGCATAAACTGTCTGATATTTTATCACCTTAAGCTAAAAAGCGCAAGCTCGATAAAAATGGGTGGGCAATGGTCCTCACCCGTCCCGGTTTTTTCTTCAACACTGTCCCCATTTACTCAGCAGCGTAGTCTTGCCGAAACCAGTTGGGGAGATCAATCTGCATCCTGCTGTTGGGCACCACGCCTGTACTGATCAAAAAGCCAATCAAAGAAGCGCTGTTTGGCCTGGGCATCGTCGGTGACCTTTTTGTAGAACTCGTAGTAATTGTCAATCATCTCGGCAAAGAGTTGTTCGGCAACCTGGTCGAAGGTGAGGCGGACGGTCTCGGGCGGGTTGACCTCGTAGCTCTTCTTGAGGGCGATGTCCTCTGTCAGCTTGCTCTGAAGATGGGTGATGGCAACCGGAGCATCGCTGTTGATTCCCTCACCGCCGAAGATCCTGTTGAGTTCCTCAATGATGACGGAGAGAGAGTCTTGTTCTTCCTTGGCTTCACCGCCGCGGCCGCCCCGACCCACGGGCGCTAGTTCGCTGTCGCCGTGTTGCAGTGAAATGTCGCCCTCAAAGGTGCGCTGCGTGCGGTAAAAATCCACAGCTACCTTTTCGCGAATATCGGCCGGCAAGTGACTGTCCGGGACAGGAAGTCGGCGCAGCAGGAACCGGTAGAAGTGGAAGCGTCTCTCCCAGTCGGTTTCGGCAAAGGGGAGGATTTGGGCCAGGAATGCGTAGAGGCGCACAAAGTCGTTGAGGCGACTGCGAAAGTCCCGCCGCTCCTCTTGGGGAGCGTAGCCAACGCGCTCGACCACCGGGTCCAGCAGTGCGTAGAGGGTGGCCAGCTCTTGATGCCGGCCCTTGAAATAGACCTCGGTAAAGGCGACTATTTCCTCTTCATCGTAAAAGTGGTAGTCGTCCAGCTCGGCCTGGAGTTGGTAGAGCGCGTTGGGATCGGTCTCTTCGCTCAAGAGGGTGGCTTCGTAATAGGGTTCGAAGGACTTCTGGATGTGGTCGGCCTCGTTGACGAAATCGAGCACCATCGTCTCTGTCTTGTGGGGATGTTTGCGGTTGAGGCGGGAGAGGGTCTGCACCGCGTTGACGCCGCCCAGTTTCTTGTCCACGTACATGGTGTGCAGCAAGGGCTGGTCGAAGCCGGTCTGGAATTTGTTGGCCACGACGAGCAGGCAGTAGGCGGGCTTTTTGAAGGCGTTGGCGGTGGCGCTTTCGGGAATGCGAACGCCGGTTGAGGCGGTGTTCATCCCGGTCTCGGTGTAGTTGTTGTCGCCGTCCTTGACGGTACCGGAGAAGGCGACCAGGGCCTTGAACGGGTATTGATGTTCCCGGAGGTATTGATCAACGGCCAGCTTGTAGCGCACGGTGTGGAGGCGAGAGCGGGTGACGATCATGGCCTTGGCCTGGCCTTTGATGCGATGGGCGACGTGGTGGGCGAAGTGCTCAATCATTAGGGCGACCTTCTGGTCAACGGCATGGTCGCTGAGTTCGACCAGGTATTTGAGCTGCCGCTGGGCCTTCTTGCGGTCGTATCGTGGATCGTCCGCAATGGTCTTGAGCAAGCGCCAGTAGGATTTGTAGGTGGTATAGTTTTCGAGCACGTCCAAGATAAAGCCCTCCTCGATGGCTTGGCGCATGGGATAGAGGCTGAAGGGGCGGGGCTTGCCGTCGGGACCGGGAGTGCCAAAGAGTTGCAGGGTTTTGGCCTTGGGGGTGGCGGTGAAGGCAAAGGTGCTGACGTGGGGCAGGTGGCGGCGCAGGGTCATCTCGCGGACGAGCACGTCTTCCATATCCTCAATCTCGCCAGATTCGGCGGCCTCGGCTTCCTCCAGGCTGCCGACGTCGAGGGCGCGGTGCAGGGCCTGGGTGGACGCGCCGGACTGGGAGGAGTGGGCCTCATCCACGATGACGGCGAAGCGCTGACCAGGCAAGTCGCCCACCTGGCGGGCTATGACGGGGAACTTTTGCAGGGTGGTGACAATGATGGGCTGACCGGCCTCCAGGGCTTCCTTGAGTTGCTGGGAGCCCTCGGTAATCGCTTTGACGACGCCGCGCGTCCTTTCGAATTGGCGCACGGCGTTCCGGAGCTGGCGGTCCAGGACGCGCCGGTCCGAGATGACGACGATGGTATCAAAGACCGGCTCGTCTTGGTCGTCGTGCAGGACGGAAAGCTGGTGGGCCAGCCAGGAGATGGTCATCGTTTTGCCGCTGCCCGCGCTGTGTTGAATCAGATAACGGTGACCGGGTCCGCGCTGGCGGGCGTCGGCCACCAGCTCGCGCACGGCGATGAGTTGGTGGTAGCGGGGGAAGACGAGCTTTTTCTGGCCGGTCTTTTTGCCATCCTCGTCCAGTTCGTCGTACATGTGGATGAAGCGCTGGATGAGGTTGAGGACGCTATCTTTGGCCCACATCTCTTCCCACAGGTAGGAGGTGGCGAACTTGCCAGAGGTGCGCGGCGGGGGCGGATTGCCCGCGCCGTGGTTGTAGCCACGGTTGAAAGGCAGGAACTCGGTCCGGTCATCTCGCAGGTGGGGGGTGACGTAGACACTTTTATCGTCCACGGCAAAGTGAGCCGGGCAGCGCCCCAGCTTGAACAGTGGCTCGGTGGAGGGGCGGTCTCTTTTGTATTGTTTGATGGCGTCCTCGACGTTCTGGCCGGTGAGTTGGTTCTTTAGCTCGGCGGTAAAGATGGGCAGGCCGTTGAGAAAGAGGGTCAGGTCGAGTTCGGGTTGACTCGGATCGCCTGCGGGCCGGTAGCGGAGTTGGCGGACCACGCTAAAAATGTTGCCTTTGTAGCGCTTTTGCTCGTCGGGGTTGAGGGTGGTGTTGGGGCGAAAGTAGGCCAGGCGAAAGTGACAGCCGGAGTCCTTGAACTCGTGGCGCAGGGTGTAGAGTGTGCCCTTGCGCTCGATCTGTTGGGCCAGGCGCTGAGTGAAACGCCAAGCCGCTTCGGTGGGATATTGCCTGACGTACCTGATCCAGGTCTTGGGCTGGGTGGCCTGGACGAATTTAACCACCAGCTCGGGATCCATATACAGTCCCCGGTCATAGTCGGCCGGGTCGCGTTTGAGGTAGCCGTTTTGTCGGACCAGAACGCGCTCGATGATGGATTCGAAGTTGGATTCAGAAATGTTGACGGGCATAGGATGACTCCTTAGACCTTTGAGGTCTTGGAGACCTCAAAGGTCTGGTCTTGACGCACGTCAATTTTGCCAGTGACAGCGGCGGAGATGAGAGCGGTGCGGTATTCCTCCAGGTGGGCGATGGAGGTTTCGATCTCGGCGACGGCGGCATCTATCTTGGCCGTCTCGCGGTCCAGGTAGGCGGCGATGGTGCGTTGTTCTTGTATAGGCGGAAGTGGGATTCTCACCTGCCGCATTGTATCAGAGTAAATAACCTCAATGGTCGTGGCGTTGCTCATCTCGAGAAGTTGATTCTGAACCAGAAAGCTATCCTGAATAAGCAAGATCAAGAACTCATCCAATAGTCTCTCAGGGTCTGGTTGAATCCGCATTAGGCAAGGATGCAAAATGCCTAGTTCAGCATCATTTGGAACAACCACGCATCGTCCAATCGTGCCGCGCGTTGTGACCAAAACATCACCAGGATATACAGTGAACGCTTGCAATTTCTCATACTTCTCTTTTGAGATGTAATTGTCACCTTGAACTAGATTATGATCAATCACATTTCGTTGATTGTAGACTTTGATCTCCCCTTCTATCATCTCTGAAGAAAGCAGTTGACTCCCAAACGGTCCTGTTTTTATTGCGCCCGGCTCTCGTTTTGCAGCGAACTTTAGAGACATGGCCTCCCAATGCACTGGAATCTCCCCTAGCCAGGGGAGGCCGGAGTCTTTGCGCGGCGCGTCGGGGTCGAGGCCCTGGGTGACGGCGTGGCTTATGAGGGTGGCGCGGCGCTCCTGCAAAAGTTCGCTGAGGCGGCGCTGCTCGGCGATCAGGGCGTCGAGGCGGGCGGTCTGGCGGTCGAGGAAGGCGGCGATGTCGCGTTGTTCGTGGAGGGGAGGACATTGAATGGGGATGGAGCTCATCTTTCCTTGCGTTAACTTATCACGAGTACTTCCTTCGATGAATAGCCCATAATCTACAATATTCAAACAATAAGCTAAGAAGTGGGTGCCGGTCCCCTTCTTAATCCTCAGAACGTGAATATGATTGTTTACCCAAATCCTACCTTCTACTACGAAGGCTACATCCTTGTAAGGGTCGAAGAACGGTGCCCCATCTTCACCAAGTAGTACTAACTCTTCATCAAACAACCAGTCATTCATATGATCCACTATACCATTTGCTCCCCAATACGGATACTTTCCTTGGCGCGTGGCACGCTCTTCAGCATTTAAGGGAATCCGCTGGCTATCGAGACAGGTTGTTAGATATTTCAAGGGTGCTGTACCCCAATGCTTGGGAATCTCCCCCAGCCACTCCACGCCGGAGTCCTTGTATTCGGGATACGGTTGCCAGCGGGTCATTCTATCAGCCCCTCCAGCAAAGCCGCAATCTTGGCCTGGGCGGCCCGGACGTCGGCCTCGATCTCTTCCAGCGGGCGGGGAGGCTCGTACTCGTAAAAGTAGCGGTTAAAATTGACCTCGTAGCCCACCCGGCCCACGCCGCCGTCCTGCTCGTCGGTGTAGTCCTCATCCACCCAGGCGTCAGGCAGGTGGGGGCGGACCTCCTGGGCAAAGTAGTCCTCCACCGTCCGGCTCAACGGCACGCGCTCGTACTCGCGCAGGGCCTTGTCGGGGCGGGGGCGGCCTTTGCTGTCGCGGCAGATGTCGGCCTCCTCGTCCCGTTCGCTCAGGGCGCGGAGAATGGCACTGCGCACGGAGGCTTTTAGGTCAAGGCCCGCTTCCTCAAGAGCGGCTTTGAGGGCGGCGTCGAACTTTTGGCAATCGCGGTAGACTTTCTCAGACATCCCCTCCAGCATGGCGACGATGGCCTCCTGCTTGCGGCGGCCCTCGGCTTCTTGGGCGGCCTTGGCCTCGTCATCCACCTTGCGCGATTGCGCCAGGTTTTGGAAGGCACGCTCTTCCCGCAGCCGGGCGATACGCTCCGGCGTGGCGCGGAAGTTCCACCGCTGAGGGCGCTCGACGCGGATCTTGCGATAGCCGAACGTCTCGGTGGGGAAAACCTTGACCTGTTCCTTCGACAAGCTCAGGACAGGCTCCTCCTCGGCGTGGTCGAGATAGAGTTGGACGATCTGTTGGCGGTGGACCTCGCTGATGTCGCGGCGCTTGTCGCCCAGGGATTTGCGGCGCGGTTCCCAAAGATCGCTGGCGTCAATGAGCTGGATTTTGCCCCGGCGGTGCTCAGGCTTTTTGTTGGCAAGAATCCAGACGTAGGTGGCGATGCCGGTGTTGTAGAAGAGCTGTTCGGGTAGGGCGACGATGGCCTCCAGCCAGTCGTTCTCCAGAATCCAGCGGCGGATCTCGCTCTCGCCGCTGCCGGCGTCGCCGGTGAAGAGAGGGGAACCATTCATAATGATGGCCACGCGGCTGTGGTCCGCGCCGGCCTCAAAGCGGTGGGAGAGCATGTGCTGCAAAAAGAGAAGCTGACCGTCGCTGATGCGGGGAGTGCCCGCGCCAAATCGCCCGCCGTAGCCCAGCCTGGCCTCTGCCTCGACGTGCTTTTTGTCAACCCGCCAGTCCTTGCCGTAAGGCGGATTGGTGATCTGGTAGTGGAAGCGCTCGCCCGTGTGTTGGTCGTCGGAGAGGGTGCTGCCTTTCTTGATGCCCTCCGCTTCTCGCCCATCCTTGCTTTTCACGTAGAGATCGGACTTGCAGACGGCGTAGGTTTCGGGATTGACCTCCTGGCCGTAAAGGTAGACTTTGGCTGTGGGGTTGGCCTCGCGGATGCGCTGCTGAGCGATGGTCAGCATCCCGCCGGTGCCGCAGCAGGGATCGTAGACTTTGACGATGCGGCCCGGCGTCTTGACAAAGTCCTCGTCCCCTGCCAAGAGGAGGTCCACCATCAGGCGGACGACGTCGCGGGGAGTGAAGTGCTCGCCGGGGTTCTCGTTGGAGGCCTCGTTAAAGCGGCGGATGAGCTCCTCAAAGATGGTGCCCATCTGGTGGTTGGAGATGGTGTCAGGGTGCAGGTCGGCTTGGGCAAAAGCTTGCACTACCTGATAGAGCAGGCCCGCCTGGTGCAGGGTCTCGACGGTGTTGCGGAGCTTGAAGTTCTCGATGACTTCGCGCATATTCTCGCTGAAGCCGTTGAGATAGTTGATCGTGTTGGCGTAGATGGCGTCCTGGTCGTTGAGCAGCCGCTGAAAGTCGTAGTGGGAGGTGTTGTAGAAGACGAAGCCGGCGGCGCGCCGGAGTTGCTGGTCGAGGGCGTCGGGGGAGAGGTCGTCTTTGAATCTGTTATAGGCGGTCAGGACTTGTTCTTTGGTGGGAGCGAGAACGCAGTCGAGGCGGCGGAGGACGGTGAAGGGGAGGATGACGTCGGGGTATTTGCTGCGCTTGTAGTGGTCGCGGATGAGGTCTGCAATGTTCCAGATAAAGTTTGTGATTTGATTGTGATTCATGGTGGCATAGTCCAAACGTTCCATCGTACGCAGGCTGATCGTAGCCTACCCAGGTCATTCCGCTACCATAATCTTACCACGTTTTTCCCATATAGGCAAGAGCCCTGCGGTCGGCGTATGCATACAAACAACTCCCCGGCGCATCGGCCAACCGGGGAGTTTGGCATTGGACAAATGGACTGTTTTTACTTATCGTAAACCCACTCTTCAAACAGAGCGGTCAGGTCGCACTGGCAGTGCTGTTCGGCCAGTTGCTTGAATGAGTCGCCCGTGCCGATGCCCCATTTGTGAGTCTCGTAGTAATCGCGCAGGAACTCGTCAAATGGCTTCTGCCCCATCTCCTCGGCCAGCGCGGCGATGAAAAGCGGGCCGCGGCCGTAGACAATCGCGCCGTATTCGTCATCCGCGTAGGCTCCCGTGGACATACCGATGGGAATGTCGGCCCGATCAACGCGGTCCCAACGGCCGTCCCACGAACTGCGGTAATCCCGTGCAGCGCGCTCACCATGAGTATCCAGGTAGTAAAGCCCAGTGAGATACTGGGCGAGCGCCTCGTCAAGCCAGGGTTCGTCTATTTGATCGTTGCCGACAATGCTGTAGAACCACTCATGAGCCACCTCGTGAGCTACGGTGCCTTCAAGCATGATCGGGGACGGTAATCCTGAGATCTCTTTCTTTGGATCAAAAAGAGCGAGGGCTATTACCGTCGCGCCGGAGTACTCCATGCCCAGGGCCAGCATTGGCGCGCTCACAATGTCAAACTCGGTGTACGGATAGGCGCCCAACCTCTGGTTGAAGCTTTTCAGTGCATCTGCCGCAAACTGCACAGCCAGTTCCGCTCCGTCTGTCCACTCTGGAAAAGTGTAGCTATTGATCGTGGTCTCCCCCACCGTCTCGCTGATCGAAGTGAAGTTCTCGCTGGCAGCAAGGTAGAACTCGCGGGTGGGGCCGGCGGCGAAGGTCAGGGTTTGATTGCCTGCCTCGCGCTCACTACCGACTTCGACCCCTGTTGCAACGACCGTCAAGTTGGCAGGCGCGGTCACGCGCACCAGGTAGAAGCTGACGTCGAAGTAGGTCACGTCCCCGTTCGGAGGCGGAACCTCCACGTTCCAGCCCTCGCTGTCATAGACTGGGATGACCGGGGAGAATTCGTCCAGGGCCAACACGCCGTCGAAATAGCCAAACAGGCCGTAGTTGCCGGCCATGTCCAGAGCCACTTCTACCTCGAAGTCCATCTGGATGATCACCTGTTCACCAGGCTGCAAAGCCGTCGGCAGTGGTACCCGGAGCGCGCTATCCTGGAATTCGTAGACGGGCTGTACGTCCTGGCCGTCTACTTTGACCTCGGACACCGTTGCTCTGCCACCGGCCGTGTTGGGAAAAAGGCGGAAGTAGACCTCATCGAGGGGTTCATCTTCTCGGTTAGTGTAGAGAACTTCCTCATGGCCGTTCAGAAAGAGAAGGTCGTCAGAGATCCGCAAGTCAATGTGGTACACACTCGCGCCGGGCAGTCGGTCCAGCACCTCCTGCTCTGCCTCGATCAACCCCTGTCGAAAGACGGCGCGGTCATCCCAGGCAGTATCGGCAGGAGTGGCCGTGGGCGGCACGGGCGTGGACGTCGCCGTGGGTGGGGCTGGCGTACTGGTAGAATGTGGCGTATTCGTGGGCGGTACAGACGTCGCCGTAGGCTCTGCTCTCCCACAACCAGCGACCAGGGTTAGAACGATCATCACTGTAGTGATTGCTTTGTAGCAGTTGGGCATGTTGATGCTCCTTTCATTGAAGCGCACAGTCGAGAGCCGAGGATTGAAATCCCCGTCTGAAGTTGAAAAGCGCCCTCAGGCGCTGACTTCGAGGCCCTGAAGGGCCTTCTCAGCTTCAGACGCCGAATTCCATTCGGCGGCCTAAAAGCCTCTGGTGTCTCAGCGTTCTTATGGATTGGCCAGGGCTTCAGCGCGGGATTCAAGCAGCGCCACGCCATCGGGATTGTCGGGCAACGGCGTGGCTGATCTCGCCGCTGGGATGACGAAGTCGTTCAGCAATCTCTGTGGAACGTAGAAGTCACTCTCGCTCAGATCGCTGACGAACACCACCACCATATCTTTGTCGGGCACGACGAAGATGAACTGCCCCGCATAGCCCAGCGCCATGTAGAAGCCACCGCCCAGGGCGGCATCGTCAATCCACCACTGATAGCCGTAGCCGTCTTCAAGGGTGGCGGAGATGTGTTCGTGCGTTGACGCTTTTACCCACTCGGCAGACACCACCTGCTCGCCATCCCACCAGCCCTCGTTCAGGTAGAGGTAGCCGATCTTGGCCATATCGTGGGGCTTCATGTGAAGATCACTCCATCCGATAGATATTCCTCGTGGATTAGACAGCCATTGCACATCTGTAATACCCAAAGGGCCGAAGAGATGTTCATTTGCAAACGCGAGAGCATTCATGCCTGTCGTTTCCTGTATAATGGCCGAGAGGAGAAACGAGGCCCCGTTGCAGTACTCGAATCGAGTTCCGGGCTCTTCCGACATCGGCAAGTCGAGCATGAACTGCACCCAATCCTCGCTTTGCTCCATCTGATTGAGGCCGTGCCAGCGATACAGGTACGAATCCTCGCACTTCAGGCCCGTGGCCATGGTCAAGACATGCTCTAGGGTCATCGCTTCCTTGTTCGCATCAAGGTTGGCCGCCGCCCGCTCCGGGAAAAAGTCCAGGACAGGTTGATTCACGCCCTCGACGTAGCCTTTATCAATGGCGATGCCGACCAGCGCGGAAATGATGCTCTTGGTACAGGAGTAGATGATGTGTCGTGAACCTGGCTCGAAAGGATGAACAGTGGCGTCTATCACCATGTAGCCGTGGCGGACCACCACCACGCTGTCAACATCGTAGTCCTGATCCTCGATAGTCTCCAGCATGTCGGCCAACATCTCCGAGTCCATCCCCTGCTCCTCAGCGGTAGAGGTTGGCCAGCCCTCAGTGGGCCAATGGGGTCGCGACTCTGGCGTTGCCACAGTGCAACCGGTGAGAAAAACAACAAGGCATAGTAGCAGGAGCCGCTTGAAATATGACCTATTTAGCATATCAGTACCTCCTGTGTGGGTATATTGTGAAAAGGTAACTGCTCAGCCATACCCAGACTGAGCGTTGGAACATGCTCTTCAGAACGCAGATTAACGCTGATCTACGCTGTTCTATTGATCTTATCTGCGAAAATCTGCGGGAATCTGCGTCCGATTTTGAATTTGGCGGAGTGGCTGAGTAGTCACGTGAAAAAGTGAAACAGCGATTGAAATCACACCTGGTGAAGGCACGACACGAACGCGCTTCCAATGGCGGTCTCAACCGCTGTTCTAATACTGTTCTATGCCCGCCCCAGCAGCGCGCCGAAGAAACGCTTTGCTGAGAAGGGCTGCCCGGAGAGCAGGTACTGGGCGCGGAACACGCTGGCGACGGCACGGAGGATAATGTAGACGGTGATCAGCAGAAGGCCCACCGCCAGTAACAGTTGCCACAGGGGCACGCCGCCGCCGGCCGCCAGTCGCAGCATCATCGTCATCGGGGCGGTCAAGGGAAACAGGCTTAGCCCGGTGGCAAGGGCTCCGTGAGGCTGCTGGATCAGGATGACCATCAGGAGCATGGGGATGAGCGTCGGCCAGATAACCAGGATGGTCGCCTGCGAACCCTCTTTCAAGTTGGGCACCAGCGCCCCCAAAGCGGCCATCAGGCTGGCGTACACGGCGTAGCCGAGCAGGAAGAACACGACCGCCCACACCAGGATCGAGGGTGGGAGTTCAAAACCGGGGGGCAAGTCGAAGGTGCGGCCACCTAGACGCAACAGGGTGTAGCCCGTCGCGAACCAGATCAGGGTCTGGAGCAAGCCCACAATCCCCAGCCCGATGATCTTGCCGCTCAGCAATTGCCTGGGCCTGACGGACAGCATCAGGATCTCGATCACCTGATTCTGCTTCTCCACGGTCACGCTGTTGAGCAGTAGACTGGATGACATGATGATGACGAAATAGAAGATCATCATGGTGCCGTAGGGCAAGGCGAACGTCGCCGGGTTGTCGAGGTCACGCTTTTGGCTCGGGGCCAGGGCTTTCACCGCGACATCCATCACGTTCCAGAACCGTTGGATCCGCTCAGGTTCGTTGTCCAAGAGGTTGGCCGTGAGCGTCTGGCGCATGACCCACGATTGATCGTTCGCCCCAGTCCAACTATAGTCCGGGTTGATGTAGATCAGCTCGCCGCTCTCGACGTAATCCGCAGGGATGACATAGTAGGCAGCAATGTCTCCATCGTTCAATGCTTGATGGACGCTGGCCTCGTCAGGGTAGGCCACAAGTATGCCGTCCGGGACGCTTTCGTGGATGGCCTCGATCAGCCCGCTGTGATCAACGTATCCCTCGACCTGGAGTTCAGGCGTATCTGAGTCGCCGGTTTCACCCCCGCTTCCGGACGAGCCGAGAGTGCCACTTTTCAAAACCGAAGCGCCCAGGAAAACCAAGACAGCAATCAATGGGATGCCAAAGGCCATGAACATAAACGATTTGCGAGTGACGGCAGTGACGATCTCGTTGCGTAGAACCAACAGGGTCTTCTTCATGATTTCCCCCATTTTCTCAACGTTTGACGCTCGACGTTTGGTGCTTCGCCCTGAAGAATCTCACGCCATCCCAGGCGCTTTCCATAACGGAGCATCCCCAGGCGAAAGATGCGCGCGGCCAACCACACCGCTCCTCCTGCGGACAAGATCAGAAGCGCTACGCTGACGGCGATTTGCCAGGGCGGTATCGGCACAGACATGATGCGCATGGCATATGTGGTCAGGGCCGTGGGTGGGAAGAGGCTTAGGCCGATAGCCAGGGGGCTGTTGGGGTTCTCTATGATTATCGGGCCAAGCCAAACAGGCGCTATGACGGGCAGGCTGAAAAGCCCCGCTACCTGCTGGGCATCCTGGCCCTCGGCCACCGTCGCCCCAACAGCGGTCATCAGGGCCGCGATCATCACGTAGGTAGGGGCGGCGATGGCCAGCATGGTGATGATGATTTGCGGATCAATGCTCAGGTTTTGCAGCACGCCGATGCCCAGGTAGCGACTACCGATCAACATCGCCAGCGCTGCGAAAATGGCCCAGGCAGCGACCTGCGTGAGGGTCATGGCGATGATGCCCAACACCTTGCCGCCGATCAATTGCCCGGGAGAGACCGAGGTTACCATGATCTCCATCGTACGGCTCTCTTTCTCCGTGGCTACAGCCTGGGTCAGGTAGCCCGAACTCATAAAGAGCAGCATTAGGAAACCAAAGCCTATGAAGAGTGGCAAAAGGTTGTTCAAGAATGTCCGCGCGGAGAACTCACGGCCGCCCCCAGGCACATCGTCCGGCCAGCGCACGATCAGGTTGCTGCCGGCCACAGCCCGGCGGGCAACGTCTGGTGGCAGGTCGCTGATCTTGTTGATCTGCATGAAATCCCAGAATTGACGAGGGACGTTGTTGCCGGGCGGCTCGAGGTACACCAGCTTGACATGATTGGTCTGGCGATAGTCCGCCGCCACGACGTAGTATGCCTGGATATCTTTCGACTCCAATGCATCGTGGGCTTCGTCTTCTGTCTGAAAGGGAATCAGGGGCACTAGGTCTGACACGCTGGGGTTGTTGAGGGAAGCGGCTCTCCTTGGCGCGGGGATGGGATCGGCCAGGAACCCAGCGTGGTCTACGTAGCCAACCGGGGCGTCGTCATTCTCCATGGACTCAATGAGCCACCCAACCCCGATGGAAAAAACAAGGATCAAGGGCATGCTGAGGGTGACAAGGATGAAGCTCTTCTTGAAAACGTTGCGGGCGTATTCATATTTGGCGACCAGCCAGAGTTTGGACATCAGGCGTCTCCTTCTTCCACTACGCGGATGAAGATCTCGTCCAGGGTGGGGATGGCGATCTCGAATTTCTCCAGGATCACGTCTTGAGCTATCAGATCGCGTAGCACGTCCTGAGGGGTGGTGCCCTGGGCCAGGGCCAGCTTGTAGTCGCCGTTGTGGGGCGAAACCTGTTCCACTCCGGCCACGCGGAGCCTGTCCTGAGCTACATCCTGAGCGTGGTCGAAGGCCTGCCGAAGGGGGAGCTCGCCCGCAGCGCGCACCAGCACAGCGTGGCCGGAGAACCGGCGGCGGATGTCGTCCAGTTTGCCGTAGAGCAGATCCTTCCCGTCGTCAATCAGCAGGATGCGGTCGCACAACTCCTCGACCTGGCGCATCTGGTGGGTGGACATGAGGATCGTGGCCCCCTGGTCGCGCAGCTCTTCCATCAGGTCCTTGACCAGTTGGGTGTTGATGGGGTCGAGGCCGATGAAAGGTTCGTCAATGATGATCAGCTCCGGGCGATGGATGATGGTGTTGATGATCTGCGCCTTTTGCTGCATGCCCTTGCTGAGTTCTTTGACCTTCTTGCCTCTGTGAGCAGCCAGGTCGAAGCGCTCCAGCAGCGAAGCGAGGCGTTGGCGAGCTTCGGCGGAAGGAACGCTTTTCAGTGAAGCCAGGTAGAGCAGGCAGCGCTCCAATGGGGCATCCTGATAGAGGCCGCGATCTTCGGGCATGTAGCCGATGCGGTCTTTCTTCTCCTCGGTCATCGGCCCGCCCAGGATGGACACCGTGCCACGCTCCGGCTTGAAGATGTCCAGCATCAGGCGGATGGTAGTGGTCTTGCCCGCGCCGTTGGGGCCGAGCAGACCGAATATCTCGCCGCGCTCGACGTCGAAGGATACGTCAATCACGGCGTGGGTGCTGCCAAACGATTTGGCAACGTGGGAAACTTCTACAGTGTGCATAGTTAGATGCTCCTTTCATTCAGACAGATAGATAGATGGGTCGCCTGTACTCCGCTTTCAGTGTACCAGAAAAGGGCTCCATTGTCAAAGTGGCGCGTGGGTTCTGGACTCATTATACACCAAAAATCCTCCAGACGCATCGGCCATCCGGACGATTTTTGCATTGGACAGGTGTCCAATCTTTTTCTTGGTCGGGTGACCAGGTAAGTCAGTGTTTCGGATCAACTGCTCCATCTCATATCTCATCTTTTGGTTTCATGCAAAACGGAAAGCGTGTCGGTTTGGTGTGTCTGACTCCGATGTGTTATAGCACCAGCGTGACCATCAAAGAGGACAGACTGATCACCAGGTACTTTATTTGACAATATCTCCCTTTTGGATATAATGATAGACGACTCTGATTGAGGAGCAGAAAGTTGTTGAGGGGACACCGGTTTCAGGAAGCTTATCAGAATAGAAGGGCTTTGCGGCAAGGACTAGACGAGGCCGTCGTTGCTGTCTGCCTCGGGGGTGATGGTCAAAGCTGTGTTGGGCAGGTGGGCGTGTGCTGCTGTACCTGTCTCTGCTCGACCATGGCGGTCGACCACATACCGTTCGGGCTAGCGCAGCCAGGAGAGAGAATGACCTGATACTTTGACCTCATAACTAATGAGTGACTGATGGAGTAAACCGCGCGCTGGCCAGACCAGTGGGCGGTTTTTTTTGTTAGGCCCGGAAATATCTTGCCAGGAGGTAACTGCTCAGGCTGGCGGTTGAAACCGCGCCTGGAGAGCTAAAGCTGGTTGTCCACCTGCGTGGACAGCGCGTCCACGTAGGTGGACGCCCGGCTGAAAGCCCTGAAGAGGCGATTTCAATCGCAGCCTGGGTAGTTACGACAGGAGAGTGTAAGATGGACAAGAACACAAGGATGCACCTGCGAGTCTACAAGGATTTGATGGAACTGGCCGCTAGCCGAGAGAACCCCACGCCGATGGTTGGCCTCAGCCGCGTGATGCCTGATTCCAGCCTGACCCTTTGGGCCAAACTGGAGTGGTACAGTCCCTCTGGTTCCGTCAAGGACCGTGCTGCGCTGGCCATGATAAGGGGAGCTATAAAGCGAGGCGAATTGAACGGGCGCGCTCTGGTGGAGCCCACATCGGGCAACACGGGGATAGCACTGCAACTCTACGCCAACGCTCTGGGCCTGCTCCCGGTCACCGTGACCATACCGGAAATGGTACCAGAAGAAGAGGTGCTTCTCCTACGCCTCCTGGGGGCGGAGGTGGTGGAGGTGCCCGATGGTGCGTGCCCACGGATGCCGACCGATGGAGCTATCGCTGCGGCCAAAGCCCTGGCGGATAGCCCGGCCACAACCGACCAGTATCATATGCTCTATCAATACGGCAACCCCGATAACCCCCAGGCCCACTATGAGAACACCGGGCCGGAGATCGCCGCCCAGACCGAAGGTCGGGTGACCCACTTGATAGCCGGCTTGGGTACCGGGGGCACTCTGATGGGGCTGGCCCGCTACTTTAAGGAACGTCATCCGGCGGTTAAGGTCATCTCTGTCGAGCCGGCTGAGGCTGAACACTCCCTCTTTGGCCTGCGCAACCTGGAGGTGGCCATGAAGCCAGAAATCTACGACCCGTCCCTGGTACATGAGGTGATCAAAGTCTCCGATAGGGATGCGTATCGAATGGCGATTCGGCTTATGCGCAAGGAGGGACTCTTGGCTGGACCCTCAGCCGGCGCCAACACTTATGCAGCCATGCAACTGGCCCAACGCGGCGAGGTGGGCACGGCGGTCATCATTTTCCCCGACGACGCGCTCAAATATGTGCACCACTTTAAGCAGTACATGGATCAGGAGGTTCGCTCATGATGTCAGACGTACAGAAACTACTTATAGGAAAGGAGGAGTTGAATGGTTAACCAATTGAAGATCCATCAGACCTTGGACTGCCGGGATCTGTTGTGCCCCCTGCCCATCATCAAAATCTCAACGGCAATCAGGGATTTGGAAGTGGGCCAGGTGCTGGAGATGCTGGCCACCGATCTTGGTTCCAAGGCCGACATGTTGGCCTGGGAGAAACACACCGGTCACGAAATCCTGGACACCAAGGAAGATGATGGCCTATTCAGATTCTATGTGCGTAAGACGGGGTAGAGCAACGAGCATGGCAGGCTAAACCTCGCTTCGTCGCGGGGTTGCTTTGCCACATAATAAGGAGGATAAAGATGACTGAAGAAAAGAAAAGACGGCGATTGGCGCTGGTGGCCTCCCAAGGCTCCCTTGACATGGCCTATCCACCCCTTATCCTGGCCTCAACAGCCGTGAGCTTTGGTTGGGAGGTGGGAGTATTCTTCACCTTCTACGGGCTTGATATCATCAACGAAAGGAAGTTGCCGGCCTTGAAGGTTGCAGCCGTGGGCAACCCAGCTATGCCCCCTCCCTTCCCCTCGGTACCCCTGCAAGTGCCCAGCATCATCGGCATCTTGCCTGGGGCGACGGCCCTGGGCACTTCCTTCATGAAGAGCTTGATGTCCAAGGTGAACATGCCTAGCATCCAGGAACTGATAGAGGTTACCCTGGATGGGGGCGGCAAGCTCTACGCCTGTACCACCACCATGGGGATGATGGGTGTAGAGGAAGAGCACCTGATCGAGGGAGTCTCCTGCCTCGGTGCGGCCGCCTTCCTGGACTTCGCCGCCGATGCTGATGTAGCCATGTTCATATAAGCGATCTTAGGCGTCACCGGCTTGATATGGGGTGAATCGTGGGGCGAGTCTGGGGGATTTTTGTATTGGACAGGTGTCCAGGTGCAACGCACTTCGAAAGTGCGTTGCACCTTAATTGAGGGTCGTCCTCGTTATGCGACTGGTGCTCCTTCGGCGCGCAATTCCCGGTAGGTCAGCGTCCATGTGCTGGACAGGAATGCTTCGAACAGCCCACCCAGAAGTGACAGCGGCGCCACCAGCATCAGGATGAAGATGGGGATGCCCACCACGCCTCCCACGATCCACGGCGCCGCGCCCTCAAAGACCAGCCCGGTCAGCCCGCCTGCCAGGAGCGCCAACAGCCCTCCCAGCGCTCCGCTCACCACTAGCAGCAAGAGCGCAGCAGGGATCATCAAGATCATCCAGCCGATACGCAGGCCGACCGTGATCAGCCACATCAGGCCCACGTCCTTCAGGTTGCCCCTCACCATGGCATAGCCCTGACGGATGGATTCGGTCACTCCCATCTGCTGTAGCACGCACACTCGCTGGAAGAAGGGCTTCAGAACTGAGAGGATCAGGCTGACAACGATGGCCAGTAGGATGACGATGATGCACAGGCCAACGGTGATCACTGTGCCGATCGCCCCGGCGGCCTCGGCTCCCGTCGCCCACAGCAGCAGGGGGGCCAGCGCCAGTGCGAACAGCAGAATGAACACCACCGCTATTGGCAGGCCGACTACCAGTTGAATCAGGAAGAGACGAAATGCGCTGCGCGACCAGCCCATGCGGAACCCCTGGCGTATGCTGCGTTTCCGGCCTGTCTCCTCGTGATCGTCTACCATCCGTATCAGGGCTGTCGCCGCCACGTAGCGCGCTATCGCTGCCACGATGATCAGGAGGACGATCAGGCATGCCACTATGATCCCAATGGCCAGCAGCATGCTCCCGACATTTGACGGAATCCTCTCCAGGCGAAGCCCGCTGCCCGCAAAGTCTTCACCTCCTAGATTGAGCTGAACCAAAGGGTTGCCTCCTCCGCTGCCTCCTCCGCCTGCGGTCAGCGCCAGGAGGAAGCCGAAGACCCACAGCGCGCGGTAGCTCCAAACTATGTGCCAGGCTCGTTTCAGAACTTTGGTGTGATTCATGATTCTTACTCCTTTCTGTGATCATTATTTTGGTCTTCCGTTCACATACTTGCTAACAGTCTCCACCGCCCTCGCCACGCCATCCTCTGCCCGAATCTTTTCGCCCAGTGCGGCGGCGTGGCGTTGCATCTCTTCGTCTGTTACTGCTTGCGTGATGGCATCTGCCAGGCGTTGGGCCGTTAACTCCTTTCGCAAGATTGGCTTCGGACCGACGCCAAGGGCATGAACGCGCCGGCCCCAATACGGCTGGTCGGCGAAAAAAGCCACGATAACAGAGGGTACGCCAGCTCTCAATCCTGCCGCTGTTGTCCCCGCGCCACCATGATGCACCACCGCTGCCATACGGGGGAAGAGCCAATCGTGCGGCGCAGATTCAATGGCATAGATGTGATCGGGCAGAACACGTTCATGCGCTTGCGCCCAGCCGCCAAGCAAGACCGCCCGTTGCTTGGCTAGCGTCACTGCTTCGATGGCCACGTCAGCCAGTTGCCGTGCGGTGCGCCCGCTCATACTGCCAAAGCCGACGTAGATTGGCTTCGGCCCGCTGGAGAGAAAATCGAGCAAACCGACGGGCGGTGACCAATCGTCTGCGCCGTCCAAGAACCAGTAGCCGGTGGTGTAGTGCCAGTCGGGCCAATCGCGCGGGCGCGGTACGACGAACTCGCTGAAGCCGTAGACATAGGGCTCGCGCTTTTGGTAGAGCCGGCGGAATGGCCCACCGAAGGGCATGGGCTTGAGGTTGAGCAATTCCCGTCGCCAACGGTTGATCGGCGCGCGGAACATCTGCCAAAGAACTTGCTCGCTCAGCAAGTGCGTCAACCAGTTGTAGCCACCGCCCAACGGCAAGGCGGGCACAGCGATAGCGGGAAACTCCCGTGTGCGCGACAGCGGTTGCAAAAGGGCGAACAGGCTGGGCACGCCCAACATCTCAGCCACGTGATAGCCCGAGGCACCAAGCATCGAATAGATGATGGCGTCTGTGCCGCGGCACGCTTCGATAGAATCGGTCAGCGATTTCCAGATGGTCTCGTTGGCTACGCGTTGAAGCCCGCGCATAAACGCCACCGGGTTCTTACCCGATTTCAGCCACGCTTGCCCTGATTGGCGTTCCATCAACTCGCGTGGGTTGCCGCCTCCGATAGCGGCAAATTCCAAACCGTAGCGCCCCACGAAATTGGCGTAGACGCTGTGGGTGGCAATCCGTACCTGATAGCCCGCTTGTTCTAATCCTAAGCCCAACGCGACAAATGGTTGCACATCGCCTCGTGAGCCAATGGCGATCATGGTGATATGCATCTCTCCTCCTCTCACCTCCTATACTCTGGCCATCCTCAATCCAGAATCATCCGCGAGCGCTGGAAGCGGATCATCGCTGCTGCGAACAACCCCGCATCAATCACGGCCATGACAACCACGATGATGACCAGAAGCTGCCCGCCGTCGACGTCCACTTCCTTGAGCCAGCGGGTGAGCTGGGTACTAAAGAGCAGCGGACCCACCTGCACCACCATGGCTGGCACCATGACAAGGGCTAACAGCTTCTGCGATGCCGCCACTTCCTCATATGCACGAAGTGGCTGCATGGTCGCCGAGCGCAGCGAGGTGAGCACCCCGGCCCCGGCCATTGTCGTTGCGGTGAGGAAGCTTAGGGCCAAGACACCCAGGGCAACGGACGGCGTGAAGAAGAGGAGCTGACCTTCGCCGTGCGCTACGTTCACGATCACCAGGCTCAGGAGGGCGCACAGCAGCGCCGTCCCCCATCCCACGACGACCGGCGTGATCATCTTGCCCAGCAGGATGGCCCGATCCGGCAAACGACTGGATAGCAGCGTCGGCAGGGTGTGCCGCTCTCGCTCGCCGGCAAAGGAGTCCGGAATCATCACGCCTACCAGCACCGCTGGGGCAACCACCGCGATGATGAGCGCCGGGGAATCCTCCACCCAGTCCGCTCCCCAGGTGAAAGGAAACACTGTGCTCAGCATGACGGGGGTCAGCAGCATCATCAACAATCTGGAGCGACTTGCCGGGTTGCGGAACATGGTCTTGCGCTCCTTCCACATCACGGTCAAGATGTCGTCTTTCATCTCTCTTCCTCTCTCAGCCCAGAATCAACCGCGCTCGCTTGAAGCGGGACATGGCCGCCATGAGTAGCACCCCATCCAATGCTAGCAGAACTGCCACGATGACGAGTATGACCTGCTCGAAGCTGAGAGCTCCCAACACTTCCTGGAGGCGCGCCTTTCCAGAGCCCGATCCCATGATCGCGAACAGCGCAAACTGGAGTATCATGGGGGGAATCAGCAGGACGGCCATCAGGGTTTGCTGGGCCTCCTGTGCCGTCGCCGCTCGCAGGGAGAACAACACCCCTGCTCCAGCGGTGAGCATCGCTACCAGGAAGCTGAGTGCCAGGTCAGCCAACAGAATGGACGGCTTGTAAAACAGGATGTGGCCGTCCCAGTGGGCGACGTTCACCGTCACCAGGCCTATGGCCAGGAGCACCAGCGTGACGCCCCAGCCAAAGGCCACCGAGGTGATGATCTTGCCGAACAGGATGGCCCGGTCGGACAGGCGGCTGGCCAGCAGCGTCGGCAGGGTGTGCCGCTCTCGCTCGCCGGCAAAGGAGTCTGGGATGCTGATTCCCACTAGGATAAGCGGGGCAGCAAAGGCGAGTAGGAGGGACAGCGGGTTCTCTACCCACTCCACTCCGGCGCTGATGGGCAGGTAGATGGCCATCAGAACCGGGCTTAACATGCCCATCAGGGCCTGGGCGCGACGGCCCCGGACGCGGAACAGCCCCTTCCTCTCTTTCCACATCACGGTCAAAATGTCGTCAAGCATCATCTCTCTTCCTCCATCAGTGTCAGGAACACTTCTTCCAGGCTGGCCTTACCACGACGGACCTCTTCCACCTGGATGCCGGCGCTCACCATCAGGCTGACCAACGGCGCAGTGTCCGCCTCTTCGCGCAGGTCAATCACCAGGTGATCGCCGTGCACCTCAGCGGCGGTGATCTCCGGTCGCGCTCGCAACAGACCCAGGGCATTCTCATTGAACCCACGCCCAACGATCTCCAGGCGGGGGCCGCCGGATCGAGCTCGCAAGTCATCTGGATCGCCAAGCGCCACCAAGCTTCCCTCACGGATCACGGCCACCTGGGCGCACAGCCTCTCGGCCTCCACCATGTTGTGGGTGGTCAGGAACACCGTCACCCCCTCGCGGGCGGCCAGGGCCTCCAGGTCGTCGCGCACTGCCGCTGCGGCCATCACGTCCAGGCCGGCTGTCGGCTCGTCCAGGAAAATCAGAGGCGGGCGGTGAAACATGGTCCTGGCCAGGGCCAGTTTCTGCTTCATCCCTTTGCTCCACGTCCCCACCCGCTCTTTGCGCCGCTCCCACACTCCCATGTGGGTGAGCAGCTCTTTGATGCGAGCCTGCCGTTCGGCGGCCGGCATCCGCCAGATCCGACCGTAGAACTCCAGGTTGTCCTCCGCGCTCAGTTGCTCGTAGACGCCGGAGTGTTCGAGGAGGGCTCCGGTGCGGGTGCGGACCTCGTCCGGCTGGGTACGGGTGTCGAAGCCCAGCACCTCGGCCCGCCCAGACGTCGGTTCCAGTAGACCCAGCAGCAGGTTGATGGTGGTGGTCTTGCCCGCGCCGTTGGGGCCCAGGAATCCGAAGATGGTGCCGGCTGGCACCTCCAGCGACAGGCCGTCCACCGCCCTCACGGTCTCGAAGTCACGGGTGAGGTTTTCGATACGAATAGCTGTCTTAGTCATGCTATGTTCTCCTTTCGTGTTTGGGCTAGAATGTCATCTCGCCTTATTTCCCCCATATCGTACCACAAATGGCTAATTTGTGCATCGGCCCTTTGGAGGATTTTCGCATTGGACAGGTGTCCAATCTTTGTGCTGGTCAGGTGACCAGGTAAACCTGTCCTATTCCCGCCACTCTGTCGCCAATCGCCGCAAACTGAATGAGGCATCGGAGAGCAGGTTGCTGGCGCGGAAGAAGCGCGCCGCCAACACCACCATCAGGTAGGTGGTGAGAGCCAATCCTGCCAGACTAGCGATGATCTGCCAGAGCGGTACTTCCCCCAACGCCAGCCGCGTCGGCATCGCGCTCGGCGCACTGAACGGGAAGAGGCTGAGCACCAAAGTCAGCGGGTTGTTCGGTTCCTCCACTAATAGCGGACCAAACATCAGGGTGGGCATGAGGGGCAGCATCAACAACCAGGTCACCTGGTTGCCCTCACGGGCAGTGGGGGCAATCGCTCCCGCCGCCGCCATCACAGAGGCGAAGAGCAGGAAGCCCAACGCCAAGAAGATGAAGGCCCAAACAAAGAAGCCGGGCGGGAACGCGAAGCTAGATACGTCCAGCAAAGCTTTACCCCGGTTGAGTATCAGCGCCCCGCCACCGAACCAGATGCCCAGTTGCACTAACGTCACCACGCTCAAGCCCAGGATCTTGCCCATCATCAGTTGGCGGGGGTGCAGGCTGAGCAGCAACACCTCGACGGTGCGGTTTTCTTTCTCGGCGGCGACACTGCGCAGGAGGTAACTGCTACCCACCAGCAAAATGAAGTAGAACATATACGGCATCACGCGGGCCACAAGCTCAGCCAGCGCGCGAACACTCTCGTCGGTTTCCACGGGCGGGTTGATGACGTGTCGCTCCGCATAGTCGCCGGGGATGGGGTTTCGTAGCGCGCTGACTAGCTGCGCGTCGCCGGTGAGGTTGAGGTTGATGAGGTAGGCGAGCATCCACTCGTTGGCGCTACCAAAGGCGGCGCCCATGCTCTCGCCACTGAGGAGTATCTGGAAATCCTTGTCGTAAACGGTGACGTCCCCGCTGGCGATGTAGTCGGCGGGGATGTGAACGTACTGCTCGATCTCATCCGCTTCCAGGGCGGCACGGGCAGTGGCTTCGTCGGCGTAGGGCCGGAATAGGTCGGGGGGGAAATCTGCTGGTATCTCGGCAATCAGCCCCGCCTGGTCCACCAGGCCAACCACTGGCATCTCGGTGGTGCTCGTCTCCTCTGTCTTGTCAGCTTCGGCGCCTCCTAAGTCCAAGCCACTGTCTTGAATCGCGCCATAGATCTGGATCCCGATGAGCAACCCCGGCATCAAGAAGGTCATGATCCAGAACGAAGGTCTCTTGAGCATCGTTATGACTTCGTGTTTGATGACTAGCCAAATGTTTCGCATGATTGTTTTCTCCTAACCTGGACAAGCCAGAACCAAAAGGCTTTTTGCCACGAATTACACGAATTTTCACTAAATTTCTCTTTTTCGTGTTAATTCGTGAAACCTGTCCTGAGCTTGTCGAAGGATTCGTGGCAGATAAAAAGTGCGTTCTGAAATCCTTGCTCGGTGTGCAAGAATTTGGTCGATAAGGTACTAATTTCCCTTTATCACCGCCAGCGCGGTCTTCAGGTTGAGCGGTTGTCCATAGCGCAACATGCCGGCTCGGAAAATCCGCGCCGCTGCCCATATCATGAAAATCGTGGTGGCGACCAACGAGACCCAACCGATCCCGATTTGCCACAGCGGCACTGTGCCCAAGCCCCAGCGCAGGGAGATGGTCATGAAGGTGGTGGTGGGGAATAAGGTAAGGAAGACGACCAGTGGGGCGGCAGGGTTCTCGAAAATGACCGTCAACAGGAAGAGCGGGGCCATGAAGAGCATGTTGAGGATGCCGGCCACTTGCTGACCCTGCTGCAACTTCGTCACCGCACTGCCAATGGCCACCATCACCGCAGCATTCAGGGCATACGAGGGAAAGAAGAAGAGGGCCATCACCCCCAGATACGCCCACGGCACCGTCACCTGTTGTAATTCTTTGACATGGGGGGCGGCAACGATCAGCCCGACGACGGCGGCGGTGACGTAAATAGCAAGCTGGGTCAAGGCTGCTGCCAGCAGACCCACCGTCTTGCCGCCGATGAATTGCCCCGGCGTCACGGAGGTGATCATGATCTCCATCGTCCGGTTTTCCTTTTCAGTGGCCACCACCTGCAGCATATAGCCTGATGCCGACATGGTGGCGACGAAGAAGAAAAAGCTGGCCACGAAAGGCAGGATGATGTTGACGATGCTGCGTTCGCTGAATTCCCGCTTGCTGACGATGTCGTGCACGGTGATGTTGGGCCCCTCGAACAGCCGGTTCCGCACCTCATCCGGGTAGGTGGCGACGAGATTGGCGCGCACGAAGGTGCTGAAATCGCGCCAGACGTCGTTGCTCGGCGGCTCTTCCAGATAGTATAGGTCTGTCTGGAGCGTGCTTGGGTAGTCGGGCGGCAAGACGAAGAACGCCTGAATCTCTTCGCCTTCCAGGGCGGCGAGGGCGGCCTCTTCGTCGGGGAAAGCGTGGACTTCGATGCCTGTCGGCATCGCGGAGAGTGGTTGCCGGGTGACATCGAGAATGTCGGCCTGGTCCACGTATCCGACCGGCAGGGTGTTTTCGCCCGACACGGCCACAAAAATGCCCAGCGCAATCACCGCCGCCATCCCCAATGGGATCGCCAACGTGAGAAGGATAAACGCGCGCTTGAGCACCGTGCGGCGGTATTCGTGTTTGGCGACCAACCAGAAATTACGCATGGCGCGCCTCCAGTTTCGTCGCCCCGTGTAGCGACCGTTGGTCGCCCACCACATTGACAAAGATGTCGTCCAGCGACGGCTCCGCCAGCTCAAAGCGTTCGATCTTCACGTTCTCGCGGGCGGCCAGCGTGCGGAACACGGCTTGCGGATCTGTACCGATTTCCAGCGCCAGGTGCCACGTACTGTTGTGCTTGCGCACCTCCAGCACGCCGGGGATGTGGCTGAAATCGCCTTGCCCTTCGATGACCACCGCGTTGCCGGCAAAGCTCCGCTTGATCTCATCCACTGCGCCATACAACACCACTCGCCCCTCATCAATGATGACGATACGGTCGCACAAGGCCTCCACCTGATACATCTGGTGAGTAGACATCAGAATGGATTTGCCCGCCTGCCGTTGCTCCTCCAGAATCTGCTTGACCAGGCGGGTGTTCACCGGGTCCAAGCCAGCGAACGGCTCATCAGCCACGATCAGGTCGGGGTCGTGCAGCAGGGTGTTGATGATCTGCGCCTTTTGCTGCATACCGCTGCTCAATTCCTGCACCTTCTTCTGGCGATGTTCTGCCAGGTCGAACCGTTCCAGCCACTCGCCCAGACGACTGCGAGCGGTCTTGGCGTCCATGCCTTTCAGCGTGGCCAGGTAGATGAGCGTGGCCTCCAGTTTCAGGTCTTTGTACAGCCCCCGATCTTCGGGCATGTAGCCGATGCGGCGTTTCTTGGCCAGGTCTAGCTTGCCGCCGAAGACGCTGACCGTGCCGGCGTCCGGCCTGAAAATGTCCAGCATCATGCGGATGGTGGTGGTCTTGCCCGCGCCATTCGGGCCGAGCAAGCCAAAGATCTCGCCCGGCTGGACGGCGAACGAAACGTCCACCACTGCTTGCGTGTCGCCGAAGCTTTTGGCAAGATGGGATACTTCTACGGTGTGCATTTGAGTTCCTCCTTTGTGTAGATCTTCACTGTTCGGCTGTGTTCAGAATGGGTTGTAGGGGCGAGGTTATCTCGCCCATTGGGCAGGGAAACCCTGCCCCTACGTGTTGTCTTGCTTGTGACGCTCTTCGAGGGCGGCGCCGATGGCGACGCCGAATACCATGCCGATCCCAATGCCGGCCCCAATGTTGCCTAACGCAACGCCGATAGCAATACCTAATGACATGCCAGTCCCAACGCCGATGACCAGGTAATTGGGTTTCTCGGCGGTTTGGTTTTCCTGTTTTTCAGACATGATCTGCTTCTCCTTTTTTTGAGGGGTAGGCGTGCCTATCGTGATGCGCACCTTTCACCTTTCCGCCTATATTATACCACAAATGACTCATTTGCGCATCGGCCATTAGGGGGATTCTTGCATTGGACTGGTGTACAATCTTTTTCTTGGACAGGTGTCCAATTGGATTCTTGGGGGCAGGGGCAGTGAAGTGGTCTGCCTCTACCTCCTGTAACAAGAAGTGTTACCCTGAGCTTATTATGCAACAAATATGCTGAAAAGGACATGGATAGCGTTTTGTGGTATAATATAGCTAAGGGGGGTGCCATGAATCACGAAATCGAGGGTCTGTCTGAGAGCGAAGTCATAGCCCGACGCCAGCGCGGTCAGGGAAACGAGGTGCAGCTTCAGACGGGCCGGTCCTACCTTCAGATCCTTCGGAAGAATGCCTTCACTTTCATCAACACTGTCCTCTTTGCCATCGGCATCGTCCTGATCCTGATGGGACAGATGGGCGACGCATTCGTCACCGCTGGATTGGTATTGCTGAACGTCATCGTCGGCGTTTCCCAGGAGGGGCGAGCCAAGCGCAAGCTGGAGCAGATCGCGCTACTGACGCGCCCCCAAGCCACCGTTATTCGCAGCGGGCAGGAGAAGAGCATTGACCCCAGCGAGATCGTGCTGGGCGATGTGCTGATCGTCCGGCCTGGCGATCAGATCGTGGTGGACGGGCAGGTCGTCGGAGATGGGCGCATGGAGGCTGACGAATCGCTGCTCACGGGCGAGTCGGAGCACGTCCCCAAGCAGGCTGGCGATGAGGTCTATTCTGGCAGCTTCTGCATGACTGGCACCGCGTTCTACGAAGCTCAGAAGGTTGGCGCCGACAGTTTCGTCAATCAACTGACGGCCGGCGCGCGGGCCTTTCGCCAGATCAAGACCCCGTTGCAGCGCGACATCAACTTCATCATCCGCATCATGGTGCTGCTGGTCGCCCAACTGGGCATCCTGCTGGGCATCTCCTTCGTGATGCAACAGGCGCCGATGGTGGAGGGCGTGCGAGTGGCGGCCGTCATCGTGGCGCTGGTGCCTCAGGGCCTTTTCTTCATGTCCACGGTGGCCTACGCCATGGGCGCCGTCCGGGTAGCAGGCAAGGGGGCGCTGATTCAGGAGCTCAACGCCGTCGAGTCAACGAGCAACGTCAACCTGCTGTGCCTGGACAAAACGGGCACGCTGACCACCAACCGCATCAGGCTCCACGCCACGCGCCTCGTAAGTGATGCCCTGGATGACAATGAGGTGAAGCGCATCCTGGGGGACTACGGGGCCAGCACGCCGGGCGGCAACCGTACCATTGCCGCCATCAACGAGGCTTTCGGCGGGCAGGCGCGTCGGGTTGAGGAGGAAGTACCGTTTTCCTCGGATCGCAAGTGGAGCGCCCTGGGCTTTGACGACCCGGCCTTGCAGGGCGTGTACGTCCTGGGCGCGCCGGAGATGCTGCGTTCCCAGCTTCGCTTCGATCCAGACCTGGACTCGCAGATGGATCAATGGGCCAGTGAGGGGCTGCGCGTGCTGCTGTTCGCCTATCGTCCCGATAGCACGCCCCTCCACGATGCTCAGGGCGAGCCGCAATTGCCCCCGGGCTTGATCCCCTTGAGCCTGCTGTGCTTCAGCGACGAACTGCGCCCCGAAGCACAGGAGACCCTCATGCTTTTTGCGGAACTGGGCATCGGGATCAAGATCATCTCCGGAGACAACCCCCATACCGTGGCCGCGCTATACAAGCAGGTGGGTTTCGCGGAGGACGTTGGCGTGGTCTCAGGGTTGGATCTGGATGCCATCGACGACGCGCAGCTCGAACAGGTGGCCGAAGAAGCGACCATCTTTGGCCGCATCACGCCGCAGCAGAAGGAGAAGCTGGTGCGCCTGTTTCGAAGCAAGGGCTACTACGTGGCCATGATCGGGGACGGCGTCAACGACGTGCTCTCGCTCAAGCAGGCTGATGTGGGTATCGCCATGCAGAGCGGCAGCCAGGCCACGCGAAGTGTGGCCGACATCGTGCTGCTGGGAGATTCCTTTGCCGCACTGCCCAGCGCCTTTCGGGAGGGACAGCGCATCATCAAGGGTATGGAGGACATCGTGCGCCTGCTGATGACGCGCACGTTCTACGTGATGCTCCTCGTCATCGCCACCCAGATCGTGGGCCTGGCTTTCCCTGTGACGCCCAAGCACAACTCCGTTCTGGCTCTGTTGACGGTGGGCATCCCGATCCTGGCCATCGCCGCCTGGGCGCGGCCTGGCACGCCGCCGCGCAGCGTAATCCGCTCGACGAGCCACTTTGTGTTTCCGGCTGCTCTCACGGTGTCCATAGTCGCGCTGGCCGTCTACCTGGCCTTTCTGGGAACGACTGGCGACCTGGAGATCGCTCGCACGGCGTTGACCACCGTCACGGTGCTGTGCGGGCTGGTGCTGATTCCGTTCGTGGAACCTCCGACAAAGTGGTGGGTGGGAGGGGATGTGCTGAGCGGTGACTGGCGCCCGGCTCTGCTGGCGCTGGGGATGCTGGGGTTGTTCGGGGTGATCACGGCCGTACCATCACTGCGAGACTTCTTCGAGTTGACGCCGCTGCGCGGACTTGACTATCTGCTGATTGGCATCGTGGTGGCGGTGTGGGCGCTGCTCCTGCGCCTCATCTGGCGCGCGCGGCTCTTTGAGCGCCTGCTGGATCTGGGGGGGAGTTGAAGGGAGAATCACTTCTGACGAAATTATACAATAAAACCCCCCCCAGACGCATCGGCCATCCGGAGGATTTCTATATTGGACAGGTGTACAATCTTTCTGTTGGTCAGGTGACCAATTCTATATTCAGCTGCTCAACCAACCGCTCCTTTGGCAACAAAAAAGGCCCCTTGTGCGACCGGCACAAGGGGCCTTTTCTCATTGATCTTTCAGTATCCTGTATCGGATCGAATGGGTTGTGATTTGGCAACTTGTCACAGTTCTCGTTTTGGGGTATAATAGCAGTAGGTTCAGACTAACTGACGAGGTGAGTGAAATGGCGACTATTACCCTTAGTGATATCCTGGACGACCTACAGGTGGCCGAGCGAGGACTCCGCAAGTTCGTGCGTCGTTACTGGATGAGTTCTTCTCAGTTCTATGACCTCTACTCCCAGGGCCTCTTGGATGACGGTTCCCATGCCGAAGACTTCTCTGAGTGGGCCGGCCATTACAAGCTTAAGCTCAAACGGGAGGCGGCGCTGGAACAGTTGTCACGCCAGCGCGTCGAACAGTTGCGGCGCCGGGCTGGCGGTGAGATTATCGAGCTGGCTCCACAGGAACCCATGTTGGAACTGGCTTAATGGCCTTCCCATCACGCGATGCTTATGAACGGTTTATCTACTCACTTCCTGCCACGCATCCCGAGATTCAATCCTCGACACTTCGCCTTTACACCAACAGTCCAACGACCTGCTTTGTCCGAGGGAGGATCTGGTTTCGGAGCGAGTTGGAACTTCGTGTCTTCGAGTATCTTGACTTCTCAGATGGTGAGCTCCTGAACTACCATTACACCGTCTTCCGCGGCCAGGAACGCATCCGCTGGTACGACCCGTAGCCCCATCCAGAGAACCCCGAGCTGGCCTCAACCCTTCCCCACCATCTACACGCTCCCCCAGACATCAAGCACAACCGCAAACCCGCCCCCGGCATCAGCTTCCAAGACCCCAATCTGTCCACATTGATCGCCGACTGCATCGCCCTGGGTGACAGCATGATCACCGAGCCGTTTGCTAGTGAAGGAGCCTTGTCATGAACCGTCAGGAGATCGTCCAAGCACTGAGAGCCCTCGAAGAAGAACGCCGTCAGGCCGACCTGCCTGACCTGCGTACCCTTCTGGACGAAGAAGTCTACAACGCCAGTCAATCCTTTGACGAGCGTTTCCTTTGCGCCTGCGGCGGCGACCACACCCGGCTCTGGGCCTGGGTAGAACTGGCCCAGGACGAGTTCGGTGTCACCTTCTACTTGACCGAGTTCACCAGCGATGCGTCGCTCCGGTATCGTCTCCAGACAGCCTGGAAGGTGCTGCGCGGTCGCAGCGTCGAGTTCGGCCTGATCTTCGATTCCAAAGACCTCCCTCGTCTAAAAGCCCTCATCAACCGCCTGCCCTAGCCTCGCTTCCGACTGACCGCATCCCCCGCTGCCTGCACTACCTGGATCGCCGACTGCTTGGCAAGAACAGCGGACTCCTTCGACAGCCCTTCGACAGAACCTGTCCTGAGTTTATCGAAGGGCTCAGGACAAGTGGCAGGATGGCGCGGATTGATGGAGGCGAGGGTGAGCTTGTGGACAAAGCGGCCGCCTTGCCTAAGAAGTTCTGCGTTCAGCCGCTCAACCAACCGCTCCCTGGGCACATGCAAAAAGCCACCTGTGCGGTTGCCACAAGCGGCTTTTTCTCTTTCATCCCTTATGCAGATTATGCGGCGAAAACACGACTCCAGAGCCGAGGTGCTCAAGGGTGGTCTTGCCGAAGCCAGCCGGGGCGGATATGAGGGTGAGCTTGCGGTGGAGGCCCGCTAATCGCTTGATGCTGCCCACCGCGCCAGACGAAGCTCGCGGTCCTGCCAGCCGGGGATATAACAACCCATCAGTGCCTGGAATCCCTTGCCGTGAGCTGGGATTCTCAGATGGACCAACTCATGGCAGATGACGTAATCCGCCAGGTCCGCGGGAAGCTGTACCAAGTCCGCGCTCAAGGTCAGTGTGCCATTGGTGGAGCAAGATGCCCATTTGTTCCGCATGGTCCGAATTTGCACCCGCTTGATCTGCACGCCGATACGCTCTGACCACGTTGATACCAATACCTTCAGGTCTTCCGCCAAGACTTCCGAGGTCTCCAAGACTTCGGAAGTCTGGAGCTTTTGCAGGCCGGCCTTGATGAAGGCTTGCACGCGGAGGCTATTGGCGTCCAGGCCGGTCGGGATGAGCACCTGAATGCCCGCAGGCGTCACCCGCATGGCCAGCGTTCGGCGATTTTGCGAAACTATCTTCATGGGCTGGGGACTACCGAAGCCTGTCGTCTGATGGTTCATGATGCCACCACGCGATACATCCTGAGCAGGTTGTCCACTGTCTCTTTGAGCGCGCTGGCTTGCCAAACCTCGGCTGGCATCTCGCCTGGCTTCTCTCGGACAGTAGCCCTCTGCGGCGCTAATCTCAATGCCTTGTATAATTCCAATCGCACCTTGCGTTGCAGGCCGGCATTGTAGGGCCAGCCAGGGTGCTCGGCCAGAACGCGATGGGCGGTCTGGGCTGCGGTATCTGGACTGACCACGCCCTGCCCTTTGAGCACCCAATACAGCGCAAATTCCCCGCGCGTCAGGTCGCTTTCGGCCTGCTGTGCCTCGGCCGTGACCGCCTCCTCAGCCAAGTCACCAAGCTGCTCCAGGACCGCCTCCACGCTTATCTGGCGATCCCGCAGGCGTTGGATGACCACCTCGACCCGCTCGCCGATGGAGATCAGGTAAGGCTGCTCCTGCTGGTATTGCTCGATGTGGATGATCAGGCTGCGATACAGGTTGGTAACCTTGACCCTGTCGCTGACGTTGTCCGCCTTGACCACATTGGCTATGTCGCGGTTGATGGGGTAGAGGGGCAGCGTGTCCACCACGGGCGCCGCTTCCACGTGTTTCCGAATGAGGGCGTCGGTCTTGCGAAGCAGCTCCCGCTGGATGCGCCGCCTCTCGGCCTCGGGGTTGAAGTAATTGTAGATCACCTGGTAGACCTGCACGATGAGGGCGTAATCGTCCAGGTAGTCGCGCAGAAAGGGATCGGGGGAGAGGATTTCGTAGGCCGTCTGCAATTCCTTGAACAGGCTGGTGAAGGATTCCCGTCGCTCCTCGTCGAAGAAGTGGTCAATGATGCGGGCCGGGCGACCCGGATCGCCCGACAGGTTGATGGGCGCAATCGCAGCCTGGGTTGCCAGCAGCAGATCCACGAACCGCTCCTTGAGCTTCTCCAGGTCTATCAGCCCCTTGGAGATAGTGGCGAGGTCAAAGGCCAGCGCTCGCTGCAGGTCTTCGAAGACGCCGATGTAGTCAACGATCAGGCCACTCTCTTTGTCGGGATAGGGGCGGTTGACGCGGGCGATGGCCTGGAGTAGGGTGTGGTCTTTGAGTGGCTTGTCCAGGTACATGACGTAGAGCACGGGCGCGTCGTAGCCAGTGAGTAGCTTCTGGGTGACGATGAGGATCTTGGGCAGCTCGTCGGGTGCGCGGAAGGCCTTGCGCACTCGCTTCTCCTTGGCGTCGTCTATGTGATGCTGGCGCATCAGGTCCCCATTCTTGTGGTGGGCGGTGTAGACCACCCGGCTGTACTCAGGCGGCAGGTGATGATCCAGAGCCTCTTTGTAGAGGGCGCAGGCTTCTCGATCCACCGCCACCACGAAGGCTTTGAAGCCCAGGGGTTCCACGTTCTCCCGGTAATGCCGTGCGATGTGGGCGGCGATCTTGTTCACCCGGTCGGGCGCTTTGAGCACCGCCTTCAGCTTGTCGGCCTTGTCCAGAAGGCGGTTCAGCTCCTCAATGCTGGCAATGCCCGCATCTTCCACCACGCGGAAGAACTCGTCTTCGAGGGTCTGCCGGTCCAGACGCAATTCGGTGGGGGTGAGGGTGTAGTAGAGGGGAACGGTAGTGCCATCCTCGATGGATTCGTCAATGCCATACTTGTCCTGGTAGCCGTCAGGGTCGGGCCGTCCGAAGGTCTCGAAGGTGCCCCGCCCGACGATGCCCCGATCAATCGGCGTGCCAGTGAAGCCGAAGTAGAAGGCATTGGGCAGCGCGGCCCGCATGTAGGTGGCCAGGTCGCCCTCCTGGCTACGGTGGGCTTCGTCAATGAGCACCACAATGTTGTGGCGGGTGTTCAGGTGTTTGGAGATGCGGTCGAACTTGTGGATGGTGGTGACGATGAGGCCCCGGTAGTCAGAGGCCAGTAGCTCCCGCAGATGCCTTTTGCTACCAGTCCGCTCCACGGATGGGAAACCGAAGGCCTCCAGGTTCTGAGCCATCTGTGTCTCCAACTCCCGGCGGTCTACGACTACCAACAGGGTGGGGTTCTCCAATGATGGGAGCCGGCGCAGCTTGTGGGCGGCGACGATCATGGTCAGCGTCTTGCCTGACCCTTGGGTGTGCCAGATGAGGCCGGTGTCGGCCTCGTCCGTCTCTACCCGCCGCACGATGCGCTCCGCAGCTCGAATCTGGTGGGGGCGCAGGACGAACTTGTGGGTCTCATCGTCGGCGCGGAAGAAGATGACGTAGTCGCGCAGGATGCGCAGCAGGTGCTCGCGGTCGAAGAGGGTCTTGCTGAGGTTCTCCAGGCCGTAGTCCTTGCCGTCGGCCTTCCAGCGGTAGAAGGCTTTGAGGCTGTCGTTCCAGGTGGCCCCGTAGTGGATGCGCACATCGCAGGCGGCGAAGAATTGCGTGAACTTGAGCAGCTCGGGGATGCGGTCGGTGTAGGTGTGCTGCACCTGGTCGAAGGCTTCCAGTTCGGCTTCGGGCACGGTGGGGCTTTTGTTCTCAATGAGGGCCACGGGGAAGCCGTTGACGAACAGCATCATGTCCGCCCGTCGTCGGTCCCGATCCTCGAAGGTGAACTCCTGGGTAAAGGTGAAGCGGTTGTTGGCGGGTGTGTCGAAGTCAATCAGCGTCAGGTTGAGCTCCCGCTTTTCGGCTTCGCTGTAGACCGTCTTGTGGCCGCGCAGGTAGTGCAGGAACTCCTCGTTGCCGGCGATGTTGGGATGCACCCCGCGCAGCCAGCGCAGCACGTCGTCCACATTGTCCAGCGTAACCAAGCCGGGATTGAGGGCGGTGAGTTGCTGGCGGGCGATGGGCACGAGGAAGGGCTCGCGCTCGTTGCCGCTCCGCGTATTCTTGATTTCGTCCGGCGGCAGGTACTCCCAGCCGATACCGATGAGGTAATTGACCAGGGAGTCCTGGACGTCGCGTTTTTCGCTGAGGCGGGTCATCCCATGGTTCCTTCAGACTTCCGAAGTTTCCCAAACTTCGGAAGTCTGGATCAGTTATCCTCGAACAACAGATGGGCAATAACATCCCGATCACTTGGCTGATACGACTCGACGAAGTCACGGTATGCGTCCCGCGTCGGGAACTGTGCCAGGACAATGTCAGGTGTCGGCAAAGTTCCCTGACGCAGACCAATGTAATCGCGATAGGTGGAGAACTCCCAATCTTCTGGGCGCCTGACCAACCCCGCCATGACAGGGTTCAGGTGGAAGTAGCGAGAGAGATGAAGAAGGTATTCGTTGCTATCAACATGAACAGCTTGAAATTGCCCCTCGAACAGAGCACCAGTACGGCCATAACGATTGTTCATGGCTTTGGTGTAGGAGATAGAAAACCGCTGCATTCGCCGGGATAGCTGGTCGTCGTGCGGACAAACCAACAAGTGGTAATGATTGGGCATCAAGCAATAGGCGACAATGGTCATCCAGACTTCCAAGACTTCCGAAGTCTCTGAGACTTCGGAAGTCTGAGTCTCACCAATCAGGTATTTGCGCACACGATGCAGGAAGAACAAGCGGTTTTCCTGCTCGAAGAAGATATTTTGGCGGTTGTTGCCCCGGTTATACACGTGGTAGTATTCTCCTGCTACCAGAGGGATGGATCGCTGTGGCATCTATCTCCTCACTCAAGTCCCCGATTCTTGGATCATTGCAGACTTCGGAAGTCTCCAGAAACCCTCTCAACGAGTGCAATTAAAGCCAAATTCGAGACTGTCTGGGCTACTGGCATCCTGCTGAAGACTTCCGAAGTCTAATCTCAATCAAATGAAACGCTCTCATTTGATTATCCTTCAAACCCTGCATCCTTTAGCCGCACCTGCCCCGTCATCAACTGATGCAGCATAGACTTGAACAACGCCTGTAGTGCCGCCTTGCGCTGCCCCTCGGCCTCGATCTTGCGGTCCGCCGCTGACAGCATGCAGGCGATTTCCCGTTGTTCGTGAATAAGAGGTTTAGGTACAACAAGATTCCTGATGTCTTGAAGGCTCAAATTGGCGCGGGCGATCTCTTTTTTCTGTCGGTGAAGTTGGTACTGCCCATCACTGCTCAACAAGAAACTTGCCAGGAAACGGGGATTCACTGCCTCTGTAAGCCGAACAATTGCTATCGCCTGATTCAGATTGCCACCAGCAACCAACCTGTTCGCAACTGCGGCTCTCCCTATCGAAGCGCCCACGATATTGATTAGCACGTCACCTTCGTGTATGATAGACTTTTTCTCTTTGATGTTAAACTCATCTGGCAATCGGGCAAATTCGGCAAGTTCTAGGTTCCCCCATCCAACGTTTTGACTTCTGACAAAGATGATTCCGTCCTCGCAATAGTCAAACCCCTGCCACTTGGGCGATGAGCCCTTCGTGACGAGTTTTGCATAAGTCCCCAACCTCACCACCTCCCAATGCTCCGGAATCTCCCCGATCTCCGTCTCCTTCGTCGGGGCAGGCTCGGGGCCTGGGCCGTAGGTGAACAGGCGCTGCATCAGGCTGCGCTTGACTTCGCGGGCGGCGGCGATGAGGTCGTCCTGGGCGGCGATGGCCCGCTGGATGGTGCTGAGGACGTGGGCGATGCGGCGTTGCTCGGGGAGGGGAGGGAGAGTGAGCTCGAAATCCTTCAGCGATGTCCAACGAGTTCGCGGGAGATTGGTCCCTGTGGTTGTACTGATGGCGTACGAGAGGAACCCTTGGGTATGCAGGAGATGCACCAGGAACTCTGGTAGGGCAAGATCGGGGTTCGCTCTGAAGACGAGAATGTCAGTTGAGCAAATTCCTTCAAACTCTGCCAAGACAGCCTTGTCGAGATAAGGCCGCAGCTTGCCGTAGAGCACATCACCAGGAACAAAGCTACTTTTGGAACTCCTTACCTCATTGCTGCCGCCCCACCTTCGCAGTTTAGGCTCGCCGCTATCAATGTGTTGCAGCCCAACATAGGGCATTCCGGGCAGTTCTTGCGGATCAACGTTCTTTCGAGCTAGTTGGCATAGCTTGTCCAACTGTACCACATCCCAACCCACCGGGATCGGGCCGATCTCGGTCTCTTTGAAGCCGTTGGAGGCTTCACTCATCTACGTATTCCTCCGTCAGAATCTTGGCAACTTTTTGCCGCAAGCCGGGAACCTCTTGCGTTGCCGTCACCCAGACGATAGACCAGTTCACCGCAAAGTATTCATGGACGGCAATGTTGCGGAACCCAACAATGTCGGCCCATTCGATTTCGGGATGACGTTCTCTAAACTCCCTCGGCAACCGAGCGGCGGCCTCGCCAATCACGATCAGTTTTTGAAGCACGGCGCTCTGACGCAGTTCGTCGTCAATCAAGTCTTCGCGTTGGATCCCCTCGACGAAGCGCTGAATGGCATCCGCCGCTTCCACAATATCGGTTAAGTACAGTTCCTCACGCCGCATAGACTACCTCCGAGCTGGATAGGACAGCCTCTCGGATTAGGGGCTTCAGTCCCTCCCTTGGTACCAGGTCCACCGGGCGCTGCAAAAGCTCGGAGAGTTCCCGCTGCATCTGGCTCAGGGCGATAAAGCCAACCTGTGCCTCTGGCTCGAACTCGATCAGCACATCCGCATCGCTGTCTGGGCGGAAGTCCTCTCGCAAGACAGAGCCGAAGATGGAAAGGCGCCGAATGTGATGGCGGCGGCAAAAGTCGGCGATCTTGTCTGTAGGAATTTCAATCTTTGGCTTAGGCATGTCTCCACTCCTCAAATCCCAGTGCAATCAGCACTTGGTCCAATTCCGCGTCCGCCTCGGCCTGCTCCTCCTCAGCCTGGGCCAACAGCACCAGCGCCTCCTCCAATGCCAGCGGCGGCTCCACATCGTCGCTGGCTACGTAGCGGGACGGGCTCAGGTTGTAGTCGTTGCGGGCTGCCTCCTGGGTGGCGATGATGGCGCTCACTCCGTCCTCGGCCCGCCAGTCCTGGTAGATCTCGTAAATCTGGCGGATGTGCTCGTTGGTCAAGTAGTTCTTGGGCCGGCCCTTGGCGCAGAGCTTCGAAGCGTTGATAAGCAGTATCTCGCCAGGGTGACGCTTGGCCTTGTTGATGACCATGATGATGCCCGGCGCGGTGGTGTTGTAAAACAGGTTCTCAGGCAGCAGGATGACCGTCTCGATGAGGTCGCCAGGCGTTACCAGATTGCCCTCGACGAAGGCCTTGCGAGCGTCACGCTCTCGGTTGCTGCCCTGGTTGCCGCTGCCGCGGGAGACAGCGCCAGTGTCCAGCACCACCGCCATCTTGCCGCCGTCGTTGAGGCTGGTAACCATGTGCTGTATCCAGCCCCAATCGGCGGAGCTAGCCGGGGGCGTGCCTCGCGTGAAGCGGTTGAAGGTGTCGTTCTCGTACACATCGGTGCCGAACTTCTGGTTCCACATCGGATTGGCCGTCACTTTGTCAAAGGCGCGCAAGCCGCCATCCTCCGTGGTGAAGCCGGGGGTCTTCATCGTGTCACCCAGGGTGATCTCAGCGTCCATGTCGTGCACGAAGGCGTTCATCTTGGCCATGGCGTAGGTGACGTGGTTGATCTCCTGGCCGAAGAGCTGCAGCGGGCGTCGCACATCGCCGGGTTTGAGGTCGTGCACGTCCTTGTCCAAACGCTGCGCCGCCTTGTCTCTCAGGCGCAACTGAGCCTTGATGAGCAAACCGCCGGAGCCGCAGGCTGGATCGTAGATGGTTTCACCTTCTTCTGGATCGAGGATGAAGGACATCAGCGTCGCTACTTCCATCGGCGTGTAGAATTCACCCGCGCTCTGGCCAGAACCCTCGGCGAACTTGCGCAGCAGGTACTCGTAAGCCCGCCCCAGGATGTCGGGCTCCACATCGCGCAAGCCCAACCGCTGCCGGTTGAGGATTTCCGTCAGCCGGGCCAGGGTATCGTCGGCCAGGATGCGCTGTCCGGCAGCCGTGGCGTTGAAGTCCACAATGTCAATCACCCCCACCAGTTTGGGGTTCTCTTTGGAGATGGCTTTCACAGCGTCAGTCAGGCGCTCGCCCAGTTTGACGGGGCTCTTGCGCACCTCGGGCCAGGTGTGGCCATTGGGGATGTAGAAGCGGATCAGAGCGCGGTCTTCTTGAGCCAGTTGCCGGGCCAGTGCCTTGTCGCCAAACTCCTGGCTGAGTTTTCGCAACTCATCCTCGTACACGTCGGACAAGCGTTTGTAGAAGAGCAACGGCAGGATGTAGTCTTTGTACTTGGGCGCGTCCAGCGGCCCACGGACGCTGCACGCTGCCTCCCAAAGCCAGTTCTCCAAAGTTGTGATGTCCATGTATGTCTCCCACTCAACTCCAACTTCCTGGTTCTCAAGTACAGTATACCAGGTTTCGTCTCTTTTGGCAACACCAAAAAAGCCACCTGCGCGGTTAACGCAGATGGCTTGCTCTCTTCCACCCCTTTGCAAATCACGTGCCGCAAACGCGACTCCAGAGCCTCGGTGCTCAGTCGGGCCGATGACATAATCTTGCCACGTTTTATCCGTTCTTGCAACACGGCAACTTGCCTGCGCGCATACACACAAAAAAACTCCCCGGCGCATCGGCCAACCGGGGAGTCGTTAGACTGAGCAGGTGATCTGTTACATTGCTAGAAAAACTCGTGCAGATAGGGCGTCAGCGGCGGGAACATGGTCCGCATGGTCTCTTGCACCTGCGGCGATGGGTTCCCCCAGCCCCGGATGGCGAAGCTGTCGGGATCGTTCGTGCCATAGACCAACGCCGCCAGGGCCTGAATGCTCAGGTCGCAATTGGCCTCGTCAGTGGGGCTGACCTGCAGCGCCCCGTCCCTCGTCTCAAACTGCCAGAAGCCTTCGTTCCAGGGGCAGAGCGGGTCTGCGATGTGAGCCGAAAAACAGCCCGGCCCGGTACGCATACCGCCGATGTTCGCCACGTCGAGGACGCGCCCCATCGGGGAGAGGAAGACCGGTTCCATGGTGATCTTCATGTCCGCCAGCCACGTCTCCGGCTGTTCGAAGGGCGGCAGCCAGATCTCAACCTGACTCGCCTGGTCGGCGTGGCGGGCGATCCACGCCAACAGCAGGTATTTGCCCCGGCTGGTATCGTAGTAGAAGCGGATCGCGCGCAGGTTAAATTCCATTATTCTTTCGCCCTTGAGGTCATACAGCATAATTCCCACCAGTTCCCCGTCTACCTTCGCCAGCGCCAGCCAGGAGTTGTTGCGCTGCGCACTGGCCCTTTGCTCCTGTTCGAATATGGCCATGCCGTGAACGCGCTTTTGCAGCTTGCGCAGGTAAGCCCGGTAGGTGTCGTAACCGTCGCCGATCAGCACCAGCTCGACCTCGCCGCCGAGATCTTTTTGCAACAGGGGCAGCAGCATCAATGGCGTGAGTTTCGCCTTCCGTGGCAGCGGGAACGTGACATATCCCAGCCGCTCGTAGAACGACTCGCGGAAGGGGTAGAGGCACGACAGTGGTCGGCCATCCTCGCGGATGGCGGCCAGCAGGCGCGCCAGGACACGTCTTGAGTAGCCCTTGCGGCGCGCTGCTGGGTGTGTAAGCACATCGAAGATGCTGCCTATGCCGAACATCGCGCCGCGCACCTGCTGAATCATCGGGGTACCGGCCGCTCAGGCGACTGGGACATCATCCTCGAACAGGGCGAAGTGGATTGGCCCCACGCACTGCTTGAATATTTCCAGCCGCTTGGCTTTGTCGGGCATCGGCGGCGACGGGTGGAACGCATAGGAGTCTAGACAGTAAACTATCTCCAGCATTTCATCGCCGTGAACTTGGCGGATGGTCGTATTGGTCATGGTTGCGCTCCTTCTACTTGATGTGCTACCCGCGCGGATAATCAGCGATGGCCGCCAGCAATCGCTCCGGCGGATCGCACTTGCTGACAAAGGCGTCGGCGCCGGCGGCCAGCGCGGCTCGACGCACCTCTGGCCGCCCGCTGAGGACGATCACGAATAAATCGGGACAAGCTGCACGTAAGGTGGACAGCAAATCAGCTTTCGCCAGGCCCGGCAGACTCCAGCCGAGCAGCACCAGATCAGGGCAGTCTGTCTTCATCTGGGCCAACAAGTCCTCGGCATTGGTCGCCTCTCCTATTACCTTCAGCCCTGGTTGTTGTTCCAGCAACACGCGCAGCCCAAATCGCACCTTTGGCTGGTTATCAGCAAGTAGTATCTGCATTCACATTTACCTCATTTCCGTTCCATTTCTCTACCTAAAACTATTATGTAAGCGTTCAGGTGGGGTTTTTTCTTACCACCAAGACACGAAGGCACAAAGATTGGGAGGTGAAAAGTTGTTTTTGAAGGCGCTTCTTCTTTGTCTCCTTAGTGTCTTTGTGGCTTTGTGGT